>ERZ761609.1269-NODE-1269-length-23293-cov-53.998020_pt1 | contig 23293 bp, 16 predicted proteins | sample MGYA00511163_ERZ761609 | MGnify/ENA primary metagenome ERZ761609 (study PRJEB28899, sample SAMN02445070) | bioreactor sludge metagenome | biome: EBPR sludge | place: Australia: Brisbane, Thorneside Wastewater Treatment Plant | collected 2011-12-16 ... | reverse complement strand
TTACTTTTATGAATCACGTAATGTTGGATTGGTTGTAGAAAGCGGAAAGTTTACACAGAGAGTGCGTGATATTTTCTACAAAAGCTGGAACAGCGAGTATGCGCATCCAATTGAGTCAACAGGAGAATATCAATCAAGAAAGAGAAATTAGTATTCAATAATAGAGATTCCCGCTTTCGCGGGAATGACAAAAACAAAAGCTGGAACAGCGAGTATGCGCATCCAATTGAGTCAACAGGAGAATATCAATCAAGAAAGAGAAATTAGTATTCAATAATAGAGATTCCCGCTTTCGCGGGAATGACAAAAACAAAAGCTGGAATAGTGAGTATGCATATCCGATTGAGTCTGGTGGAGAATATCTGCAAAGGAGACGAGACCATGATTAAACTGATTAAAGGATTATAATTGTAACGCGAATCGTTGTTTCGCGTACTTTAGTCGAATCAGCGATTCTACAATCATTAACGATAAACATCTTTTCGGTGTGCTATTTTATATACTTTAATTTCTTTCTTGCTATCATCAACTTCGTATAGAACCCTGTATTCACCAATTCTGATTCTGTATCCTTTTTCATTATGGAGCTTTTTGCAGGAGTTTGGGCGCGGAAATTCCTTTAACACGATTACTTTATTTATTATTCTTCTTGCAGAAGAGAAGCTTAATTTATCTAATTGCTTTTGCGCAAGATTATTTATTAATACCCGATACACGCTTTCTTCTCATATTTGTTTTCTTTATTCTTTCTTGCTTTTCTCTTTGTTTTTTGTAATCATCAATATTTAAGAAGTAATTTGAATCTTTTTTAGCCTTTTCAAGTTCTGCTGTTTCTTCTATTACTTCAAGAAGTTCCTTGTATTCCTTATCCTTTTTGAGAATATCCCAGGTTTTTTTGGAAATGATCACCTGTTTTTTATCAACTAAAACCATATCTTTTCCTTTCTTCTTAAATATACTAAATCTAAAATTAAAAAACCCCGACTTTCAATTGGTTAATAAAGTGAGAATAAATTTCTAAACCTACAACTCCATTTAGGGTAGTCGAATCAGCGATTCGACATATATGATTTAGTCTTAAACAAAAAGCCCCAACTTTCGTTGGGGCTTAGTTCGTAATTCGTAAATATTAATTTCTAACTGAATTAATACATGCCGCCCATATCACCGTAACCGCCGCCAGGAGGCATCATTGGCGCTGCTTTTTCCTTTTCAGGTTTTTCGCAGATAACCGCCTCGGTGGTGAGTAACATAGAAGCTACTGATGCAGCGTTTTCGAGGGCTACCCTTGTAACCTTGGTAGGATCGATAACGCCTGCTTTTATCAGGTTCTGGTACTCTTCGGTCAATGCATTGAATCCAAAGTCATCTTTGTTCTTTTTGATCTCGTTAATTACAACAGAAGCTTCAACGCCTGCGTTTTCAACGATCTGTCTTAACGGAGCTTCGATAGCTTTTCTTATGATATCAACACCAATTTTCTGGTCATCGTTATCGCCTTTAAGTTTATCAAGACCACTTGATACTCTTATTAGAGCAACACCGCCGCCCGGAACGATACCTTCTTCAACAGCCGCGCGTGTAGCGTGCAGAGCGTCTTCAACTCTAGCTTTCTTTTCTTTCATCTCAACTTCTGTAGCTGCACCGATCTTTAATACAGCAACGCCGCCTGAAAGTTTCGCAAGTCTTTCCTGTAATTTTTCTTTATCGTAATCGCTGGTAGTTTTTTCTATCTGAGCCTTAATTTCGTTTACGCGTTTCTTTATGTCATCTTTCTTTCCTGCGCCTTCAACTATGATAGTGTTATCTTTATCGATAACAATTTTCTTAGCTGTTCCAAGATAAGAAACTGTAGCGTTTTCGAGCTTGTAGCCTTTTTCTTCGCTGATAACTGTACCTGCGGTTAATACTGCGATATCTTCGAGCATTGCTTTGCGTCTATCGCCAAATCCCGGTGCTTTTACAGCAGCAATTTTTAATGTACCGCGTAACTTGTTTACTACAAGTGTTGCCAAAGCTTCACCTTCGAGGTCTTCAGCAATGATAAGCATTGTTCTGCCTGCCTGCGCTACTTTTTCAAGTATAGGAAGTAAGTCTTTCATTGTTGAGATCTTCTTATCGTAAATTAAGATGTATGGATCCTCTAAAACTGATTCCATTGTATCTGCATCGGTTACAAAGTACGGTGAGAGGTAACCTCTATCAAACTGCATACCTTCAACTATATCAACTGTTGTATCTGTACCTTTAGCTTCTTCAACTGTGATTACGCCGTCTGTTCCGACTTTCATCATAGCGTCAGCGATAAGCTCACCGATGAGTTTATCATTGTTAGCTGAAATTGAACCAACCTGCGCTATTTCAGTTTTACTTGTCTTATCAATGTTCTTGCTTAATTTTGCAAGGCCATCAACAATTTTTGATACAGCAATATCAATACCGCGCTTAAGATCCATTGGATTTGCGCCTGCTGTTACGTTCTTTACGCCTTCGGCGTAAATTGCCTGAGCAAGTACGGTTGCAGTTGTTGTACCATCACCTGCAACATCGCTGGTTTTGGATGCAACTTCTTTTACCATCTGCGCCCCCATGTTTTCTATGGGGTCTTCAAGCTCAACTTCTTTTGCAACAGTAACACCATCTTTTGTAACTGTTGGTGTACCGAATTTTTTATCTATTACTACGTTCCTGCCTTTGGGTCCAAGTGTGACCTTAACGGCATTTGCTAATTTATCGACACCTTTTTTTAAGGCGCTTCTTGCCTCGGTATCGAAATGAATTAATTTTGCTGACATATTATTTTTAGTCTCCTTATTTTATTTTTGAATGAATTGTCATTCCTGCGAAGGCAGGAATCTTGTTTTAATTGTTAAAGATTCCGCATCAAGTGCGGAATGACAATAAAAGGGTATTACCCTATAACAGCGTAAACATCGCTTTCGCGCATAATTAAATACTCTTCATTGTTAACTTTTACTTCTGTGCCGCTGTATTTGCCGTATAAAACTTTATCACCGACTTTCAGATCCATAGCGACCTTTTTGCCGTTTTCATCTGATTTGCCGTTACCAACTGCTACTACTTCACCTTCCATTGGTTTTTCCTGTGCTGTATCAGGTAAAATAATTCCGCCTTTTGTTACTTCTTCGGGAGCCTTAGGCTTTACAATTACCCTGTCTCCAAGTGGCTTTAAGTTCATTTTTAGAATCCTCCTAAATTATTGATTTATATAAAATTGTGTTTGTGAGGTATTAGTTAGCACTCGCTAACTGTGAGTGCTAAAATAATATAATTACTTTTTTAAGTCAATGGTTCCCACAGTGCCCTAATATAGAGTGATTATTATTTAAATAAATGATTATATTTACTTAATCACTCTAAAACTGGAGGTGAGATGAAATTCCTTGTTATCATTTTACTTGGATTTACCCTACATGGCAAATCACCGGATATCTATGCGCATGAGGAAAACTGCCTCAGATCTTTTGTTGACAGCAGTATCTTTAACTATTATCCCTTAAATGTTGGAAACCGCTGGTCATGGAACCTGAACCGAAACCACAGCCCGGGTCCCGGATATGTATCAGCTTTAGTAACCGGTACTCAGTTAATCCGAAATCACCTTTATTTCAAAATGAAATATGATACTTACATTATTTATACCAATCAATATACTTCAGGTTACAGTTTTTTAAGAATTGATTCCTTAACGGGAAATTTCTATTCACTTAATATTTCCGGTAATGATACTTCTGAGTGTTTGAATGACAGTCTGAATACTCCGGTAAACGATTCTGCCTATACGTATTGCAGCGGAACTGCGGGGGGTTCATGGTACACACATACACGCGGCACGTACAATTTTATTAATCAAACCTATGTATCTGAAAGCTTCGGCTGGACTAATTACTTTGAAGCGTATGGATATCATGTTTATGCGAGAGGAATAGGTAAGGTTTATTCCCGCAGTCAGGGAATGATGACATATACCGAAGAAGTTCTTAAAGGTTGTATCATTAACGGACAATTATTCGGTGATACCACATTTCCTGTTGGTTTAATATCCGTTAGCACAGAAATTCCTTCGCAATTTTCACTTTTCCAAAATTATCCTAACCCGTTTAACCCGGTTACAAAAATAAAATTCAGTATTCCCCTCTCGAGAGGGATGGGTGCCGAAGGCGGGCGGGGTGTGTTAACACAATTATCAATTTACGACGCGCTTGGAAAAGAAATCACCGTACTGATAAATCAACAGCTTCAGCCCGGCACATACGAAGCTGATTGGGACGCATCAGCTTACCCAAGCGGTGTGTATTATTATAAACTTGAAGTCAGTCCTTCGACAAGCTCAGGACGAGGATTTACTGAAACAAAAAAAATGGTTTTGATAAAATGATGAAACTACTATTTATAGTAATACCGGTATTTCTGATCTTTTGCGAAAGTGGCAGTACTTTCTCATGGGATTCAACTGCTGCAAAATACTATCCACTTCAAATTGGAAATTCATGGACATATAACAGGCTGGTATTCAGCGGACCTTCACCATGTACTAATCTAACTGAGAATTTTTACTACAGGGTAGCAATTACGGGTGATACCCTTATGCCAAACAACAAAAGATATTTCGTATTTCAAAGCACTTATCTTTCCACTGTTTACAGAAGAATAGATAGTGCATCAATGAATATTTATCAATACAGTACTTCTTCCGGTAACGAGTGCAAATATGATAGTTTGTTTGCGGCACCGGGTAATTTTATTTCAGGCTGTAATATTTATGTACTGAATGGATTTTCAACAATATCATTTGGTGGATCAATCCGCAGTTTAAGAACTCTTGGTGCAGGCGCCTGTCCGGCGCAGTGTTTAAGGAAATTTGTTTTGGGAATTGGATATTATGGTGATGAACAATGTGTAACTGGAGGTTCAAGAACTACTTTAAACGGCTGTGTTATTAACGGAGTTCTCTATGGTGATACTTCATTAATTTTAGGTATCATGCTTTCCGGTATAGAAATTCCAAATGAGTGTTCATTATCCCAAAACTATCCCAACCCTTTCAACCCGGTTACAAAAATAAAATTCAGTATTCCCCTCTCGAGAGGGGTGGGTGCCGAAGGCGGGCGGGGTGTGTTAACACAATTATCAATTTACGACGCGCTTGGAAAAGAAATCACCGTACTGATAAATCAACAGCTTCAGCCCGGCACATACGAAGCTGATTGGGACGCATCAGCTTACCCAAGCGGTGTGTATTATTATAAACTTGAAGTCAGTCCTTCGACAGGCTCAGGACGAGGATTCACCGAAACTAAAAAAATGGTTTTGATAAAATAGTTTTTCAGTTGACTTGATGTTTTAATTAACTAACTTTTAAGGAGTATTTATGAAAACTTTATATTCAGTATTAATTTTGCTTCTATTTTTTGTTACCAATATTTTTTCACAATATGGTTTTCAGAAAATATACAGCGACGATACTTCCGGTAAGGGCGTAATTACAATGAACAGTATCAAAATGAGTACCGGCGGTTTGAAGCACATTTATATTCAAAGGGGAGTCTCATTTCCGGATGGTAATCCTAATACGAGCGGGCAATATCTTAAACTCAACAGGCAGAATAACAGCTGGTATGAACCTCTTAACGGATTTGCAAAAGCAAACTGGTGTTTTTGTTTTTGTACTTTCACGTGTAACCCACCCAGATATGTTTGTAACAGAGTATTATTATTTGTTCCATCTCCGCTTGATACACAATATGCCATCAAGAATTTAATGGGTAATTGCGGTTGTGATGCAGGAGATAAAGTTACTTACACTGTAAACAACGGAATGAACTCATCGGATCTCACACAGTTCAGCAATGATTTCGCCGGGCAAATGTGTTTTGGAATTGATATCGATCCGGTAAATGATGCAATTGCCTATGTAGGCTATCCGATTATGGGAACAAGTTACAAAGTTATATATAAGACTACAAACAAAGGCAGCGCCTGGGTACCCGTTGATACAAATTCTCAATTTTTCAGATACATTAAAATTAATCCTTTAAAAAGAACAAATATATTCTGCGGAGCTTCTGGTCAGACGATGTTAAGTACAAATTCAGGGGTTGATTTCTTCCCGGTTGGCGGTCAGAATTTCAATGAAATGAAATTTTGTTATTCCGATAGCACAATTTACGGATTGGCTTTTAACGGAGTTTACAAATCAACCAATCATGGTTTAAACTGGACCCACGTTTGGACCAATAATACTCTAAGGTGTATTGAGGTCTCACCTGAAAACAGTGATATTGTTTATGTTGGTAATCCTTCCGGACTTTACAAGTCAACCAACGGAGGATTAAACTGGGTATTGTACAATGACCATTTTTCCCCGTCAAAGAATGTTCTTGGCATTTCCAAAGATGTCTCATCCGGTGATACTGTAATAGTTGCAACTACTGACGCAGTATATAAAGTATGGGGTAGTTTCGTTGGTATTACTAATATTACCAACGAAATCCCTGAAACTTTTTCTCTTTACCAAAACTATCCCAACCCATTTAACCCGGTTACAAAAATAAAATTCAGTATTCCCCTCTTGAGAGGGGTGGGCGCCGAAGGCGGCCGGGGTGTGTTAACGCAATTATCAATTTACGATGCCCTTGGAAAAGAAATCACCGTACTGATAAATCAACAGCTTCAGCCCGGCACATACGAAGCTGATTGGGATGCCTCAGCTTACCCAAGCGGTGTGTATTATTATAAGCTTGAAGTCAGTCCTTCTACAAGCTCAGGACGAGGATTTTTAGAAACCAAAAAAATGGTTTTGATAAAGTAGGAGAGCATTATGAAGAAATTCATTACAATATTATTTATTTTGGCTCTTGGCTTTAACATTCATTCATCTTTTTCGTTAGATACCGTTGCTGCTAAATATTATCCGCTGGCAGTTGGAAATACATGGACCTACAGCGGGTTCGGATATCCCTGCTGCGGTGCATACAAGTATAGAGAAAAAATTACAGGAACTATTATCACAAATGGTCACTTCTATTACATTCTTACGAAAACCCAATCAAACGGAGGTTCTGATATAATATATATTAGGATAGACTCACTTAAAGGAAACATACTGGTAAATCAGGGTGGCAGTTGTCCCTGGCTTCAGAACGAAAGAACAAAGGACAGCCTTTCGGCGAGGAAGGGCGATTCTTCAAAATATGACTGCGGATATTATTACAGATGTACTGATACGTCAACAGGTTCAGTATTTGGTATTAACTTAAAGAAAAAGATATTTGGATGGTCTGATTTTTTTGAAGCAGGAACTTCCAGAACTTTCGCTATGGGTATCGGACTGGTTTCTATTTCATCATTTGGGCATACTTCAACTAATTATGTAAATTTAACAGGATGTTATGTAAATGGTGTGTTGTATGGTGATACAACACTTACTTCTGTAAACATTATCAGTAACGATATCCCGAAAAGTTTTTCACTTTTACAAAATTACCCAAACCCGTTTAATCCGGTTACAAAAATAAAATTCAGCATTCCGCAAAATGAGACGACCCACCGGGTCGTCTCTACAAGATTGATTGTATTTGATGCAATCGGTAAAGAAGCAGCCGTACTCGTCAATCAACAACTTCAGCCCGGCACCTATGAAGCAAATTGGGACGCATCAGCATATCCAAGCGGTGTGTATTATTATAATCTTGAAGTCAGTCCTTCGACAGGCTCAGGACGAGGATTTTTAGAAACTAAAAAAATGGTATTAATAAAATAAATAAGCATAAATATGAAAAAAATATTCTACATTATTCTTTTTGTTTCATTTATTTCTGTTTCAGCCAATTCTCAATACTGGGTGGAACAGACTTCAGGGGTTAATGTTCAGTTAACCAGTGTTTCACCAATACAAAATGAAGTTTGGGTTTGCGGTTACAGCGGTACCGTGCTGCGCTCAACAAACTCAGGTGCAAACTGGCTTAATGTAAGCGGGGGCGGAATTCCCAATACAGTTTCACTTGTAAATATTTGGGCATTTGATGCCAATACAGCTGTGGTGGCCGGCTACCTGGGTTCTGATACCTGGGTATGGAGAACGTCAAACGCCGGAGCTAACTGGGTTCAGGTATTCACTCAGCCCGGCGGATTCATCAACGGAATGGTTTTCAGAAAGACTTCTCCAAATTCAGGGTTTATGCAGGGTGATCCTGTAGGAGGCAGATGGTCGCTATGGAAAACTTCTAATGGCGGTATTAACTGGGATTCAGCCGGATGTTACCTGCCGCAAAACGGAACTGAAGCCGGATGGAATAATTCAATTTTTATGGGAGGTATGGTGAACTATTACTCCGCCTCCGATTCTACAATATGGTTTGGCACAAACAACACCAGGATATATTATTCTGCAAACCTCGGTTCAACCTGGAGCGCGCAATCTACTGCCCCTGAAGTCAACTCCTACGCTTTGGGAATGTTTGGAGGTTTACCACTTGACGGGCTTACCGGCGGTACAACTCTTTTAAGGACAACAAACGCAGGATCAAACTGGTCAACCCAGACAGCATTGGGAACCGGCAATTTCGCAGGATTTGTGATGTTCCCTGTACCGGTTTCTGATGAAAGTAGCTTTTTTGGCTATAGCTGGTATGTAAGAAATGATGTTAACATATACCGCAGCTTTAACGGTTCATCGTGGGCAATTGAATACACTGCACCCGCGGGAAACTACAGACACATATCCGTAGGCAGAAATACTTCGCAGGTTTGGGCTGTAAGATCAAATGGTGGAATTACCAAATGTAACTGCTTTGTTTCGGGAATTTCTGAAACAGGGAACAACGTACCTGAAAGATTCGGGCTATCACAAAACTACCCGAATCCGTTTAACCCTGTTACAAAGATAAAATTCGGGATAAGCGGCACATCAGCCGAACAAACTTTGCTCACTGTGTTTGATATGCTCGGTCGAAGAGTTGCCGTTTTAGTTAACGAAAAATTGCAGCCCGGCACCTACGAAGCAGATTGGGATGCATCCGAATTCCCGAGCGGAGTGTATTATTATAAGTTGGAAAGCGGTTCATTTTCTGAAACAAAGAAAATGATCTTTATCAAATGAGATCACTTATTAGTGTATTTTTTTTCGTCTTGTTAAGTACCGCTGCCGCCATATCGCAGCAAAACAATATTGTTGTTTTGGCACATTACAATTACAACACATATCATTCATCCTGCTGGGGGTACGAATCAGCAGGCAGAGAATACGCTGTGTTTGGCTGGTTGAGGGGTACAACAATATTTGATATAACAGATGAAGATAATATCAGAGAAGTGGCATTTCTGCCGGGGAAACAAAGCGGCTGGCGGGAAATGAAGATATATAACAACTACCTCTATATTGTTTCTGAAGCTGACAGCAGCGGAATACAGATAGTGAATCTCAAAAATCTTCCGGACCGTATTGATACAGTGAGGACTTACTTTTTTGAAGGATATAAGAGAGCTCATACAATTTCCCAAAACGGAAGGTATCTTTATATAAATGGCGGTAATTACCGCGAAGGCGGAATTGTTGTACTGGATGCAGGAGTGAACCCGGAAAAACCGGTTAAATTGGGTGAATGGCAAACCGATTATGTTCACGATTGCAGGGTTGTTAACGATACTATCTGGGCATGCAATCCTTTGACTGGTAGAGTTACGGCAATTGATTCAAAAGATAAAAGTAACCTGAAAACAATTACTTCCTGGGTTAATGGAGCAAATCCGGTGCCGCATAATTGCGCTGTTACCGCTGATGGCAAGTATCTGTATGTTTGTGACGAGAATTTTTCATACCCGGGTAAGTTGAAGATCTGGAATATTTCCGATAAGGATGATATCATTTTTGAGAATGAATGGAGTGTAAACGGATCAAATGAGTCAGTTCATAACATAGATATATTCGGAAATTATGCCTTCCTTTCATATTATGGTGAAGGTGCAAAAGTACTTGATATTACTGATCCTGTTAATCCTGTGGAAATTGCATCTATCAAAACTACAGCCTGCTGGCAAATGTATTATTTCAGTTCAGGTAAAATTATTGCCTCAGATATTTATGACGGTATATATGTACTTAGGACCTTAGAACCAATAAGCGTAAGAGGAAGCAGCGAAAAAGCAGGGAGTTATTCTTTGCACCAGAATTTCCCGAATCCGTTTAACCCTGTTACAAAGATAAAATTCGGGATAAGCGGCACATCAGCCGAACAAACTCTGCTCACAGTGTTTGATATGCTCGGTCGAAGAGTTGCTGTTTTAGTTAACGGAAAATTGCAGCCCGGCACATATGAAGCGGATTGGGATGCTTCAGCATATCCAAGCGGAGTGTATTATTATAAACTGGAATGCGGTTCATTTTCTGAAACAAAGAAAATGGTATTAATAAAATAACATAGTTTTACTTATCTGCGTGTAAGAGTAATCCTACAAATGTTTTTTTGAGATTTATAAAGGTAAAAAACAATACCTAATCTAGGGTTACAGTTAACTTAATTTTGCTGTAACCCTGTTTGTGTTGTTAAAAATAATTAACTCTTTATATTAACTTTTTCAACAATTTAAATGTTGATTTCTTTGTTGCAATCATTTACCTTTGCAAATGTTTAATTAAAAGTTAAATATGCCTAAGTCGCTTTTTGCTTTTACATGTATATTAATATTGAATACATTTTTATTCTCTTCAGGAACCGCCGGGAAGAATTCTTTCAGCTATATTGATCCGCGGCCTGATGCAAAATATGTGAATAAAAATACTACCGTTGTTTTTACTCCGGTAACTGAGCTTAAAGGGAGTTCTCTTACAATAAAAGGGGCTATATCAATTACCGGAAGTGTAAATACTAACTACAATTTTACTCTTGTCAACACCACTGATAAGCAAACTTACATTATAAAGCCGGCAACAGCATTTGCTGATGGTGAAAAAGTCACAATAAAATTCTCATCTGCGGTAACGGATAAGTTTGGAAAAAGTATCGAGCCATTTGAGTACTCATTTTATGTAACCGAAAAGCCCGTTAAACAGTCACACTTTGCAGGACTTGTGAATGAATTGAGCCCTGATGTTTTGATAGAACTTGAAAAATATTCCATTTCACAAAAAACAACTCAGCAGATCCCCCCGGTTACTGTAAATTATTCAAACAACCCTTCGCCCGGCAATATATTAATGAGTAACATTGTGTTCAATGTGCAGATACCTAATACACCGCACTTGCTGATTCTCAATAATGACGCGTCACATGTTTTTACCAGGCAATTGAGTGCCCAGGTGTTTGATTTTAACCGGCAGCCGAACGGAAACTTCACTTACTTCTACCGCAATGGCGGAAAGTATTATGAAATAGATACAAATTACAACTTAACAGATAGCTTTTATACAGGCAACGGATATTTAACTGATATACATGAACTGCGCGTACTGCCAAACAGGCATGCTTTACTTATGAGTTATGACAAACAGGTAGTGGATATGAGCCAGATAGTTCAGGGCGGTAACCCGGCCGCGCAGGTTACTGGATTGATAATCCAGGAAATTGATGAAAACAAAAATGTGGTTTTCCAATGGCGCAGTTGGGATCATATCCCCATAACCGATGCTACTTACGAGGATTTTTTATCTGATGAAATTGACTACATTCACGGCAACGCAATCGAATTGGACAATGACGGTAATATCATGATCTCATCCAGGCACCTTGATGAGATTACAAAAATAAGCAGAAGTACCGGAAACATTATTTGGAGATTGGGCGGTAAGCAGAACCAGTTCATTTTTCAAAACGACCCGTTCCGTTTTTCTCACCAGCACGGAATAAGAAGGCTGCTCAACGGGAACATATTAATGTTTGATAACGGAAATTTTCATATTCCGGCAGAATCACGGGCTGTGGAATACATACTTGATGAAGTGAACAAAATTGCCACAAAAATGTGGGAATATAAAAATACCCCTGTCATTTACGGTAATGCAATGGGTTTTGCCCAAAGACTTGAAAATGGAAATACACTCATAAGCTGGGGGTCAACAAATCCAACAGTTACCGAAGTTAAGCCTGATGGCAGCAAAGCCCTTGAAATGAATCTTCCGGTTGGAGTGTTCTCATACAGGGTTTTTAAATACAATTACGGAAGTAATGTAACCGGAGTTGTACCCGTTGGGAATCATATCCCGGGTAAATTCAACCTGAAGCAAAATTACCCAAATCCGTTTAATCCACAAACTACAATTGAATTTGATATTCCTGAAAATTCAAATGTGAAAGTGGTTGTTTATAACTCTTTGGGTCAATTTATTGCCAAGTTAGTCGATACAGATCTTAATGCGGGCAGCTATAGAACTTCATTCAACGCTGCTGAATTTTCGAGCGGGATATATTACTATCGTATGACTGCGAACAATACAATTTATATAAATAAAATGATACTTATCAAGTAGTTAATTTTTCAATGAGTATGTTTCATAGGGATATTATTGGAAAAATGTCCTGTTAATTGATAACCCTGCAGGAATTTTCTGCAGGGTATTTTATTTTCCGGCGCCGTGCAAAAATAATTTTGGTATAGCAACATTTTAACCGGAACGTTAAATTTGCATACATGATACATCTCAGGCGCCTTGTACCATATCTGAAGCGTTACCGCAAAAAGCTGGGAATTGGTCTTATTGTAATTTCTTTGAGTGCAATATTCACCAATCTCATTCCATTTATTATCTCAAAAGCTATTGATCAGATAAAAAATCACACTGAAGGTACTTCGCTGCTTAACTATGCCCTGATGACCGTGGGTTTCGCATTGCTGAGCGGTGTTTTCCTATACCTCACCAGGCAAATGATAATTGTCGTTTCCCGCGAAATAGAAAATGATCTCAGAAACGATTTTTTTGGCCACATCTTAACGCAGGATCAGCAGTATTTTCACTTCCATCCTACGGGCGATGTTATGGCCCTTGCTACCAATGATATATCAGCGGTCCGTAATTTTCTCGGCCCCGGAATTATGTACACTGCGGAAACACTTATCAATTTTACCATGGCGATATCCCTTATGCTTTCATTTAATGCCGAACTGACTATGATTGCCATTATACCGATACCGCTTATCTCATACGTAGTTTACAGAATTGGTAAAAGCATCAATTATAAGTTTGAGCGCGTTCAGGAACAGTTTTCTGACCTGACGACAAAAGTTCAGGAAAATCTCTCAGGCATCAAAGTTGTCAAGGCATACGTACGGGAAGAAAGCGAAACCGAAGGTTTCAGGAAGATGTCAATGGACTACATGAAAAAGAACCTTGAGCTTGCAAAAGTTCAGTCGTTTTCATATCCAATAATGTTCCTCCTTACCGGATTTTCAGTTATTATAGTGCTGTATATGGGCGGCAACAAAATCATAGAAGGTACCTTGACAATTGGCCAGTTAACCGCTTTCATAATTTACCTTGGTCTTCTAACCTGGCCCATAATATCGCTCGGCTGGATCATAAACCTTACGCAGCGCGCCGAGGCCTCTATGAAAAGACTGGTGGAAGTATTTGACAGCAATCCAGCTATTGTCGATCCGGATATTTTGGAAGTTGATAAAGAGAGTCTCGCCGGTGCTAAAGACCCGATAAAAGGTGAAATTGAATTCAGAAATGTAAATTTCAGATATCACCCAAATTATCCTTATGTACTTAAAAATATTAACATCAGGCTTAAGGCCGGAGAAACGATAGGAGTTATCGGACATACAGGATCCGGAAAATCGACTTTTGTCAATCTTATATCAAGATTGTTTGATGTTGATGAAGGCGAGATAATGGTTGACGGAAAAAATGTAAAAAATTACAGGATCTCTCAATTGCGCACGTCAATAGGATATGTGCCGCAGGAAACATTTCTTTTCAGCGAATCTATTGAAAATAATATTGCTTACGCGGAAGAAAATTTCGATAAAGAAAAAGTGATTGAAGCAGCGAAGATCTCGCAGATATATAAAGATGTTGAAAATTTCCCCCGGCGGTTTGATACGGTTCTTGGTGAAAGAGGAATTAATCTTTCAGGAGGCCAAAAGCAAAGAACATCCATTGCCCGTGCCATTGCATCAGATCCCAAAATACTCATACTTGATGACGCCTTTTCTGCGGTTGATACCTACACCGAAGAAGAGATCTTAAGGGGTCTAAAAGGCATTATGAAGGAGCGCACAACAATCCTCATTAGCCACCGAATCTCAACACTTAAGAATTCTGACAGGATCATTGTGCTTAAAGATGGTGCGATTGCTGAATCAGGAACGCACGAAGCCCTGGTACAAAAAGAAGGCATTTACGCGGATATTTATTTTAAACAGCTGCTGGAAGATGAACTTAAGGATCTTGAATAAATAATTGAGCGAAGAAAATTCAAAAAATACCGTTGAACCTGACGAAAATGAACAGGAAGAAGTATTAGGTAAAGCATACGATGCGCGCCTGATGAAACGCCTTATAAGGTACCTGAAACCTTATACAAAGTGGGTGGTACTTGCTATAGCACTTACGGTTGGAGTTGCATTGCTGAGCACAGTAAGACCGTACCTTACAAAGATCGCGATTGATGATTACATTGTAAACAAGGATGCGCAGGGTCTTAAAAACATTATACTTGTTCTTCTGGGTACTCTGATACTGCAGGGTTTGCTGCAATATACAATGACATATCTTACTCAATGGATCGGGCAGAAAACGATCTTTGATCTCAGGATGGAACTTTTCAGGCATATCCAGAAGTTTTCAATGAAATTTTTCGACAAAAATCCGGTTGGCAGACTTGTTACACGCCTTACAAATGATATAGAGGTATTGAATGAGATGTTTTCAAGCGGTATTGTTATGGTGTTTGCTGATGTATTTATTATCGGCGGAATACTATTCTTCATGTTCAGCCTTAGCTGGCAGCTGACGCTCATTGCGCTATCTGTGGTATTTCCCCTGATCTACGCAACGGTAATTTTCAGGAAAAAAGTGCGTATAGCTTTCAGAGATGTACGGTTCTACCTTGCGAAGATGAATTCGTTCCTGCAGGAACACATCAGCGGAATACTTGTTGTGAAAATATTCAACAAAGAAAAACGTACTCTCAACGATTTTAAAAAGATAAACTACGATCACACAAAGGCCAATAAAAAATCGGTATTCTACTATTCTGTGTTCTTTCCCGTGGTGGAACTCATCGGCGCTCTCTCGGGCGCGCTTATTATATGGTATGGCGGCGGCGAAGCGGTGCAGGGCGCGCTGACAATTGGTATCCTTATCTCATTTATTCAGTATTCCGAAATGTTCTTCAGACCGATCCGCGATCTTTCTGAAAAATACAATATCATGCAAACTGCTATGGCTTCTTCCGAAAGGATTTTCAGGCTGCTTGACAGGCAGCCCGTAATAAACGATCCGCTGAAACCCGCGGAGCTGGGTGATTGCAGGGGTAATATTGAGTTTAGAAATGTTTGGTTCGCTTATGTTAAAGAAGATTACGTTTTGCGGGATATATCATTCAAAATAAATCAGGGTGAAAAAGTTGCCTTTGTTGGTGCGACAGGCGCAGGTAAATCTTCTATCATGAACCTGCTGTGCAGATTTTACGATACACAAAAGGGAGAAATTGCCATTGATGGCATTAACATCAAAGACCTGAAACAAAACGAACTTCGCAGAAATATCGGGCTTGTTGTGCAGGATATATTCCTCTTCTCAGATTCAATTGCCAATAATATCAGTCTAAATAACAATGATATATCACCCGAAAAGATCAGAGAGGCAGCTTCTATCATTGGTATTAATAATTTTATAGATAAACTCCCTCTTGGTTACGGTCAAAATGTGAAAGAGCGGGGAGTAACACTTTCACAGGGTGAAAGGCAATTGATCACATTTGCAAGGGCACTTGCTTACGACCCCAAAATTCTCATACTTGATGAAGCGACATCAAGCGTTGATACGCATTCGGAGATCCTGATACAGAAAGCTATTGATAAACTGATGGACGGCAGAACATCTATTATTATAGCGCACAGGCTTTCTACAATTCAGAAGTGTGATAAAATAATCGTTATGCACAAAGGAGAAATAAGGGAAACCGGAACGCACCAGCAGCTTCTTGAGTATGGCGGAATATATTCCAAACTTTACCAGCTGCAGTATAAGGAATCATTTGCATGAATTCGTTTATGAAAAAGATCTTCATTGCTTCAAAGAACAAAGGTAAGATCGAAGAGATACGCTCTTACCTGGCGGGTTTTGGCATTGAGATATTCTCTCTTCTGGATTCCCATGAATTACCTGAAGTTGAGGAAACAGGAGCCACATTTGAAGAAAATGCGCATCTGAAAGCAAAAGCTATTTTTGATATCGTTAAGATTCCGGTACTGGCAGATGATTCAGGATTGGAAACAGACTCTCTTGGTGGCAGCCCGGGCATTTATTCAGCCAGGTTCAGCGGTGAAGGCGCAACTGATGAAAGGAACAATCTGAAGCTGCTTAAAGAACTTGAAAATGTACCTGATGATAAACGAACCGCACGTTTTATATGTGTTCTTGCGCTTTATGATGGTATAAATTCCCGTTATTTTGAAGGGACCTGTGAAGGTAAAATTGCTTTTGCCTCCGCGGGTACTAATGGATTTGGATATGACCCGCTATTCATTCCGGCAGGATATGATCAAACATTCGGTGAGCTTGGCAGCACTGTAAAAACCAGGATATCACACCGTGCCAAGGCGCTTCGGAGTCTTAAAAAATTCCTTGATCTTGAAAAAAGTATGTAATTTTTTAAGTATTGAAGATTTTTGAATATTTTTTTATGTTTGTAATCTCTTTAAAATTGCTGGCGTAGCTCAGTGGTAGAGCAGCGCACTTGTAATGCGCAGGTCGGGGGTTCAACTCCCTTCGCCAGCTCCATAATAAAAACCCGTCATTTTGGCGGGTTTTTTCATTATTCAGGGTGTTTTTTTACCGTAAATACATTAAAAATACAAAATTAATGGGTTTTTTTAATTAAAATTGTAGTTAATTTTGTTTTACCGTGTATAACTCAGCATTGTAATTTAACTCACCAAATTTCAGTTTCATATTTATGCCGATAGCAAAAGTATTGATAGTAGAAGATGAGGCTATAACAGCTCTGGATATTAAGCGGACGCTTGAAAAGCTGAATTATGAAATTATCGGAATTAGTGACCGCGGCGAAGAGGCTTTGAAGATGATTGATTCAACTGACCCGGATATCATACTGATGGATATTACTCTTAAAGGTGAACTTGACGGCATAGAAACTGCCCGTCTCATGAATATCCGAAGCAAAATACCTATAGTATATCTTACCGCGCATTTTGATGATGAAACCATAGAAAGATCCAAAACTACCAATCCTTACGGCTTTCTTCTTAAACCGTTAAATGACCGCGATCTGAATTCATGTCTGAGAATGGCGTTATTCAGATTTGACGCTGAGAATAAACTTCAGGATACTGAAAAACAGCTTTCAGAATTCAGGCAGTATAACGAAGTACTGTTCAACTCACTAAACGGAACAGCTCTGATAATTAATTCCGGGGGAATTATAACCGCTCTGAATGAAAAGGCTCACAAAGAAAAATTCCCCGTAACTCATTTTTTGAATAACGAAATACGCAAGGTGTTTCCGGGCAGAACCGGAAACAAATTCAATCACCTTATTGAAGATACCTTGGCTTCAGGTAAAGATCATTCCATTGAACATATAATCAGAACCGGTGATAAAAAATATAAATATGAAACCAGGTTCATAAAATATTCCGAAAACGAAGTGATAGCCCTTTTTACCGAATTGACCGGGGGAACGGATATTGAAAGAGCGCTCAAAGAAAGCGAGTTAAAATACCGGAATCTTGTACAGAATTCACCATTTTCTATAACAAGAGCGCTTATAAAACCAAACGTTTATGAATTTGTGAATGATGAATTCACAAAACAATCCGGTTACACCCTGGAAGAATTCAACGCGCTTTCTGATGAAGAATACAGGAATATGATATATCCGGATGACAGGCAAAGAATATCGAAAGAATATACATCCTGGATAAAAGGCGGCAGCAAAGGTTTGAAAAACCTGGTTTACAGAATTTATAATAAGAGCGGAAAGATTATCTGGCTTGATAGCTATCATTATGCCGATAGAGCACCTGATGGCTCAATTGTAGCCATTAACCAGATCTATCTTAATATCAATAAGCAGAAAGAATCTGAAGAAATATTAAGTGAATCTAAACAATACCTTGATGCTTTTTTCCAGCAGTCACTGGATGGAATTTTCATCGCAAAGATCGATCCGCCTGTCAAGTGGATCAGTAAAAAAGGGACGGCAGCGGAACTTGATAACATAATAAAGAATGTACGGATTGTCAGGGCCAATAAACCTCTTGCAGAACAGTTTGGTTTGAGTATCCCTGAAGTACTTAAAACTAATTCGGTAAGCTATTATGGAAACGATAACAATGGAGTTAAGCAGCGGTGGAAAGAGTTCCTGGATACAGGTCACTCTCATATAAAAGAGTATTTCACCAAACCTGACGGTACAAGAATATTCATAGAAGGTGACTATTACTGCCTCTATGATAGCCGGGGAAACTTCATGGGGTACATGGGACTTCAGCGGGATATAACCGACCGCAGGAATTCAGATGAAATGCTGAGGCTTAGTGAGGAAAAATTCAGAGCAGTGGCCGAATCAATGCCTGCTCAGGTTGTGATATTTCAGGATAATAAGTTTGTGTACGCAAATCCATATTCTGAAGTCATAACAGGATATAAAACGGCCGAGATTCTTAAAAAGAATTTTTGGGATCTTGTACATGAAGATTTCAGAAATACCGCCAAAGAGCGTGGTGAAAAAAGGCAAAAAGGTGAAACTGTACCTGATAACTATGAAATGAAAATTATTGCCAAAAATAAACAGGAAAAATGGTTGAGTTACAGCGCGAGGATAATTGAATTTAACGGAAAAAAAGCTGTACTGGGAATTGCAACCGATATTACTGAAAGCAAACAAAACCAGGAAAAAATCAGGCTTAGTGAAATAAAGTATAGAAATTTTGTAGAACATAGTTCAGAAGGTATTTTCAGACTGGAATTCAATGTTCCGGTGTCAATCGATCTTGCAGCTGATGTACAGGTAGAGCTTATCAGGAAGAATGTATTTATTGCCGAGTGTAACAGTGTATTCGCAAATATGTACGGTGAGAACGAACCGGCGAAAATCATAGGTATTAATACAGGCTCGCTCAAATTTAAGAATCCGGATGAAACAGCAAGGATACTGAAATTTGTAATGAATGAATACAGTATTATAGAGGATGAAGTTTCTGAATATGACGATAGCGGCAGGGAAAAGAATTTTGTTATAAATATTGCGGGTGTCATTGAAGAGGGCTGCCTTACAAGTATATGGGGTGTGCAAAGGGATATCACTGAGAAGAAAAAATCCGAGGAAGCATTGAAGCGTTCATTGCTTGAGAAGGACATTTTGCTTAAAGAGATACATCACCGGGTTAAAAACAATCTTCAGATTGTGACAAGCTTGCTCAAACTGCAGGCAGGGTACGTGAAGGATGAAAAGATAAAGCAGCTGTTCAGGGAAAGCCAGAACAGGGTGCAATCTATGTCCCTGATTCATCAGAAATTATACCAGACCAAAGATCTTGCCCAGATAGATTTTAAAGATTATATAGAGACTGTTACTACCCATTTGCAGCACTCGTACGGAATACTCGAAGACAGGGTGAAGATATTAACCGACGTGAGCAAAATGACAATGTCGATTGATAATGCCATTCCGGCGGGTCTCATAATAAACGAGCTTGTTTCCAATTCACTTAAACACGCCTTTCCTGAAGGCAGATCAGGGAACATTTATATCAACGCTGCTTTTGATGAATACAAAAAGGAGTATTGGCTGCTCATAAGGGATGACGGCATTGGACTCAATGGTAAGCAGGATTTCGAAAATTCAGCTTCCTTTGGCCTAAAGCTGGTAAATACGCTTGTTAAACAGCTTGATGGAATCATTGAAGCAGTTTCTTCAGGGGGTACGGAGTTCAGGATACATTTTAAAAGCGCTGATTATAAAGAACGATATACGTAAATTGCAGTTGCAGCATAATAATTTTTATCAATTATAAGGCCCTAAAGGCCATTAAAAAATGAAAAAAATATCTATCGAAAGCTCTTTCTTTACCGAAAACAGGAAAAAACTCTCTGCGTTAATGATGGCAGATTCAGCTGCAGTTATCAATTCAAATGATATACTTCCCTCAAACGCTGATGGTACGGTGAAGTTTATACAGAACAGCGATCTCTTTTATCTTACCGGAATTGAGCAGGAAGAAACAATACTTATGCTGAACCCCGGCAGCAGGAATGAAGATCTCCGCGAGGTGCTGTTCATAAGAGATTATAACCAGGATCTTGAAGTATGGGAAGGTAAAAAACTTTCGCCTGCTGTAGCTTCTGAGATTTCCGGTATAAAAACTGTTTACGAGCTTTCTAGATTTGAAGATGCGCTTCATGATACTATGTGTTCTGTAACTAATATTTATCTTAATACCAACGATCATGACCGTTCTAAAAACGAAGTAGAAAGCCGTGACCTCAGATTTATAAATTACTGCAAAAAGTATTATCCTTTGCACAGTTACCACAGACTCTCACCATTGATCTACGGTCTTAGAACTATAAAATCAAAAACTGAAATAGATCTGCTGCAGAAAGCGTGCGATATAACTGGTGATGGGTTCAGAAGGCTGCTGAAATTCGTGAAACCGGGAGTTATGGAGTATGAAGTACAGGCGGAGCTTGCTCATGAGTTTATTAAGCAGGGTACAGGATTTGCGGATTATGAACCTATTATCGCATCAGGTGAAAATGCATGTTTCCTGCATTATATCAAAAACGATGATCCGTGTAACGACGGTGACATTCTGCTGCTGGATATTGCCGCAGGCTGGGCTAACTACAACGCAGATATGACGAGGTCAATTCCCGTAAACGGGAAATTTACCGGGAGACAAAAAGATGTTTATAATGCCGTACTGAGAGCAATGAGGGGCACAATAAAAGAAATGAAGCCCGGTTTGAGTGTGAGAGATATTATCATGATTACCAGGGAATTGATCGCCAAAGAACTTGTTGATCTTAAACTGGTTAAACCCTCAGATGTTAAAGATGTAAAGCAGAAATCAGCGGAGTTCAAAAAATATTATCCCCACGATGTTTCTCATTTTCTCGGGCTGGGCGTTCATGATGTCGGAGTATTTGAGCAGGAACTCAAGCCGGGTATGGTCTTAACCTGCGAGCCCGGCATATATATAAGGGATGAAAAACTTGGTATCAGGCTAGAAAACGACATCGTTATAACAGAGGGCGGCAATCTCGACCTTATGAAGAATGTGCCCGTGGATGCTGATGAAATTGAACAATTAATGAATGGGTAACTTCTGCACTTAAGACATCCCGCGATCAAGATTTTCTCACTTCGTTTTTCGTGATTTCTGCGTTTTATTGCGCAATACCGGTTCACGTTTTTCCTGTATGGCATATAATATCAATTAATTATTATTTATATTACATTTAAGATTTTTGCAGGATTAATTTCCGGGCTTCTGTACAAAAATTTCAACCCTGCAAACTATATTTTAATCAAGCGTACCCTCTTTTTCAAAGTAGATGATATTTATCAATTATTCTTTTTTGGTTAGATATTTCAGGAATATTATTGGATAAATTATAAAAAGTTACTTGAAACTTCAGAATAAAAATAAACTGGGCTCATCGGCGTTATTGATCACCTTTGCGTATTTTGCGTTTGGTGTTATCTGGATAGCTGTATCCGGTGAGATAGTTAATTATTTTACTAAAGGTTCTGACCTTGGACCGAGGTTTGAACTTTACAAAGGTTTGTTTTTCATATTGATCACTTCTATACTCCTTTATCTGGCAATTCACAGAAGAGAAAAACAGCGCGAAAAGCTTGAGGAAAATATCTCAGCATCAGAAAAGAAATGGAAAGATATCTTTGATTGTGCTAACGATCCTATTTTTTTGCTGGATAGGAACTACAGAATAATGGAAGCAAATTCAAAGGCTTGTAAATTATACGGGTACACTGAAGCTGAATTCAGGCAACTCAGCATAAAAGACCTTAATGAGACTGAAAGTGAAGATATCATAAAACGCCAGATGGAAGATGTTATCAGTTCCAGGGGAGCGGAGTTTGAGGTCACACACAAAAGTAAAACCGGTATGTTGATCCCCGTTGAAGTAAGCACTCAGGCCCTACTTAACAATGATATTCTAGAATATATTCATATTGTGCACGATCTTTCCGCGAGAAAGAACATCGAACAGAAACTGAACAGCAGCGAAAGCAAATACCGTACCCTTGTAGAAGCTTCGCATGAAATGATATGGACAACGGATGCAGATGAAACCGTAACTTTCGTGAATGACGCTTCATTTAATATATACGGCTGTACCCCCGCCGAAATGATCGGCAGAAAGTTTTCTGATTTTTGTAAAGGCGATTACATTAACACAGATAAACAAACCATTGAAAATGCCAAAAGAGTTGGAAACGGGATAATTGAATATGAAAGCCGGATTAAAGATTCTAACGGCGGAGAAAAATACCTGTTTACAAAATGTATTGTTGTCAAAGATCCTGAAGGAAATCCGGCCGGAATGCTGGGAACCTCACTTGATATTACCGAAAGATTTGAAGCCGTTGAGAGGGTAAAATATCATAACAGGGTTTATTCTCTGATGACAAACATGAACCAGCTGATCGTCAGAGCGAGTGATAAGAATAGTATCCTTAATGACGCATGCAGACTTGCGGTTGAGTATGGTATGTTCCGCATGGCGTGGATAGGGGTAGTTGATGAAAACACCGGAATTGTGAAACCGCAGTATTCTTTCGGCGATACTACAAACTACCTGGATAGCATTACTATTTCTGTGAAAGAGCCTGAAAATATAAGGGGTCCCATAGTGCGTTCATTTACTGATAAGCTGTATTACGTTAGCAACGATGTGGAAAACGATGTAATGCTTAGCAAATGGAAAGAACATACACTTGATAAAGGATTCAGGGCTTTTGCTTGCTTTCCCATTGAAGTTAAAAATAAGGTTGTTGCCGTCTATAATATTTATTCAGATAAAAAAGGCTTTTTTGGGAAGACGGAAACTGACCTT
>ERZ761609.1268-NODE-1268-length-23294-cov-789.986359_pt1 | contig 23294 bp, 20 predicted proteins | sample MGYA00511163_ERZ761609 | MGnify/ENA primary metagenome ERZ761609 (study PRJEB28899, sample SAMN02445070) | bioreactor sludge metagenome | biome: EBPR sludge | place: Australia: Brisbane, Thorneside Wastewater Treatment Plant | collected 2011-12-16 ... | reverse complement strand
CCGAGATCTACCCTCTTTCCCTACACGACGCTCTTCCGATCTTGCCGTCCCGCCGCGGCGGCGTGCGCGCTTCGGCCCGCTCCGGCGTGGCGACAAGTGCACGCCGTTGCAGCGCGGCAAGGCGAGGAGGCCACGTCGGGCACTGCCCTACAGCGTTGCCGATCGCGGTGCGGCCATCGGCGGCCGGTCGACCCGCCGGACGATCCCGGCAAAGGCACAGGCTTTCGCCCATGCCCGCCAGCCGCACGCCGGCTCACTCCAGCGCCCGGCCCGCATGCCCTGGCTGCAACCCGCACGCCCCTGGCTTCGGCTTGCACGCCTCTGGCTTCACCTCGCACACCTCTGGCTTCGACTCGCACGTCTCTGGCTTCAACTTGCACACCTCTGGCTTCAACTCGCACGCCTCTGGCTTCGGCTCGTACGCCTCTGGCTCCAACTCGCACGCCTCTGGCTTCGGCTCGCACACCTCTGGCTTCAACTCGCACACCTCTGGCTTCAACTCGCACACCTCTGGCTTCAGCTCGCACGCCTCTGGCTTCAGCTCGCACGCTCCTGGCTCCACTTCGCACCCACCTGGCTACGACTCGCACGCACGCGTCTGGTCTTGGCTCCGGAGCACCGCGTCGATGCCGGCGATGCGGCGCGTGTTCCCGCTCGCGGCAGCGTCGGTCGTCTGGACTGCAGGCGGGCGCGACGGGCAGAAGCGCGCATCTGCCGCATCTGCCGCGCCCGACCGCAGCGCGCCGACGATCCGGGTCGCTGCCCGGGACCGCCGGCGGGCATCCCGGTCCGCGGCCGGCGACCGCTGTTCCTGCCACGGGAAGCTTGATTGATATACTGTCCCGGCAATGGTGAGCCTGCGCTTCTACGCCGAACTGAACGATTTCGTCGCTGCCGATCGCCGGCAGCGCGAGTTCGAATTGGCATCCGCGGCCGATGTGCCGGTCAAGCATCTCATCGAGAGCTGCGGCGTGCCGCATACCGAGGTGGCGCTGATCCTGGTCAATGGCGAATCGGTCGGCTTCGACCGGCGGCTGTGCGCCGGCGACCGGGTCGCCGTCTATCCGGCATTCCTGGCGTTCGGCCTGCGCCCGCCGCTGCCCGCCGCCCGCTTTGTCGCCGACGCCCATCTCGGCGCGCTGGCGCGGCTGCTGCGGCTGGCGGGCTTCGACACGGTCTACGGCAACCGGCTCGCCGATGGCGAGATCGAGCGCCTCGCCGCGACGGAGGAGCGGGTCGTCCTGACGCGCGACCGCGACCTGCTGAAAAGGCGCGCCATCGGCCACGGCTGCCATGTGCATGCGCAGCAGCCCGACCAGCAGTTGCGCGAGATCGTCGCCCGTCTCGACCTCGCCGACCGGGTGCAGCCCTTTTCCCGTTGCCTGGTCTGCAACGCGCGGCTGCTGCCGGTCGCCAAGCGGCTGGTGAGCGACCTCCTGCCCGAGCGCGTCCGCGACGGCCTGGATTCCTTTCACCGCTGCCAGGGCTGCCAGCGAATCTACTGGGAGGGCAGCCACTGGCGCAGGATGCGCGAGCGCCTGCAGCGCGCACTCGCGGCAACGGCGGCTGCGCATGCGGTGACGGCGAAAGCGGCAAAGGGGGATGCGGCAACGGGGGATGCGGCAACCGCGGCGGCGGCGCCGCCAACCACTCAGCCGGCGGCCGGGAGCTGCAGCGGCACCTTCGACGGCGCCTGCGCCACTTCGCGCACGAGTCGCGGCACCAGGTAGCCGGGCAGGCGCGCGAGCAGGCCGGCGTGCAGTTCGTGCACGCGCTCCTCGGCGACGGCGAAATGCCCGGCGCCGGCCACCCGATCGAGCAGGTGCAGGTAATACGGCAGCACGCCGATGGCGAACAGGCGCTCGGACAGCGCGCAGAGGTCGTCGAGCCGGTCATTGACGCCGGCCAGCAGCACCGACTGGTTGAGCAGCGTGACGCCGGCGCGGCGCAGCGGGGCGAGCGCGGCCGCCACCTGGTCGTCGAGTTCCTGCGCGTGGTTGGCATGGATCACCAGGCTCGTCGGCAGGCGGCAGTCGCCGAGCAGCCGCAGCAGTTGCGGCGTGATGCGCGCCGGAATGAGCACCGGCAGGCGGCTGTGCAACCGCAGCCGGCGCAGCTGCGGGATGGCGGCGAGGCGGTCGATCAGCCACTGCAGTTGCCGATCCGGCAGCGACAGCGGGTCGCCGCCGGAGAGGATCACCTCGCTGATCGACGGATCGCCGGCGATGCAGTCGAAGACCCGTTGCCACTCGGCGCGCGCCGGCTGCATCGCGGCGTAGGGAAAATGGCGGCGGAAACAGTAACGGCAATGGATCGGGCAATGGCCGCTGGCGATCAGCAGCACGCGCCCGTGGAACTTGTGCAGCAGCCCCGGCAGCCGCATCGCCTGGACTTCGCCCAGCGGGTCGCAGGAGAAGCCCGGCAGCGGCAGGCGCTCGGCCATCCGCGGCAGCACCTGGCGCAGCAGCGGATCGTCGGCGCGGCCCGGCTGCATGCGGTCGACGAAGGCACGCGGGACGCGCAGGGCGAAGGCCTGCGCGTCGTCGATGTCGACATCGCGGCGCGACAGGCCAAGCAGGCCGAGCAGTTCGTCGACATCGCCGATGACGGTCTGCATCGCCACCTGCCAGGGTTCGCCGGCAGCGTCCCTCCCCTGCCAATTGGCCGGGCTTCGCGCTATCATGGCGCCCTTCATCGATCTTGACCGTCTCACCAGGAAATCCAATGGCGACCTATTCTACCAACGAATTCAAATCGGGCCTGAAAGTGATGCTGGAGGGCGACCCCTGCACCATCCTCGAGAACGAGTTCGTCAAACCCGGCAAGGGGCAGGCATTCAACCGCGTCAAGCTGCGCAACCTGAAGACCAACCGCGTCTGGGAGAAGACCTTCAAGTCCGGCGACTCGCTCGAGGGCGCCGACGTCATCGACCGCGAGCTGCAGTACCTCTACAGCGACGGCGAGTTCTTCCACTTCATGGAACCCGAGAACTTCGAGCAGTACCAGGCGACCAGCGACACCGTCGGCGACGCGGCGCGCTGGCTGCGCGAGCAGGACACGTGCACCGTGACGCTGTACAACGGCGCGCCGCTCGCCGTCAGCCCGCCGAACTTCGTCGAACTCGAGATCGTCCACACCGAGCCCGGAATCCGCGGCGACACCGCCACCGGCGGAACGAAGCCGGCACGGCTGTCGACCGGCGCGACGGTGAAGGTGCCGCTGTTCGTGAACGAGGGCGAGATCGTCAAGTGCGACACGCGTTCGGGCGAGTACGTCTCGCGCGTCAAGTCCTGAGCGCTGCCGGCCGCACACGGCTTTCGCGCCCACGCTGGAGCCGGCAGCGGTGCCGCGACGGCCGGCGCGCTGCCGCGTCGGCCGGCCAACCGCCAGCGTCCGCCTGATGCCGGGCGAGATCATCGGCTGGCAGGCGAGCGCGCCGCTGGCCAACCTGCGACGCCGGGCGGAGATCGTCGCCAGCATTCGTTCCCACTTTGCGGCACAGGGGCTGCTCGAGGTCGATACACCGCAGCTCTGCCCGGCGACGGTCACCGATCCGCACCTGCAGAGCATCGAGGTCGCCGGCTACGGCTATCTGCAGACCTCGCCCGAATACGCGATGAAGCGTCTGCTCGCCGCCGGCAGCGGCTCGATCTGGCAGATCGCGCACGTCTTTCGCGGCAACGAGTCCGGCCGCCGCCACAACCCCGAGTTCAGCATGCTCGAGTGGTATCGCGTCGGTTGCACGCCGGAACAGTTGATGGCCGAGGTCGCCACCGTCGCCCGCCTGGCGCTCGGCGAGGTGGGCTGCGTCAGCCACCGCTACCGCGACCTCTTCCGCCGGCACCTCGGTCTCGACCCGCTCACCTGCGGCACCGAGGCGCTGCGCCAGGCCGCGCACGAGCGGTTTGACCCCGCCTTCGACGATGCCGACCGCGACACCTGGCTCGAGCTGTTGATGAGCCAGGCGATCGAACCGCATCTCGGCCGCGACGAACTGTGCTTCGTCATCGATTACCCGCCGTCGCAGGCGGCGCTCGCCCGCCTGCGCAGCGACAGCGACGGCCAGCCGGTGGCGGCGCGTTTCGAGCTGTATTTTCGCGGCGTCGAACTCGCCAACGGCTACCACGAGCTGCTCGACGCCGGCGAACAGCGGCGCCGCTTCGCCGCCGACCTGCAGCGGCGCAGCGAACTGGGGCTGCCGGCGGTACCGATCGACGAGGAATTCCTCGCCGCCATCGACAGCGGCCTGCCCGATTGCAGCGGCGTCGCCCTCGGCCTCGACCGTCTGGTCATGCTGGCCGTCGATGCCGGCTCGCTGCAGGAAGTGCTGAGTTTTCCCTGCCGGCGCGGCTGAACACCGCCGCGCAGCGGCAGCCGCGGCGATAGGCGGGCATCACTGCGCCGGAACGGCAGATCCCGCGGCAGCGGCTTCAGCGCCCTCCTCGACCTCGGCAAACAGCAGCATCTTCTCCAGCACCTCGCGGTACGGCGCTGCCGAAACGTTGATCCCGCCCTGGAACGGATGGTCGCTGACGGCGATGAAATAGAGCACGAGGGCGATCGGTGCCGCCACCAGCAGGGTCACCGTCGCATGCATGGCAAAGCTGTCGACGCGCAGCAGGAAGCACGACGAGATGGCGATCGACCCGAGCAGGATGACGACGATCCACAGCTCGGCCGGCAGCGCGGTGTCGCGAACCGCCTGCAGGCGCTGCCAGTGCGCCTGCAGGAGGTGGTTGTACGAGCGCAGCACCTGCGCCTGGATGATCTTCTGGCCCTCGGTCACCGGCTCGAAGGAAACGATCGAGTTTTGCGCCTTTTCGATGATGCGTAGGGTATCCGGCGGCAACTGCCCCTTCTGGTGCAGTGGCCATTCGACATTGATCACATACTTCGTATAGGCGATCAGCGCCCGCCGCCCCTGCTGCCTGAGCGGCGGCGGGTAGCCGCCGAGATCGTGGTAGAGGACGGCGATTGCCGCCGCCTCCTGACTGACGTCACTGCCGGCATCGACCATGTTGCCCCAGACCGCGACCGCGGTCAGGCCGGCGGCGACCGCGTAGACGCCGATCAGCGCCGACAGCAGGCCAGCGATGGTGCCGTTGTCGAAATGCTGGTGCAGCCGTGACGAGCGCACACGCGGTGCCACCAGCGCGACGCCGATGACCGACAGCAGCGCGACGACGCCAATGACAAAAGCGGCCAGCTCGAGCGAGCTGAGTTCATGAAACCAGTTCATCGGCACGACAACCCGGGAAAGAGAGTGCGCAGCATTCTAGCGGCTTCAGCAGCCGCCGTGCGTTCCTTCGCCTACACGCGCACCACCGGCGTATCATGCCGCCGTGTCACGCTCTTCGGTCTGCCGCCGCGGGCGGGAAGGGACTCCCGACACATGTCCCGTCATTCGCTCACGCGTGCCTTGCCTCTCGGACTGCCCGCGGCGATCTCCTCACAATCTGGCAAGCGCCTTCGTCTTCCAGACGGCCGATGATCGCCTGACGGCGTCGACCGGGTAGACCAGCGGCACCAGCACGGCGTCAACTGAGGAGGTTGTCGATCTGCCCATGCATGTCGGCGACGAGAATCGACGTCACCGCTCGCGGCAGCAGCAGCAGGCCACCGGGGACGCCGAGATCACTCTTCTTTTTCCGCCTGCCCGGCTGCCTGGCGCCGGGGCCGCGAATGTCATGCTCGTTTGCACTGCCGTGACGTTCCACCCAATTGCTGCAGTCGCGGACCTTCCTTGATGTGCTCGCGATCGGAACGCCAAGCCGGATCCTGGCGCCAAGGCCAGCATCAGGTCGATTGCAAAGAAAATTTAGCGCTATAATTCTTTTGCACTCAATCTCGAGGAAGCGCACTCATGCACAACATAGCCGGTTCACCGGTCGAAGGGCACGATTTCTTCGGCCGTGAAGCAGTCGTTGCGCGTCTTCAGGATATTCTCGACAACGATGACATCCTGTTGCTCGGACCACGGCGGATTGGCAAGACATCCGCCGCCCGCGCCGTGATGAAACAAGTCCGCGCCGCCGGTTGGCGTGCGATCGAGATCAACGTAGCATCCTGCGTCGACGAGAGCGGCTTCCTCGACAAGCTGGAAGCCGCTCTCCAGCCGGAAGTCTCTTCACTCACCGCGAGGAGCGCTGGCGCGATCGGTGATGCCCTCGCTGCCATCGGCCGACGAATCAAGTCGGTCAAAATCCCGCTGCCCGGCGCCGGATCGTTCGGCGTGGAACTCGGTGAAGGCAGCGCCGAGGACTGGACCCAGGTTGGCGGCGACGTTTTGCAGCTGATTGCGCAGATGGAAGAGCGCTGGCTGATCTACGTTGATGAACTACCGATCCTGCTCTTCAACATGATTCGTAACGACCCGCTAACCGGCGTGCAGCGAGTACGCCGGTTTCTCGACCGGATCCCTCTGAGCGAAGATGACGCGGGGAGCATTGTCACCGCCGTCCAGTGGCCGCAGCCCTACTACCTGCAGGCGACCTTTCACCACCTGCGCAGCCTGATCGGCGCCAACCCCGGCGCAAGTGCCGCCAGTTTGATCGAGCAAGCGATGGACAAGTTGGTCCAACCCGGTGCCGATAACGATTTTCACCACTGGCAAGGCCGCCTGTCCCAGCAACTTTCCCGAGCCGACGCCGATCACGCGCAGGCGATGCTCAATCTCGCCGCTCGTGACCCGAGCGGCGCCCGTCCGGAAAGCCTTCTCGCGGCGCTCGAAGAGCGTATGGGCGAGGCGACCACGGAACAGGCGAGGCGCACTTTCATCCGCCTGCGCGACATCCTGCAACGCGATGCCTACTGGTGGCCCGACGAAGGATCCGGCGCGAAGCGCTACCGTTTCCGGCTCGAACCCCTGAGGCGCTGGTGGCTGCGGCGGGACACGTTATGAACACGGCCACCGCCCATCGTCACTACAACCCCGACTGGTACAGCGATGACGACCTCGTCGCCAATTTCGTCGCCCGCCAGGCCGATTTTTCCTTCCTGCGCGACGAACTCGCCCGTGCGCCCCGCGAGGGCAGCGTCCAGCACTACCTGCTGGTTGGCGCCCGCGGCGCCGGCAAGAGCACGCTGCTCAAGCGGCTGGCGATCGCCATCCGCCGCGATGCCGACCTGACAGACCATCTGATCGCCCTATCGTTTCCCGAAGAACTGTATCAGGTCAAGAATCTCGCCGACTTCTGGTGGGCCGCCTGCGCCGCGCTGGTCGACGAACTCGATCGACTCGGGCAGAAGGGCCACGCCGATCGCCTGATGGACGCCGTCGAGTCACCGGCAAGACGCGGTGCAAACGCCGATCCGCTCGCTGACACCGGACTCATCCGGCTGCTGCAAGCCTGTGCGGCGCTCGAGCGTCGACCGGTTTTGCTGGTCGACAATCTCGACCTGGTCTTCCAGCGCATCGACAAGAAGGGTCGCAAGCTCAAGGACCCGCATGCTCCGGCCTACTGGGCGCTGCGCGAACAGCTTTCGACGACCCGCTCACCCATCATCATCGGCGGCTCGGTGCGGCTATCCGAGCCCTTCACCGATTACGACAGGGCCTTCTACGACTTCTTCATTCCAAAACGTCTTGGCAAGCTCGACCTCGACGAGGTCCACCGGGTTCTGGAGCGATTGGCCGATGCACACAGGGCGCCGGAGGTCAAGGAGCGCCTGCACGCCCGGCCCAGCAGGGTAGGGGCGCTATACGAACTGACCGGCGGCAACCCGCGCGCCCTGGGTCTCATCTTCGAGTTGCTCCGTCAGGGACCAAACGGACGTGCCGTCGAAGATTTCGAGCGCCTGATGGACCTCACCACGCCCTACTACAAGGCACGCTTCGAGGACCTCGCCGAACAGGCGCAAGTCGTCATGCATGCGCTCGCCGTCCGGCGACCGGGTGACGGTGGCGGCTTGCGTTTCGGCCATACGGCCGCCGAAATCGCTAGCCATGCCGGGCTATCGACCGGGACCGTATCGGCGCAGATGGACGTTCTCGAACGTGAAGGGCTGGTGGAAAAATCGGCCACCCACGGTCGGACGCAATATCGCATCCTCGAACAGTTGTTCCGTCTCTGGCTGCAGATGCGCGGCACCCGCCGCATCCGCGACAACGTGATCGGGCTCACCGAGTTCCTCGAAGCGATGTTCGACCTCGACGAACTCCGGCCGACGATGAACCAGGTATCCTCCGGGGGCGCCCTGGCGGGGGCGAAGTTCTCATTCGCAGTCGCCGGCGCGGACTGCGCGGCGCCGTGGAGACGAGGGCTGGAGGCGCAAGGCGCCGACGGATTGCTTCAGCACTTGCAGGACCGCGGCGGCGAGATCGGGGATTTCTTTCGCCCGGGCGATTTACCGGAAGACCTGGCGGCCGTTGCCCGCATGCGCGAGCAATTGCAGCATTGCAATGGCGCGGGCTTCACTCCCGAAGAGCAGGACGCGCTGCTCGGTTCCGTCGAACTGAGCCTCGAAGAGAAACAGGCCAGCGTCCGGATGCTTTGCGCGCAGCCAGCGGCGCCGGAGCAGACCGCGCAGTTGCGCAGGCGTCTGAACGACGAACGGCAACGACTGCTGCGCTATGGTCTCCGCACGCCTGATCTGGCGCTCTTGTTCGGCAAGCGCGCGCGTGGCTACCTGCCGCTGCCTTGCCTCACCCCAGAGGATACGGAGCCAGCGTTTTCTGCAGGGAGTGAGCCAGCAGTCCGAGCAATGCTCTGGCGACTGGTCGGTGCGCGGAACCTGGTGCGGTTCGTGAGCGATGACGCCGCTCGTGACTGGCTGGACTGGGGTCTGAAGCATGCAACCGAAGCCGATGCGACCGAATGGGCCAACGTCGCTGGCAACATGCGTCGCTCGCGACGATTCGTCGAGGCGCAACAAGCCCTTACGCACGCCTTGAACCTTGGCGCGACCTCGCGTGTATTCTGTGAACGCGGAGCCCTGTTGGTCGGCACGAATGGGAACTTGTCCGAAGCGGAGACTGCCTACCGCAAGGCGATTGAACTCGATCCTGATAATCCTTGGACGTGGAACAACCTGGGCATACTGCTGGACGCGCAGGATCGTTTGGACGAAGCGGCCGTCGCCTATTCTCGGAGTGCCACGCTGGGCGCGGACGTGTACCCCTACTGGCGGAAAAGGCGTTGCGAACTGACGACGCGCCGTTACACCTCCGTTGCCCGGCGGGCACTCGATGCTGGCGACCTGCCCGCGTGTCGCGAGGCGCTTGGCAGCTTGCTCGCCGGAGCAGATGGCATCGCCACCATCTTGGTCAGCGAGGACTTCGTGGAAGGCTTCCTCGCACTCGTGTTGGTGGACTGCCACGGCGCGGACCTGCTTGCCGTGCTGCGCAAGTTGGGCTTCGAGAAACACGCCCGGCCACTATTGCTGGCACTCGAGGCCGCAATAGAAAACCGCGCCGATAAACTGGCCGAACTCGAACCCGAAATCCGCGCCGCGGCGCAGCAGATGTTCGAGCGACTAACCCGAGCGATTGACCGGGGTCAGAGCGAGTGACCGGGGTCAAGCGAGCAAGTCTTTCCCTTTCCCCCGGGGTCACTCGCGGGCGCAGACGATCCGCAGGCTCAATCGGCACCTGAGTACGAATTCGACCAGCACATTGCCTGGTAGGTGCTGGCGGCGTGCAGGCGCACAAGCCCAAAGCCGAAGCAGGAAGAACTGCCATTGTCCGTCGTGGGACGACTCGTGCCTTGGGCCATCCGGCCGGCCGGATTGCCCAAGGCACTGAGCGGGGCGGGAGTTGGAGGACTTTTCAGGCACACCGGGAACAAACCTGGAGATTGACGCCGCTTGGTGGGGGCCCATATACTCACCGCGGTTCGGTTGGATTTCCGATCATTCACGACACGAGGAGATCGATGCGCCGGCCTACTCTGACGCTGGCACTCGGCTTGCTGCTCCTGGCTTGCGGCCTGCTCGGTCATTTTGCTCGTGCGCAGCCGCAGCCACCACGACAGGTGGTCTACGTGCTGCCCATCGAGGGCGTCATCGATCTCGGGCTGGCGCCTTTCGTGGCGCGCGTGCTGGACGAAGCCACCCAGGCAGGCGCGGCGGCGCTGATCCTGGACATCGACACCTTCGGCGGGCGCGTGGATGCGGCCGTGCAGATCCGCGACACGCTGCTCGATGCCAACATCAGAACGGTGGCCTTCGTCAACAAGCGCGCCATCTCGGCGGGCGCGCTGATCGCGCTGTCCGCCGAGACCATCGCGATGGCCAACGGCGGCACCATCGGTGCGGCCGCGCCGGTGCAGGTGGGCATGCCCGGTGCCCAGGCGCTGCCGGTGCAGGAAAAGACGGTGTCCTATGTGCGCAAGGAGTTCGGCGCCACCGCCGAGGCGCGCAAGCGGCCACAGAACCTGGCCGAGGCGATGGTGGATGCCGACGTCGAGGTGGCGGGCATCATCGAAAAGGGCAAGTTGCTGACGCTGACCACCGAAGAGGCGCTGAAGCACAAAGTGGCGGACTTCCGCGCTGACAAGCTGGACGGCGTACTCAAGCAACTGGGCCTGGCCGAAGCGCAGGTGCGCACCGCCTCGCCACACTGGGCCGAAGAGTTGGTGCGTTTCCTCACACACCCGGTCGTCAGCTCGCTGCTGATCAGTGTGGGCATGCTGGGCATCATGGTCGAGTTGCGCACGCCGGGCTTCGGCGTGGCGGGGGGCCTGGGCATCGGCAGCCTGGCGCTGTTCTTCTACGGCCACTGGCTGGTGCAGCTGGCGGGCTGGGAGGAACTGCTGCTGGCCGCCATCGGCCTGGTGTTGCTGGTCATCGAGATCTTCGTCACGCCGGGCTTCGGCGTGGTCGGTGCGCTGGGCATCACCGCCCTGCTCGGCGGCCTGGCGCTGAGCATGGTCGGGGCCGGCGACACGGCGGCCACGATCGTTGCGGCCGTATCGCGCATCGTCATCTCTCTCGTGGTCGCGCTGCTGGCCGGCCTGGTGCTGCTGCGCTTCTTTCCACGCCTGCCCTTTGCACGGCGGCTGGTGCTGGACGCCAACCTGGGCACCGGCCCGGCGCATGGCTCGGCGCCGGAAAGCGACCAGCACTGGCTGGGCAGGCAAGGCATTGCCGCGTCGATGCTGCGGCCAGCCGGCATCGCGGAGATCGACAACCAGCGCGTCGACGTCGTCGCCGACGGCGTGCTGATCGACGCCGGCGAGCGCATCGAGGTGATGCGCGTCGATGGCAACCGCATCGTGGTGCGCCGCATCGGGCACATCAACAAGGAGGAGTGATCGATGTACGAAATGATCGGGAGTCTGGGCGCGCTGGTGCTGGTCGTCGCGGTACTGGCTTTTGTGCTCTATCTGGTGCCGATCCCACTGTGGATCGCTGCCTGGGCCTCGGGCGCGTACGTCGGGCTGTTCACGCTGATCGCGATGCGACTGCGCCGCGTGCCGCCCACCACGATCGTCACCGCGCGCATCAGCGCGGTCAAGGCGGGCATCGACATCTCGCTCAACGACCTGGAGGCGCATTTCCTGGCCGGCGGCAACGTGGTGCGCGTGGTGAATGCGATGATCTCAGCCGACAAGGCCAACATCCCGCTGCCCTTCAAGCGCGCTGCGGCCATCGACCTGGCCGGGCGCAACGTGCTGGAAGCGGTGCAGATGTCGGTGCTGCCCAAGGTGATCGAGACACCGCGCATCGCTGCGGTGGCCAAGGACGGGATCCAGCTGATCGTCGTCTCGCGCGTCACCGTGCGCACCAACATCGACCGGCTGGTGGGCGGAGCGGGCGAGGAGACGATCATCGCACGCGTTGGTGAAGGCATGGTCAGCACCATCGGCTCGGCGCACAGCCACAAGAACGTGCTGGAGAACCCGGACCACATTTCCAAGCACATCCTGTCCAAAGGTCTGGATGCAGGTACGGCCTACGAGATCCTGTCGATCGACATCGCCGACGTGGACGTGGGCGAGAACATTGGTGCCAAGCTGCAGATCGATCAGGCCAATGCCGACAAGCAGATTGCGCAAGCCAAGGCCGAGGAGCGCCGCGCGATGGCCGTCGCGCTGGAGCAGGAGATGCGCGCGCGCGTGGTCGAGGCCGAGGCCGAAGTGCCACGCGCCATGGCCGAGGCCTTCCGCCAGGGCAACCTCGGCGTGATGGACTATTACCGCATGCAGAACCTGCAGGCCGACACCTCGATGCGCGAGGAAATTGCCAACCCCTCGGATGACGCGGCCGGCGGCCGGAAAAAGTAGCGGAGGCTGCGATGAAGGGCATTCCGCAGGACCTGATCTTCTTCCTCATCTTCGGTGCGATCGTGCTGTTCCAGATCCTGCGCGCGCAGTGGCGGAGGCGCAGGGTGCGCTCACCTGCAGCAGCCACACCCGCGCCCCCGGCAGAAGAAGCCGAACCCGAGCCTGCCCCGTTGCCGCGGACGGCGAGCCTGCCTGAAGTGCCGCGCGCGACAACGGAGCGTGTGCGAACGCTGCCGGTGTCCATATCTGGTGAAGCGCATCGCTTCTCGCGCCGGGCGCTGCTGGGCAGTCGTCGCTCGATGCAGAGCGCGATCGTCATTGCGGCCATTCTCCAGCCCTGTCGCGCGAGGCGGCCGCACGAGGTCGAATGAGCGTGAGCGGCGTGAAGGATTGAACCACTGTCTCCAATCCCGGGACCACTATCAGTCCCGGCACATGCCCCGTCATTCGCTCACGCGTGCCTTGCCTCTCGGCCTGCCCGCGACGATCTCCTGACCACCTGGCAAGCGTCCTCCTCCTCCAGCCCGCCGATGATCGCGCTGACGGCATCGACCGGGTACACCAACGGCACCAGCACGCCGTCGACCCGGGTGAACACCGCGACATGGTCCGGATGCGCGCTGAACAGAACGTGGTGGTTGGTGATGCCATCGACGTTGAGCCAGAGCGTTTCTTCACGATTCATCGGCGTGTGGCCAACGATGAACGGCGTGTGCTTGTCGAGCTGCAGTGACCGGCGCAGGCGCTTGACGTCGCCGCGGCTATAGCCCTGCGGCCGGTTCGCGCGGCGCAGGCGGTTGTTGATCAGTTCGAGGATCAGTTCCGGGTGGCGGTGGATGTTGACCAGCATCGGCAGACTGACCGTCGTCTTGGGTGCCGCAGCGTGACAGGCGACGAAGTCGTCCGAAGCAGCGACATAGGGCAGCAGGCGGTAGAACTCCTCCATCGCCCGCAGGTACAGCGTTCCTCGCTGGTCGCTGAGTTCCTTCGCCCACAACAGCCCCTGCGGAATGCCATCCTTGGCGATGTCCTCGGAAAAGGAATCATGGTTGCCACGAATGTAGAACACTTGCCGCGGAAAACGCAGCTTGAGACGGAAGATCAGGTCCATCAGCAGCATCGAGCTCTCCATCTCCCGCAGTTGCCCGTCGATTTCGCAATGCACCGCGTCACCGAGGATGACCAGCGCCGCGCTGCCCTCTTCGATCGCCTCGAGGAAGGCGTTCTGGCTCAACACGGTGAGGAGGTTGTCGATCTGCCCGTGCATGTCGGCGATGAGAATCGGCGTCACCGCTCGCGGCAGCAGCAGCAGGCCACCGGGGACGCCGAGATCACTCCGCGGACGGTACGCCTCGTGCCGCATCAACTGGTTCACCTCCTCGATCAGCGCCAGGGCATCGGCGGCCGGCAGGAGCGCGATCGGCCCACCAAGGACTTCGTGCAGACGCCGGAAGCGGCTGGTGCGCGAAGCGGTGAGGTCGGCAACTGCCGGGCCGATCGCTGCACCGGCATCGCTCAGATTGCGGAAGACGAGCGCGTCGCGACTGTGAATGACGACGAGGTGCTCGTCATCGACCGCTGCCGGATAGTCGAAAATCGCCTGCTGCAGGGCATCCGCCGCACCCAGCGAAAACCAGGACTTCGGTGTCAGGCGGAGGAAGCCGCCGATCCGGCCGGGATGCGCGTTCGGATCGCTGATGATGAAGTTGCCGTTGCGGACCGCCCGGCCACGCTCGTCGATACGCGTTTCGGGGTAGAGATGCAGCCGCTTGTCGTTCAATCCGAGCGTGATCTCGATTGGCCCGCTGTCGAGCGGCACGCGCACCTTGCTGCTGCCGAGACGATAGGTGTCGCCGAGCTTGAGGTTGCGGCCCCAGCCGAAGCCCAGCCACGAGGTGATCGCCTTCAGCCGCAGCCAGAGTCCATGCAGGGTGACCGGCCGGCGACTGGCGATCGTGTTCATGGCTTCGGCATCGACTCGACGAAGCGCAGCGGGGGATTCTCGATCCCCTCACGAACATAGACCTGGAACCTCTGTTCGTGCATGAACACGGCGAGCTGGCGAAATATCTCTCGCTGCGACTCGCAGATCGCCAGGCTCAGTCGCACGTCCACCGGATGCGTGCTGCTCCGTGCGCGCAACTGACGCCGCTCGAAGACGAGTTCTGCTGGCGGCAGCAGGAACTCGAAAACGTAGCGGCGATACCAGTCGACCGAGAACAGGAAACGCTTGCGCGGCGGCAGCATGATGCGTGCGAAGTCGAGCGGCGGCACCGGGTGACGATCGAGAAGCTGCTCGTCGAAGACCGAGACCGCCTGGCCGATGCCGACAAAAGGCAGGCCGAGGTGGATCTCGCGCGGGCGCATGGCGAGGATCTCCGATCGCCACCAGTGCTTGCGGCCGAGATCCAGATAACCTTCCTCCGACCAGCCGCCGAGGCGCATGATCAGAGTGCTCTTGCCGGCTCCCGGCGGTCCGGTGACGAGGATCTGGCGAAAACGGATGTCCGCCGGGAAACTGATTCCCTTGAAGACCTGCAGCGACTCGATCGGCTCGGCGTGGCGCGGCATCGCCCGGCCATCTGCCGCACTGCCAGGGGCGGCGGCAGAAAGCCCGGGCGGCCGCTCCATAGTTTCAGCCAAAGATGGCCCGCAGGATGTAGAACGCGATCGCCGCCAGGATGGCGCCGATCGGTACCGTGACGAACCATGACAGGATGATGCCGCCAATGACGCGCAGGTCGAGCGCGCCGATGCCGCGCGCGATGCCGACGCCCATCACCGCGCCGACCGCGATGTGGGTCGTCGATACCGGCAAGCCCATCCCGGAAGCGGCGACGGTAACGATCGAGGCGGCAACGGTCGCTGCATAGCCACGCGTCGGCGTCAGCTCGGTGATCTTGTTGCCGATGGTGGCCATGACCTTGTAGCCATAGGTCGCCAGACCGAGCACGATGCCGATCCCCCCAATGAACAACATGAACGGCGTCACCGCCGACTTCGAGCTGACCGCCTGTGTCTCGATGATCTGGATCACCGCGGCCATCGGGCCGATGCCGTTGGCGACGTCGTTCGAACCGTGCGCGAAAGCCATCGCCATGCCGGTAAACACCATCAGCGGGACGAACAGCTTCTCGACACTGGCATAGTGGAAGTCGCGGTCCTGATTGGCGTCGAACTTGATCCGGTTCATCATCAGCTTGGCAGCGATCGCCAAGGCAACGCCAATCACGACCGACAGGATCTGACCCTGCATGTCGCTGAGGTGGAGACCGACGTGCTTGAGACCCTTGGTGATGGTGACCAGCGCGACGACCCAGCCAACCAGGAACGCGTACATCGGCCCCCACTTGCGCGCCTGCGCGATTGGATCCTCGGTGTTGAGGATCAGCTTGCGAATGCTCAACGTCAGGGTCAGCGCAACGATCCCGCCGAGCACCGGCGAAATGAACCAACTGGCGACGATCTCGCCCATCTTGTCCCATTTCACTGCTTCGAAACCGAGCGCGGCAACACCGACGCCGCAGACGGCGCCGATGATCGTGTGCGTCGTCGACACCGGCCAACCGCGCATCGACGCCACCATCAGCCAGAGGCCGGCGGCAAGCAGCGCGCCCATCATGCCGAACATCAGCAGATGCGGTACCGGTTCGAAGAGCTTGCCGTCGATGATTCCCTTCGAGATCGTCGACGCCACCGCGCCGCCGGCCAGATAGGCGCCGGCGAACTCCATGACCGCTGCGATGAGGATCGCCTGCTTGACGGTGAGCGCCCCGGAACCGACCGAGGTGCCCATGGCGTTGGCGACGTCATTGGCGCCAATGCCCCAACACATGTAGAGGCCGAAGGTGAAGGCCAGAACATAGAAGATCGTCGAATGCTGCTGGATGATTTCCATCGTACAAAACCCTTAACGAGAAAAGGCTGAATAAAGAACACGAAGTGAAGCCTGCGGCCAAGACGAGGCGCCCGACTGAAAGGAGTCGCCGGCAAGCCACCCGGGCTAACGGGCAATCATCAGGCGCAGGCGATCGCCGACCTTTTCCGCGTAATCGGCCAGGTTGCCCACCCACTGGATCAGTTGGTACCAGAACATCACCGAAACCGGCTTGATGCTGTCTTCCTGCGCGAACAGTGCCCGCGACAGCGCCATCCCCATCACGTCGGTATCGCTCTCCATGTGGCCGAGTTCGAGAATCATCGCCTCGACCCGCTCGACCTCACGGCCCCGGAAGCCCATCTCGAGCAGCTCATCGAGTTCCTCGATGATCTTGTGCGCCTGCTCACAGGTGTCGACGCAGCGCACGACGAACCGGGTCAAGGATTCGGCCATGCCCTCGGGAACCTCCATTCGCCGCTCGACGAGCAAGCCGGCGATGTCCTGGGCGATGTCCGCGATCGCATCCTGCATCGCCAGCAATTCCAGCAGGTCGCGCCGGTCCACCGCCAGCAGCATGCTCCTCGGCAGATGGTCGCGCAGTTCGTTCTTGATCACGTCCGCCTCGTTCTCCTTGGCGAAGATCTTGTCCTTCTGTGCATCGAGCTGCGCGTGGTCACGTGCGATCAGCGCATCGAACAGCGCCGGCACCTCGCTGACACAGCCCATGACGCATCGCATGTGCTGTTGCAGCGGTTTGAACGGTGACTTGCCGAACAGCGCGGCCATTGGGTTGGTAGACAACATGTACTTTTCCTCTCTCCTTGGCAAGAAGCCGAAAATGAACGCCTCAGCAGGCGACAAGCGATCCGTCAGCCGCTTGTCGGACGCGGCAGGAGCAGTGCTAGGGCGAGTTGGTCGCAGGCTCTTACGACCCTGCGAAATTATAATATGAATGACGCCGACAAGGGGCCAGCGGCTCGATATTACTGCTCGCCAGGCTGTCGAGAAACCGCTTTGCGCTCAATCAGTTGGGCAGATGCAGTGCGGCCGGTGTGGGCTCAGCGGAGGAGCTTGCTGGCCGGCAACGCATGCTGCAGGAGTTCCGCCAGCCGCGGCAGGTCGCGATAGCCTTCGAGGCGGATTCCCCGGTTGTTCCTGAGCAGCAACTGGATGTGCTGCAGTCGTCCCCAGCGGCTGAACAGGCGGATCGCCGCCACCTGCTCGAGCGCCAGCTCGCTGGACTCGGCAGCGGTCACGAAACGCAGCTTGCCCGGGGCGAATTCGAGATAATGATGCTGAATCCGCTGCCGGTAGCGCAGCAGAAAGCCCAGATTGCCGATGTTGGCCACGCTCAGCACGAGGGTCACCGACCACAGGAGCGCGCGCGTCGATGGTTGCGGATCCCGCTCGTAGTCGAAACCGACGACGGCGATGATCGCCGCGCTGAACAGCAGGCCCCAGCCGACGCGGATCCAGCGCCGCCGCATTTCTTCCGGATCGATGATGAAGCGCTCGCTCGCCGCTTCGGCAGTCGCGGGCGTCATCGCGCCACCTCAGCAGCAGCGGCTGACGCATTGCCGACCGACACCGCCAGTTCGGTCCCCGGGATCCATCCCGTGAGCCAGAGCATCGCGTAGAAGCCTCCGACGTAGGCCAGCGGAACATGCCAGCCATGCAGCAGCCAGCGGCCGGCAGACTTGGCTTCGGGAAAGAGGTTGGCCAGCGCCACGCCGGCAGACGAACCGAACCAGAGCATCGAGCCACCAAAACCGACGGCGAAGGCGAGAAACGCCCAGTCATAGCCGCCCTGCTTCAGCGCCAGCTCGGTCAGCGGGATGTTGTCGAAGACCGACGAGACGAAGCCGAGTCCCAAAGTGGTCAGCCAGGAGGCAGGCGGCAACTTCTCGACCGGCATCATCGACGCGCAGACCACCAGCGCCAGCAGGAAGAGTGAGCCCCGGAGCGCCTCCGGAACCAGGCTCCACTCCGGTGGCCGCAGCGGCACCGCCAGCAGCAACGCCACCCAGACGGCAACCCCCAAAAAGGGGAAATGGGCGGCAGCCTCGCTGAAGAAGACATTGACGGTGACGTTGGTCGCGATCGCCGCCAGCAACATGAAAGCGATGATCGCCACGCGAACCCAATCGATGTGCCGCGCCGTGTGCAGATCACCGATGATGGGCTGGTGCCGATGCTGCTGCAACGAGGCCGGAAGACCGAAGATGAGCAGGGCGATCGCCGCGCCAAGGTAGGCCGGTGCGACCTCGAGCGGGCTGACCCCGGCGATCCACATCATCGTCGTCGTCGTGTCGCCGATGACGCTGCCGGAACCGCCGGCATTCGAAGCCGCGACGATCGCCGCCAGATAGCCGATGTGAATCCGGCGCCTGAAGACGCTCGCCGCAACCGTGCCGCCGATCAGCGCCGCGGCGATGTTGTCGAGAAATCCCGAGAGCACCCAGATGATCAGCAGCAGGACGAAAGGGCCCAACCAGTTCGCCGGCAGCAGCCGCGGCAGCACCTCCGGCACGCCGCTGTCCTCGAAGTGCCGCGCCAGGAGCGCGAAGCCGACCAGCAGGCACAACAGATTGGCCAGTAGCACCCATTCATGCGCCATGTGGGCGGCCAGTCCGGGCAACCCGTCTCCCGCCTTGAAACCGGTGACCATCACCTTGTAGACACTGATCAGCGCGAGCCCGCCGAGGGCCACCTTGAGGACGTGATGATGAAAGATCGCCACTCCGAGCAGCGTCGCGGCGAAGAGAATGAAATCGAGCGGCACGCCCCAGATCAGGGGCCCGTCGCCGGCGTGCGCCGCGGGTGACAGCAGCGCAAGGACGAGGGAACTGGCCAGCAAGCGCCGGCCGACTGGACGGCCCATCGCTCTGAACATGAGGAAACCTCTTCTTGTTGGGGAAAACTCTGTAGTAACGTAGTAAACTTGCCCGTTTGCTTCCGATTAGTCAACACGACTGTCGGCAACCGCGTCTGCAGGAGGAATTCGCCATGCGCAAGGCCCTTGTCCCCGTTGACGGCTCCGCCGCCGCTCACCGCGCCGTCCGGCACGTCGTCGCCCTGGCCGGCATTCACCCGTCGATCGAGGCCGTCCTGCTCAACGTCCAGCCGGCAGTCGACACCTGGAGCGTGCGCCGCGTGCTGAAGAAGGAGGAAGTCGAGGCGATCGAGGAGAGCCATGGCGGCGACATCCTGCAGGCGGATCGCGAGATCCTCAAGGCTGCCGGCATTGCCTTCACGCCCGTCGTCGAAATCGGTCCGCCAGCCGAAACCATCGCCCGGGTCGCCCGCGAGAGCGGCTGTGACGCGATCATCATGGGAACCCGCGGTCTCGGCGCGGTGTCGAGCGTCGTCCTCGGATCGGTCAGCAGCCGGGTTCTCCACCTCAGCGACCTGCCCGTGACGCTGATCAAGTGATCGCCGGCGGCGCCGCCCGCCGGCAGTTCGGTGTGTCAGCGGCCAGCGCCTGCGCGCTGGCGGTTCGGAACGACTGACAAGAAAACGCCCCGCTGCCGGGGCGCTTTGTCTTTCCGATCCGGGAAGCCCGCACCGCATGACGCGGCGGCAGGCACGCCCGCGACCACGGCCCGACGCCGTTCTTCAGGCGCTTTGCAGCAGGATTCCCTCGAGCGACTGCGCCGCCTTCTTGCTCGCCCGCAGAACCTTCTCCTGCAGCCCATACAGTTCCTGCATGCGCAGTGCGCGCATGGCGGCGACTTCGTCGCCCTCTGCGTCATACAGCGCCTTGATTGCCTGATACATGACGGCAACCGACTTCTCTTCGATGCGCTCGATCTCCTGGCACAGGCCCATCGTTTCCTTGCTGCGCGCATCGTCGTTGAGTGAGGCCAGCGCACGCGCCAGGCGCGCGCTGGCGTCAACGGTCATCGCCGCCAGTTCGTGCGACGCCTTGCTCGCCTCGGCGATGTGGTAATCGCTGACCGCCATCGCGACATCCTGGATGGTGTTCATGATGCGATCGATGTCGAGCGTCAAATGATAGACTTGGTCACGGTTGAGCGGCGTGACGAAGGCCTTGTGCAGCAGGTTGATCATGTCGGCCTTGATCTTGTCCGCACTCGACTCGTTCATGTTGATTTCTTCGACCAGCGCAGCAACCTCCTGCCTGCTGACACCGAGACTGTTGACGAGACGCAGCAGCGCGCTGGCACCCGCCTCGACCCGCTCGCTGTGCGCCGCGAGCAGGTCAAAAAACTCTTTCCGCTTGGGTAACATTGGATAACTCCCTTGAATGACTTTGCTGACGGCCTTCGCTCGACTCTGACCGGACAGAACTTCGGGCGCCCCGTTGCCGGGGCGGCCCAGCCCGGACGATCAGCCGGCGGCTCAAAGAAACTTGGTGCCGATCCACCAGAAGATCGCGGCGATCAATCCGGCAGCCGGAATCGTCAACACCCAGGCGACGAACAGGTTGGCGGTGATCGCCCAGCGAACGGCCTTGACGTCGTTGGCGGCACCGACACCGATGATCGCGCCGGTGATCGTGTGCGTCGTCGATACCGGAATGCCGCCGAGCGTTGCCAGTCCGAGCGTGATCGCACCGCCCATCGAGGCACACGAACCGCTGACCGAGTTCAACTTGGTGATCTTGGTGCCCATCGTCTTGACGATCCGCCAGCCACCGAGGTAGGTGCCCCAGGCAATCGCGAAGTAGCACGAATAGACGACCCACATCGGCAGCGTCGACTGATCCTTGGTCGCCACGCCGGCGGTGATCATCAGCAGCCAGATGATGCCGATCGTCTTCTGCGCGTCGTTGCCGCCGTGGCCGAGGCTGTAGGCGCCGGCCGCGAAGAGCTGCGCGCTCTTGAAGAACTTGCCCGCCTGGTGCGGCGACTTGTTCCTGAAGATCCACGCCACCAGCACCATCAGCAGTCCTCCGATCAGCATCCCCACCAGCGGCGAGATGATGATGAAGGCGAGGATTTTGCCGAAACCTTCCCAGACGATCGGCGCCCCCGACTGCGACTTTGCCACCGTCGCGCCGACGAGGCCGCCAACGAGCGCATGCGACGACGACGACGGAATGCCGTAGTACCAGGTGATGATGTTCCACGCCAGTGCCCCGATCAGTGCGCCGAAGATGACGTAATAATCGACGAAAGCTGGATCGACGGTTCCCTTGCCGATGGTCGCCGCGACCTTGAGCTGGAAAACCCAGAGCGCGGCGAAGTTGAAGAAGGCGGCGAACAGCACCGCCTGCTTGGGGGTCAGCGCGCCGGTCGCGACAATCGTCGAGATCGAGTTCGCGCCGTCATGAAACCCGTTCATGAAGTCGAACGCCAGGGCTATTGCAATCAGCAGCCCGAGCGTCCAGATGCTCATATTTAGGCCTTCCATTTCGCACTACCTCTCAGGAGTTCTCGATCAGGATCTCTTCGATCATCTTTGCCGCTTCCTGGCAGCAATCCAGGACCGATTCCTGCAGCGAGTAGAACTCGCGCAGCTTCATCGTCTGCCAGACGTTGGCGCCCTCCTGAAAGAGCGCGGAGATTGCCTTGTGCTGCACCTTGTCGGCCTTCGACTCGATCTCCTCGACCTCCTTGCAGAGATTGAGCGTCTCGCCACTGCGTGTCTTGTCGGCCAGCGCGGCGACCGCCCGGTTCAGGCGCATGCAGGCATCGGCGCTGAGCGAAGCCAGCTCGCGCGCCTCGACCGTCGATTGCTTGATGTTGTACATGCCGACGGCGTTGGCAACGCTCTGCAGCACGTTCAGCGTCATGTCGAGGTCGTCGATCAGCGAGTGAATCTGGTCGCGGTTGATCGGCGTCGTGAACGACTGATGCAGGCGCTCGATCACTTTGGCCTTGATATGGTCACCGGCCTGCTCGTGGTCATTGACTTCCTTGACGAGACCCTCCAGGTCAGTCTTCGCGTCGCCCAGACCATTGATCAGACGCAAGGTTGCGTTGGCTCCGGCGACCACCTGCTCGGAGTGTGCAGCGAGCATCTCAAAGAATTCCTTGCGTTGCGGCATCAAACTACTAAACATACGACCTCCCTTGGTTAACAGCTCTGACGAGCCCCTCTCACAAAAAAAACGACGCCGACCGACGGCCGGACAGAACTTCAATGACCACAGCTTCAACAAGCAACAACCCACCGCGCCGATCGCTTTCCGGGCACCCGGCGTCCGTGCCGCGCAGCCCAATCGCTCACCCCGGCGCACATCCAGTCGACGGTTCCCTTCACTCGCGCCGCCGCGGATTGCATCCCGATCTGCTGCCGAAAAAACGCCGCGTGTCGCTGACCTCGCGGCGCAGCCGGCATCAGCCCTTCTTCTTCGCCTTCGACACTTCCGCCAGCGTTGCCAGCAATTCCTTCATCTGCTCGACCTTCTGCTCGGCGAACAGTCGCACCCCGGCACGCAGGATGTCGGACTTGCTCGCCGCCCAGCCAGCCGCCTGTGCCAGCTCGGCGCGCAACGCGTCGATCGCGGCCTCTTCGCTCTTCAACAGTTCCACCGAGTAGCGCACCAGCTTGTCACGCTTGTCCCGGGCGACCTTCTCGATCTCCTGCACCACTTCCTCGACCTGCGCGGCCTTCTTCGCCACCTCCTGCCGAGCGGCCCTGTCGATCCCGGCGACTGCCGCCTCGAGCCCGGCAACCTGTTCGCGGGCAGCACTGACGACCGCCTCGACGCCGCCCTTGGTCTTGCCGGGCTTTTGCGCAGCCACTGCTGCCGGCTTGTCCTCCTTCGCCACCTTCGCGTCTGCCGCGACGGCGGTCGCGACCGGCGCCGTCGGCTTCGCTGCCCGGGCAGGTTTCGCCGGTGCGACGGGTCTGGCTGTCGGCGTCTTGCTGCCTGCCGCGGGCTTCGCCGCTGCCGCCTTGCCGGCGACCACCTTGCCTGTCGCCTTCGGCTCGGATTTCGGTGCAGGCTTCGCCGCTTTCTCCCTCGCCGCTTTCTCCTTCGCCGCTTTCTCCTTCGCCGCTTTCTCCTTCGCCGCTTTCTCCTTCGCGGCTGACTCCTTCGCCACCTTCTCCTTCGCGGCAGTCTCCTTTGCTGCCTTCGCTGCGGTCACCGCCTTTGCCGTCGGTTTGGCAGCAGCCTTGGCCGCCGGCCTGTTCGCCGCGGGCGCGGCCGGAGCCGCCTCCGGCGCTAAGATCGGAAGAGCGTCGTGTAGGGAAAGAGGGTAGATCTCGGTGGTCGC
>ERZ761609.1267-NODE-1267-length-23349-cov-49.883618_pt1 | contig 23349 bp, 25 predicted proteins | sample MGYA00511163_ERZ761609 | MGnify/ENA primary metagenome ERZ761609 (study PRJEB28899, sample SAMN02445070) | bioreactor sludge metagenome | biome: EBPR sludge | place: Australia: Brisbane, Thorneside Wastewater Treatment Plant | collected 2011-12-16 ... | reverse complement strand
CGAGATTGGTCAGTGACTGGAGTTCAGACGTGTGCTCTTCCGATCTGCCCTGGTCGATGGCGGCGCCCACCGCGTCATTGTCGGCACCTCCGCTTTCACCGGAAACGGCGTCAACCACGGTCTGCTGGCCGAGATCGCAGCGGCGGTCACCCCGGCGAGAGTTCTCATCGCCGTCGATTCCAAAGGTGGCCGCATCACCGTCAAGGGATGGACCGAATCCACTGAACTCACCGCCGAACAGGCGATCCAGGATCTTGCACCTTACTGCTCCGGCTTCCTGTGCACTTACGTTGACAAGGAAGGCATGCTGCAGGGCACCGACCTCGACTGGTTCCGCCGCCTGCGCGCGGCCACGCCGCTCGACTTGACCGCCGCGGGTGGCATCACGACCTATGAAGACGTCCAGGCCCTGCTCGACATGCAGATCCACGCCGCCCTCGGCATGGCCATCTACACCGGCCGTCTCGATCTCGCCCGCCTCGCGGCCATGAACCAGGCCCCTGCCGGATAAAATAGAGAACTGATGAGCGACTCCGAAATCCCGCTGCCCCCCGCCAGCTTCGAATTTCTCGTGCTCTCCTTCCGGATGCAGGCGGAAATGCAACTTGGCTTGAGCCCCTTTGGCGAGAAGCCCGTCGAACCCGAGCTCAAGCTCGCCCGCCACACCATCGACATACTCGCCATGCTTCAGGAGAAGACCAAGGGCAACCTGTCGATGGAAGAACAGCGGCTGCTGGAAAACACCGTCACCGAACTCCGCTTCCGCTACATGCACGTCTTCGAGGAGCAGAAGAAGAAAGCCGCATCACCGCCGCCCCCCGAAGAACCTGGACCGCAGGTTCAGTCTGAATGACCCGCGCCACCGGCATCACCATCACCGTTCTCGGGTCGGGTACCAGTGTCGGCGTCCCCACCATCGGCTGCAGTTGCAAGGTCTGCCATTCCGTGGACCCCCGCGACCAACGGTTGCGCCCGTCGGTGGCGCTCCGCTGGGAGAACCACTGCGTGGTGATCGACGCCGGCCCCGACTTCCGCCAGCAGGTGCTCCGCGCCCGATTGCCCCGGCTCGACGCAGTGCTTTTCACCCACGCCCACGCCGACCATATCCTGGGTCTCGACGATCTTCGCCCCTTTAACTTTCACCAGAGCGAGCCCATCATCACCTGGTCCACCCAGCCCACGCTGGATGTAATTCAGCGCGTCTTCAGCTACGTCTTTCACAACGGGCCCACGGAATCTTCCCGCCCCCGCCTGAAGCCGTGCGTCTTCGACCGGACGCCCTTCAGCGTAGGCAGCTTGACCTTCACGCCCATTTCCTTGAAGCACGGCAGCGGCCCCTGTCATGGCTTCCGTTTCGGCAACGTCGCCTATCTCACCGACCACAGCGAGATTCCCGAGGAAAGTTACCCGCTACTGGAGGGGCTCGATGTGCTTTTCCTGGACGCCCTCCGCCATAAGCCGCATCCCACTCACTCGACCGTCGCCGCCAGCCTGAAAACCGTCGAGCGCCTCCGCCCCGCCCGCGCCTTTTTCACCCATATCTCCCACGACCTGCGCCACGAATCAACCGAAAACCAGTTGCCGCCCCACGTTCGCCTCGCCTACGACGGCCTGGAGTTGCACGCCGAGGTTGAGGTCGAAGCCGCCGGATAACCCCATGCGACTGTTCCTCCAGCTCAGCGAGGCAGCCTCCTCCGGCTTTGGCCCGGCAGCGATCACGATCGGCAACTTCGATGGAGTCCACGCCGGCCACCGGGCCTTGCTCGCGCGCACTCTCGCCGTCGCCCGCGCACGCGGCCTCAAGCCCTCCGCGCTCACCTTTCACCCCCACCCGACCGCCATCGTCGCACCCCACCGCACTCCCCGGCTGCTGACCTCCATCCCCGCGCGGGCGGCGTTGCTCGCCGAGGCGGGCATCGCCCAGACGCTCGTCCTGCCTTTCGACCAACTCCTCGCCGACCTCGAACCGGCCGAATTCTTCCAGCGTGTACTGCGCCGCGATCTCGGCGCGGAGGCGATCGTCGTGGGCGAAAATTTCCGCTTCGGCCGCCGCCAGTCTGGCGATGTGAATACGCTGCGGGAACTGGGCTTCGGCATGGGTGTGCGCATCGAGATCGTGCCTGCGGTCCGCCGCCGCGGTTTTACGGTCTCCTCCTCGCAAATTCGCGCACTGCTCGCCGCCGGCCGCGTGGGTGCGGCGGCGCGACTGCTCGAGCGCCCCTATGCTCTCGCCGGCTCCGTGGTTCGCGGCGCGGGCCGGGGCGCGCGGGAAACCGTCCCCACCCTCAATCTGGAATTGCCCTCGCTCGACGACGCCACCCGCGCCCTGCCGCTCGATGGAGTGTACGTCACCCGCACCCATGATGCCGGCTCCGCGCGCTCCTGGCCTTCCATCACCAATGTCGGCTACCGGCCCACATTCAGCGGCGCCCACCTGACAATTGAGACTTTCCTCCTGCATCCCCTGGATGACCCGGCGCCGCGGGACATCTCAGTCGAATTTCTCCACCGGCTGCGTCCGGAGCGCGCCTTCCCGAACGCCGGCGAATTGCGCAGTCAAATCCTCATCGACGTGGCCCGCGCCCGTGCCTGGTTCCGCCGCGCTGCCCGCTGGATCAGCCGCCCCACCCCCACACCAGCAGCGCCGCACCCAGCATAACCGCAAAACCCGCTGCCACGCGGTGCGCGAATCCCCTGACCCCTGCCCAATACGCCACGGCGGTCTTCAATATCGCATTCGCTCCCCAAGCCAGCAGAACCGCCGCCACCGCGGCGTCCGTCGCCACCTGCCCATCCCGCACCAGTCCGGCCGTCGAGAAGATAATCGCGTCCACATCCACGGAACCGCCTACGGCGCTGGCGACATACACACCCGCATCGCCATACTGTTCGGTCAACGCCCGGGCCAGCAAGCGCACCCCGGCGAAAAGCGCGCCAAACTTCAATGCGGGCGCAAGCCGGAACGGGTTCTTCAATGCGAACCCTCCGGAAGCCACGTCCGTCCGGGTGCGCCCCAGCACCCACGCCGCAGCTAACCCGGCGCCCATCATGACTCCCAAGACAGGCATGCACGCCTTGGCCAGCGCCGGGGAGAGCACCGCGAGAATCGCCCAGATCCTTGGGCATTGCACCGCATTGGCCAGCAGCGCCGCCTGCGTGTAGCCGGCCACGGCCACGCCCGGCTCGCGGGACTGCCGCGCCAGCGCCGTCGTCGCCGCCGTAGTTGACGCGATCCCGCCCAGAACCCCGGTCAGGGCCAACCCGCGCCCCTCGCCGAGAAACTTCTGCAGGAAATACCCCAGCCACGAAATCGAACACACCAGGATGACGAACATCCACACGCGCCGCGGGCTGAAGAAGCCATAAGGGCCATAGTCCTGGTCGGGCAGCACCGGCAGAATGACAAACACCACCGCCAGAAACCGCAGCGTGTCGTGAAATTCCCGCTCCGTGATGGTCTCGCGAAAGAAGCGGTTCAGCGCCTCGCGCGTGTCCAGGAAAAGCACCAGTACCACCGTTAGCGCGATCGCCAGCGGAGAGCCCCAGGGCAGTTGCGGCGTCGTCGTCAGCACGCATAACAGAAACGTCGCCACCGCCGCGATCTCCGTCGTGATCCCCGTCCGCCCCGGCGTCTGCCAGTGGAAGACGCCCAATAGAACGACTATCGACGCCAGCACGGCAACGGTCAGGGCGTGCAACTGGAGCAAGCCGCACAACCCCCCCGCCAGGCCGATTGTGACGAAATCGCGCAGCCCCGCGTGCCGCTCCTCCCGGTCGCTTTCCCGCTCAATGCCCACCAGCAGCCCGATCAGCACTGCCTCCGCCATCGCTATCCAGGCTTGCGCGGGAATCTCCATCGCTGCCCTGATTGTAGACTAAGAAGGTGACGCTTACGCCCGGCAAGAAACATCACATCGAGCGCCTCGCCAACCCGGCCGGCATCATCGCCGCCGCCGCGATGGACCAGCGCGGCAGCCTCGCCAAGTCCATCGCCGCCGCCCGCGGCGTGGACCGCTCCAGCATCACGCCCGCCATGATGGAGGAGTTCAAGTCCGCCGTGACCGCCGTCTTGAGCCCCCACGCTTCCGCGCTCCTGCTCGACCCCGAATTTGGCCTCCCCGCCGCCTCCCTCCGCCACGCTCAGTGCGGGCTGCTGCTCGCTTATGAGGCTTCCGGCTACGATAACACCCGGCCCGGCCGTCTGCCCGACCTGCTCGATGCCGTCTCCGTCCGCCGCATCAAGGAGTGGGGCGCCGATGCCGTCAAATTGCTCGTCTACTACACCCCCTTCGAAAAACCGGAAATCAACGAAATCAAACACGCCTTTGTCGAGCGCGTGGGGGCCGAATGCGCCGCTGAAGATCTCGCCTTTTTCCTCGAATTTGTCGGTTACGATGCTGACGGCGGGGACGAGAAATCCATCGAATATGCCCGGAGGAAGCCCGAAATCGTCATTGCCAGCATGGCCGAGTTTTCCCGTCCTCAATATCGCGTTGACGTGCTCAAGGTCGAGTTTCCCGTCAATCCCGCCTTTGTCCAGGGGAGCCGCGCTTGCAAGGGTGTCCATGCCTACACGCGCGCCGAAGCCCTCTCGCTCTTCCAGCAGGCCTCTGCTGCCGCCAGCCGGCCGTTCATCTATCTCAGCGCCGGTGTTGACAATGAGGTTTTCATCGAACAACTCGAAATGGCCGCCGAAGCCGGGTCCGCCTTCTCTGGAGTTCTTTGCGGCCGTGCGACCTGGAAAGGCGGAATCCCCATCTATGCCCGCGAAGGCGCCGCCGCCTTCCACCAATGGCTGGCCACGGAAGGCGTGGCCAACATCAACCGGATCAACGCCGCGCTCGGCGCCGCCCACCCCTGCTGGGACCGCCTCGGCTGAGCGGGTTTCAGACCTCCGCCAATACCGCCGCGCCGCCGGCTTCCGAGGCGTTGAAGTTCCAGCGCGGGCCCACAACTTGCCAAGCCTGCAGTGAGATACGGGAGGCGTGCCAACGGTTCTATTGACAGGGCCGTACCGATTTTGCTTTCTCAGCCACGAACCGAATGAACCTCCGCATGTTCATGTGCATCGTGACGATCAATCACCCAAGTATTGGCTGTAACCAGTCGCACTTGCCCGGAACCTTGGCTTCAGCCCAGCGGAACTCCGGCGCATCAGCCGTTTGGTTGCGGACAACCGCGACCATTTCATGGAGAGATGGCGTGAGCACTTCGATGACTAATGCCGGGGAGCGGGTTCGTGGGGTCCATTTCACCGGGGACACGCTCGCAGTGGATCTCGCTGATGGGCGGACGATCATCGTGCCCTTGGCGTGGTTTCCGCGTCTGCTGAATGCCACGCCGGAGCAGCGCGCCCACTGGAAGGTCATCGGAGCCGGCTTCGGGATTCACTGGCCTGAGATCGACGAAGACCTCAGCACCGAAGGCTTGCTGCGCGGCGCACCGGCAGTGGGGTCCAAGAGCGTCGCCTGACCCGTTGGTGGGTCAACGTTCAACAGCGATGCGATGAGGTGATTGAGTGTCCTGTCCCTGCCCGCCCATGGCTGCGGCTGTCCCTAGTATCGGCAACTGGGAAAAGCGATTGAACGCACCGTCCCAGACGCTAGAACTCTGAAATTCTACCTAAATTTTTCCTGATTCTCATTCCACCATTTTTGCAGGCCGTTGTAATCAGGAAATTCAAATTTCTGTTTTGTGATGGCGCTAAATTTGATAAATGCTGCATTGACCACGTCGATACTCTGGTCACTCATTATTACCTGCACCAAAAGGGGGAGGATGCTGTGATCTTCGGCCGGGTAATTGTCAATCGCCGCCATCCGATCATTCGGATACGCACTGGTGAGAAGGAACTTTTTCATTGACTCGGGCGATTGCTCTTCCTTGAAACTGTATGACAGGCGGAGGCCACTTTGCTTCTCTCGAATGATCGCCGTGACGGTATTATGAGCAATCCGTTTTTCCACTTGCGACGCAACCCTCACGCCTCTTGCAACTAGAATGAGCTGGTCAAATGAGTGACGATCATCGCTGCGCGCAAGCGTCGCAAGATTTCCGATAAGAATGTTATCCCCGTATTCCTTTAGCTTGGATTCAATCGGATCAACTGACTTCTCTACTTGCCCCCTCACTTCACCGCCCACAATCTCACTTATCATTGGCTGCAGCTCACTTACGGCACGCTTTGTTTCGCTTTGTACAGTCAGTCGAATTGACGGAGCCTCGTCCTTGATGCCCTTTGCAACCTGAGCCGCGGTTTCCACCCGAATTATTTGTTGGAATTCTCGCTCGCTTCGGTCCCTAGCAACATCGCGCACGAGGGAGGTGATCTGCTCCGTCTCGAACTCGTTTGCCACCCTGCTACGGACCTCGGCTCTAACCGCGTCAAGTTCCTGAGCCGTAAGACTCTTGAGCCTCTCCACCGCGGCGGTAACCTCGGCCTTGGAGGTAGAAACAGACTGAGCAACTTCAGTTTTGGCTTGTTCTTCAATTCGGTCGACCGATCGCCAAAGAAAGAACGTGCCGGCTGCGATTAGGGCCCCAAGAAACCAGACGGCATATTTGAATAGGTATTTGAAATACTCTCGATCCTTGGCGGCTTGGTCTTGCACAAACGAGAGATAGTAACGCTCACGATCAAGGTGTTCCTGGGCCAACTGCTTGATTGCATTTAAGTCGAAAGGCGGAGTTGGATTCTGTTGTTTGGTAGGCTCAGGAACGTGAGTCGGTTCAGGCGTATCCATCGGGCAGCGACTCCCTTGTAGACTTCGTAAGTTGCATGAACTTCACCCACTCACTGTACTCCATAAGGCCCTGCGGTGAGTACCGTCAAGTTGGCGGCGGACGGGTTGCTCCCCGCACAAATCCCAGGATCCCTACGGGTCGATGAGTCGGAGAAGATCTGAGAGAATCTCTTAGCAGGAGTGCGCGCGGGTGCCCCCCCTACTGGCGCACCATCCCCACCACCGCATTGATTAAAATCGCGGCGAGCGCTACGGGGATGAGGACCTTCCAGCCCACGTCCATCAACTGGTCGTAGCGGTATCTCGGGAACGTGCCCCGGAGCCAGATGAAGCCGTACATGATCAGGCCGAGTTTCAGGAAGAACCAGAAAAGCGGCGCCAGCGTCGCATTCAACACCGGGACCAGGAAGATCGCTCCGAGCGCGATCATGATGAGTCCCACCGCAACCAGGCCGAGCCGGTTCGGCGCGAATGGCAGTTTGCGCGCGGCGGGGAAGCACCACACGCCCACGCCCGCGAACAGCAGGAAGGGCGCTCCGTAGTTCAGCGGATAGTCGAGCCACGCCACACTGGGGAACGGGCGCAGCCAGCCGCCGAGGAACAGCGTAATCGCCACCGAGCCCATCACCATCATGGCGACATACTCCGACAGCATATACACGCCCCAGCGGAAGCCGCTGTATTCGGTGTGATACCCGGCGACGAGTTCGCTCTCGGCTTCGGGCAGGTCGAACGGGGCGCGGTTGGTTTCGGCGACCGCCGCAATCACAAAGACCATGAACGGGATCAGCATCAGCCCGTAGTTGTCGAAGGCGAACCACACGCCGCGCTCCTGCTGGTTAAGCACGATCTTGACCATCGACAGCGACCCGGCGGACATCACGCCCGCGATCATCGCCAGCCCGAGCGACACCTCATAGCTCACCATCTGCGCCGCCGCGCGCAAGCCGCCCAGCAGCGAATAGTGGCTGTTCGACGACCACCCGCCGAGCACCAGCCCGATGATGCCCACCGAACTCATGGCCGCGATCAGCAGCAGCCCGACGTTCAAATCGGCGATGCGGAAGTGCTCGGTGAAAGGGATGACGGTCAGGCTGGTCAGCGCCGTGAAGAACGTGATCACCGGCGCGAGGCGGAACATCCACGCATTGGCGTCGCGCGGGATGATGTCTTCCTTGAGCAGCATCTTCACGGCGTCGGCGATGGTCTGCAACAGCCCGTGCGGGCCCACGCGCATCGGCCCCAGCCGCACCTGAATGTCGGCCAGCACCTTGCGTTCGAGCAGCACGATGTAGGCCACCGTCAACGGCGCCAGCGCCAGAATCACGACGGTCATCGTGAGTGGAAGGAAGAGCGGGTGGTTGAGGATGGTGTCCATGGCGGTCAACGAAGGAAGCTCTGCTGCGCGAAGCGCACGAAGGGTTCAGGGTAAACGCCGATCAGCAGTGTGGCCACGCCGGTCACAATCAACGCGACGCGTGTGCCGAAGCTGGTGGCCATCGCGGGCACTTCGCGCTCGGGGTCTTCAACGAACATGCTCTTGACCAGGCGCAGGTAGTAGTAGATGGCCACGGCGACATACACCGTCGCGATGACGGCCAGCACGTAGCGGCCGCTTTCGATCAGCGAGAGGAAGATGAAGTACTTGCCGATGAAGCCCGCCGTCGGCGGAATGCCGGCCAGCGAGAGCAGGAAGATCAGCATCCAGATGGCGTGGCCGGGGCTCTTGTGCATCATGCCGCGGAGGTCGTCGACATCCTCGCCGCCGAGTTCGTCGCGGTTCAGCGCCACCAGCACCAGGAACGCGCCCACGGTCATGAAGACATAAACCAGCATGTAGATCAGCACGCCCTGAATCCCCGTGGCGTTGCCCGCGATGACACCGAGCAGCATGTAACCGGCGTGGTTGATCGACGAGTACGCCAGCAGGCGTTTCGTATTCGTCTGCGTCACCGCCGCCAGGTTGCCGATTGTCATCGACAGGATGGCCGCGGCGATGAAGAGCGGCTCCCACGCGTCGCGCGCGGAGTTCAGCGGCCCAAGGAACAGCCGGAGCAACAGGGCAAAGGAAGCGGCCTTCGAGCCGACGGCGAGGAAAGTCGTCACCACCGTGGGCGCGCCCTCGTAGGCATCGGGGGCCCACATGTGGAAGGGCACGGCGGCGATCTTGAACAGCACACCGACTGTCACCGTGATGATGGCGAGGTAGAGGATCGGGTCGTAGGGATCGCGGTTGGCCACGGCGAGCGTGATATCGGCCAGCCGGGTCGAGGCGCTGATGCCATAGAGCAGCGAGAAGCCGTAGACCAGGAAGCCGCTCGAAAAGCCGCCGAGCAGCAGGTATTTCAGCGCCGCCTCATTCGAGCGCGGATCGGAACGCAGGAAGCCGACGAGCACATAGAACGTCACGGCCATGGTCTCAAGACCGATGAACAGCGTGATCAGGTCGGTGCCCGAAGCGAGAAAGTACATGCCCGCCTGCGCCAGCAGCAGCAGGCCATAGTATTCGCCGTGGTGCTCCTTCTTGGCCTCGAAGTAGCGGTAGGAGATCAGACCGACCAGAAGAGTGGTGATCAGGAAGATCCAGTGGAAGTAGAGCGCGAACTGATCCACGGTGAGCGTGCCGTTGAAGGCCGTCAGCGTGCCGCCGTGCTCGGCCAGGAAGCTGTGCTGGCGCCAGTAGGCGACGCCCGCGAAGATCTCGCCCAACACCAGGAACAGAAGCAGCCACTTGCGCTGCTTCTCCTGCGGGAAGACCCAGAAGTCGAACAGCAGCGTGGCGCAGCCGAACAGCGCGAGCATCAGCGCGGGGAGCAGGACGAAGTGGTCGGTGCTGGTGTAGAACTCACTCATCGCGGGTCGATCTCCGGGCGGGGGATTTCAGCCAGGACGGGCGCGGTCCGCTGGCTATTGACGCGCTCCACAATCCGCGCCACGGGCTTCTCGAGGATGTCGAAGTAGGGCTTGGGATAGACGCCGATCGTCAAGGCCCAGATCATGAGCGGAACAAAGACGGCCCATTCACGCCAATTGAGGTCGGGCAGACCCCGGTTCTTGTCGTTGGTCACTTCGCCCAGCATGGTGCGCTGATAGAGCCACAGCAGATAGGCGGCGCCGAAGATGATGCCGGTCACGGCGAAGGCGCCCCAGACGTAGTTGGCCTCGAAGGCGCCCTGGAGGATCGTGAACTCGCCGACAAAGCCGTTCAGCAGCGGCAGGCCCGCGCTCGACAGCATCGCGAAGGCGAAGACGATTGCGTAGTTGGGCATCACATGCGCCAGCCCGCCGTATTCCTTGATCTCGCGCGTATGCCGGCGTTCATAGATGACGCCGACGATGAGGAAGAGCATGCCGGTGGAGATGCCGTGGTTGATCTGCTGGATCACCGAGCCGGCCAGCCCGCTGTGGTTGAGCGCAAAGATGCCGAGCGTGCAGAAACCGAGGTGCGACACCGAGGAGTAGGCCACCAGCTTCTTCCAGTCCTGCTGCATCAGACTGACGAGCGCGCCGTAGATGATACCGATCAGCGACAGCGCCACCAGCACGTTGACGATGGTCACGTCCGAAGAAGCCTGCGGCAGCAGCGGCAGCGAGAAGCGGATGAACCCGTAGGTGCCCATCTTCAGCAGCACGGCCGCCAGGATCACGCTGCCCGCCGTCGGCGCTTCGGTGTGCGCGTCGGGCAGCCAGGTGTGGAACGGGAACATCGGCACCTTGATCGCAAAGCCGACGAAGAAGCTCCAGAAGACCAGCCGCTCCACCCAAAGCTGCATCGGCGTGTTCATGAGCACGGCGATCTCGAAGGTGTAAACGCCCGTTTGCGCGGCGTGCTGGAAGTAGAGCGTCAGGATGCCGAGCAGCATCAGCACGCCGCCCGCCAGAGTGTAGAGGAAGAACTTCATCGCCGCATAGAGCTTCCGCGGCCCGCCCCACACGCCGATGATGAAGTACATCGGCACCAGCACGATTTCCCAGAAGACGTAAAACAGCAGAAAGTCGAGCGAGATGAACACGCCGATCATGCCCGTCTGCTGCAGCAGGAACATGGCGTAGTATTCCTTGACGTGCTCGTTGATCGAGTCCCACGACGAGAAGATCGCCAGGAAGCCCATGACGGTGGTCAGCATCACCAGCAGCAGGCTGATGCCGTCGATGCCCACGATGTACTGCACTCCAAGCGAGGGAATCCACGGCATCTGTTCGACAAACTGGTAGCCGTCCTTCGTGCGGTCAAAACCCAGCAGGAGCGGGAGCGAGACCAAAAAGCCAGCGGCCGCGGAGATGTTGGCCCACCAGCGGATCAGGTTCTTCTGCGAGCCGGGGATAAAGAGCAGGACGAAAAGCCCGGCCAGCGGGGTGAGGAGAACAATCGAAAGCAGGTGTTCGCTCATGGCCTATTTCCCCCACCAGTAGTAGCCGGCGGCGAGCAGGAGCCCGGCCACGAAGACGAAAGCGTAGCTTTGCACCCAGCCCGTCTGAATGAACCGTACCGGGAAGCTCAGCGCCCGCACGAAGAAGGCGGTGAGGTTGATCAGCCCGTCCACCACCCAGGTGTCGTACCACATGGAGATCCGCGAGATCATCCGCGTCAGCCATGCCGTGCCGTTGACGCCGCCATCGACAAAGCGCCGGTCGAACTCGGCCATCACCGTGCCGCCCCCCTTCGAGAAGCCGTTGACGAACAGGAAGCTGTAGATCTCGTCTACGTACCACTTGTTGAGCAAAACCTTGTAGAGGGGGCCGCCGGTGGGCCGCTGCTCCTCGCGCAGGCTCAAATACACATGGCGGGCGATGAAGATGCCCGCGAGCGCAACGGCAACCGACAGCGCCATCAGCGCGGCCTCGGTGGCGTGGGAAGCGTGCGCTTCCCCGGCGTGGACCGCGCCGTGGGCGAACACCGGCGCGAGCCAGTGTTCGAGCGCCTGGAACAGGTTGTTTTCGCCGAACAGCTTCGGGATGCCGATCCACCCGGCGGCGACGCTGCCCGCGGCAAGCACGATCAGCGGGTAGGTCATCACGGGCGGCGATTCGTGAATGTGCGCCTTGGTGTGCTCATCCATGCGCGGTTCGCCATAGAAGGTCATGAACATGAGCCGCCACATGTAGAAGGCGGTCATCGCCGCGGTAATGATGCCCACCGTGAACAGCACCTTCGAGCCGAGCGGGCTGGACCACGCCTGCCACAGGATCTCGTCCTTTGAGAAGAAGCCCGCCAGGCCCGGGATGCCCGCGATGGCGAGTGAGCCGACGAACATGACGCGGAACGTGATCGGGATCTTGTCCTTCAATCCGCCCATGCGGCGCATGTCCTGCTCGCCCCCCATGGCATGGATCACGCTGCCCGAACCAAGGAAGAGCAGGGCCTTAAAGAAGGCGTGAGTATAAAGGTGGAAGATGGCCACCCAGTATGCGCCCACGCCCGCGGCCAGGAACATGAAGCCAAGCTGCGAGACGGTTGAGTACGCCAGCACGCGCTTGATGTCGTTCTGGACCAGACCGATCGAGGCGGCGAAGATGGCCGTGAACGCGCCCACGCCCGCGATGATCATCGACGTGTCCGGCGTGAGGACGAACAGCGCGCTCGCGCGGGCCACCATATAGACGCCCGCTGTCACCATCGTGGCCGCATGGATGAGGGCGGAGACCGGCGTCGGGCCTTCCATTGCGTCCGGCAGCCAGACATACAGCGGCGCCTGCGCGCTTTTGCCCGTCGCGCCGATGAACAGCAGCAGCGCCGTGACGCTCAGAATGCCAAAGCCCGCAATCTCGGGCGAATACTGGCCGCCGTCCAGCGCCCTGTTCACGTCGGTAAAGCGCATCGAGCCCGTGATCTGGAAGATCAGAAACATGCCGAGGATGAAGGCGGCGTCGCCGATGCGGTTCACGATGAAGGCCTTGTTGCCCGCGTCGCCCGCGCTCTTCTTGTGGAAGTAGAAGCCGATCAGCAGGTAGCTGCAGAGCCCCACTCCCTCCCAGCCCACGAACAGCAGCACGAAGTTATTCGCCAGCACAAGCGTGAGCATGAAGAAAACGAAGAGGTTGAGATATCCGAAAAACCGGTAGAAGCCGCCGTGATTCGGGCCATGTTCATGGCCCATGTAGCCGACCGCGTACACGTGGATCAGGAAGCCGACGAAAGTCACCACCAGAATCATTACGCTGCTCAACGGATCCAGCAGGTAGCCCCAGTCCGCCTCCAGGAACTCCAGCCACGGCGCCAGGATCACCTGGTGCTCGCGCTTATCGAGACCGGATAACTGAATCACCGCGCCGAGCGACAGCAGAAACGCAAGCAGAACCGAACCCGGGCAGATGATGCCAATGGCGGACTTCGAAAGCCGGCGGCCGGCAAAAAGCATAATGCCCGCGCCGATCAGCGGGAGGAAGGGAATGAGCCAGATGAGGTCGAGGAAATTCATCGCGGATCTCTTCTACCACTTGAGCAGGTCGATTTCGTCCACCTGCACGGTCTCCTTGTTGCGGAACAGCGCGATCAGAATGCCGAGGCCGACGGCCGCTTCCGCCACCGCCACCACGATCACGAAAATCGCGAAGATCTGCCCGCCCAGGTCCTGCAGGTGGCGGCTGAAGGCGATCAGATTGACGTTGACGGCGTTGAGGATCAGTTCGATGGACATCATCATCACGACGACGTTGCGGCGGACCAGCAGACCGATGGTGCCGATCAGCAGCAGCAAGGCGCTCAGCACCAGGTAATGCGCGGTGGTAATGGGATGGAGGATGCCGGTGTCCATGGTCAGGAAACCCTCTTTTTCGCCATGATCACGCTGCCGACGATCGCCACCAGCAGCAGAAGCGAAGCCAGTTCAAAGGGGACGAGATAATCGCGGAATAGCGTGTCGGCCAACTGTTCCACGTTGCCGGGGGCGTTGGGATCGGGCGGGGCGGGTTCACCGAGTTGGATCGAGCCCCAGCCCTTCAGCAGGAAAACGGCAAACAGCGCGGCGGTGGCGCCGCCCGCGGCGATGCCGGCCCAGAATCGACGGTGAAACTGCCTTTCTCTTGCCGCCTGGTCCAGGTTCACCAGCATGATGACGAACAGGAACAGCACCATGATGCCGCCAATGTAGAGCACGATCTGGACGGCGAACAGGAACTCGGCCTTCTGCAGCAAATACAACCCGGCCACGCCGGCCAGCGAAGCGATCAGCGCGATGGCGCAATGGACCGCGCTGCGGAGCGAAATGGTGAGGATGGCGCCGGCGATGGCCAGCAGCGCGAAGGCGTAAAAGAAAAAGGTGTCCAGCATGGCGCTTCCCGTCGGTCAGGGGCGGGCCGCCCGCGGAGGGTCAATGCTTGTACGGCGTCGGATGGATGCCTTCTTCGAGGATCTGCCGGTCAAGGATCTGCCCTTCCCGCGAGTAACTCGCCAATTCGAAATCCTGGGTCAATTCCAGAGCATCCACCGGGCAGGCGTCCTCGCACAGGCCGCAGAACATGCACCGCGAGGTGTCGTAGGTGAAGGTGGTCAATTCCTTGCGCTTGGTCTCCGCGTTGCGCTCCCAACCCACCACGATCAGGTTTTCGGGGCAGGCGAGCGCGCAGAGATCGCAGGCGATACAAAGTGTTTCACCGTTCTCGGGGTTGATGTTGAGGCGCGGCGCGCCGCGGTAGCGCTCGGCCACTTTCGGACGCACTGCCGGATACTGCTCGGTGACTATATTCTTGGGATGCGTGCTCCGCAGGGTGACCCACAACCCTTCGAGCAGATCCACCAAAAAGATCTTCCTGAATAAGCCGCGCATGGGTACCTTTCCGGGAGTGGCGTCTTGCGGGAAGACTGCTACCGGTCCACCTCCCCCAACACGATATCTATGGTACCGATGATGACCACAAGGTCCGCAACCAGGCCGCCGCGGGCCATCCGGTCGAGCGACTGGAGGTTCACGAACGACGGCGGACGCACACGCACGCGGTAAGGCTGCGTGGAGCCGTCGCTCACAATGTAATAGCCCAGCTCGCCCTTGGGCGCTTCGATCGAGACATAGGCTTCGCCCACCGGCGGCTTGATCACCTTGGGCACCTTGGCCATGATCGGACCGGCTTCGAGCCGGGCGATGCCCTGGCGGACGATGCGCACGGACTGGCGCATCTCCTCAAGCCGCACGATGTAGCGGTCGAAGGAGTCCGCGTTTTTCCGCGTCGGAATGTCGAACTCGTACGTCTCGTAACCCGAGTACGGCTGCGCCTTCCGGAGGTCCCACTTGACGCCTGCCGCCCGCAGCATCGGCCCGGTCACGCCATAGGTCTTACACTCCTCGGCGGTGAGCCTGCCCACATTGACCAGCCGCTGCTGCCAGATGCGGTTGCCCGTCAGCAGCTCCTCATATTCATCCACGCGCGGGAGGAACTTGTCGCAAAATTCGAGGCATTCCTGCTCGAAACCCTGGTAGGTTTCGTACTGCAAGCCACCGATGCGGAAGGCGTGCGTGGTGAGCCGCGCGCCGCAGTACTTCTCGAAGATGTTCATGATGTCTTCGCGTTCCCGCATGGTGTAGAACAGCGGAGTGAGCGCGCCGACATCGAGCGCATGGGTCCCCAGCCACAGCAGGTGGCTCGCAATGCGGTTCAATTCGGTGAGGATGACGCGCACCACCTGGGCGCGCGGCGGGGCTTCCACCTTCAGGAGCTTTTCCACCGCCAGGCAATAGCCAAGGCCATTCGAGACCGCGGCAACGTAGTCCATGCGGTCCACATATGGGTTGAACATCGCATAGGTGCGGTTCTCGCCGATCTTCTCCACGCCGCGATGCAGATAGCCGATCACGCATTCGGTGCCGGTCACCTTCTCGCCGTCGAGCTTCACGATCACGCGCAGCACGCCGTGCGTCGAGGGGTGCTGCGGCCCCATGTTCAGAACCAGTTCAGTGGAATCGAGAAAGGTTTCCGCCATGGCGCTATTGTCCGCTCTCGATTCCCAGGTTCTCCTGGACCCACTTCTGATCCATGTTCAGGATGTTGTAGTCCTTCCGCAAGGGGTGGCCCTGCCATTCATCGGGCAGCAGGATCCGCTTCAGGTCCGGATGGCCCGCGAACTCGATGCCAAACATATCGAACACCTCGCGTTCCAGCCAGTTGGCCGTCAGGTGGACATGCGTCACGGTGGCGGGTTGGTAGCCTTCAGCGATCCGCGTCTTCACGCGGACCCGCTCATTGCGTCCGAAGCTGTAAAGGATGTAAATCAGCTCGAAGCGCTCCGGCTTGGCGGGGTCGTCGGTCGCCGTCACGTCCACCAGGTAGTCGAACCCCCGGCCATACTTGAGGTAATCCACGATGGCCGCCACGGAGTCCGGGACCGCCGTAAGGAAGTTCTGGCCGACGTAGGAAAAGAAGCCCGTGATCTGATCGCCGAATTCGGCGCGGAGGTCTTCGGTCAGCTCATCGGACCAGGGCTCGGTTTCCATCACCGCGGGGGCCTTCGGCGCGGCGGGCTTGGCCGGGGGTTTCGCCGCGGGCGCGGCGGCGGCCGGCTTCGGCTCAGCAGCCGCGGGCTTCTCCGCCGGGGGTGCGGCGGAAGTGGGCGCAGGTTCGTTTTCGGGGGGCGTCGCGCCTTCCGGTTTAGGGTCGTCAGCCATGTCGGAATCCGAACTGAAGTTTCAGGGTTATCACATCCCGAAAATCAGTGTCAAATGCCTGAAAGTCCGCTTTGACCGGGAAAGTCGCGCCGGGCTGATTTATCAGTGCTTTGGCGGCGGTCTGGGACACGGCTCAGTTGGCGCGGAGCATCGGCAACTGCACGAGTTCGGGTTCGATGGCCCGCGCGGCGGCCTCCTTCAACAGGCCCGGGCGGAGTTCGCGGACCACGGCGATTTCGTCACAGGCGGTGAACTTCGGGCAGCGGAGGCAGTCCTTCCAGGCTTTCAGTGGCAGCAGGCCGCGGTCGATTTCGCGGTAGCCGGCCTTGGCGAAAAAGCCTGGGACATAAGTAAAGGCGAACAGCACCCCGACTTCGAACTCGCGCGCTTCCCGATCCAGGGCCTCCATCAGCAGCCGGCCCGCGCCCGAGCCCTGCGCCTCGCGGGCCACCGCGAGCGAGCGGACCTCGGCAAACTCGGGTCCATAGAAATGGAGTGCGGCGCAGCCCAGCACCGTGCCTTCGCGTTCCACCACCGTGAAATCGCGGATCGATTCCGAGAGTTCGAACTCGTTCCGCGGGAGCATGATGCCCTGGCGGGCGAAGCCGTTGATGAGATCGAGCATGGCGGGCAGGTCAGCCATGCGGGCTTTGCGCGTGATCATGCGACGGTCTCCTGGGGAACCAGCACTGTGCCCAGCGGCTCGCCGGCCATCAGGCGGGCGACCACATCCGGAGCGGCGCCGGGGGCGATGCGCACTTCCCCCACACCGCCCGCAAGCGCGGCGCAGGCCGCGCGAAGCTTGGCTTCCATCCCGCCGGCCGCCACGCCCGTCTCGATCAGCCGGTCGCAATCCGCCGGCGTCAGCCGCGCGAGGATCTGCTTTCCGGCGTCGAGCACGCCGGGGACGTCCGTTAGAAAAAGGAGACGGTCCGCCCGGAAACCCGTTGCGCAGGCGACCGCCATCTGATCGGCGTTCACGTTATACACCGTGCCATCGGCGCCGCCGCCGACGCAAGCCACCACGGGCAGGAAGCCGCCGCCGATCAGGCAATCAAGCACCTCGGGGTGGGTGCGGACGACGCGGCCCACCAGGCCGAGCTCCGGCGAAAGGGCCTCGGATTCGGCCAGCAGACCATCCAGCCCGGACAAGCCGACGGCGCGGGCGCCCGAGCGGAGCAGAGCGCCTGTGAGCGTCTTGTTCACCGTGCCCGCGAAGACCTTGAGGACGGCATCGGCCACTTCCGGTGTGGTGACGCGGAGGCCGTTGACGAAGCGCGACTCGACGCCGCGTTCGGCCAGAAAGCGCGTCATCTGCTTGCCGCCGCCGTGAACGACCACCGTGGCATGGCCCGCCCTGGGCAGCGCGGCGATCTGCGCCGCAAGGCTGCCGAGCGACTCGGGCGCGTCCAGCAAAGTACCGCCGAGCTTGACGAGCAGCCTCATAACAGCGCCTCGGTCTCGGGATAGCCGAACATGAGGTTCATGTTCTGAATGGCCTGGCCCGCCGCCCCCTTCACCAGGTTGTCGATCACGGCCACAGCCACGCCGCGGCCGGTGGCGGGGTCGAAGTCGAGGCCGATGTCGCAGAAGTTGGTGTGCTGAACGGCGCGGACATCGGGCATCACGCCCGGAGCGTAGAGCCGGACGAACGGCTCGGAATGGTAGGCGTCGCGATAGAGGGCGTGGAGCTGCTCCGCATCCTTCACGCGCGGCGCGCGGAAATAAATGGTCTCCAGGATGCCCCGGTCGATGGGCAGCAGGTGGGCGGTGAAACTGAACTGGGCTTCTTCGAGACCCGAGTTCATCAACACCTCGGGCACGTGGCGGTGGTCCAGAACGGAATACGCGGAGAAGTTCTCGGTGACCTCGCAGAAGTGGGTCTTCAGGCTGGGCTTGCGGCCCGCGCCGCTCACGCCGCTCTTGGCGTCGCAGATCAGGCCGGCATCCAGATCGAGCAGCCCCGAAGCGGCCAGCGGCCGGATGGCCAGGTTGGCCGCCGTGGGATAACAACCCGGATTCGACAGCAGCGCCGCGGAGCCCACCTCGGAGCGGTAGAACTCGGGCAGGCCGTAGACGGCCCGGGCAAGCCAGTCCGCCGCGGGATGCTCCGCCCGGTACCAGCGGCGGTAGTTCTCGACGGTCTTCAGGCGGAAGGCGCCGCTGAGGTCGATCACCCGGATGCCTCGGTCGAGCAGCGGCGGGGCGAGTTCAATCGAAACCTCGGGCGGCGTGGCCAGAAACACGACGCGGATGCCTGCCGCCTGAATCGCCTCGGGCGTGCAGGAAATCCGCTCCGGGCCCGAGGCGCCCATGGGCTGCGGCCGCCCGGAGGAGTCCGCGCGGTGTTCAATCAGGAAGGTTTCCACCTTGGGGTGACGGGCGAGGATGCGTTGCAGTTCGGCGCCGCTATAGCCGCGGAAGCCGACGATACCGGCGTTGATGATCATGGCAGATACGGTTAATTATGCACTAGCATGAATAAATATAACACAAAACGCGACGGCGGACGCTCAGGTCATCAACTCGTCTTCCTGATGAAGAGCACGCTGACGAGCCTGATCGCCTGCGCGTGGATAAGGGACACAGCATCAATGGATTAGGCCATGTCTGGGTTCGTTTTGCAGCCCCCGGTTTTCGGCGGCGCCGGCCCGCCGGGGTGCAGCTCAGCGCCGGGTTGCAGCGTGTTCTGCAAAACAAACCCAGACCGATGGTAAACCATTGACGCAAAGCGATTTATTCGTCAAAGCCGCGCCCAGGGACGGAGGCTGCGGCTGAAAGTTGGCTCAAGGATTCCCGCCCGACTCCCATTATACCGCTGGGTTTGGAGAATTCGTTCGGGAAGGGTGGGGCGCTCAAGTTCTCAAATAACTGAAAAGGATAGCCTAAGCACGTCGAAATGAATTTTTCGAGGGTTGGTGACTGTTAATCGGTCAGCCGGACTTCGTAGGTCCGCTTGTCGAAGATGCGGCCGACCAGGTAGCCGGTGGTGGTGGTTGCGACGATGACGGCGAAACCCTTGCCATAGTCCCGTGACCTGTTGAAGTTTTGGGCGGCGACTCCTGCGCCAGTGAAGTAGCCTGCGGCGGTCCCGATCGAGCGGGCGCGGATGCGCTTTTCGTGGAACCGCAGGCGGCGGAGCGAGGCGCGGTCGAAGGAGCGGGCGCCCGGGGGAACCGGATTACGGCCCGTGCTGTAAGTAACGTCGAAGCTGAAAGCCGACGGGGTCACGGCGAGCCACCGGCCGTAGAGCCGGGTTCCGGAATCGAGGTCGACGATGGCGTCCCGGCTGGCGAGCAGGCCAGGCACCTGTTCCCAGGTGACGGAAATCGGCTCTGCTGCACCGGCGGAAAGCGCGGCAAGGATGAGCAGGGCAAGGGCAGTCATGGCAGAGCCTCAATCTGGACTTCGCGGGTGTGTTTGTCCGAGGCGTGTCCGGCGAGGAAGCCCCCGGTGGTCGCGAAAAGAAACACGAATCGGGCGGCGGCGGCGGAAGGCATGGACAGTGCGAGCATACTTCCCCCCCAACAGCCGGCCACCAGACCCCAGACGCGGCCGCGCACGCGCCGTTCCTGGAATCGGAGCTGCTGTATCGAGTTCCGCTGGAAGGTATGAACCCCCCGGGGCGGGCGGTTGGCGCCGCGCGCCTTCTGGACCTCGAACTGGAACGTGTCCGGGGTGACGCCGAGCCAATTACCCTCGATACGGGCGCCGTCGTTGAGGGTGACGAACGCTTTCTTGCCCGCAAGGACGCTGGTGGTGAGTTCCCAGGGGATCGGGTCGGCGTGGGTGGCCAGCGTGGAAAGAAGAAGCAGAATAACGGCCTTCATGACCGCAGAGTACGGCGGTCCGGGCGGAAACGGGGAGGCGCTTGTGCCAGTTTCTGAACTGGCACAAGCCGGGGGGCTACAGTTCGCGGATGCGCAGATTGCGGAACTCGACGTGCGTGCTGTGGCCGAGCAGGGCGATGTGGCCGGTGAGGCGGCGGATGCCGGGGTGCTTTTTGAGGACCTCTTCGTCCGTGACGCGGCTGAGGTCGGTATCGAGGATCGATTCGCCGTTCAGCACGACGTGGACGCGGGGGCCGTAAGCGGTGATCTGGTAATCGTTCCAGACGCCGTTGCGGCGGACGAAGCCGCGCCGGGCGGCGACGACGTCATAGACCGAGCCGGTAAACTGGACGGGGCGCAGCTTGGCGTACTTGGGGGATTCGTCGTCGAGTACCTGGATCTCCATGCCAACTGAAGAGATGTGGCCGCCGAGCGGAGCGCGGATGCCGATGCCGTTGTTGCCGCCCTCCCACAGGCGCCATTCGAGGCGAAGGACGAAATCGGCGTACTGGCGTTCGCTGAAGAGGTTGCCTCCGCCGTCGGCCGGGCACACGATGACTCCATTCTCGACGACATAGCCCGGGCCCCGGCCTTCGAGCAGCCGCCAGCCGTCCAGGTTGCGGCCATTGAACAGCGGCTGGAAGCCGGGCTCCAACGATTGCTGCATGAGAGTCCTCCCTTAGCCGATGATCGCACGCCAAAAAGAAGGCCGGCTGGAAGTGATCCAGCCGGCGCCAGGAGGTGAACAGAAACAGACTCGGAACGAAGTTTAGATGTCGTAGTAGAGGGCGAACTCGTAGGGGTGCGGCCGCAGGCGGACCGCTTCCGCTTCCGACTTGCGCTTGTAGCCGATGAAGGCTTCGAGCAGCTCTTCGGTGAAGACGTCGCCCTTGAGCAGGAACTCGTGGTCGGCTTCCAGGCAGTCGAGCGCTTCGTCGAGCGAGGCGGGCATCGAAGGCACCTTTTTGAGTTCTTCGGGGGCGAGATCGTAGATGTCCTTGTCGAGCGGTTCGCCGGGATCGATCTTGTTGAGGACGCCGTCGAGGCCGGCCATGAGAAGGGCGGCGAAGGTGAGGTAGGGATTGGCCGAGGGGTCGGGCGGACGGAACTCGACGCGCTTCGCTTTCGGGCTGGCCGAGTACATCGGGATGCGGATGGCGGCCGAGCGGTTGCGGCGGGAGTAAGCGAGGTTGACGGGGGCCTCATAGCCCGGCACCAGGCGTTTGTAGCTGTTGGTGGTGGGGGCGATGATGGCGGCGAGCGCCCGGGCGTGCTTCAGCAACCCACCCATGTACCAGAGAGCCATCTGGCTGAGGCCGGCATAGCCGTCGCCGGCGAACAGCGGGCTGCCGCCCTTCCACAGCGACTGGTGGCAGTGCATGCCGCTGCCGTTATCGCCAAAAATCGGCTTGGGCATGAAGGTGACGGTCTTGCCGTGCCGGTAGGCGACGTTGCGGACGACGTACTTGTACTTCATCATGTTGTCCGCGCTCTTAACGAGCGTGTCGAAGCGCTGGTCGATTTCGCACTGGCCGCCGGTGGCGACTTCGTGGTGGTGGCACTCGATGTTGAGGCCCATCTCAATCATCACCTCCACCATTTCGGCGCGCAGATTTTGGTAGTGGTCGGTGGGAGGCAGCGGGAAGTAGCCTTCCTTGTAGCGCGGCCGGTAGCCCAGGTTGTTGTGTTCGCGGCCGGAATTCCAGCGGCCTTCCTCGGCGTCGATGAAGTAAAAAGCGGAATGCTGATTCTGGTCGAAGCGGATGTTGTCGAAGACGAAGAACTCGGCTTCGGCGCCGAAGTAGGCGGTGTCGGCGATGCCGCTGTTCTGGAGGAACATTTCCGCCTTCTTGGCGATCCAGCGGGGGTCGCGATCGTAGCGCTGGCGCGTGATGGGGTCGATGACATCGGCCACCATGGTGAGGGTCGGAGTTTCGAAGAACGGATCCATCTGCGCCGTGGTGGCGTCAGGGATCAGGAGCATATCGCTCTCGTTGATGGCGGCCCAGCCGCGGATGCTGGAGCCATCGATGCCGAAGCCATCCTCGAAGCAGTCTTCGCTGAGCTGGCTGATGGGATAGGAGATGTGCTGGGACAGGCCCGGCAGATCGGTAAAGCGCAAGTCAAGCTGCTTGGCGCCATGCTTCTTGGCAAGTTCGAGTACGTCTTTGGGGGTCATTCTTATCTCCGTCCAGGTTCGCGTGGCGGGGCCACGATGAAACCAATACAATAGCAAGGGCTTCCGGCAAGGTCCATGAAATCGGGCCGAATTCGTAATCGGAACTTTGAATGGCCGTGATTCATTTTTTTTAGCAGGGATGTAGAGTGTTGAAGCAGGAACCACTTAGCCCGAGTGAAGGTGTATTGACCGTCACGGCGCTAACGGCGCAAATGCAGCGGCTGTTCACCCGCGAATATGGCGATGTGCGCGTGGCGGGCGAGATCTCGGGCTTCAAGGTGTGGACCAGCGGGCACGCCTATTTCACATTGAAGGACGCCGGGGCACAGATCCGCTGCGTGCTGTTCCGCGGCGCAATGCGGTACCTGCGGTTCCGCCCGGCGGACGGGCTGGCGGTGGTGGCGCGCGGGTCAGTGGAGATCCGGGCGGAGCGGGGCGAATACCAGTTGATCGTAACGGGTCTGGAGCCGCAGGGCTACGGCGCGCTCCAACTGGCCTTCGAGCAGTTGAAGCAGCGGCTGGCCGAAGAGGGCCTATTCGCGGCCGAGCGCAAACGCCCGCTGCCGCGCTTTCCGCGGCGGATCGGAATTGTGACGTCGCCGAAGGGGGCGGTGATCCGCGACATGATCTCGGTGTTGCGCCGGCGGTGGCCGGCAATCGAGGTGCGGCTCTATCCGGCGCAGGTGCAAGGGCAGGGCGCGGCGGCGGAGGTGTGCGCGGGCCTCGACTACTTCTCGCGCACCGCGTGGGCGGATGTGGTGATCGTGGGACGCGGCGGCGGTTCGCTCGAAGACCTGTGGACCTTCAACGAGGAGAGCGTGGCGCGGGCGATCGCCGCGTGCGCGACGCCGGTGATCTCCGCCGTCGGCCACGAGACCGATTTCACCATCGCCGACTTCGTGGCCGACCTGCGCGCGCCCACGCCCTCGGCCGCCGCGGAACTGCCCACATGCGAGATCGGAAGAGCACACGTCTGAACTCCAGTCACTGACCAATCTCGT
>ERZ761609.1266-NODE-1266-length-23359-cov-892.703913_pt1 | contig 23359 bp, 22 predicted proteins | sample MGYA00511163_ERZ761609 | MGnify/ENA primary metagenome ERZ761609 (study PRJEB28899, sample SAMN02445070) | bioreactor sludge metagenome | biome: EBPR sludge | place: Australia: Brisbane, Thorneside Wastewater Treatment Plant | collected 2011-12-16 ... | reverse complement strand
CATCGGTTGCTGGGAAATTATGCGGATGGAGTCGGCTAACTGCGGTTTTTAGGATAATTGGTTCGATCAAGAAAGTCCAGTCCTAATTTTTCGGGTAAAGGGCAGAGCTAGCGCGACCGCTGCAGCGGCAGGTCGGGGCGTACGCCTCGTGTGGCTCCAGCGGTCGCCAGGCGGCAGCCGGTGGCGACCGCACGGCGCCCTGCCCGCTGCAAGCGGATCGCTCCAGGCGCCCACTGAAATGAACCTGCGCCGATTGACCGGCCATGCCGCGCGGCTCGCTGCCGCACACGGCATGGCGGCGTGTTGACGACGATCTCCTCAGGACGGCGCAGGAGGCCGGACGCTGACGATGGCAACGGAAATGTTGTCACTGCCGTCGCGTTCGAGTGCCAGTTCGATCAATCGCCGACAGGCGGTGGCAGCGTCGAGCGTGCTGACGCTGTGACCGATCTCGTCAGCATCGACGCTTTCCCAGAGGCCGTCGGAGCAGAGGACGAAGGCCTCGCCGATGAGCGGCGGCGCGTCGGCCTGCGTCACCACGCGCAGTGGTTGCTCGCTGCCGAGCGACTCGACAAGGACATGGCGCGCCGGGTGATGGCGCGCCTGTGTCGCGCTCAACAGCCCGCTGCGCACCATCTCGGCGGCGACCGTCTGATCACCGGTGAGCTGCCGGCAACGGCCGCCGCGACAGCGGTACAGGCGACTGTCACCAACATGTGCGAAGAGGACTAGGCTGTCCACCAGGACGAGCGCTGTGGCGGTCGTCCCCATTCCGGCGAGGGCAGAATCGGTTGCAGCAGCAAGGAGGATCACCTCGTTCGCCTGACGCATCGCGGCCGCCAGCGCATCGCCGGGGTCGGCATCGGCTCCCTCGAAGTAGCTCCGGCAAAGGACCTCGACAGCCATGGCGCTTGCAATTTCGCCAGCGTTGTGACCGCCCATGCCGTCAGCGATCATCACCAGTACCCCTCGGTCGCGCAACTGCGTCGCGTCGGCAGGACAGACGAAGCCGAGAGAATCCTGATTGCTGCTGCGGACTCGCCCGATGTGGCTTTCCATGCACGCTTCGACACGATAGCCGGTTGCCAACACACCGCGCGGTTCCGAAGCCGGCGCGCCGGCGCCAACCATGTTGCCCGGGTGGCCCGTCCACAGCGATCGTCGCAACGCCTGCTCCCGCTTCGTCATCCTGTTTCCCCCTCCCGCTCGCGCGAACCGGTGGCTCGTGCACACCGGCCGGAGCGCCGGGAAGAGCCGCATGCCATTATGCCCGCATCGCGCGCACCGGCGGGCTCCGCGGCGCCGTGCCCCGCCAGCCAACAGGCGTGCAGCGCCCACACCGCCGGACGCCGGGCGCGAGGTCAGAGCTGCAAGCGTCGCGGCGGTAGTGGGTGGACGGCAGGATGCCTGCTATCCTGTGCGATTGTGGCGTTTTTTTGCCTCGGTCGGCGCGCGGGTGGACTGCCCGCACGCCGGCCCGGCGTGAGCGCCAGCCGCTACCGGCGCAACCGGTTCGCCGCCGGCCAGCCCGGCGACGCGCGGTGCGAACCGTGCAGCGGGCGACGACAGCCTTGCGCCCGCTGCACGTGGCACCAACCAGCCAGACCGAGAACGAATGACCTATACCTTTGCCTCTGCCACCATCCTGCTCATCCTGATCACCGACCCGATCGGCAACATTCCGATCTTCGCCAACGCGCTGCGGCACGTGGCGCCAGCTCGGCGGCCGTGGGTCATCCTGCGGGAAGTTCTGATCGCCTTTGTTCTTCTGCTGACCTTCATGTTCATCGGCGAGGCGTTCCTGCGCCTGATGAACCTCAGCGAACTGTCGCTGCAGATCGGTGGCGGCGTGATCCTGTTCCTGATTGCGCTGCGGATGATCTTTCCACCGCCCGGCACGGATGCCGGCGACGCCACCGGCGAACCGCTGATCGTACCGCTCGCCGTGCCGGCCATCGCCGGCCCGTCGGCGCTGGCGACGGTCTTGCTGCTCGTGTCGCAGGCGCCGGATCGCCGGCTGGAATGGATCGGCGCCCTGTGCATCACGATGGCAGTCAGCGCCATCATCCTCGTCCTCGCCGAACGCATTCAGCGCGTCGCCGGTGATCGCATCGTGATTGCGCTTGAACGCTTGATGGGTCTGGTGCTGGTTGCGATGGCCATCGAGATGATTCTGCGCGGCATCAGGACCTTTGTCCTGCAGCTTGCACAGGCGCACCCATGAAGACGCACCTCGCACACCGGCCGCACGGGCGCCCCGCCGCGCCTGCCCCGGTGCCGGGCAGCCCGCGAAAGCCGCCGTGCTCGCTCGCCGCAATCAGGAAGAACGTTGGCGCCGCCGCCATGCCCTGATCAGATACAGGCGCCAGAGGGCGCTGGTGGCCAGGAAACCCAGCAGCGAGAGGCTGGCGGCGAGCGCGATCAGGCCGACTGCCAGCGGTTTGGCGACGGTCAGCATCCACACCTGCATCGCCTCCGCCCAGCCGGTGAAGGCGCTGACAGTGAACGCCGGCGGCGCGACGAAACCGCTGCCGTCACCGATCAGCAGGCGACCCAGTTGGTAGGCCGCGAGGTACAGCGGCACGATGGTGAACGGGTTGGTGTAGAGCGTGACCAGCAGTGCAAGCGGCAGGTTGACCCGCAGGACGAGGGCGCTGATCGCCGCCCCGATCATCTGTAGCGGACCGGGAATCAGACCACAGAACATGCCGACGGCAACGGCACCGGCAGCTGAGTGGCGGTTGAGGTGCCATAGGCGCGGATGCAGCAGCAACGACTCGAACGGCCGCAACCAGCGGTTGCTGCGAATCGACTCGTGGTCGGGAAGGTATCTCTTCAGAAAGCGACGCATGCCGTCCATTATCGCAGGCCGCGCCGCGAGATGCGTGATGCGTCACACGCAACGCGCCAGCGGCAGTGGCTGCCAGTGGCTACCCACTCGCACTGCGGCAGCGCATTGCTTTGCCCGCCCAGATCAAAGACAGGCCCACGGGACGGGCGCAGAATTCCAGTTTAGCCCCCATCGTCAACGGAGAACACCATGCACGCCTGCGATCAGCCCCGCATCGACGCCATCCATGCTTTCGACGCCCGCGGTGTCGCCAAGCGTTTGCGCCATGCGGCGATCTTCGGTGCTCTCGACGTCCTGATGCCCGGAGAGACGATGCGTTTCTGCAACGATCACGATCCCCTGCCTCTGCTCGCGCAGCTCCAGAGCCGCTACGGCAACGCGCTGCAGATCAGCTACGTGCAGCGTGAACCCGGCGCCATCGTCATCGACTTCGCCAGGGTAGCTTAACGCGGTCACAGCCATCGGCTGCCCCGAAGCTGCGGCAGCCGCAGGCAGCGGGACGACCACCCCCGCTGGACGCACCGCCGACCAGGCGCACCGGACAAGCATTTGCTGATCTACCTCAGCCTCTCGGCGCTCGCCACCTTCATCGCAACGCTGGTGTTGTTGCGTCTTGGCCAGCCATCGCTGCCGGCCGTTGCGCACCTGCTGCTCACGGTCGGGATCATGCCGCTGATTTTCGGTGCCATCACCCATTTCGTGCCCGTCCTGACACGCAGCGGCGCAGCGCCAGGTAGCCTGCTGCTGGCGCCGATCCTGTTGCAGCTTGCCGGCGGCCTCGCCTTCCTCTCCTTCATTGGCGAGGCGCCCGCAGCAGGCTTCTCTGCTGCTGCCGGCGGCACGCTGCTGCTGGCAGCCTTGCTTGCCGGCTGGATGACGCTGCGTGCCCGGCGGACACTCGGTACGCCGCACCCGGGGTGGCGCTGGTACCTGGCAGCGGTCGGCCTGCTCGCAGTCGCCCTCATCCTGGTGCCGGCGATGACCTGCTGGCCGCAGGCCCGCCATCCGCTGCGCCTGGTCCACCTGCATCTGAACGTCCTCGGGTTCGTCGGCCTGAGTGCCCTCGGTACTCTGCAGGTCCTGTTGCCGACCGTACTGAACAGCACCGACGCCACCGCCAGCCAGCGCCTGCGACGACAACTGCCGGTCGCGCTTGCCGCCATCCTGATGGTCGCCGTCGGCGCCGCCCTCTCGCTGCCCGTGGCACTGGCGGGGGCTCTTCTGCTGGCGGGGGTCGTTCTCCGTCTCGCCCACAGCAGCCTGCGCCAGCATGGCTGGCGCAGGCTGCTTGACGATGGTGCGGCGGCACCGCTCTGCGGCGCCCTCGCGGGCTTCCTGCTGCTGCTCTGCATGGGAGCGGGACACGCTGTCGGGGCACTTGCTGGCCGCGACAGCGTCGTCGCCTTCATCGTCGGCTTTCTCCTGCCACTCGTCACCGGCGCGCTGACGCAGCTACTCCCGGTCTGGCTGCTACGCGGCAAGCGGACGGCGCGACGCGACCGGCTGCATGTCGCGCTACGGCGTGGCGGCGCGCAGCGGGCGCTCCTGTTTCTTGTCGCCGCGGCGTGTCTCGGAATCGGCGTTACGGGCGCCCTGTGGTTGGCGTTGCTGGGGCTGCTGTACTTCGTCGCCGTTCTGCTGCAGGCACTCCAGGCGAACCGTGAACGAGCTTGATCATGGCAAAGCTTTCCACGTTAAAACAACATGCTTCAAGATTTTTGTGAAAGAAGTCTCAAGATCTCCGAAACGCGTCCGTTGGCAGGGATATGATCCACACGGTCAAGCATCTGCGACGGAGCGAGTGATGTTCAAGCACGACCACCTATCTCAGCTTCATTCTTCCCGCCTGGCATCGCGTCGGCTGCACCGCCGGCCGGCGCTTCCCGGCGGCCATCCATCGGCCCACGCACAGGCGTCTGGCGCCGCCGCAGGCAGCGGAACCCAGCACCGGCGGATGCGGTATGGCAGCATGCCGGCACCGCAGGCGACGATCCTCGATCTGCTGGCGGCCGAAGCACGCATCGCCGATCTCGAAAGCGCCTTGAGCAAGGCTCAGGCCGCCGCGGTCACCGATACGCTGACCGGTGCGCTGAATCGCCGCGGCTTTGACCAGGCCTACGAGCGCGAGGCCGCCCGGACACGCCGCAAGGGCGGCCCGCTCGCACTGGCCCTGATCGACCTCGACGATTTCAAGCGCCTCAACGACACTCTCGGCCACCAGATGGGTGACCAGGCCCTGATTCATCTCGTCAGAACTCTGCGCTCGGCGTTACGGCCGTCCGACATCCTCGGCCGCTTCGGTGGCGAGGAGTTCGTCCTGATGCTGCCCGACACCGGACTCGACGAGGCGGTGACCGCCCTCACCCGCTTTCAGCGTCAGCTCGCCGACTGCTCGCTTGCCGGCAGCGATGTCGCCCTGAGCTTCAGTGCCGGCGTCGTCGTACAGGCACCAGGGGAGTCGCTCCTGCAATCGATCGCGCGTGCCGATGCGGCGACCTATGCCGCCAAGCGGGCTGGCAAGAACTGCGTCCTCACCGGCTGAGGCGCTCCCGCCCGTGGCGCTGGATGCCGCCGGAGCAAGGGCGAGGAGGCATGTTAGACTGCGGTCTCGCGCTCACCCTCCCGCTTCCATCTAACGATCATCGCCATGCGTTACATCTCGACTCGTGCCCGGTCCGACGGCACTGCGGATTCGTCGAACCGAACTTTTTCGGAGATCCTCCTCGGCGGTCTGGCATCGGACGGAGGACTCTATCTCCCGGAGACCTATCCCCACATCGGCAAGTCCGAGCTGGCGCAATGGCGCACCCTGTCGTATGCCGATCTCGCCGGCGCCGTTCTCGCGCGGTTCATCGACGACATTCCGTCAGACGATCTGCAAGCCCTGATTCACAGGACCTATACGGCGGCCATCTACTGCAACGGCCGCGACCGTTCGGCAGCCAGCGAGATCACGCCCTTGCGCTGGCTCGAACCGCCGGCACGGGAAGGCGGCGAGGGCGGACTGGCCATTCTCGAACTGTCCAATGGTCCGACGCTGGCCTTCAAGGACATGGCCATGCAGTTGCTCGGCAATCTTTTCGAGTACGTCCTGGCGAACAGGGGGGAGGAAATCAACATCCTCGGCGCCACCTCGGGCGACACGGGTTCATCGGCGGAGTACGCGATGCGCGGCAAGCGCGGCGTGCACGTGTTCATGCTCTCGCCGCACCAGCGGATGAGCGCCTTCCAGCGCGCGCAGATGTACTCGCTCCAGGAAGCCAACATCTACAACATCGCCGTGCGTGGCATGTTCGACGATGCTCAGGACATCGTCAAGGCCGTGTCGAACGACCACGCCTTCAAGGCGCGCTACCGGATCGGGGCAGTGAACTCCATCAACTGGGCACGCGTCGCCGCGCAGGTGGTCTACTATTTCAAGGGATACTTTGCAGCCACCGGCGGCGTCGGCGGCAACGACGAGCAGCAGGTTGCCTTCGCCGTCCCGTCCGGCAATTTCGGCAACATCTGCGCTGGCCACATCGCGCGCATGATGGGGTTGCCGATCGGCCGGCTGGTCCTGGCAACGAACGAGAACGACGTCCTCGACGAGTTCTTCCGCAGCGGCGTTTACCGGCCGCGGGCCACCAGCGAAACCGCAGCGACCTCGAGTCCGTCGATGGACATCTCGAAGGCTTCCAACTTCGAGCGCTTCGTCTTCGACCTCGTTGGCCGCGATCCCGAACTCATCCGCCGCTTGTGGTCGAAGGTCGAAGCCGGGGGCAGTTTCGACCTGTCGTCACATCCCTGCTTCGCCCGTCTGCCCGACTTCGGCTTCGTCTCGGGTCGCAGCACGCATGCCGACCGCCTGGCGACCATCCGTCGGACCCATGATCGGTACGGCCTGATGATCGATCCGCATACCGCCGACGGGCTCAAGGTCGGCAACGAATGGCGCACACCGGAGATGCCGATGGTGGTTCTGGAAACCGCCCTTCCGGCCAAGTTCGAGGAAACGATCGTCGAAGCGCTGGGGTGCAAACCCGAGCGGCCGACCGCGATGCAGGGCATCGAGGAACTGCCGCAGCGCGTTGAGGTAATGGACGTCAGTGTGCAGCAGGTGCAGCGCTTCATCGCACAGCACGTGCCATGAAGCGCTCGCGTGAAAGCCTCAGAGATAGATGACGGCCGGAAACACGGCCGCAGCCAGGACCAGTACCAGCCATTCGAGATTGTGCCGCGCCAGGAATCCCGTGAAGTGCATGATCAGTATCGTGATCGCCAGTACGTAGAACAGCGCAAATAGCATCAGACCACCCTCTCCCTGTTGGCGGAAGCCACAACGTCCAGCCTGCCTCGCATCGGCCGGATGATACCACCGCTTCATCTGCGGTTTGCACTACGGGACACCCCACCGCCGCAGCGCGAGGCCCCACCCGCGTGCTGCCGCCTGCGCGTCGGCGCTGGCCGGCTAGCCCTGAAAACGCATCGACAGATCGAGCGCGCGGACGTCCTTCGTCAGACCACCGATCGAGATGCGGTCCACGCCGGTCTCGGCGATCGCGCGGACGCTTTCGAGGCTGACGTTGCCCGATGCCTCGAGCACCGCGCCGCCAGCAGCAATCGCCACCGCTGCGCGCAACTGATCAAGGCTCATGTTGTCCAGCAGGATCATCTCCGCCCCGCAGGCGAGCGCCTGCCGCAATTCGTCGAGATTCTCGACCTCGATCTGTACGAACTGGCAAACGCCGCCGCTGGCAGCGGCAACCTTGTTCGCAGCCGCCAGCGCACCGGCAATGCTGCCAGCGGCAAGGATGTGGTTCTCCTTGATCAGGATTCCGTCGTAGAGACCGAGCCGATGATTGCCACCACCGCCGCAGCGAACGGCATACTTCTGCGCCAGTCGCAATCCGGGGATCGTCTTGCGCGTGTCGACCACCTGCGCCCGCGTCCCCGCAACCCGATCGGCATACTGCCGGGCCTTCGTCGCGACGCCGGAGAGCAACTGCAGGAAGTTCAGCGCGCTGCGCTCCCCGGTCAGCAGCGCGCGCGCCGGACCGGCGATCTCGCAGAGCACCTGCCCCGGCGCGATGCGTTCGCCATCGCTCGCCTGCCAGGCAACGCGGACCGTCGTGTCGAGCTGTCGGAAGCAGGCTGCGAACCAGGGCGAGCCGCAGAGAATGGCGTCCTCGCGCGCAATCACCGTCGCCCGCCCCGCCCCCGCAGCCGGCACCAGTTGCGCCGTCAGGTCGCCGCTGCCAACGTCCTCGGCAAGCGCTGCGGCAACGTTGCGCTCGACTTCGCCCTCGAGCATTGCTGCAAAGGTCATGAGGATTCCCGTACACTACCGTTAACCGGAGTCTGATTTTATCACCAATGGGAGGCACCAATGCTCGATCTGCTGCTCGTCACGACGGGCGTCCTGCTCGCGCTCGCGTTCGCTGGTGGCCTGGTTTACCTTTACGTGCAGGACGTTACCCAGGAAAAACACGCGGTCCTGCGCAACTTCCCGCTGGTCGGCCACCTGCGCTACCTGTTCGAGAGCCTGGGCGAGTACTTCCGGCAGTATTTCTTCCTCGGCGACCGCGACGAGATGCCCTTTGACCGTGCAACCCGCAGCTGGGTCTATCGCATGGCGAAGAACCAGGGGGGAATCATCGGCTTCGGCTCGACCTACCGCATCCACGAAGCCGGGGCACTGGTCTTTGTCAATGCACCCTTCCCTGTCCTCGACGAGGAACAGCGGCCGACACCGCCACTGCTGATCGGCGACGGCTATTGCCCGACCCCGTTCAGCGGCCGCTCGCTGGTCAACGTCAGCGCCATGAGTTTCGGCGCCATTTCCCGACCTGCCGTGCAGGCTTTGTCGCGCGGCGCAGCCGCTGCCGGCTGCTGGCTGGATACGGGAGAGGGAGGCCTCTCGCCCTACCATCTCGAGGGCGGCTGCGACATCATCTTCCAGATCGGCACGGCCAAGTACGGCGTCCGCGACGCCAGCGGGCAGCTTTCCGACCAGCGCCTGCGCGAACTGGCAGCGCACGAACGCGTGCGCGCCTTCGAGATCAAGCTGTCGCAGGGGGCGAAGCCGGGCAAGGGCGGAGTCCTCCTGGGCAACAAGGTAACGCCCGAGATTGCCGAGATTCGTGGCATTCCCACGGGCAGGGATTCGCTGAGTCCGAACCGGCACCTCGATGTCGCCAACATCGACCAGTTGCTGGACCGCGTCGAGCACGTCCGTGCCGTCACCGGCAAGCCGGTCGGTATCAAGACGGCGATCGGCGGCAGCGCGTTCATGGACGAGCTGACGGCGGCCGTCGCGCGCCGCGGCCTGCATGCCGCGCCCGACTTCCTGACCATCGATGGCGGCGAGGGCGGCAGCGGTGCGGCGCCGCAGGCCCTCGCCGACCACATGGCACTGTCGATCGACGAAGCGCTGCCACTGGTGGCCGATGCGCTGGTCGCCAGCGGACTCAAGCAACGGATCCGCCTGATCGCTGCCGGCAAGCTGGTGACTCCGGCACGCGTTGCGTGGGCGCTCGCTGCCGGCGCCGATTTCGTCAACACGGCACGCGGCTTCATGTTCTCCCTCGGCTGCATCCAGGCCCTGCGCTGCCACGCCAACACCTGCCCAACGGGAGTCACCACGCACGATCCCCGCCTGCAACGCGGCCTGGTCGTCGAAGACAAGGCGGAACGGGTTGCCGCCTACTGCCGCAACATGAACAGGGAGATCGAGATGATCGCCCACTCCTGCGGCCTCCGACACGCGCGCGAACTGCGACGCGAGCACGTGCGGATCGTCCAGCCGTCAGGACGGAGCATCCCGCTCGACGCCCTCCATCCCTACCCCGGCGTGGCGGCGACCTGAGGAGCAGGTCGTGCCCCCAGGCGACAGCGATCGCCGACGGCGCCGGACGTCCCGCAACCGACGCCACGCCGCCCACCGGGTCTGCTCACCACCCCGGTCGGGCAGCCCGAAGAGTCCGCAAGGCTTACAGCGCTTCCGCCACCCAGGCGTCACTCGGCAGGTCGGGCACCCCGGGCGTGATGACGAATCGCGTCATGGCGCGCGGATTCATCAGGCCGACCCCCCCTTGTGCCAGTCGGTAGTGGAGTGCCGGCCGTTCGAAAAGGCCGGTCAGGTTCATCAGCCGTTCGGCGAGCGCCGGCTTGCGGACTCCTTCTGCGCTCATGAACAGTACATGGCCGCCAGCGAAGAAGAACTCGATGCGCGCGCGGAAGTGATCACCGCTCAGGCCACCGGAAAAGGGCTCGGCACGCTGCGCCGGCGTCAGCGCGGTCAAGCTCAGATTGTGCTGACTGGGCAGATACTCGTCGAGGTCGCGCGCCGTCTCGATCTCGATGCAGGCGATCGCGGCAGCGGCAAAAACCTCGGTCTGCGTGCCGGCACCGATGATCAGCGGCCTGCCGCTGAATAGCTGGCCGCTACGCCGCAGGCTGTCGACGATCGCCTCGAGACGGGACTCGTCGGCCGGAACGAAACGGCGCGCACGGTTCGCGGTCGTAATCACCGTGATGATGGTTGTCATGCTGGAACTCCATCGATACGAAGCATTGTTCGCTCGGCGCCCCCGGTACCCTCAGGTCGCGGCGCGGTTCTTTCCCTGCACCCACAGCACATCGCCACGAGCGGCGGCGCGGTTCAGCGCGCGCCCCAGAACGAACAGCAGATCCGAAAGCCGGTTCAGGTACTTGCGCGCGAAGTCGGAGACCGCTTCGCTGTTCGCCAGGTGCACCACATGGCGCTCGGCGCGGCGGCAGACCGTCCGTGCAAGATGCGCGAGGGCCGCGGCCCGGCTGCCACCAGGGAGGATGAAATCCTTCAGGGGCGACAGGCCAGCGTTGAACTGCTCGACGAGATCTTCGAGGCGCCCCACCTGAGCATCGCTGATCATGTTCATTCCCGGAATGCACAACTCGCCGCCGAGATCGAACAGGTCGTGCTGAACGCCCGTCAGCGCCTGCCGGACGTCATCCGGAATCTCCTCGGTCAACAGCAGACCGATTGCCGAATTCAGTTCGTCGACCTGGCCGATCGTCTCGATGCGCAGACTGTCCTTGGCCACTCGCGTGCCATCACCGAGGCCAGTGGTGCCGGCATCGCCGGTCCGTGTGACGATTTTCGAAAGACGATTGCCCATGCTGGCTTTCCTGATCAAAATAATGGGGAATTATAGACGAAAGAGCGTTCGTGACCCGCCCCGCGCTGAATCTGAGTGCCAACCTGAGCTTCCTGTTCACCGAGTTCGAATTCGCCGAGCGCTTCGAACGTGCAGCACGGGCAGGTTTTCGTGGCGTTGAGTACATGTTCCCATACGCTTGCGACGACAACGAGTTGCGCGCCTTGCTGCGCGAGAACGGCCTGGTGCAGGTTTTGCACAACCTGCCGGCGGGTGACTGGGCTGCGGGCGAGCGCGGAGTTGCCTGCCTGCCGGGCCGCGAAGCCGAATTCCGCGACTCCGTCGCGCTTGGCATCGACTTCGCGCGCACGCTTGACTGCCGGCAACTCAACTGCCTCGCCGGAATCGCGCCGGTCGGTGTTCCCGACAACGAGCTGCGGGCAACCCTGACGAGCAATCTGCGCTACGCCGCCAAGCGCCTCGGGCAGTACGACATCCGGCTGCTGCTCGAGCCGATCAACAGCCGCATAGACATGCCGGGGTTCTGGCTCGACACGCCGGCCAAGGCGCTGGCGCTGATCGCCGATGTGGGGGTACCCAACCTCTGGCTGCAGTACGACATCTACCACGCGCAGGTCATGGAGGGCGACCTGGCACGGACGATCGAAGCCAACATCGGCCGCATCGCGCACTTCCAGCTGGCCGACAATCCCGGGCGACACGAGCCCGGCACTGGTGAGATCAATTACCCTTTTCTCTTCGACCTGCTTGGCCACCTCGGCTACAGCGGCTGGCTGGGCTGCGAATACCGGCCGACGCTGGCGGACACCGAAGGCAGCCTGCGCTGGGCACGCGAGTGGCTCGCTGCCGCCGACGGGCGCCGGCCGGCGGCAACCATTGCCGTGCCGCGGCAATGATCCTCACCCAGCCGCACCGACCCTGCAACGGGCGGCGATCAGCCGTCGGCAAAGACCTTGCAGAAGCGTAGCTCTTCCGAATACGGGAAGAAATCCTCGACATGGCCGGCGCGGATCCTCTCCTGCGTCGCCTGCCAGAACTTGGCGCTCAACAGCGCCCGGTGGTACTTCAGGAAGGCTGACCGGACCTTCGCCGAGCCGAGCAGGAAGCTGGCGAACTCCTCCGGGAAGACGTCGTGCCGGCCAACCGAATACCAGGGTTCACCGGCCATCTCCATCTCCGGATACGGCGGCTCCGGAATGGCACGAAAGTGGATGTCGGTCATGTACTCGATCTCGTCGTAGTCGTAGAAGACGACGCGCTTGTAGCTCGTCACACCGAAGTTCTTCCACAGCATGTCGCCCGGGAAGATGTTGGCAATCGCCAGTTCGCGGATGGCGTTCCCGTACTCGAAGACCGCCTGGTCAATCTGCTCGGGGGTTGCCGAGTCGAGGTAGAGGTTGAGCGGCGTCAGGCGACGCTCGATATACAGGTGCTTGATCACCAGATTGTCGCCCTCTTCCTCAAGCAACGACGGCGCCAGCGTGCGCAACGCCTCGAGGAGTTCAGCCGAAAAGCGCTTCTTCGGCAACAGCACCTGCGAGAACTCGAGCGTGTCCGCCATGCGGCCGACCCGGTCCACCTGCTTGACCATGAGATACTTGCGCTTGACGGTCTCGCGGTCCATTTCCTTGGTCGGCCCGAAAACATCCTTGATCAGCTTGAAGACATAGGGGTACGAGGGCAGAGTGAACACCAGCATCACCAGGCCGGCGATCCCTGGCGCGATGACGAACTGGTCCTGCGAATGCCGCAGATGCTGCTTCAGGTCACGGAAGAACAGAATCTTCCCCTGCTTGCCGAGCCCGAGCATGGTGTAGATCTCCGACGGCGGCTTGTGCGGCATGATGCTGCGCAGGAACTGCACGTAGCCCGACGGGACTTCCATGTCGACCATGAAATAGGCACGCGAGAGCGAGAACAGGATGCTGATCTGCGCGCTGTCGAGCAGGATCGTGTCGACCACCAGGAGGCCGCCGGGCGAATGCACCACGGCGACCGCGAACGGATACTCGGCATGGCCGTTGATCCCCTTGCCGAAGATGTAAGCCCCCTTGTTGCGATAGAACGCCGAGTGCAGGATCTCGATCTGTGCGTTCGCCTCGGCCACCGGCCACTCGCCGAGGCGCTTCCTGACGGTCCGCATGATGTAGTCGACGTCGCGATCGAGAGCCTCGAAAGGCCGCTGCCAGTCGCAATCGATGATGATCTGCCTGATCGTTCGGCGCAACCCGCGGTGTGCCGGATAGTAGCTGCGATAGACCGGTGGGTACGACTGAATGTAGTCCGTCGACACCGCCGGTCGGGCGAAGATGTAGTCGTTGTTGAAGTAGGTCCGGTGCAGAATCTTCGTGCATACCGAGTTGAAAAAGGTCTCGGCAAGCTCGGGCTGCTGGTGGTTGATGAGGTGCCCGATATAGAACAGCTTGAGCTGCTGCCAAGTCGCGTCGTCGAGCGCAGAGGCACCGTAGTTGGCACACAACAGCTCGGCGGTCTCGCTGACGCGATCATCGTAGGATCGGATACGCTCGCGGACCGCGTCATGAACGCCCTTCCAGTCCGCCGCCTCGAAGAGCAGTTTGGCCTGCTGACCGTAATGGCGGATGATCCGGTAGTGCCGGTTGAAACCATCGATCATCGCCTCGGCGATACGCCGCGGGAGCAGGTTTTCGACGCTGGGAAGGTCCATGACAGCCACTCGCGAGTCCGACATGGCGGCATTGTAGCACCGCGTCTGCTGCACCGCACCAAAGGCGCGACAGCCTCACCTAGGGAGGCTACCGGACGGCGGCGAAGGACCGGCCGTGGCCGTTGGAGGACTGCTTGCAAGCGCCCCCGGCGGGCGCGAAGCGCTGGCAAATCGAGTGTGTTTACTAGATAATCGCGAGTGGTGCCGCTGGATAATTTGCTGCTGAGAGATTCCCTCGTGCCCACAAGATCAGCAACGCGGCAGGCTCGGTTCGCAGCCAGTCAACACAGCCCGGCCGGCAGCGGTGCTGGCACCAGAACCGGATGATTCACCCACACTACACGGAGTTGGCATGAGCGCAAGTCTGATCAAAGTCCCACAAGGCGGCCAGAAAATCGTTCCGGGGCAGGCTATCCCCGATAACCCGATCATCCCCTTTATTGAAGGGGACGGCATCGGCATCGACATCACGCCGGTGATGATCAAGGTAGTCGACGCGGCTGTGGCCAAGGCCTACGGCGGGGCCAAGAAGATCTTCTGGATGGAGGTCTACGCTGGCGAGAAGTCCACGCAGATGTACGGCTCCGATGTCTGGCTCTCGCCCGAGACGCTTGACGCACTCAAGGAGTTTTCGGTCTCGATCAAGGGTCCGATGACCACTCCGGTCGGTGGCGGCATCCGGTCGCTGAACGTTGCCCTGCGCCAGGAACTCGATCTCTACCAGTGCGTCCGCCCGGTCCGCTACTTCCGTGGCGTGCCCTCGCCGCTCAAGGATCCGGCAAAGACCAACATGGTGATCTTCCGCGAGAACACCGAGGACATCTACGCCGGCATTGAATGGGAAGCGAATTCCGAAAGCTGCCGGAAGGTCATCAAGTTCCTCCAGGACGAGATGGGAGTGAAGAAGATCCGCTTCCCCGCCAGCTCCGGCATCGGCATCAAGCCGGTATCGCAGGAGGGTACCGAGCGCCTCGTTCGCGCAGCGATCACGTACGCGATTGCCAACAAGCGCAAGTCGGTGACGATCGTGCACAAGGGCAACATCATGAAGTTCACCGAGGGAGCCTTCCGTGACTGGGCGTACGCACTGGCGAAGAAGGAGTTCGGTGGTGTCGAGATTGACGGCGGGCCGTGGCTCAAGCTGCCCAATGGTATCGTCGTCAAGGATTCGATCGCCGACGCCTTCCTGCAGCAGATCCTGCTGCGCCCGGCCGAGTACGACGTGATCTGCACGACCAACCTGAACGGAGACTACATCTCCGACGCGCTCGCGGCCCAGGTCGGCGGCATCGGCATTGCTCCTGGCGCCAACATCTCCGACGTCTACGCCTGTTTCGAGGCGACCCACGGCACGGCGCCCAAGTATGCCGGTCTGGACAAGGTCAACCCGGGTTCGCTGATCCTCTCGGCGGAGATGATGCTGCGCCACCTCGGCTGGTTTGAAGCCGCCGACCTGATCATCGCGTCGATGGAAGCGGCGATCGGCGACAAGGTCGTGACCTACGACTTTGCACGCCTGATGGACGGAGCCACCGAGGTCTCCTGCTCCGAGTTTGGCGACGCCATGATCGCCCGCATGTAGGAAATCAACGGCAGTCAGTCTGGGCTGCTGCACCACAGGGCCCCCCGCAAGGGGGCCCTGCTCTTGCTGGAGCCCGCTTGCCGAAAGGCAGAAGTCCCCCGAGGGCGTGCATTGGCCAGAACCACAGCCGTGATTCGTGATTTCCGCGGTCGGCGCTGGTTGATCGTTGCGCTGCGCGCAGCGCACCTCGTTGCCGTTGTCGGCACCGGTGCCAGCCTGTTGATGGGGCAGACGTTCCCTGCCGGCGCAACCTACCGGTGGACACTGGTGGTCAGCGGCGTGGCGATGATCGCCATCGATCTCTGGGCGGCACCCGGCTACCTGCTGGAAGTGGCGGGAAGTGCCATGCTCGCCAAGCTGCTCCTGATCGCCTGGCTGGTGCTGCACCCGGCGCATCAGCTGACCCTGTTCTGGCTCCTCATCGTGTTTTCGGCTGTCGTCGCACACGCGCCGGCCGGCCTGCGCCACAGTCGCATTCTTGGCGAGCGGCCGGGCTGAGCGGCGGGCACACGTTCCCGGCGCGGCGTCTCGCACAGTCGGCTCCGACGTCTTACCGCACAGACGCTCGGCGAACAGGAAACGCGCAGCGACGCACTCACTTCGTTGCCACCAGCTGCCCGGCAGACGGCTATCCGGCCGGACGAGCGATACGGTAGAATCGGCAGCGAGTTCGTTAGGACGGTGGGCTGCCAGGCAGCCCGGGTAACGCCATCCAGGTCCCACATCCCGCCTTTGGTGCCGGCTGACAGGGCCAGCTGGTACCGCCAATCGCCCGAGCCCGGACCGCGGCGGCCACCGCGAACCACAACTGCAGTCCATCGCCAACCACCTGCTGCCGAGAGGGAGGCCACCGATGAAGCGACGGATGGGTTTTTTCGTGCTTGCACTCCTTCTGTTCTCCGGCGCCGCCGCAGCTGGCAGACCGCTGCCGGATGATCCACTCGAACGCCGCTGCTGGCTGCAATTCACCGGCGATCGCACTGCCGTCAGCCTGTTCGCCGACTCGACACCGGTGACGTTCTCCAACCTGCGCGACGGCTTCCAGGTCCGCAGCCCGCTCTGGGTCGAGTTCGGCATCCGCGGCATGGGTGTGATGCCTGCCGGCAACCAGCGGGAGAAGAGTGGCCACCACCATCTGCTGATCGACACGCCGCTACCCGCCTCGGTTGCCGAACCGCTTCCCTTCTCCGACAAGCACCGGCACTTCGGCAAGGGGCAGACGGCTGTGGCGCTCGACTTGGCACCCGGGCAGCACAGCCTGCGCCTGTTGTTCGCCGATCACGAACATCGGCCGTACTATGTCTTCAGCCGCAAGATCACCATTACGGTGACCGGCAGCCGAAAGGACGTGCCGCAGCCGAGAATCGACGCCGAGCGCTTCGCCGACACCTGCCAGAGCTGGTACCAGGACGAAGTGACGACGCCACCGACGGCGGCCAGAACCGTTTACGTCAAGAATCTCCGCGATGGCGAAACGGTCGACAGCCCGTTCCTGTTGAAGCTCGGGGTCCTCGGCCTGGGCGTCGCGGCGGAAAAGACGGCAGTGCCCGACACCGGCTTCTTCCAGATCACGGTCAGGCACAATCGCTCGCCGCTTCGCAGCCTCCGTCTGAGCGACGGCCAGACCGAGACGGTCCTGGACTTGGACCCCGGCGATTACGAGCTTGACCTCAACTTCCTTGCCGGCGACGGTCGGCCGCTGTTGCACGACCAGCTGCAGGTGACCGTAGCCAAGCGCCGGACCGGCGCCCGCAAGTGAGGGCCGAGCGCTCGAACGCCCCGGCCTGAGGACGGACAGCCGGTCATCCGCTCGTCAATTTGGCGTCAGCCGGGGCTGACGCCGTTCGCCCGCGTTGCGCGCCAAAGGAACTCGCGCCGGACCAGTTGCAGGCGCTGTCGGCGCAGGGATGGTAAGATTCGCCGCGCCGATGGCGAACTCGCGCTACTGGTGATGTAGCCGCGCCTTCCGTCCGCGACACACCCCTGCCCGTTCGTGCCGGCAGCACCGTCGAGCAGGCAGGCAGACTGCAGCCGGACGTTCGCTTGCAGAGGGCAGGAAACTTGTGAAATGAAAACAGCCTTTCCCCACACCGCAGTATCAATCATCTGCCTTCTCGTCCTCGCCGTTGCCGCCTGCAGCCGGGAGCCCGACGGCAGCACCCCGACGCCACCAGCCGCCGTCAGCGTCGACGCGACGCCGACGGCGGCACCGCCGCTGGCTGCCGCGGCAGCGCGCGGTGACCTGGCAGCCATCAGGGCACAGCTCGAGGCAGGTGCCGAGGTCGACGACAGCGACGCGCTGGGCAGGACCCCCCTGCACATGGCCGCCTTCTACGGCCGCACCAGAACCACGGAGTTGTTGCTCGCCAGTGGCGCGAACATCGAAGCAAGGGACCGCGTCGGCATGACACCCCTGCACGCAGCGGTCGTCGCCGGCGGCAGACCACAAGTCGAACTGTTGCTGACCAGGAAAGCCGACGTCAATGCGCGGACCGAAACCGGCCAGACGCCACTCCACTTGGCGGCGGCAACCGGCCAGCCCAGGGTCACGCGCATACTGATCGAGAATGGCGCCGATACGACGAGCAGGGACAAGAGCGGCAACACGCCGCTGTTCTACGCCTCGCGAAACAAACACCCGGTAACTGCAGACCTGCTCAGGCAATACGCGACCAAGGATTGACGACGGGGCAGCGGACGGGGGGCGCGAGGACAGCCACAGAGCAAGGCTGGCCGACCCAGCTACGGGCCAGCCTTGCCAGCCCAACCGTGAGTCGTGGCCCCCGGCTGCTCCCTGATGAGGGAATCGCCCACTCGATCAAGCCTCGCCTTCAGCGCCCGCTCGCGAGGTCTTCGTTAAGGATTCTCAGGCGGGGCGCGGCCCACTGACGCGACAGCGCCCCCTGCTGCTACCGCTCAGGGCTTTTTGATCGCCTCGTCACGCAACTCGCGGCGCAAGATCTTGCCGACGTTGGTCTTTGGCAGTTCGCTGCGAAACTCCACCTGTCCGGGAACCTTGTAGCCGGTCAGATGTTCGCGACAATGGGCTATCAGCACCTCGGCCGTCAGCGCGGGATCCTTCTTGACGACGAAGATCTTCACCACCTCGCCGGATTTCTCGTGTGGCACGCCGACCGCCGCCACCTCGAGGACTCCCGCGTGCTGCGCCACCACATCCTCAACCTCGTTCGGGTAGACATTGAAGCCGGAGACGAGAATCATGTCTTTCTTGCGGTCGACGATACGCACGAAGCCCTTTTCGTCCATCACCGCGATGTCACCGGTGAGCAGGAAACCATCGGGCATGAGCACCTTGGCAGTTTCATCCGGGCGGTTGTAGTAACCCTTCATCACCTGCGGACCACGGATGCACAGTTCTCCGCGCTCACCGAGCGGCACATCCTCCCCCGCATCGTTGCGAATGACGACTTCGGTCGACGAAATGGGAACGCCGATGGCACCGGTGTAAGCCGGAATATCGAGCGGATTGATCGTCGCCGCGGGCGAGGTTTCGGTCAGACCGTAGGCTTCGATCAGTGGTTTGCCGGTCACCTGCTTCCATCTTTCCGCCACCGCCTTCTGCACCGCCATGCCACCGCCAAGAGTGACCTTGAGGTGGCTGAAGTCGAGCGCACAGAAGGCATCATTGTTCAGCAGCGCATTGAAAAGCGTATTGACACCGGTGAGAACGGTGAAAGGATGATTCGCAAGCTCGCCGACAAAACCTGGAATGTCACGCGGATTGGCAATCAGCAGGTTGCTGGCGCCGACCTTGAAAAAGGTGAAGCAGTTCGCCGTCAGGGCAAAGATGTGGTAGAGCGGCAGCGCCGTAACGACCATGTGCTGCTCGTCACCAAGCGCCGGCTTGATCCAGGCGTGCGCCTGCGCCAGATTCGCCAGGATGTTGCGATGCAGCAGCATCGCCCCTTTCGAGACCCCGGTGGTGCCCCCGGTGTATTGCAGAAAGGCCAGATCCTCCTGCTGCACGGTCACCGATTTCAGCTCGGCCGACGCTCCCTTGCCGAGGGCCGTCCGGAAGTTGACTGCCCGCGTCAGGGTCCAGGCGGGGACCATCTTCTTGACATACTTGACGACGAAGTTGACCACCGCTCCCTTGGGGAAGGGAAGCATGTCACCCAGGCGCGCCACGACGATGTGCTTGACCGGCGTCCTGGCGACCACCTGCTCCAGCGTCACGGCGAAGTTCTCGAGAATGACGATCACGTCGGTGCCGGAGTCCTTGAGTTGATGTTCAAGCTCGCGCGGCGTGTAGAGCGGGTTGACGTTGACCACTACGTAACCCGCCCGCAGTGCGCCGAAGATGCAGATCGGATACTGCAGGACATTCGGCATCATCACTGCAACGCGTGCGCCCTGGGGCAGTTTGAGCACCGATTGCAGGTAGGCGGCAAAATCGCGCGACAGCCTGTCGAGTTCGCCGTACGTCATCTGCGCACCCATGCTGATATAGGCGACGCGATCGCGATACTGGCTCACACTCTTTTCAAACAACTCGCCAAGCGACTGAAACTCGCTCAGATCCACCTCGGCGGGCACACCCTTCTGATAGCTCTGCAGCCAGATCTTGTCCACTGTTCTCCTCCTGTGATTGCCTTGTCTGTATTGGAACTGCCGCTCTGCCCGCAATCAGGTGTCCTATTGCCCCTGCCTGCCTGCCAGACAGGAGCAGCCCGATCGACGACGCATCGCCTAATTCTAAAGGATTTGCACTCCAGACGCTGGCTGAATGCCGGTTATCGACTGGCGCCGAGAACGCTCGACAAAGGGGAGCACCTCGTCGCCGCGGGCCCAGGCGCGCAGCCGCCCGGCGCGGCGGGCACCCGACACCGGTGGCAGCGCGGTCAACGTTCCAGATAGGGCAGCTTGTCGGGCTTGTTGTTCCACTCATCGGCATCGGGCAGGGCTTCCCGTCGCTCGGAAATGACCGGCCAAGCCTGCGCCAACTCGGCGTTGAGGGCAATGAACCGCCTCTGCGTCTCCGGCACGTCGTCCTCGGCGAAGATGGCTTCCGCCGGACACTCCGGGACGCACAAGGTGCAGTCGATACACTCCTCGGGATCGATCACGAGAAAGTTCGGCCCTTCATGAAAGCAGTCCACCGGACAAACGTCGACGCAGTCGGTGTACTTGCACTTGATACAGTTCTCGGTAACAACGTACGCCATGATCACGCTTCTGCAGTTATGAGACGATGGCGACTATAGCGTAATTGCCGCCGTCGGGGCAGGTGCATGGCTTCCCTTGCCGAGTTTTTTTCGCTAGCATTGCTTGGCTCGCCGATCGGAGTCGCGGTCTCTCCTAGGGCAGGCCCATCACGCTCACCAAGCGCCCCATCAAAGATCCCGCAAGAGGCTTTCAATGAACGAACACATCCATCACGTCACGGACGACAGCTTCACTGCCGATGTGCTGCAGTCGGCAGAACCGGTCCTGGTTGATTACTGGGCCGAATGGTGCGGCCCGTGCAAGATGATCGCGCCGCTGCTCGACGACATCGCCACCGACTACGCCGGCCGCCTGAAAGTCGTCAAGCTGAACATCGATGACAACCAGAAGACGCCGGCGAGCTATGGCATCCGCGGCATCCCGACGCTCATGCTGTTCAAGAACGGCAACGTCGAAGCGACGAAAGTGGGCGCACTGTCGCGAGCGCAGCTGGTCACTTTCATTGACAGCAATCTCTAAAGCCGCTACCCTCACGGCCTGAAGGATCCGGGGGCAAGACACACGAGTCTCCCGCTCGGCGCCCCCAGCCCAGCCAAGAGCCTCCGGGCATTCTCGCTTTCTTGCAGTAGTCCCAGCCGCCCTCTCGGCCGCTCTCGCACACCTTTGGTTCAACTCCGTGCGAGCGGCCGGCCGGTCATTCCCTTCTCTCCCGACAGCACATGCAACTATCCGAACTCAAGGCGCTACATGTCAGCCAGCTTCTCGACATGGCGGTCAATAACAACATCGAGGGCGCCAACCGCTTACGCAAGCACGAATTGATCTTTGCGCTGCTGAAGAACCAGGCCCGAAAGGGGGAAAGCATCTTTGGCGATGGTACGCTCGAGACCCTTTCCGATGGCTTTGGCTTCCTCCGCTCACCGGACACGTCGTATCTCGCCAACACCGACGACATCTACGTCAGCCCGAGCCAGATCAGGCGCTTCAACCTGCACACCGGTGACACCATCGAAGGGGAAATCCGTACACCCAAGGAAGGGGAACGTTACTTCGCCCTGGTCAAGGTTGACCGGATCAACGGCGAAGCGCCCGAGGCATCGAAGAACAAGATCCTCTTCGAAAACCTGACGCCGCTGCATCCGGCCGAGCACTTGGCACTCGAACGTGACATGCGCGGCGAGGAAAACATCACCAGCCGCATCATCGACATCATCGCGCCAATCGGCAAGGGACAGCGCGGCCTGCTGGTAGCCAGCCCGAAGAGTGGCAAGACAGTGATGATGCAGCACATTGCGCACGCCATCACCAGCAATCACCCCGACGTCTCGCTGATCGTCCTGTTGATCGATGAACGTCCCGAGGAAGTCACCGAAATGACTCGATCGGTGCGCGGAGAGGTCGTCGCCTCGACCTTCGACGAACCGGCGACGCGCCACGTACAGGTCGCCGAAATGGTCATCGAGAAAGCCAAGCGCCTGATCGAACACAAGCGCGACGTGGTGATTCTCCTGGACTCGATCACCCGCCTGGCGCGCGCCTACAATACCGTCCAGCCAGCCTCCGGCAAGGTTCTGACCGGAGGTGTAGACGCCAATGCGCTGCAGAAGCCAAAGCGCTTCTTCGGTGCGGCGCGCAACATCGAGGAAGGTGGGTCGCTGACCATCATCGCCACCGCGCTGATCGATACCGGCAGCCGCATGGACGACGTGATCTACGAGGAGTTCAAGGGCACGGGCAACATGGAAATCCACCTCGACCGGCGAATGGCGGAGAAGCGCGTCTATCCGGCGATCAACGTCAATCGATCCGGAACACGCAGGGAAGAGTTGCTGCTGAAACCGGACGTCTTGCAGAAGATGTGGATCCTGCGCAAGCTGCTCTACAACATGGACGATCTCGAAGCGATGGAGTTCCTGCTCGACAAGATCAAGGCAACCAAGACCAACGCCGAGTTCTTCGACTCGATGCGCCGCTGATCCGCAACCACTCCCGGGCAAACGGTGACATTCGCCGCTGCTGCGGCAGCGCCTGCCGTGCCTGTCCGGCGGAGAGTTGCAGCCCTGAAGCATGACCAGCGAAACCCAGTCGTAGCAAGGCTTGACGGCAACCGGAAAAATAAAACTTCCGCAAAGGGGGGCTAGACAATTTTGGCGGCCTTTGGCAGAATAGGTCGGGGTTAACAGATCTGCGCCGGCGAAGGTTCTGCGATGGACGTGATGACGTCGAGGAGTTGGGTGCACAGCGGTCGGGAGTTCACAGTGCGCAGGAGGTTGCCGACGTCTGCGTGACGGTGGCGTGGCTGCCCGGGTTGGCGCGCCATGAATTGGCGGCGACGCTGTGCGAACACCTGGGCTGGGTGACGCTGACGGGGACGGCGAAGACCGGCGCCTGCCTGGAGTTCCTGCAGCGCTTGCAGGCGGCCGGCCTGCTCGTCCTGCCCACACCGAGGCCATCGCCGCGACGCCGTTCGACGTCACCCCGGGCCGTCGTCGGGCCGTTGATCGAGGAGTCACCGGTGGACTGCACGCTGTCGGCCCTGGCCCCGGTCCGCCTGGAAGTGATCCGTGACACCGCCTTGGTAACGCAATGGAATGCGCTGATGGCGCGCTGGCACCCGCTGGGTTTCCAGGGCGCCTTCGGCTACCGGCTGCGCTACTTCATCATGGCGGGTGAGCTGCGGCTCGGTTGCGTCCTGTTGTCCGGTGCCGCCCGGGCGGTGGCCGTGCGCGACGGCTGGATCGGCTGGGCGCCCCAGGCCCGGCGCGAAAACCTGCCACGAGTGCTCAACAACAGCCGCTTCCTGATCTTCCCGCACGTCCAGGCGGCCGTTCAGTTCATCCAGGCTGAAGAATGTTTAATGCCGCAGGCGGGCGAGAACCCAGCGCTCGACCAGGAGCACGGCCGCCTCGACC
>ERZ761609.1265-NODE-1265-length-23400-cov-9.739516_pt1 | contig 23400 bp, 20 predicted proteins | sample MGYA00511163_ERZ761609 | MGnify/ENA primary metagenome ERZ761609 (study PRJEB28899, sample SAMN02445070) | bioreactor sludge metagenome | biome: EBPR sludge | place: Australia: Brisbane, Thorneside Wastewater Treatment Plant | collected 2011-12-16 ... | reverse complement strand
GGTCAGTGACTGGAGTTCAGACGTGTGCTCTTCCGATCTGTGCGTGCGGCTCGACACCGCCACCAGCCGTGACGGAGCAGGACGGCGCACCGCCAGGGAGCGCTGGTTTGCCGCTTCCTGAAAGCGCCTGCCCGGCTGGGTCTCCGCCCGCAAGGCCGTTCCCGGCCAGCCGAGCCACAGGCGTGCGAGCGCCGGCGCGACAATCACACCCGCGACAGGATTGCCCGCTTCGATCAGCCCGATGTTGACGGTGAATTCCCTGCCAGCCGCGATGAATTCCTTGGTGCCATCGAGCGCATCGACCGCAACAAAAGAGGCCCCTACATCCGGCGCGCCCGATTGCGCAGTCTCTTCCTCCGCCAGCACCGGAACATCCGGCAACAGCCGCGCAAGCGCGGCGCGGATCACCGCTTCGGCGGCGATGTCTGCCTCGGTCACCGGGCTGCCGTCGGATTTTGCCCGAACGCCGGCGCGTCCGTGGTAGGACATCACCACGGCTGCGGCCTCCAGCGCCGCATCGGCAAGTGCGGACATCAGTGCGGCATCAATGCGTCGGCAAAGACGCGAGGGAGAATTCATGCGCCCGCCTTGGGCCCCAGCGTGATCATGATCTCGCCAATCCCCTCAACGCCGCCGGTCAGCACATCCCCCGCGACCACGGCCGCGACCCCCGCCGGCGTGCCGGTCATGATCACATCGCCCGGCGCCAGCGCCATGGACCGCGAGCAGATCGAGATGATCTCCGGCACCGACCAGATCAGATCGGCCACGTCCTGATCCTGCCGCACCTTGCCATTGACGGCCAGCCAGATGCGCCCGCGGGCGACATGGCCAGTGGCAGAGACGGGATGCAGCGGCGCCATCGGCGCGGACCGGTCAAACGCCTTGCCCCATTCCCACGGCCGGCCGGCATCCTTGGCCTCGCCCTGCCGGTCCCGGCGGGTGAAATCGATGCCGATGCCATAGCCCCAGACATGGGCCAGTGCCTGATCCTCGGGGATGTTGACACCGCCCTTGCCGATTGCCACCACCATCTCGATCTCGTGATGCAGATTGGCGGTATCGGGCGGATAGGGAATGGTCTGGCCGCTGTCGACAATCGCATCCGCCGGCTTCATGAAAAAGAACGGCGCCTCGCGCGTCGGATCCTTGCCCATCTCGCGGGCGTGGGCTTCGTAGTTGCGACCGACGCAATAGATCCTGCGGACCGGGAACCGATCCTTCGAACCTGCCACAGCGATCGAGGATACCGGCGGCGGAGCAATGACAAACCCTGACATGAAAGCCTCTGGACGCGGGGGGCGGCAGGCGATGGCGGCAGCCCCGTTGTCAGACAAGCTTGGCCAATTCCTGGACGTTGTAAAGCGATTCTTGTCCTGCCCTTCCCCCCGATCGCTCGCAGCAACCATGCCGTGCATTTGCGAAAATGCGTGGTATGCTGATCAACAATCGAGACCCTTGCTCCAACCGGTGGGAGAGACAGATGGCGAACAATCCGTTCCTGTGGTGGCTGCCGACCGGCACTCCCGATCAAGGCGCAGCCAGAACACCGGCTCCGCCGCCGCCGGATGGCCTGCCGGATCCGGGGCCGCTGATCCGGCGCGCGCAACAGATCGCCGTGGCGATTTTCCTTGAGGAATGTGCGGAACTCGACCTCACTCCGGTCCAGCATGCGGTGCTGGCCACACTCGCCGATCACCCTGGCAGCGATGCAACACGGATCGCCGGGCTGACGGGATTTGATCGCACGACGATCAGCGGGGTGATGGAACGGCTGGAGGCCAAGGGCCTGATCAGCCGCAAGGCGCTGGCCAGCGACAGGCGGATCAAGACCCTGGCCTTGACCGCGGCGGGCCGCAGGCTGCTGGCCCGCGCCGAGCCTCTCGTTGAGAAAGTCCAGCAACGCATCCTGGCCCCGCTGCCCAAGCAGGAGCAGGAGCTGTTGCTGATTCTATTGGCGCGCCTGGTCGAGGCCAACAATGGCGTATCGCGCGCACCCCGGCGAGGCGAGCCCGCATGAGTCGATGAACGCGCTGGGGAGATCTGCAAGCCATGTCGGGGGATCGTTTGCCGGTGCGGCTCGTCATCCTCAGCGTTTGTCCGTTGAACCTCGGTGCATAGCTCACTAGAGCAAAATCCGACCAGATCGGATCAATTCCGTTTCGCGCGCGGCGCGGCGATCCTGCGGGAAGAAGGGCGCAGAGCGTGTCCTGCGACCCGGTCAAGACCTTCTTCCCGCAGGGCGCCCGCCGCACGGAAATCCGGAGGAACGGGCGATTTCGCGACAAATCCTCGGAAAAACCCCTCGACCGTATGCCAGATGCGCTCTTCGGGCCTTTCCCGGTCCTTGTCGGGAAATTGCTCCGTCGGAATGGTTCAATCTGATCGGATATTGCTCTAAGCTTCGGGCCAGTCGTAACCCTGTCCGGATCTGCCATGTCGCTTTCGCCCGCTGTCCTTGCTGCGCTCAAGGGCGTTTCCACCGCTACAATCACCACGATCCTGCTGAAGAAGGGCCTGCGCAATGTTTGGATGCGCGGCACACGCCCGTTGCGCCCGGGGCAGGAGCGCCTTGTCGGCAGGGCCTTCACTTTGCGGTTCGTGCCGGCACGCGAGGATCTTGCCACGCCTGAAAGCTGGTCATCGCCGATTTCCACCCGCGCCGCCATCGAGGCAATGCCGGAAGGCTGCATTGCCGTGGTCGATGCGATGGGCATTCAGGATGCCGGCATTTTCGGCGATATCCTTTGCGCGCGCATGGCGCGACGCAAGGTCACGGCGCTGGTGAGCGACGGCGTAGTCCGAGACCTTGACGGCGTGCTCGGCACCGGCCTGCCGGTGTGGTGCCGGGGTGCGGCGGCGCCGCCGTCGGTTGCCGGCCTGACCTTTGTCGCCTGGCAGCAGCCGATCGGCTGCGGCGGGGTTGCGGTGTTTCCTGATGATGTCATCGTGGCCGACAAGGATGGCGCGGTGGTCATTCCCGCCGCGCTTCTCGATTATGTCGTGGAGCACGGGCCGGAACAGGAGCGCATGGAAGGCTGGATCATGGGCGAGGTGGACAAGGGCCATCCCCTGCCCGGCCTCTATCCGATGAATGCCGAGACCAAGGCGCGCTACGAAGCGACGCGCAAGGACTAGAGTCCCGTGGGCTGGCTGGAGCTGAAAATTCCTCCCGTCGCGGTCTGGCTGATCGCGGCCGCGCTGGTCTGGCTGCTCGACGCGGCAACGCCGGGGTTGCGGCCGGCGGCCTCACCGCTGTGGATCGCTGCGGCCGGGCTGCTGGCCCTCACCGGAGCCGCAGCCGGAATCGTCGGCGTTCTTGCTTTCCGTGCGGCACAGACAACGGTGCATCCGATGCATCCGGAGCAGACAAGCCGGATGGTGACGGACGGCATCTACCGTTGGAGCCGCAACCCGATGTATCTGGGACTTGCGCTGCTGCTGGCTGCGCTGGTTCTATGGTGGCGTGCTCCGGCGGGGCTGCTGGTGCTGGCTGGCTTCGTCGTTTACATGAACAGGTTCCAGATCATGCCGGAGGAACGGGCACTGGCCGCCAAGTTCGGGGCGGAATTCGACCGCTATGCTGCAAAGGTCAGGCGCTGGCTGTGACCCTAACGAGGTTTTCATGAGCGCTGTCTATTCCGGTGTGTTTCCAATCGCTCCGACGCCGTTTCACCCGGATGGTGGGTTGGACCTGACCAGCGCGGAGAGGCTGTTTGCCCATTATGCCGCCATCGGCTCGGATGGCCTGACCGTCCTCGGCATCATGGGCGAGGCGCCGAAGCTGGAGCCGAATGAATCGATCGCCATGCTGAAGGTCGCGGTGAAGGCCATGGCCGGCAAACCGATCATCGTCGGTGTGTCGGCGCCCGGCTTCGCGGCCATGCGGTCACTGGCGCGCGAGGCGATGGAAGCGGGCGCGGCCGCGGTCATGATCGCCCCGCCGTCCCACCTGCGGACGGATGATTCCATCGTCGGCTATTACGCCGATGCGGTCGCCGCGATCGGCGCTGACGTGCCGTTCGTCATCCAGGATTATCCACTGGTGACATCGGTGCAGATGACGCCGGGCGTCATCCGTCGCATCGTCACCGACAATCCCTCCTGCGTGATGCTGAAGGCCGAGGATTGGCCGGGCCTTGAGAAGATTTCCACCTTGCGCAGATGGCAGGCGGATGGCTCGGTTCGCCCCCTTTCGATCATGACCGCCAATGGTGGACTGTTTCTCGATTTCGAGATGGAGCGGGGCGCTGACGGCTCCAACACCGGCTATGCCTTCCCGGAAATGCTGATCGAGGTCGTGGCCCATGCAAAGGCTAGGCGACGCGATGCGGCGCATGATCTTTTCGACGCGCATCTGCCGCTGCTGCGCTATGAGCAGCAGCCGGGCGTGGGGCTGGCGGTGCGCAAATATGTGATGATGCGGCGCGGGCTGATCGCCTGCGATGCCCAGCGCAAGCCCGGCGGCAGCCTGTCGGCAACGGCGCGCGCCGAGATTGATTACCTGCTCGGACGCCTTGCGAGGACCGATCCGCGCGCAAGCCTGTGACGACATCGATCCACGGCAAGAGCCATCCGCGTTGTCACCGCCTGAGTTTTCTTGATGCTTCTTGCACTTGATTTCTCCTGCAATCGCTCGCACGGTGCGCGGCAGGGAGACGCGGCCCGGAGGCGGCCTGCGTTTTGAATGATTGGTGCAGCACCCCCCGATCGGGCCGGGTTAGGCTGCGCATCCAGACGGGAGAGACCAATGTTGCGAAGCCATATTGCGGGCGCCGCGCTCGCCACCGCGTTGTTGCTGGGTGTGCCGGCGCAGGCACAGGACATCCGGATCGGTGTTGCCGCCGAACCAACGTCGATGGATCCGCATTTTCACAACCTGACGCCGAACAATCAGGTCATGCGGCATATCTTCGAGCCGCTGGTGTTCCAGGACGAGAAGCAGGCGCTCAAGCCGGGGCTGGCGGAAAGCTGGAAGACCGTTGATGACACGACCTGGGAACTCAAGCTGCGCGCCGGCGTGAAATTCCATGACGGATCGGATTTCGGCGCCGACGATGTGCTCGTCACCTTCAAGCGCGCGCCGGATGTGCCCAAGAGCCCGGCCGGCTTTGGCTCGTACATCAAGGGCAAGACCATCGAGAAGGTCGATGACCTGACCCTGCGCATCAAGACGGCAGCGCCCGAGCCGCTGATGCTGAGCCATCTCGCCCAGATCTCCATCATCTCGCGCAAGAACGAGGCGATGACCACCGAGGACTACAATTCCGGCAAGGCCGCCGTGGGGACCGGGCCCTTCAAGTTCGCGGAATTTGTCGCAGGCGATCGTGTCGTGATGGTGCGCAATGACAGCCACTGGGCCGGCAAGCCGACCTGGGGCAAGGTGACCATGCGGCCGGTCAAGTCCGATCCGACGCGCGTCGCGGCGCTGCTGTCGGGCGACCTCGACGTGATCGAGAACGTTCCGACCGCCGACGCCCAGCGACTGAAATCCGACAGTCGGCTGGCCACGTTCAGCGCGCTGTCCAACCGGGTCATCTATTTCCACCTGGACCGGCACCGCGAGGACTCCCCGTTCATCAAGGGCAAGGACGGATCGACGATCAAGAACCCGCTGAACGATCTCAAGGTGCGGCAGGCGCTGTCGAAGGCGCTCAACCGGACAGCGATCGTCGAACGCATCATGGAAGGCGAGGCCCAGCCGGCCGCGCAATTCGTGCCGGACAGCTATGGCGGCACGTCGAAGAACCTGAAGCCGGTTGCCTACGATCTTGATGGCGCCAAGAAGCTGCTGGCCGATGCCGGCTTGCCGAACGGCTTCAAGATCACCATCCATGGACCCAACGGCCGCTACACCAACGATGCCAAGATCCTCGAAGCTGCCGGCCAGATGTGGTCGCGCCTCGGGCTCGATGTCTCGGTGGAGTCGGTTCCGGCGGCGAATTTCTTCTCGCGCGCCACAACAGGCGGGGCCAACGGAATGCCGGAATTCTCGCTGTTCCTCGTGGGCTGGAGCGCCGGAACCGGTGAACCGCTCGATTCGGCGCGGGCACTGACCATGACCTTCGACCGGGCCAAGGGCACCGGAGCGGCCAATCGCGGCCGGTATTCCAACCCGAAAGCGGATGAAATCCTGACCAAGGCATTCCAGACCGTCGATGAAGCCAAGCGCAACGCGCTTGTCGCGGAAGGCACCGAACTCATCATCAACGATGTCGGCATCATCCCGATCCATTTCCCGCTCAACACCTGGGCGGCGAAGAAGGACTACACGATCATCCCGCGGTCGGACGAATACACGCTGGCGATGTCGATGAGCCGGAAATAAGTCAGGGCTGACGCGCGGCACCGATGGTGCCGCGCGCCGGATCAAGAGGCGAACCCCATGCTTGCCTTCATTCTGCGGCGCACCGGTCAGGGGCTGCTGGTCATTGCGGCGATGATCGCGCTGGTGTTTTTCGGCGTGAACGTGATCGGCGATCCGGTGTGGATCCTGGTCAGCCCGGAGATGAACCAGCAGCAGGTGGAGGAAGTCGCCCGCTCGCTGGGGCTGGATCGGCCGATCTACGAACAGTTCTGGCATTTCCTCAAGGGGCTGGCGCAGGGCGATCTCGGCCGGTCGTTCGTGCATGGAACACCGGCCATCGGCCTCATTCTTGAACGCATGCCGGCGACGCTGGAACTGGCATTCGTCGCGCTGGTGATGGCGATCGTGCTCGGCATTCCGCTGGGGCTCTATGCCGGTCTCAAGCCGGATCATCCGCTGGCCCGCAGCATCATGGCGGTGTCGATTCTCGGGTTTTCGCTGCCGACCTTCTGGGTCGGGCTGATGCTGATCATGGTGTTCGCGGTGATGCTCGGCTGGCTGCCGGCGACCGGGCGCGGGCCGGTCGGCCATTTTCTTGGCATCGAGACATCGTTGACCTCGCTGGAAGGTTGGCGGTTCGTGCTGTTGCCGGCGCTCAATCTGGCGCTTCTGAAAATCTCGCTGGTGATCCGCCTGGCCCGTGCCGGCACGCGCGAGGTGGCGCTGCTCGATTATGTGAAATTCGCCCGCGCCAAGGGCTTGTCGCCGCGCCGGGTGATCGGCGTGCATATCCTCAAGAACATCCTGATCCCGATCATCACCGTGCTGGGGCTGGAATTCGGCTCGCTGGTGGCGTTTTCGGTGGTGACCGAGACGATCTTTGCCTGGCCGGGCATGGGCCGGCTGCTGCTGGAAGCGATCCAGCGGCTCGATCGGCCGGTGATCGTGGCTTACGTCATCGTCGTGGTGTGCCTGTTCGTGGTCATCAACCTGGTCGTGGACATCCTCTATTCGCTGGTCGATCCGCGCGTGCGGCTGACGGAGAATGCCGCATGAGCGCCCCCGCCGTTGCCGCTTTTGTCGAGGTTGAAACGCCGCTCAGGCGGTTCGTGCGCCAGTTCTCCGAGGATCGCGTGGCGGTATTCGGGCTGGTGGTCTTTCTTTTGATCGTCGCGCTGGCCCTTGCCGCGCCGTTCTATGCGCCGCAGAACCCCTATGACCTGTCCCGCGTCGATCTGATGGATTCGCGCCAGCCGCCGGGTGCAAAGGCGCTCGACGGCTATACGATGTGGCTGGGATCGGACGGGGTCGGTCGCGACATCTTCTCTGCCATCTTCTACGGGTTGCGCATCTCACTGGCCGTCGGCGCGGCAAGCTGTCTGATCGCGGCGACTTTGGGCATGACGGTCGGGCTGATCGCCGCCTATGCCGGCGGGCGGACGGAAACGCTGATCATGCGGCTGGTCGATCTGCAATTGTCGCTGCCTTCAGTGCTTGTGGCGCTCATCCTCGTGGCGATGTTCGGCAAGGGTGTCGACAAGATCATTCTGGCGCTGGTGCTGGTGCAATGGGCCTATTATGCGCGCACGGTGCGTGGCTCGGCGCTGGTCGAACGGTCGAAGGATTATGTCGAGGCGGCGCGCTGCCTTGGCCTGTCGCACACCCGCATCCTGTTCCGCCACATCCTGCCCAATTGCCTGGCGCCGGTGATCGTGGTCGCGACGGTGCAGACCGCCCATGCAATCTCGCTGGAGGCAACGCTGTCGTTCCTCGGCGTCGGCCTGCCGCAGACAGAGCCATCGCTCGGCGTGCTGATCGCCAATGGCTTTCAATACATGATGTCGGGCAAGTTCTGGATCTCGACCTTTCCCGGCCTTGCGCTGCTGATCACCATCGTCGCCATCAACCTCGTCGGCGACCGGCTGCGCGACGTGCTCAACCCCCGCCTCGAGAAATGACCATGGCGGAGAAGGTGCTCGAAATCGCCGGGCTGAAAACCCACTTCTTCACCCGCGCCGGCGTGGTCAAGGCGGTCGACGGGGTGTCGCTGTCGCTGGCGCGCGGGGAAATCCTCGGGCTGGTCGGCGAATCGGGATCGGGCAAGTCGATCACCGGGTTTTCCATTCTCGGTCTGATTGATCCGCCGGGGCGCATCGTCGAGGGTTCGGTTCGGCTCATGGGCCAGGAGCTTGTCGGGCGCAGCGACAGCCAGATGCAGTCGGTGCGCGGCCGCGATCTGGCGATGATCTTCCAGGACCCGATGATGACGCTCAATCCGGTGCTCAGCGTCGGAACGCAGATGGTCGAGACCGTTCTGGCGCACGAGCAGGTGTCCAAGGCCGAGGCGCGGGCGCGCGCCGTCGCGGCACTGGCGATGGTCGGCATTCCCTCGCCGGAAGAGCGGCTGGATGCCTATCCGCATCAGTTCTCCGGCGGCATGCGCCAGCGCGTCGCCATCGCCATCGCGCTGCTGCACCGGCCCAAGGTGATCATCGCGGATGAGCCGACCACGGCGCTCGATGTGACGATCCAGAGCCAGATTCTCGCGACGGTCCAGGAGCTGTGCCGCACCACCGGCACGGCGCTGATCTGGGTGACGCATGATCTGACCGTCATCGCCGGCCTCGCCGACCGGATCGCGGTGATGTATGCCGGCCGCATCGTCGAGACCGGGCCGGTTGACAGTGTGCTCGATCATCCGCGCCATCCCTACACGATCGGGCTGATCGGCTCAGTGCCAAGTCGCGGCAAACGGGGCGAAAGGCTTGCGCAGATTCCGGGTTCGGCGCCATCGCTGGCCAGCCTGCCGCAAGGCTGCCCGTTTGCCCCCCGCTGCGGCAAGGCGATCGCCGCGTGCCGGAGCGAGAGGCCTGATCTCGAACCGGTCGGACGCTCGCTGGTCGCCTGCCATGTGGCGCAAGGCACGGGAGGCGCCGAATGACGGACCCGCTGATTGCCCTCGATCAGGCCAGCAAGACGTTCGAGCGGCGCATCGATCTGGCCGGCCGTATCGCCAACGTGTTCGGCGCCGGGCTCAAGGATATCCGGCTTCAGGCCGTGGACAGGGTCGATCTCAGCGTCAGCAAGGGTGAAATCGTTGGTTTGGTGGGTGAATCCGGCTGCGGAAAATCCACGGTCGGGCGGCTGGTCGCCGGCATTCACTCGCCGAGTGCCGGACGTGTCCTGTGGCGCGGCATGGATGTGGCAAGCCTCGATGATGCGGGACGGCGTGCCTGCACGCTTGGTATCCAGATGATCTTCCAGGATCCGATGGCCTCGCTCAATCCGCGCATGCGGGCCGGCGACATCGTGGCCGAGGCGGCACTGGTCCATGGTCTGTTCGGCGCTGACGAGCGCGAGGAGCGCGTGGCTGCCGCCTTCAGCCGCGTCGGCCTCGACCCTTCCTATGCCCGTCGCTATCCGCACCAGTTCTCCGGCGGCCAGCGCGCCCGCATCGGCATCGCCCGGGCGCTGGCGGTCGAGCCGGAGGTGCTGGTCTGCGATGAATCGGTCGCCGCGCTTGATGTGTCGATCCAGGCGCAGGTGCTCAACCTGTTCATGGATCTCGGCGAGCAGCTTGGCCTCAGCTACCTGTTCATCAGCCATGACCTCGGCGTGGTGCGTCACATCGCCAGCCGCGTCATCATCATGTATCTCGGCCGCGTGGTCGAAACGGCGCGGACTGAAGCGCTGTTCGACGCTCCTGCCCATCCCTATACCCGCGCCCTGCTCGACAATGTGCCGCGGCTCGACGCGCGCCATCGCAGCTTTGCGACGATCAAGGGAGAAATCCCTTCGCCGATCAATCCGCCGCCGGGCTGCCATTTCCATCCGCGCTGCCCATTGGTGGGTCCGCGCTGCCGCGCCGAAGTGCCGGCCCTGAAGGCCGGACCACATGGCGGCACCGTCGCCTGCCATCTCAATGATGGCGGCACGGCATAGGTTTCATTCCAGAGCGCTTTCAGCGAATTCCAATTCACCCAAAAAGCGCTCTATCTTTTTGTTTTTTCGCATTTTCTTAACGCGAACCGGAAACCACTTCGCTCGAAAATGCTCTAGGAGGCATGACATGGACAACCGCAGCGACCTCTGGCGCCGTGTCGATGAACTGAAGCCGCGCTTCATCGCGCTCAGCGACCGCGTCTGGGGTATGCCCGAGGTCTGCTATACCGAGGTGCGTTCGGCGGCCGAGCACCGGGCGGAACTGGTTGCGCAAGGCTTTGCCGTAACCGATCAGCTCGCCGGCATTCCGACCGCGGTCATGGGGGAGGCCGGCGAGGAAGGGCCGCTGGTCGCCATTCTCGGCGAGTATGATGCCCTGCCCGGTCTCAGCCAGCAAGCCGGGCTCGACCACCACCAACCGATCGAGACCGGCGGCCATGGTCATGGTTGCGGTCACAATCTGCTGGGTTCGGCGGCCCTGCTGGCAGCTTCCGCCGTCAAGGACTGGCTCAAGACCCACGGGGTTCCGGGCCGCGTGCGCTATTATGGCTGCCCCGCCGAGGAAGGAGGCGCGGCCAAGGCGTTCATGGTGCGCGATGGTGCTTTTGCGGGCGTGGACGCCGCCGTCACCTGGCACCCCTCGAGCTGGTGGGAAGTGATGCCGGCGGTGTCGCTGGCCAATACCCGCGCCGATTTTTCCTTCACCGGCAAGGCCTCGCACGCCGCCGCCGCGCCGCATCTCGGGCGCAGCGCGCTCGATGCGGTGGAACTGATGAATGTCGGCGTCAATTACATGCGTGAGCACATGCCGAGCGATGCGCGCGTCCATTATGCGCTGATGGATGCCGGCGGCATCGCGCCCAATGTCGTCCAGGCCCATGCCCGCGTGCGCTATTCGATCCGCGCCATGGACCTGCCGGGCATGCTCGATCTCGTCCGCCGGGTGCGCGCCATCGCCGAGGGCGCGGCGCTGATGACCGAGACCAGGATGCAGATGGCGATCATCAGCGCCGTGTCCAACACGGTCCAGAACCGGACGCTGGAGGCCGCCCTGCAGACGATCCTTGAGGATCTGGGACCGCCGCATTTCGACGAGGCAGACCGCGCCTTCGCCCGCCGCATCCGCGCCACACTGAGCGCCGGCGATATTGCGGCAGCCTGGCGGGCGATCGGCCTTGACGATACCGGCGCCGACCTGTGCGATTTCACCGTCCCGGCCAAGACGGAGCGAAAGCTCCAGATCGGCTCCACCGATGTCGGCGACGTGTCCTGGGCCGTGCCGACCGTGCAGGCGCATGCGCCGACGCTGGCCATCGGCACACCGCTCCATACCTGGCAGGTGGTGGCGCAGGGCAAGTCGCCGCATGCCCACAAGGCGATGGTCCAGGTCGCCAAGGCGATGGCGGCGACGGCCATCGCGGTTCTCACCGATCGCTCGTTGCGTGAGGCGGCGCAGGCAGAACATGCCCGCTTCCTTGCGCGCACACCCTATGTCTCGCCGATGCCGCCGGAGGTCCGGCCGCCGTTGACCATGTCAACCGGCTGACCAGATCGCAGCACCTCACCCTGTGGCCTGGCTCCGGTCAATCTCGTCCCGCGATGGAAGATCCGCGCCATGGCGCCCGCAGGTGATCGCGGCGGCGTGGCAGCAGCGGGTCAGCAGGGCGGCAAGATCGGTCTCGCCAAGGCCAGCGATGCCGGCACGGTCACGGATTCCTGCAGCCAGCAACCCGGCGATCAGCGTCGCCTGAAAGGTGTCGCCGGCGCCGACCGTATCGACCACTGCGACCGGCGGCGCCGGGCAGTCCAGCCGCAGCCTGCGGGTCAATGCCACGGCGCCATTTGGCCCGCGCGTGATGATCACCACAGCCGGCCCCTGATCGAGCCAGCGGAGAGCGATTCTCTCCGGCGGCTCTCCGGGGTGCAACCGGTCAAGATCCTCATCGGAGGCTTTCACAACAGCGACATGCGGCAGCAGCGCGTCAATGCGCCGGCGCCAGATCGCCATGTCCGGCTCGACGGTTGGGCGGATGTTGGGATCGAGCGTTATGAGCCGATGGCGTTCGCGCGCCAGCAATGCGGCAACCGCATCGGCCACCGGTTGCGCCACCAGCGTATAGGAGCCGGCATGCACCCCGGTAACCTCGGGGCCGAGCACCGGCAGATCCGCCAGAGTCAGGCTGATATCGGCCGCCGCATGGCCATAAAAAGTGTAATGCGGCACGCCTCCAGAACCGAGGCTGACGAGACTGAGCGTCGTCGGGTTCGGCTTGCGGCAGAGATAGCGACCATCGACCCCCTCGGCGGCGATATGAGCCGCAAGGCGGGCACCAAGCGGATCCTCCGACAGGCCGGCGAAAAAGCCGGCGCGTTCGCCCTGCCGCGCCAGACCGATCGCCACATTGAGCGGCGATCCGCCGATCACCGCCGTGAGCCCGACTGGTCCACGCCCGGGCTCATCGCGCAGGAACACATCGTAGAGCGCTTCGCCGCACACCAGAAACATCAGAGGTCCATCGGTCATTGATTGGCCGCGGGTGCGATCCTGTCCAAATCCACCCTCCGGCGCAAGCACGGCATCCACTTGATCGGAACATGCCAGGCGGTAGTTTGATGTGCCCCTGCGCCGCCGGATGATCCCACGGCTCGGGGACGTGTTTGTCCAACCCTGCCGCCCCTTCGAGCCCGAGCATGAACCAGCACCGCCTTCCCCGCCCTGATGCCGGCGCTCTTGGCGATGTCGTGATGATCCTAAGCCAGCGTTTCGGAGCACGGGCCTCGATCAATGACAGCCTGCGCGACCAGCACAGCCACGGCGAGGGGCTGCCCACCATCGGAAAACCCGACATCGTGGTGTTTCCGGAGAGCAACGAGGAGGTCGCGTTCATCCTGTCGACCTGCAACGATCGCAGGGTGCCGGTGGTGCCGTTCGGCGCGGGGTCGTCGCTGGAAGGTCAGCTTGCCGCGCTGGCGGGCGGGGTGAGCGTCGACATGCAGCGCTTCGACAAGGTTCTGGATGTCAATCCGGACTCGATGGATTGCCGGGTCGGCGCCGGTGTGACGCGTGAGGCGCTGAACGCGCATATCCGCGATACCGGTCTGTTCTTTCCGGTCGACCCCGGCGCCAATGCCTCGATCGGCGGCATGGCCGCAACGCGTGCCTCCGGCACCAATGCCGTCCGCTATGGCACGATGCGTGAAAACATCCTCGGGCTGACCGTGGTAACGCCCGACGGGCACATCATCCGCACCGGCAGCCGCGCCCGCAAATCCTCCGCCGGCCTCGACCTGACCCATCTTTATGTCGGCTCGGAAGGCACGCTCGGCATCATCACCGAGGTTCAGCTCAAACTTTACGGCGTGCCGGAGAGCATCGTTGCGGCCACCTGCCAGTTCGACGATCTCGACAGCGCGGTCGGCGCGGTGGTCGCCTCGTTGCAGGCCGGGTTGAAACTCGCTCGCATCGAACTCCTCGACGAGGTGCAGGTCAAAATCTGCAACGCCTATTCCAGCCTCGGCCTGCCGGAGACACCGCATCTGTTCCTCGAATTCGTCGGCTCGAAATCCGGCACCGACGAGGATGTCGCCTTCATGAAGGCGATTGTCGCCGATCACGGCAGCGGCGATTTCCAGTTCGCCGAACGGCTGGAGGATCGCAACCGGCTGTGGAAGGCGCGGCACAATTGTTACTATGCCTGCATGGCCTATGCGCCCGGCCTGAAAAACATGGGCACCGATGCCTGCGTGCCGATCTCGGCGCTGCCACAGGTGCTGCTGGAAACCAGGGAGGATGCACGCCGCTCCGGGCTGATCACGCCGATCGTCGGCCATGTCGGCGACGGCAATTTCCACCTCGGCATCATGTTTGATGAGAACGATCCGGACCAGGTCGAAAAAGCGGAGGGCATGGCGTTCCGCGTCGCCCGCCGGGCCATCGCCGCCGGCGGCACATGCTCGGGCGAGCACGGCATCGGCGTGCACAAGATCGTCCATCTCGAAGCCGAACACGGCTATGGCGCCGAGATCATGAAACAGATCAAACGCACGCTCGACCCAAACGGGATCATGAACCCGGGAAAATTCTACACGCCCTGAGCGATGGCAGCGCGACGCGGCCTGGGCGAGCCTTTGCGCGGACGGGCAAGGCCGGCGGCAGCCGGTCGGTGAGGGTTACACTCAACCGGGTAGGGGTTTCCGGTCTCTACCGACTGGATGCAGGCCCGTATCAGCGGATCGCTCTCCATGCGAGCCCGCTTCTCCTCAGGCGAGAGCCCCTTGAGCAATGGGCAGAATTCCGGATCAAAACGCATTGCACCGGCTCTTGCATGCACCATTTCAAGCGCTCCCGCTCCAAAGCATCGGACAACAACCAGCTCGACCATTCCGGCAAGCTGCGGCCCATGGGCTTCGTTATTGCGACAAATTGTCGCTGAACTTCCGTCGCATCCTATCACCGATCCAGCCGCTGTCCACTCGCACGACGGACTTGTTCAAAACGTTGCGACAGACGATGGTTGATCAGATCCGCTCATACAGAAACGCCCGCAAACGCCCCAGATCGGCGATCTGCAAGCGGTCGCGGGAGAACTGGACGCCGTATTCCCTGAGCTGTTTCAGGGCACGGGAGAAGTTCTCCGGTGCCATGCCGAGGCGGCCGGCGATCAGCTGCTTCTCATACGGCAGGATCAGCGCCCGGGCGCCGGCGCGCGCTTCCGACAGGTTCAGGATCATCGCTGCAACGCGGACCGGGCCGGTCATCGCCTTGAGTTCTTCAACATGCCCGACCAGCAGCCGCAAATCGGCCGCAGCCGCAGCGAGCAGGGTCATCGACAATTTGCTGTCGGTTGCCATGCTCCGGCGCAGCGCCGCTACATCGAGCGCCATCAGGCGCACCGGGGTCACCGATTCCACGGTGGCTGAACAAGGTTTGCCGGAAAGACCCTCTGCGAGCATCAGCGTGCGGCCGGGGCCGCAGATCGACAGCACGGCCGCCTCGCCTTCCGCAGATGACCGGACCAGCTTGGCCATTCCCTTGAGCACGACAAAGCAGGTCTCGACCGGCGCTCCCCATTCGCACAGGGTCACTGCCTTGCCGGTGACCCGAACCGTCTGCTGGTCAAGCAGCGTGGAAAGCACCGATTCGGGCAATCGCCCGAACAGCGAGGCATGGCGGACGGTCCAATTGTCCTCCTGTGTCGCTGGCACGATGGACATGGCTGCTTGTGGCATGCGCCCCTCTTTTCTGCTCACCGGTTGCCTAGATCACGCTGTGTTTTGATAGAACCATCAAAACACAGATAACGTGATCGTTATCAAGTGTTTAGAGCATGCTTATCGCGATTAACCGGCTTCCACTTAATCGCAGCATGCTCTTGCATCCGTCCGGTTCAACCGCGCGGCGTCTTGCGGTCCAGCGGAGCGGCGAGGCTGGCTGTGACCGGAACGGTGGTTCCAGCCAGATCGATGGCCCAGGAGCGTGCATCGAGCCAGCGCTGATCGATTGGTTCGTGCGCCTCGGCCCAGCCGAGCGCAACGATGCCGCCGAGGCTGGCGCCGAAGGCAGCCGAGGTGATTTCGCCCACCGGCCTGCCATCGGCAAGAATGGCCTCCCCGCCCCAGGCCATCTGATCGCCCGGGCGTGGACCGACAAGGGCGATTAGCCGCCTTGTGCGCGGCGCCTTCCTGGCGGCCTGCGCGGCCTCACGGCCGATGAAGTTGCCCTTGCCGAGCGCGACGGCAAAGCCGAGCCCCGCCTCGAACGGGTTGACGTCCGGTGTCAGTTCGCGGCCCCAGGCGCGGAAGCCCTTCTCGATGCGCAGCGAATCCACGGCGTAATAGCCGACATCCCGGAGGCCGAGATCGGAGCCGGCCTCATGCAGCGTATCGTAGATCGCCGGCGTGAACTCGACCGGCGCATAAAGCTCGAAACCATCGCCGAGATAAGACCGGCGGCAGGCCCAGGTGGTGGCATAGCCAATGGTGATCTTGCGGATGGCGTTGGCCGGAAAGGCATCACCGTCGAAGTTCTGCGGCGAGACCCGCGCCAGAAGTTCCGCCGCGCGCGGGCCCGCCAGCGCCAGCACGGAATAAGACGAGGTAACATCCGTCAGGCTTGCACCGCCGGGCAGATGGCGGCGGATCCAATGGGCATCGCGCGTTGCCTGCGCGGTACCGGTAAGCAAGAGATAGGCATCGGGGGCAATGCGGGCGATGGTCAGATCGCTTTCGAATGTGCCGCGACTGTTGAGCAGTGCCGAATAGACCGAGGTGCCGACGGGAACGGCGACATCGTTGGCGGCAATGTGCTGCAGAGCCGCTTCAGCATCGGGCCCCTGCACCAGATATTTGGCAAAGCTGCTCATATCGACCAGGCCCACCGCCTCGCGGCAGGCGCGATGTTCGGCGGCTACCGTTTCGAGCCAGTTCTGCGGCCCGAACGAATAGCGGATGGTTTTCTCGGCCTCGGAGCGGGCGAAATAATTGGCGCGCTCCCAGCCCATGCGCGAGCCGAACACTGCGCCTTTCGCAGCCAGCCGTTCATAGAGCGGCGAGCGGCGGAAAGGCCGGGCGCTTGCCAGTTCACGGTTCGGCCAGGGCATGGCGTAGTGCAGGCCGAGAACCTCCTTGACGCGATCCTTCAGCCAGGCCGGATTGTTGTTGAAATCGGCAAAGCGACGGATGTCGACCGGCCAGAGATCGCTGGTCGGCTCGCCAGCAACCATCCATTCCGCCAGCGCCCGCCCGGCCCCGCCGGCCGAGGCGATGCCCATCGAATTGAACCCGGCGCCGACAAAGACTCCGGCGACTTCCGGCGCCTCGCCGAGGATGAAATTATTGTCCGCTGTGAAACTCTCCGGCCCGTTGAGGAAGGTCTTGATTTCAGCGGTTTCCAGCGCCGGAACACGGTGCAGCGCATTTTCCATCAGAATGGCAAACTGGTCCCAATCGTCAGGCAGCAACTGGAACTCGAAAGGATAGGGAATGCCGTTCATGCCCCAGGGCTTGGCGTCCGGCTCGAAGCCGCCCATCACCAGCCCGCCGACCTCCTCCTTGAAATAGATGTAACCATCAGGATCGCGCATCACCGGCAGATCGGGTGTCACACCGTCGATCCTGCCGGTCACGACATACATGTGCTCGGCCGAATGCAGCGGCACCGAGACGCCGCACATCCGGCCGATCTCGCGCGACCATTGGCCGGCGCAAATGGCGAGCATCTCGCAGTCCACCCGCCCCTGATCGGTCACGACCGCCTTCACCCGGCCGTTCTCTACCTCGATCGCGGTGACGCGCACCTGTTCTCGCACGACCGCCCCGCCGTTGCGCGCTCCGCGCGCCAGCGCCTGGGTGATATCAGCCGGGTTGGCCTTGCCGTCGCCTGGCAGCCAGACGCCGCCGACGAGATCGTCGGTGCGCATCACCGGCCATTTGTCGCCGGCCTCCTTCGGGCTCAATTCCTCGATCTCGACGCCTTGCGCCCGGGCCGCCGAAATGGTGCGGCGCAGCTGGGTCATCCGCTCCGGCGTGCGCGCCACCGAGACCGAGCCGCAGCGTTTCCAACCGGTGGCAAGCCCGGTTTCTGCTTCAAGCGAGGCGTAAAGCTCCGTCGAATAGCGGATGAGCCGCGTCATCGAGGAATGGCTGCGCAACTGCCCGACGAGACCGGCCGCATGCCATGTCGTGCCGCAGGACAGCCGCCCCTGCTCCAGCAGCAGCACGTCCTTCCAGCCGAGCCTGGTCAGATGGTAGGCGAGAGAGCAGCCAACGATGCCGCCGCCGATGATCACCACGCGCGCTTGAGTGGGAAATGTCATGGCATCCTCCTGCAAGCGGGCATGGTGCCCCATTCCGTCAGAAAAGCAATGAAAACCACAAATTCGGTCAAACTATCCGATTACGACCCGGATACCGCGCGCGCCGAGTGCCATGGCTATCGGAAGGGGCAGTTCACGATCGACCAGAAGCCCCGCGCATTGCGCATCGCCCGCTATGCGACTCGGCAGGACGCGGCCGAATTTGCTGGAATCGGCCATCAGGAAGCCGCGCTCGGCCGCCTTGATCAAGGCGCTGCGTGTGGTTGCGCCCGTCCGGGTGTAATCGGTCAGAAAGCCCTCCTCGTCGACGCCGCCGATGCTGGCGAAGGCGAAATCGGCCGACAGCCGCGCGATGGCCCGCCGGGCCTCGGGGCCGGAACTGGCCTCCTCGTTGCGGTCGAATTCGCCGCCGATCAGATACACGCGGACACCGGCCAGCCGGCTGACAATGCGCGCATTGGCTGGCGAGGTCGTATGGACGGTCAGGCGCCGGCATCCGCAGCGCACCAGGGCGCGCGCCACGGCTTCGGTCGTCGTGCCGGAATCGAGCAGAATGGTCATGCCATCGCCGACCAGCGAGGCGGCGAGCCGGGCGATGGCTTCCTTGCCGGCGCGATTGACAGTGCGACGGTTGGTGAAAGGGGCTTCAGAACTTTCGCTGTGCAGCGCACCGCCATGGACGATGGACAGCCGACCGTCCACCGACAGGACCTTGAGATCGCGCCGGATCGTCTCGCGCGAGACGCCCAGCACGCGCGACAGTTCCTCGACCGTCACCGATCCGGACGTCTCAAGCCTGGCTAGAATGGCGCGGTGCCGTTGGGCTGCAATGTCACGGGTCATGGAGCGGGATCGCCAGAAAGGTGTTCCAGCCTAGAGCATGCTGCGATCAGACGGAACCATTCTGCGGCCACAGACGATGTGCCTCCCAAATCCCTCACAAGGCCCTGAGGTGGCGCATCGGCCGCCCCTGGGTGATGGCTTGTGCCGCCCGCAGGATGCCTTGCGCATCCAGGCCGTAGTGCCGGTAGAGATCGGCGATGGTGCCGGTCTGGCCGAAGTGCTCCACGCCGAGGGCGCGGGTACGATGGCCATGCACCGCGCCGAGCCAGCTTAATGTGGCGGGATAGCCATCGACCACGGTCACCAGCACGCAATGCGGCGGAAGGGTGCCGAGCAACCGCTCGATATGGCTTTCGGCATGGACGAGGCCGCCTTCCCGGGAGCGCTGGGCGGCGGAGAGACCGGCGGTCAGCCGGTCCGCCGAGGTCACTGCCAAAAGGCCGATGTCGCGCCGGTCCCCGCCCATCAGCCCGACAGCCTCGATGGCCTCGGGCGCCAGCGCACCGGTAAAGGCGATCACCACTTCGGCATTCGGCCCCGGTTTGCGCATCCAGTAGGCGCCGTCGATGATGTCGCGCTCAAGGTCCGACGTCATCGTCCGCGCCGGCTGCTCCAGCGGGCGGGTGGAGAGGCGAAGATAGACCGAGCCCCCGGTGGCATCGCGCAGCCAGGTTCTTTCACTGACATTGCGGGCATCAGGTTCGGCCTCGCCGTCGCGCTGCATGTAGTCAAAGGCAAAGCGCATCATCACGGCGAGTTCATCGACGAAGGCAGGCTCGAACGCACACAGACCGTCCTGCGCCATGCCGACCAGCGGCGTGGCGATCGACTGATGCGCCCCGCCTTCTGGCGCAAGCGTAACGCCGGAAGGCGTCGCAACCAGCAGGAAGCGCGCGTCCTGATAGCAGGCGTAGTTGAGTTGATCTGCGGCACGCAGGATGAACGGATCGTAGACGGTGCCGATCGGCAGCAGCCGCGCGCCGTTGATCGAATGGCTGAGGCCGAAGGCCGACAGGGCGATGAACAGGTTGGATTCGGCAATCCCGAGTTCGAGATGCTGGCCCTCAGGCGAGAATTCCCAGGTGTAGGTCGAGGGAATGCGCTCGGCCTTGAACGTATCGGCCATACTCTGGCGGGCGAACAGGCCACGCCGGTTCACCCAGGGGCCGAGATTGGTGGAGACGGTCACATCCGGCGAGGTGGTGACGATGCGGGCGGCAAGCTCGCTATCGGAGCGCGCGATCTCGTTGAGGATCTGGCCGAAGCCCATCTGGGTCGAGACGGGCTTGCCGCCATGGGCGGGAGTTGCCAGCGCTTCGGGAACCGCAATGCGCGGCGCGGCAAGACGCCGTTTGCCGGCGGCGAAGAATGGCGACGCATCGACAAAACGCTGCAAATCGGCTGCCGGAAGGCGACTGCCCTCCCATTTGTCCCATTCATGGCCAGGCCGCACGTTCGAACGGGCGCGGAACTCTTCCATCTGAGTCGGCGTCATCAGGCCGGAGTGGTTGTCCTTGTGGCCGGCCAGCGGCAGGTTATGCCCCTTGACGGTGTAACAGATGAACAAGGTCGGACGATCATGCATCCGCGCCGCTTCGAAGGCTTCCACCAGCGAGGGCAGGTCATGGCCGCCGAGGTTGCTCATCAGCGCCGCCAGTTCGCTGTCGCTGCGCCGGGCGATCAGCGCCGAAGCTGCGCCCTGATCGCCAATGTCGTCGTTGAGCCGCTTGCGCCAGGCTGCGCCGCCCTGGAAGGTCAGCGCCGAATAGAGCTGGTTGGGGCAATTGTCGATCCAGCGCTTCAGTTCGGCACCGCCCGGTTCGGCGAAGGCGGAAAGCTGCATCTGTCCGTATTTGACGATCACCACATCCCAGCCGAAATTCGAGAACATCGCCTCGAACTTCTCCCACAGGCCCTCGCGCACCACGGCGTCGAGGCTCTGGCGGTTGTAGTCGACGATCCACCAGGTGTTGCGCAAGCCATGCTTCCAGCCTTCGATCAACGCCTCGTAGATGTTGCCCTCATCCATCTCGGCATCGCCGACGAGGGAGATCATCTTGCCCTCCATGCCGTTCAGCCAGCCATGGGCGGCGACGTAATCCTGCACCAGTGAGGAGAACAAGGTTTGTGCCACGCCAAGCCCGACCGAGCCGGTGGAGAAATCCACGTCGTCAATGTCCTTGGTGCGGCTGGGATAGCTTTGTGCGCCCTTGTAGCCGCGGAAGTTCTCCAGCTTGGCGCGGGTCTGGTTGCCGGCGAGATACTGAAGCGCATGAAAAATCGGCGAGGCATGCGGCTTGACCGCAACCCGATCCTCCGGCCGCAGCGCGCCGAAATACAGCGCCGTCAGGATGGTTGCCATCGACGCCGAGGAGGCCTGATGGCCGCCCACCTTCACCTCGCCGGCGGGGCGGAGATGATTGGCGTTGTGGATCGTCCAGGCGGCGAGCCACAGCGCGCGGCGCTCGATATCGGCGAGATAGGGCAGACGCGAATCCATGGCTTCCTCCTGAGATGCGCATTCTAGCGCACGCTTGACAGGATTCTTGCCAAAGTGAGCAGTATGATGCAGAGTTTTTGGCATACTTCACTATGATCAAAGCACTTCTTGATGAAATCCGCCGATACGCCGCTTGATGCGATTGATGCGCGCATTCTTGCCGAGTTGCAGCGCGACGGCCGGATGACGATTACCGACCTTGCCGAGCGGGTGGGATTGTCGGCCTCGCCGTGCCTCAGGCGCGTGCGCATGCTCGAGGATGCCGGCGTCATTGCCGGCTATGTGGCGGTGGTCGACCAGAACAAGGTGGGGCTTGAGGTCAATGTCTTTGCCTCGATCCGCCTCGAACGCCAGCGGGAGGAAGAACTTGAACGGTTCAATGCCGCCGTGGCGCAATGGCCGGAGGTGATGGAATGTTACCTGATGACCGGCACACGCGACTACCTGATGCGGATCGTGGTCGGCAGCCTGGGCGACTACGAGCGCTTCATCAAGGAAAAGCTGTCGCGGCTTGACGGGGTTGCCTCGATCGAATCGAGCTTCGCGCTGTCGAGGGTCAAGCACGCAACAGCCGTGCCGATTGTGCAAAACCGGCGTTGACGCTGCCCCGCCACCTCAGGCACAAACCGCTGCGCACCCGGCGCTGATCCCGCGATGAGGCAAACCATGGCCCGTTCAAACACCTATCGTCTTGCTGTCATTGCCGGCGACGGCATCGGCAAGGAAGTGATGCCCGAGGGTCTGCGCGCTCTGGAGGCAGCGGCGAGGAAGCACAAGTTCTCGCTCGATCTCGATCATTTCGGCTTTTCCTCGTGGGACTACTACGAGAAGCACGGCAAGATGCTGCCCGACGACTGGAAAGCGCAGATCGGCGGGCATGATGCGATCTACTTCGGCGCCGTCGGCATGCCGGACAAGATCCCCGACCATATCTCGCTGTGGGGCTCGCTGCTGCTGTTCCGGCGCGAATTCGACCAGTATGTGAACCTCAGGCCCGTCAAGCTGATGCCCGGCGTGCCGGCACCGCTGGCGAACCGCAAGCCCGGCGACATCGACTTCTTGGTCGTGCGCGAGAACACCGAGGGCGAATATTCCTCGATCGGCGGCCGGATGTTCGCCGGCACCGAGCGCGAGTTTGTGGTTCAGGAATCGGTGATGACCCGCATCGGCGTTGACCGCATCCTGAAGTATGCCTTTGAACTCGCCCGGCGCCGCCCGCGCAAGAAGCTGACCAGCGCGACCAAATCCAACGGCATCTCCATCACCATGCCCTATTGGGACGAGCGCGTCGCGGAGATGAAGAAGGCGTTCCCGGACGTCGCCGTCGATCAATACCACATCGACATTCTCACCGCCCATTTCGTGCTCAACCCTGACAGGTTCGATGTCGTGGTCGCCTCGAACCTGTTCGGCGACATCCTTTCCGATCTCGGGCCCGCCTGCACCGGCACCATCGGCATCGCGCCATCAGGCAACATCAACCCGGAGCGCAGGTTTCCCTCGCTGTTCGAGCCGGTGCATGGCTCGGCACCGGACATCGCCGGCAAGGGAATCGCCAACCCGATCGGCCAGATCTGGTCGGCGGCGATGATGCTCGACCATCTCGGAGAGCGCGAGGCGGCCGCCACAATCGTCCGCGCCATCGAGGAGGTACTGGCAAAGCCGGCCTATCGCACCCGCGATCTCGGCGGCCCGGCCAATACAGTTGAATGCGGCAAGGCAGTCGCGGATGCGATTGCCTGACCGGCTTGCCCCGCGCGGCCGCTTAGAGCATTCCAACTCAAGTAAAAGTGCTCTGTTTTTTTGTTTTTCGCATTTTCTTAATGCGAACCAGAATCCGCTTCGCTTGAAAATGCTTCAGGTGCACCGATAGCGCCAATCACTCCAGCCCTGCAATGGGAGCACGACGGACCATGACAAACGCCATAATCGGCATCATCGTTGCCTCGGATCGCGCCTCGTCCGGGGTCTACGAGGATCGCGGCGGGCCGGCG
>ERZ761609.1264-NODE-1264-length-23418-cov-9.171082_pt1 | contig 23418 bp, 26 predicted proteins | sample MGYA00511163_ERZ761609 | MGnify/ENA primary metagenome ERZ761609 (study PRJEB28899, sample SAMN02445070) | bioreactor sludge metagenome | biome: EBPR sludge | place: Australia: Brisbane, Thorneside Wastewater Treatment Plant | collected 2011-12-16 ... | reverse complement strand
CTGTGGGATATCGCGGGCCAAACGGCGAAGCAGCCGGTCGGCCGGTTGCTCGGCAGGAAGCGGGTTATTTTTCATATTTGCGCGGGCTGGACTATGTCGCGCGGGCCGCGCGTCAATCAGAGCCCGCTTGCAGCAGCTGCGCCGCTGTATCGATGGGAAGGAACAGGGTTTGCGGACGCGCGCTGAACCCTTCAAATCCATGATGCCGGTAGAACGCCGCCGCCGTCTCATCCTTGGCATCGACGAGCACCGTGAGCACCGCCGGCTCCGCCCGGAGCGCACGCAGGATGGCGTCAAATAGCAACGCCGCCCCGAGCTGCTGACCCTTGAACCGATGGTCGACAGCGAGCCTGCCGATCAGCACCGCCGGCAGCACCGGGTAGCGGGGCAGACGGCGGGTTTGTTCCTGGGGCAGGTCTTGGACGGGGATGCTGGCTGCGGCGAGCGTGTAGTAGCCAGCGATGGCAGCGCCGCCCTCAGGCAGGGCGACAAAGCAGTTGGACACGCGGCGGCGCATGTCCTGGCCGGCCTGCCGGGCAAGGTAGCCGTCAAGCGCCTCTACCCCGCAGGAGAAGCCTTGGCGGTCATGGGAAGCGGTCAGCGCCTCGATGCGAAAAGACGGCGGCACGCTAGGCTGAAATGATCAAGCGGCGATGAGCGGCGGCAGCCCGGCGCAAGGCGTCGTTGGGCTCCGGCGGGTTCAGGATGGACGCGGCGAGTGCCTGCTGATCCTCGACCGCCAGCCTGAGCACCTGCGCATCCTCGATGGTGCGCTGCGCAGCCTCTTGCGCGGCCGATACGACGAAGTCGCTCAAAGACCGGCCCTGAAGCTCGGCAGCGCGGCGAACAACTGCTAGCGCTTCCGGGGAAATCCGGGCCTCAAGCCGCGTGGTGCGGGTGGTTGATGGGGGCATGGTGAACCTCACTCTCTCCTTCCAATGTACGGGTTTTTACCGGACATTGCAAGTTTGGCCTCTTAGGCGCGTCGGGACCCAGCCAGGCGGCAATATGTCAAGTGTCAAGCGACGGTTGACGGCATGATTCCCCGGCAGGTAGCATCGAACAGCGATTCGAAAGGAGCTGTCCTATGGCTGCTCGCACATCACATCGGCTTGCCGAGCCCGTCCATCCGGGCGGCTTCGTCAAGAGCGAGATCATCGAGCCACACGGCCTGTCGGTGACAGACGCCGCGCGCGCGCTCGGCATCACGCGTGCCGCTCTGTCAGCCTTCCTCAATGAACACTCGGCCCTCTCGCCGGAGATGGCACTGCGGATTGAGAAGGCGTTCGGCGTCGCGATGGACACGCTCATGCGCATGCAGAACAGCTACGACATCGCCCAGGCCCGCAAGCGGGCGGGGGAAATTAAGGTCGAGCCGTTCGCTGGCAGGCCGGGCAACCGGGAGGATGCGTGACGGCATGAAGAACGCACCGGGGGACGCACGCGCATGAACGCCGTCGAAATCGAAGAAGCCATATCGGCGCTAGCCGAGCAGCCGTTCGACGGCGGCGAATTTCCGTTCGCCTTCCTTCAGGCCTTCGGGAACAAGGAAGCCACTATCAAGCGCTTGCGCGCGGGGGCTTCGAACAAGTCCGACATGGGCGGCGTCCTTCAGACAAACAACATCCATATCGCTGTCGCTCCCGTGGGCGCGGTCACGAATACGCTTGCTGCGCTGAAGGCAAGCCCGGCTACAACGAAGGCGAAGGCGCGCTTCATCCTTGCGACCGATGGCGCGGACTTTGAGGCCGAGGACATCGACACGGGCGAGACGGTCGCCTGCGCTTACACAGATTTCCCCAATCACTTCGGATTCTTCTTGCCGCTTGCCGGCATTACGACCGTCAAGCAGCTGCGGGAAAGCTCCTTCGACATCCGCGCCACGAGCCGGATGAACCGCCTCTATGTCGAGCTTTTGAAGGACAATCCCGAGTGGGGAACTGAGGCGCGCCGCCATGACATGAATCACTTCATGGCGCGGCTGATCTTCTGCTTCTTCGCCGAAGATACTGACATCTTTCACAAGTCCGACCTGTTTACGGACACTATCGAGAAAATGAGCGCCAAGGACTCGTCGAACACCCACGAGGTGATCGGCGAGCTGTTTCGCGCCATGAACACGAAGCGCGAAGAACGAGCCAAGGCCGGGATCGCGCGATGGGCGGACGCGTTCCCCTATGTGAACGGTGAGCTGTTCTCCGGCAGCACTGACGTGCCGCGCTTCAGCCGGATCGCGCGATCATATCTCATTCACATTGGCAATCTCGACTGGACTAAGATCAATCCCGATATTTTCGGCTCGATGATTCAGGCCGTAGCGGAGGATGAAGAGCGCGGCTCGCTCGGGATGCACTACACGTCTGTGCCGAACATCCTGAAGGTGCTTAATCCGCTCTTCCTCGATGACCTGCGCGCGAAACTGGAAGAGGCGGGGGACAATCCCCGGATGCTGCTGAACCTTCGCAAGCGCATGTCGAAGATCAGGGTGTTCGACCCTGCCTGTGGCTCAGGGAACTTCCTTGTTATCGCCTACAAGGAAATGCGAGCCATTGAGGCCGAGATCAACAGGCGGCGCGACGAAGCCGAGCGGCGCACCGAGATCCCGCTGACCAATTTCCGGGGCATCGAACTGCGCGACTTCCCCGCCGAGGTCGCGAGGCTGGCGCTCATCATAGCGGAGTTTCAGTGCGACGTGCTCTATCGCGGGCAGAAAGAGGCCTTGCAGGATTTTCTGCCGCTTGATGCGCAGAACTGGATCACGTGTGGCAACGCCCTGCGGCTGGACTGGCTGAGTATCTGTCCGCCGACCGGGACGGCTGTGAAGTTGCACGGAGACGATCTATTCAACACGCCACTAGATCAAGCGCAGATCGACTTCGAGAACGAAGGTGGAGAGACCTATATCTGCGGAAATCCCCCTTATAAAGGCAGCCAAACGCAGACCGACGATCAGAAGTCCGACCTGATGGCCATTTTTGACGGAAGGACGAAAAACTGGAAATCTTTGGACTACGTAGCCGGATGGTTCATGAAAGCAGCCGACTACGGCATCGTAACGAAAGCCGTTGCTGCCTTCGTGGCGACGAATTCGATCTGCCAAGGAAGACAGGTCGATACGCTGTGGTCTCCCATCTTCAAAGCGGGATATAAAATCACCTTCGCCCATGCGTCTTTCAAATGGGCCAATCTGGCGAGCCACAATGCTGGTGTGACCGTCGTGATTGTCGGCATCTCAAACGATGCAAGTCGTAGCAGGTTGCTCTATACAGAAGCGGATGACGGCGGAACTATCGTCAAGGCCGTCGACAATATAAATGCCTATTTAGTTCCAGGCCCAAACATCGCGGTGGGGCAGCTTTCGCGTCCGCTAGGGGCCGTTGATGAAATGAACTTCGGCAGCATGCCGAACGACGGCGGCTACTTACTGTTCGATCTGGACGAAGCCACCCTTGCCGTAAGGGACCATGGCGTACAAACGGAGTTTATTCGCCCCGCCGTCGGCACGCAGGAATTCATTAACGGCATTGAGCGTCGGTGTATTTGGGTCCGCGATTCTGAATACCCAGTCGCCCGGAAAAATGCATGGCTCCACACTCGCTTTGAGGCGGTGCAAGCAAAGCGACGTGCAAGCAGTCGGCCGACGACTAGCAAATTGGGCGACGTACCATTTCGCTTTGGGGAAGTGCGTCAGTCCGGCGATGAAGTCGTAATTATAGTAGCCAAGACGTCGTCCGAGACTCGGGAGCATCTTCCTGCCGGAATTTTCCCATCCGGAACGATCGTGACCGAAGCATTCGGCCAATTTGATGCCCCGCTCTGGAATTTGGCTCTGATTGTATCGCGTCTACATATGGCCTGGATCGCGACTGTATGCGGCAAGCTTGAGACTCGATACCGCTATTCGAATACGCTCGGTTGGAACACTTTTCCTGTCCCGACGCTCACAGAGAAGAACAAGACCGATCTGACCCGCTGCGCCGAGGACATCCTGCTGGCGCGCGAAGCGCATTTTCCTGCGACGATTGCTGATCTCTACGATCCCCAGGCCATGCCGCAGGATTTGCGTGAGGCACACGAGCGTAACGACGAAGTGCTGGAGCGCATCTACATAGGACGCCGCTTCCGCAATGATACGGAGCGACTAGAGAAGCTGTTTGAATTGTACACCAAGATGGTCGCGTCGCCGGGCGCGGCCGCGAAGAAGAAGGCGGGGGCAAGAGCGTGACCAACGAAAAGAAATCCGTTCCTTCAGTTTCGGTCTCCTATGCTCGAAATGGTGCATCGACCAAGGCCAATGCTCTCGGCATGAGGCAGATGCAGGAGCGTGCCTATGAGCGGCGCGGGGAGCAGTATCTTCTGATCAAGTCGCCGCCGGCATCGGGCAAGAGCCGCGCGCTCATGTTCATCGCCCTCGACAAGCTGCATAATCAGGGTTTGAAGCAAGCCATCATCGTCGTGCCGGAGAAATCTATTGGTGCGAGTTTCGGTGATGAGCCGCTGACCAAGTACGGCTTCTGGGCCGACTGGGTCGTGCAGCCTAAGTGGAATCTGTGCAATGCGCCGGGTAACGACAACGGCGGCAAGGTCAATTCCTTGGGCGCGTTCCTTGAAAGCGATGACAAGGTGCTTGTCTGTACGCACGCAACCTTCCGCTTCGCCGTGGACAAGTTCGGGGTCGAGAAGTTCGACGACCGCCTGATCGCCGTCGACGAATTCCACCACGTATCGGCAGACCCTGACAGCAAGCTCGGGCAGCACCTTGAAGCCTTCATCGCTCGCGACCGGGCGCACATCGTCGCCATGACCGGCTCCTATTTCCGGGGCGACGCGGTGCCGGTACTCGCGCCGCATGACGAGGCGAAGTTCGATACCGTCACGTATACCTACTACGAGCAGTTGAACGGCTACGAGCATCTGAAGCAGCTGGATATCGGCTACTTCTTCTATTCGGGCTCCTATGTCGATGACATCGCCCAGATGATCGACACGGATGAGAAGACGATTGTCCATATCCCGAACGTGAATTCTCGCGAGAGCACGAAGCGCGGCAAGACAACCGAAGTCAGCGAGATCATGGGGGTTTTAGGAAGCTGGGAAGGGAAGGACCCCGCTACAGGCTTCGACCTCGTGAAGCGCGCTGACGGACGAATTCTGAAAATTGCCGACCTCGTCGATGACGGTCCTGATCGGCACGCGAAGGTTCTGGCGTCGCTGAAGGACCCGGCGCAGAAGAACAACCGCGATCACGTCGACATCATCATCGCACTTGGAATGGCCAAAGAGGGCTTTGACTGGATTTGGTGTGAGCACGCGTTGACCATTGGCTATCGGTCAAGCCTCACCGAGATCGTGCAGATCATTGGCCGCGCGACACGCGATGCGCCGGGCAAGACGCGCGCGCGCTTTACGAACCTGATTGCCGAACCGGATGCTGCTGAAGCAGCGGTCACCGAAGCGGTGAACGACACGCTTAAGGCCATCGCCGCGAGTTTGCTTATGGAGCAGGTTCTCGCACCGCGCTTCAACTTCACACCGAAGAACCCGCAAAGCGGCCCGGTCGAAGGCTTTGACTATGGCGAGGGTGGCTACGACCCGAACAAAGGCAATGTCGGCTTCAACGAGGAAACCGGCCAGTTCCACATCGAGATTAAGGGCCTCGCCGAACCCAAGAGCAAGGAGGCCTCGCGGATTTGCAGCGAGGACCTGAACGAGGTGATTGCGGCCTTTGTCCAGGACAAGACCGCCATCGAGCGCGGGCTGTTTGACGAGGAGATGATCCCTGAAGAGCTGACCCAGGTCCGCATGGGGAAAATCATCAAGGACAAGTACCCCGAGCTTGACGAAGGCGATCAGGAGGCGGTCCGTCAGCATGCCATTGCTGCGCTGAACCTGACGCAGCAGGCAAAGCAGATCGTCCTTGGCGATGGTGAAGGCGGCGCGGGTGGCGGCCGGGATACCGAGCCTGCTGCCAATACCGCATTAATCGATGGCGTTCGCAAATTCGCGATGGACGTGCGCGAACTCGACATCGACCTGATCGACCGGATCAATCCTTTTGACGAAGCCTACGCCATCCTCGCCAAGACCATGAGCGAGGAAAGCCTGAAGCAGGTAGCGGCTGCCATCGCTGCTAAACGCACCAGCCTGACGCCCGACGAAGCGAAGGATCTTGCTGTGCGCGCCGTCAAATTCAAGAAGGAGCGTGGGCGATTGCCAGCGATAGACTCCCAGGACGCTTGGGAGCGCCGGATGGCCGAGGGCGCTGCCTCCTTTGTCCGCTTCAAGGATGAGGGCCGCTATGAGTGACCTTGATCTTGATGAGCTGCGCGCGGAACTGGACGACTTCGCCCAACCAGAGAAGAAGGGCGGTCGCACCGCACGCGAGGAACGCATAACCGCAGGTTTTGCGGAAATACAGCGCTTCACTGAAACAAATGGCCATGCTCCGCAGCACGGAGAAGACCGCGATATCTTCGAGCGACTGTATGCGGTCCGACTGGACCGGCTGCGGGCGCTTGAAGAATGCCGCTCGCTTCTAGGCCCTCTTGATCATCAAGGACTTCTCGCCGGAGCGGCAACATTTACTGCGGCTCCCTTGGAGTCTATGGACGACGACGAACTTCTGGCGGAACTCGAAGGTGCTGCTGGAACCTCGGCCATCCGGGACCTTAGGCATGTACGGACTGCGGCCGACAAGCGCGCGGCTGAGGAAATTGCCAACCGCACACCGTGCAAGGACTTCGACACGTTCAAACCGGTGTTCGCACAAGTAAGAAAAGATCTTGATGCTGGCATACGCCAGACGCGACCATTTCAGACGATGGCCGAAATCCAGAAGGGCGAGTACTTCATCGTCGGCGGTCAGATCGCCTATGTCGCGGAAGTCGGCGAAGAGTTCATGACCGAATACGAGCGTCGCGACAGCCGTCTGCGCGTCATCTACGATAACGGCACGGAGGCCGACGTACTGCTGCGCTCGCTACAACGCGCGCTCCACCGCGACGAAGCGGGACGTCGGATCACCGATCCCGTTGCCGGGCCGCTGTTCGCCGGTGAGCGCGAAGACGGCGACCTCGCCAGCGGCACGATTTATGTGCTCCGCAGCAAGTCCAATGATCCTGCTATCGCACAGCATCGCGATGTGTTGCACAAGATCGGTGTGACGGGCGGTGACCTAAAAGCGCGGCTCGCAAATGCCAAGCTCGACCCGACCTTCCTGCTTGCCGACGTAGAGATCATCGCCACCTACAAGTTGGCGAATATAAACCGGACGAAGCTTGAAAACCTAATCCATCGCATCTTCGACCCGGCCCGGCTCGACATCAAGATCAAGGATCGCTTCGGAAACCCGGTTGTGCCGCGCGAATGGTTTCTGGTCCCGGTGTTCGTCGTCAACGAGGCCGTCGAGCGGATCAAGGACGGGACGATCACCAGCTACCGATATGATCCAAGTGCAGCGGCTCTGGTCCGTACCGACGAGTGAACGCACACGCTGCGATGTGGGCGAGACAAAGCCTCGTGGATCATCATGGCAAGGCCCGCTCTGATTCATGAGAAAATATTCGAAAGAACTTAATTATGCAGATCCGCCGGCTAAAGATCACAAATTTTAGGGGCATCGTGTCGCTCGACTGGAAGCCCGCTGATTCGTTTTGCTGCTTGATAGGTGCGGGCGATACGGGCAAGTCGACAATACTTGACGCCATTGAAGCGGCGCTCTCATCGCGCTGGTATTCTTTCATGGAGCCCGACTTCGCCAATTGCGATACAGCTAGCACTATCGCAATCGAAGTCACAATTGGTGAGTTATCCAAGTCTCTGAAGTCTGACGAGCGCTTCGGTTTGTACATTAGAGGATGGACCAGCGCCGACGATCTGCGCGACGAACCCGAAGACGGCGACGAAGCTGTCCTGACCGTAAGATTGACGGTGGACGCTTCTATGGAACCCGTATGGGAACTCGTCTGCGACCGCGTGGATGATCCGCGCACGCTATCGAATCGGGATCGGGCACTGTTCGGTCTGGTTAGACTCGCGGGAGAGGATGCGCGTCATCTAACATGGGGGCAAGGATCGGTTCTCTCTCGGTTCACCGACGACTCTGATGAAGCTGCGCAGAGACTCGCAGAGGCGTACGGTGCTGCGCGCAAAAGTGCTCAGCTCGACAAGATTGAAGCGCTTGCGAACGCTGCGCAAAAGGCGGAAGGCTTCGCTAAGAGTTTGGGCGCTTACATCCAGGGCAACTATAAGCCGGGCCTAGAGCTCGGACGCGCTGGCCTCTCCACCGGCTCAATCGCGCTTCACGACGATAATGTTCCATTACGACTAACTGGCCTGGGCTCGCGCCGCCTCGCCACGCTTGCAATCCAGCGGTCCGCGATTGCAGAGGGAGCAATTGTGCTCGTAGATGAGATCGAGCACGGTTTGGAACCTCATCGAATAATGGGAGCCATCTCACAGTTAAAGGGAGATCAATCAAAAGCGCAAGCCGACGGCAGGCCCATTGGCCAAGTGCTGATGACAACTCATTCAGACGTCGCTCTGGCGGAGGCCGGTACGAAATCTCTCAGGGTTGTCCAACCCCCGGCCGCCGGCCGCGCAATGTCCGTTTCGCACCCTAAAGATCCAGAGGTCATAAACCCACTACTGCGGTTCTCTCCGCGTGCATTCTTCGCGCGCCGCGTCCTAGTCGTCGAGGGGAATACAGAGCTCGGCATGCTCTCCGGCGTGCGGCTGCACTGGCCCAGTCGGCATGATGGAATTCCCATTGAGCATTTGGGATCAGCTATTTCCGATGGAAACGGATCGCAGGCACCCTCGATTGCCTTAAACCTTCAATCACTCGGGTACAAAACAGCAATCTTCCGCGACTCGGACCAGCCTATAGGGGGCGAAGTACTTCGAGCACTGACTGCGGCTTCTATCCCTGTGTTCGAGTACGGGCTCGGCATGAACACGGAGCAGGCCATCTTCTCCGCTGCCTCTGACGACGTTGTACAGGCGCTACTCGTATATGCGCGATCCGAACGAGGCGATGACGCGATAAATAACAACCTCCAGGTTAGAATCGATGATCTCGACATCGGCACGATACGCGGAGATTTTGGCCTCTGGGAGCTGATGAGTGCACTCGATGGCGCCCAACTCCGCCTAGCAATCGCGGAAGTCACCACCGAAAGAAAATGGTTCAAGGATCAGCGCATAGGTCGCGGTTTGGCACCCTTGGTTTGGCGCATTGCGACAGAGGACCCTGCCTCGCCTCTCTCTCAAGCGCTTTCTCAGACCGAGGCCTGGATGTATGGTTGAGGTAGATGACCTGGTCAGATCCGGAAACGCGGCCGTTGTAGCGCCAGCAGGTCATGGCAAGACAGAGGTGATCGCCAAAGTCGCAGCGAAGGGCGAGCGCGCTCTGATCCTCACGCACACGCACGCAGGCGTGCACGCCATCCGGATGAGACTCAAGCGTCTCCAAGTCCCATATTCTAAGGTGGCTGTGGACACTATCGCCGGCTGGTCGATGCGCTACGGGAACGCCTTTCCTGGCGTAGCAGATCCGCCTGAAGGCATGCCACAAGGGGCAGGATGGGATCGTCTATACGAGGGCGCAACGGCGGCGTTGCGCGTTAGCGCTGTGAGGGAGGTTGTTGCCGCTTCCTACGATCGCGTCCTGATAGATGAGTACCAGGATTGCGGCAGGTTGCAGCACGGACTTGCCGTTGAATTGTCGTCCATCGTCCCAACAATAATCTTCGGCGACCCCATGCAAGGGATTTTTGAGTTCGCCGGAGCTACGTTAAACTGGGACGAAGATATCTATCCGACATTTCCCTTGGCCGGCACACTCGATTTTCCACATCGCTGGTCTAACAAAAATCCGGAACTTGGCCAATGGATAGCTGAGACACGGGAAAAGTTGCTTCGAGGTGACGCTATCGACCTGAACGATCCTAGGATCACTTATCGCGTGTCAGGGGACGCCTTCGACATGGCTACGCTGTTTGAAGGCATAGATCAGAAGGTCGGAACCTTCGCAGCGATACACTGCAAAAAAGGCATCTGCTACAGTTTGGCCAAAGCGTCTAACGCCGGCTATCAAGCAATCGAAGAGATCGCAGCTAATCGGCTGCGCACATTCTCCGATAGCTGGGACGGGGCGGCCAATGGCCGTGAGCGGCTTCGCGCGCTTAAGGCTGTGGTCGAGGAATGCTCGAAGATCATTGATGGCGATGTGACCGCAGAGGAGACTTCTGTCGAAGAGTCCATGCAGGCGCTCGCCCAATTTCTCGATGACAACAATGGCGCGGACGCGGCAGTAAAATTCCTGGCCCTCGCACGCCAGCATCCCCGTCGAAGAGTTCATAGAAACGAACTGTGGAGGGACTGCCAGCGCGCGCTGGATTCTCTGGCGGCAGGACGCTGCGAGTCAATGTCGGCGGCAACGACGCACGTTCGTCAGCGAGTCAGCATGTCGGGCCGCAATCTTCCACTACGAACAGTTTCCACGCCCCTTCTGTTGAAAGGACTGGAATTTGACCACGTCGTAATTCCTCTCGCCACGCATTTTCTCAGAGAGGATCGAGCGCAGGCCAAATTGTTCTATGTCGCGATATCCAGGGCCATACGCTCGCTGGTCGTCTCGTCACCGGAAACGGTAGTCACTTTCCCACGTCCATAGAGCAGCTAAAGCGCCGGTGCTCCAAGCAGAACGACCTCTGCCGGGGCCGTCGTGAAAACTGGTTCGCTTAGACAGTCCCATCCCTTCGTTCATTGCCGCCCTCAGTAATCCCGCTGTCCTGCCGGACGGCGCTTTGCCGTCAATGGTCTGCCCGCACCACCCCGCCAGGGGCGGGCCGTGTTGACCATGACTGCGGCAGCCAATGCCACCCGGCCTTTCGTCCGCGTCCTTCGGGACGATCAACAACGAACGAAAGGAAAGAAAATGGGACTGGATATGTTCGCTCACACGCTTGATGCCGCCCCGGCATCGCCGGTCGACTTCGAAGTCGAGCACTACGGCGAGCTGCATTACTGGCGCAAGCATCCCAACCTGCACGGCTGGATGGAACGCCTCTACCGCGAGAAAGGCGGCGAGGGCGCAGCGTTCAACTGCGTCAATCTCCTGCTCACAGCCGAAGACCTTGATCGGCTCGAAACGGACATCCGTATCGGAAACCTGCCGCGCACGTCGGGCTTCTTCTTCGGCGAGAGCGACGGCTCTGAAGTTGAGGACGACCTGCGCTTCATCGCCAAGGCCCGTGAGGCCATGGCCGAGGGGCTGATCGTCTACTACTCTTCGTGGTGGTAGCCACCAACGCGAAACGGGCCGGCGATGAGCCGGCCCGTTTCTGTTTTCATGGCGGTGACGAGCACTCAGCTCGGCTTGCCTTGACGCGGGAAGAGCAGGGGATGCCGCCCCTCCACAAACTCCGCCATCTGCTGTTCCAGGCTGTTGATCATGAGGTTCGAGAGGTAGCGCCCGGCACGTTCCATATCAGCCGACTGGTCGACGTTGATCTCGCGGCCGACGACGCGCAGCCCGCCCTGAATGCGGCTCTCGATCATGCGGTCCAGCCACGCCATGAAGATTAGACTCGCCTCCGACACCGCCATGGTGATCGCACGCTCGGTCTTATGTCCGGCCTGCGCTTTCTCCAGCGAACGGTCGAGCTGCGCATGAACATCAGCAAACTCCGCCATGATGGTCGGTGACGGCTCCAGAGGCCGGACGCGGCAGCCGTCGCAGTCCGGATTGCTGCAGCGCTCATCGTGGCTGCCGGCCGACAGCTCCATGATGGCAAGACCAGCATCGAGCAAGTCCATCAGGAACGCGCCGTCGAGGTTCTTGCCGCCGCGCAGCGCGATGGCGCGATTTACGAAATCCTCACTCAGTTCAAGACCGGCGGAATGTCTGGTGGGATCGTTTTTCATGGTGCAACTCCCTTCGTTCGAGCTGCACCTCTTATGCTCGGAGCATCATCGCCGGTCGTGGCCACAAGCTGGTCACGCTGTCAGCGCGCCGCATTCGTGCGTGGCGGTTTGCAGAATGCAAATGGGCCGATTGGCGGCAAGCCGTTGATCTGGCGCTCTGATCCGCGCCCTATTTGTCATAAGTTATATTATCGCATCGAGGGTCGAGCGCGCACCGCCGCCGGATTTACCCCGCGCTCACGTGTCGGCCTCATCACCACGTCAACTGCCACCTCCCGCGTTGAGCGGCATAGAAAGCTATCCGCCCCGCGTCGTGCGCAGCTGAATCAAGAACGCTCACGGCTGCGGGGAGCAGCAGTTCTGCCCTGCGGTGCATTTGAGCGCCGGACCTTCCGCAAGGGATTTTCCTCGACTGATTACGCCTGAACCTGACCGGGCGCGCATCCGGTTCAAGGCCCTTTGGCCCTGACGGGTGATGCGGCGGTGTCCCCGACTTTCGCCGCGCTGCGCTTGCTGCAAGCCGGGCGATTCCCCTCCACCGCATCCGCCGTGAACCGTCCGCTTCTCCGCCCGCTCTGACGGTCAGCGTGTCGAGATCAACCCAAGCGAAAGGAGCTTCCATCATGGCACGCAACGAAAAACAGAACCGCCGCCCCGCCCGCGAAAATCGCGCCCCGGCATACATCGCCTGGCACGTCGCCGGGAACGAGGACAAAGCCTTCTGGACCCGCATCGGCGCGGCGTGGACGCATCAGGACGGCGAAGGCCTCACCCTTCAGCTCGACCTGGTTCCGGTCAACGGCGGGCGCATTGTCCTCCGCCATCCGAGTGAAAACAACAACGGAGCGGGCGCGTAAGCGCCCCTCCCCACTCGGAGGACAACACCATGCGCAATTCTGTGAATATCGAAACCGCCATGGCCGCACTCGCGCGCGCCGCCTGGACCCGGGGACAAAGTCCCACCTACGACGAAGAAGCCGTCTGCGATCTGCTTGCCGATCTAAAACACTTCTGCGTGGCAGCGAACATCGACTTCGGCACCTGCGACCGACTCGCCGAAATACATTTCGATGCTGAAAGCGAGGAAGTGCCATGACGCGCATTCTCACTGAAGCCGATAAGTGCGACGGCTTCATCATGACGACACAGGGCTTCTCCGGCGGTAAAGCCCGTTGGGCGGACCGCGCTGACCGAGGCCTGACCGACCAAGAACTTGCTGACGCGCTCACCTTTGAATTGGGCATCTTCTGTGGGTCGGGCGGTCCCGACCGACTGTCGCTCACCTATCAGGGAGCGGGACTGAAAATCTGGATTTCGTGGGAGGTGCACAACCATGTGATCATGAAGCCGACCTTCGAAGGCAAGACAACGATCGCAAAGGCTCGTCAAGTCTATGGCATCGAAGACCCAACAAATCGACAGCTATCCCTTCTCAGAGGGATAGCAGTAAAATCAGTCGCCCAGGAGAAATTGTCTCACGAATTATATTAGGGCCGCCGAATATATTTGTCTGAAATGAAAACACCCTTCAGAATTGATATCAATTTCTGCTGGAGGGAGTTTCAGAGTGGCCGCGAAGTTAAAATACACAGAGCGTTACGAACTAATCGTTTTTGAGAATTTTGAATACAAAGGACAGAAGCGCCACAAGGTGCACCGTGTCGGTTCAGCGACTGCGTCGTCTAAGGGCGGTTACGTCCTATATATCCCGGCTGGGATCGCATTGACGGGCCGCGTCATGATGGTGCCAGAAAAGACACCTTTCACCGAACTGGACTTGCTCGACGCCTACCACTCTGCTGCTGAGGAATATGGGGCATAGTCCCATCATATCAGCCTGATCCGAGCACACTTGCCGTGCTCCGGTGCCGCCGTTTGCCAACCCCGCACGCCGAAATACTGGCAATTGAACTCAGTCGCCTTCTGGCCGCAGCGCCCATAGCACTGATAGTGGACCAGAATATGCGGAGTGCCGACAACGAGGCTGGCAATGACGAGGCCTGCCATTATCCAAAAGCGAATACCGAGCCGCCCATCAAGCCAATTTGCGCACGCGTAAAGGCGGCGCTCCCAGTCCGGCATGGCGGTGTCGGAAGCGGCCGACTCCACCTTCACCTCGAACTCTCTACGATCAGTCATCGCGCTTCTCCCGGTAGTTCAGGCGGAATGTCGGCTCTGGACGCGGATGCGCGCCTTCGACCGGATTGGGTGTGGCCCAGTCGCGCCAGGGCGCGACGGTCCAGAATGGCACGCGCTGCGCGCGGATCGGCGGGTGGGATTGAATCAGCAGGATTTGCTGACCCGTCGGCATCAGCCGGATTTCGTCCGGGCTCATGAGCGGGCGCGCCGCTTCCGCGCGGCTTTCGCCGGGGTCGTCGTCTTCCTTGCGGCCGAGATTGACCGAGAGGGTCTTGACGGTGCGCTGACCGAGCGCATCGGACAGCATCTTCGCGAGCCCATGGTCCTGGACCGCGAAGAACTGCTGGACTTCGGCCTGCGAGAGGATCGTATTCGTCGCCTCGCGACCGTACACGGTGCGCAGCTGGTCGAGCGATTGCACGATGATCCAAACGCGCACACCCAGGCCTGGCAGCAGGGTCAGGCTTTCCGATAGGCCAGCCAGCTTGCCCATGTTCGCAAACTCATCGAGCATGAAAAGCACCGGCGTATTGCCGGGCTGACGCGCAACCGCCGTGATCGCCTGCTGCGTGAGAAGCCCGAGCCACGCCCCGTGCGTGGCGACGCGGTCCGGCGGAATGACGAGATAGACGCTGACCTTCCCCGTCTTCAGCTCACCGAAAGAGAAGTCGGAAGCCATGACGCTGTCCGCAAGCCACCCGGCCGGGTCAAATATCGACACGGCCTGCGTTGCCCCTTCAATAAAGCTCTGGAAGCTTTCGGGGTTCTTTTCCAGGGTGCGCGCAATGTCGTCGGCGAAGTCCGCGACCACGCCGCCAAGCGCATCGGACCCAGCCATCTCGATCAGCGTCTCGTCCATGCGGGTTGCGTTCTGAAGAACGCGCCACAGGTCTGGCAGCGTGCAGGACGCGGGCCGTCCCCGGCTCGCAAAATGCAGCATGAAGGCGCGCAGCAATTTGCGGCTGCCCTCGCGGAAAAACTTGTTGCGCGCGTCTTCGGGTTCCGGGACCAGCTGCAGGGCGAGCGCCGCGACCTCTTCTGTGAGGCCGCGCCGGATCGTTTCATCCTCGTAGATATCGATCAGATAGGCGAGCGGGTTGAAGCGATGTTTCGGCAGGCCGTGCAGGCCCCAAGGGTTGAGAACAATGACCTTCTGGCCGAAGGTCTCTCGCCGGTGCCGTGCCGTGACACCGGCGAGCTCACCCTTGGGATCAATGATGTACGTGCTGGCTTGGGAATGCAGAAGATTGGGAATAACAGCCGACGTTCCTTTGCCGGATCGTGCCGGGGCTACGGAGATGCAATGCGCCTTGCCCGTGTGAAACAGCATCCGCCCATCAAGCGCCCCGAGGAACAGGCCGGCCGGATTGGTGAGACCGGCGCGCGTGGCCTCTTCGCCTGTCATGAACGATGCCGTGCCGTAGACCCCGCTTGGCGTCTCCGCAGCGCGGCGCTTGCGCTCGCGGTCCTGCTCCGCCCGCCGCCGATCTGTGCCGGCAATAACAGCGACCGCACCGGACGCCGCCAGAAACCATTGCGCCGCATCATTCGGCACGCTCCAGGCCCCCCACGCGCAGGCGGCGGCCAGAGCAAACATGCTGATTGATGAGCCCTGTCGCTGAGGGTTAGCCATGACCGTTTTTCTTCCCGCGCTCTTGTGCAAGACTGTGTGAGTGTTCTGGAAATAGACGCGGAGCCGTATGCCCGGATTGGGCAAAGGCTGGTCAGGTTGCGGCATGGAGACAGCGCGGACGGCGGAGACCAAGAACCGGTTTGATTTGGCGGACCGCGACCGCATCCGCCGCGCGTTGCTGCGATACATGCAGCAGCGCGCCATCGGCGTCCCTACGCTCCAGAAGGAGATTGCGGCGGCGAACAATCTGTCGCTCGACCGCGTGCCCTTGAAGACGCTTCAGCGGTTCCTCGGCGACACCCACCGCTCAAACGACGCCCTCATCCGCTTTTGCGCCGAGTTCGTCGGCACCCTGCCGGACAGCGATCCCCTTGCCGCCTTCGGCGAGCAAATGGCTGCCTTTCTCGGGGTCTGGCGGGACGGGCATGATTGTCGCCCGGTCCCGCCGGAGATGACCGGCCGCTATAGCGGCCGTTCCCGGCGCGCTGCCGACCCCGGCGGCGGGATGCGGGTGTACCGAGGGGACGCCGAGGACTGGGTGCCCTATTCGGCCGTTGAGATCGACCCGGCCCCCGCTCACCCCTTTGCCATTGTCCGGGAGTTTGTCAGCAACTGGGACCGCAGGTCCCCGGCCGAGGCGAGCGCGGCGACCACACCCCGCCGCGCTTACGAGGGCATCGCCATTCATCCGAATGGCTCGTTCTTTGTCGTGATGCGCAACGTCCTGACAGGAACGCCGCGCATCTATTGGCTCGACTGGGTGGCCGATGGCCGGCTGGGAGGCCAAGGTCATGAATCTCGCGCCGGGCTCGATGCCGGGCCAGCAACAGGGGCATCGACCCATAGCAGTACGCCCGTCCTCTTTGACCGCGCCAAGGAGGGCAGCTGATGGCCGCTCAAACCCCACAGCGCGGCCGTGACCGCTCCGGCAGCCACGACCCGAACGGCGCTCTTCTGAAAGCCGCCTACGCTGCCGACAGCGCCGGCGTGATCGCCGCGCTGGAGGACGGAGCGGATGTAAGCGCTGGCGATTCCGTCACCGGACTCACGGCGCTGCACATCGCGGTCGGCACGAACAACCTGCCTCTCGCGCGCATCCTCATCGAAGATTGGAACGCGCCCTTCCGTCCCGACGGCAAAGGTCGCTGGCCGAGTGTCATCGCCGCTGAATGCAGAGTCGATGACGACCTCGCTGATTACGTAGTGGAGGCTGAGTCGAAGTTTTTGGGGAACGGCTGATTGCTCGAATTCAATACGTCGAAATTGGAATAGATAAAATTGTATCGAATTTTAATAGTTCCGAGAAGTAATTTCGATAAACTGGAAAGTGGACGTCGTGATAGCGCAAAAACAAATTCCGATAAGTCGCTTTGAGTCAGAGTGACCAGAATTTGACCAACGACGCTAAGTCCTGTAGATTACAGCGCAAATGAAGCCTCGCTGAATGCTTGAGGCTGTCTGGAGCGTTTTTCTGGCGCTGCCAATCCTTGATCCCTTACAATGAAAATTACACTTACCTGAGCGTTGCAAGATGTGCGCGCGGAGAGTCCGCGCTCCATCTTGGCAAGGGGGGCTCAAGAGCCGCCCCCCGTTGCATCCCCGGGCTCATCGTCCGGCCCTGGCATCGAGCCTTGCCGGACGATTGCAGCGTATCCCGCTGCACCGGACCAGAGGGAGATTTCACCTCTCCCTTCTGGACTACCCATGGACCAGAGGGTGACTTCGCTCTCCCTCTTGGATCACCCATCGACCAGGAGGGCGACTTCCCTCTCCCTCCTGGCCCACCCATGGACCAGCGCCCATGCACGACTGACGTGCCGCTGGACCGGCCAGGGATCACGCGTCCCTGGATGCGCGATAGGAGGCGGCCGTGGCAAAGGCCAGCGAGAAAAGACAGCGTCAGAGGACGCTGTCCGCAAGGTTCAACGATCAGGAAGCCGAGGCCGTCCGCCAGCTGGCCGACGGCGCGGGCATGCCCGTGGCTTCCTTCCTGCGCCTTGCGGCGTTGAACCAGCCCGCTGGCCGTACCGCCCTTGGCCGGGAGGACGCTGCCCGTGTGCTCCGCCAGCTCGGTGACATTGCCGATGCGCTGCGCGCCATGCAGGTGTCCGGCGTTGTCCCGGCGGACGACCCGAACCTCTCGGCTGCATGGCGAGACCTCGCTGAAATGCGTACCGCCTGCCTTCAGGCCCTGGGAATGCGGCCATGATCCTGAAAGGCAACCAGCGCACCGGGGCAGCGGATCTCGCGACGCATCTGTCGAACGAGTACGACAACACGCGTGTCGAGATCGCGCAGCTGCGCGGCGTCGTGGCCGATGACCTGCATGGGGCGCTGGCGGAGTTCGCTGGCATTGCCCGTGCGACCCGCTGCAAGCAGCCCCTCTACAGCTTGGCCATTAATCCGGCCGAGCCGCTAAGCCGCGAGCAGTACATGGCCGCCATCGACCATATCGAGGGCAAGCTGGGCCTCTCCGGCCAGCCGCGTGCCGTGGTCTTCCACGTGAAGAACGGCCGCGAACATTGCCATGTCGTCTGGTCGCGGATCGATGTCGCCAATATGCGCGCCGTCCCGATGAGCCACGACCGCATGAAGCTCCGCACCTGCGCGCGGGAGCTGGCCCATGCCTATGGTCTTCCCCTGCCTTCCGGGCTTGCTGAGGACCGGGGCGATGCCCGGTTCGAGAAAACTCGCGACGTGACCTTCGCCGAAAAGGCCATGGCCGAGGCCTCCGGCATTACGCCGGAGCAGCGCCGCAGCACTGTGACCGCCATCTACCGCTCATCCGACTCGGCCGAAACCTTTCGTGCGGGTCTGGAGCGCGCTGGCTATGTCCTCGCCCAGGGTGAGCGGCGCGCTTATGTCGTCGTGGACCGGGCCGGGCATGTTCATGCCCTTGCCCGGCAGATCGACGGCGCGCGCACGAAGGATGTGAAAGCCCGCCTTGCTTCGATGCCGGCAGAGACCCTGCCGACGGTCGGGGCCGCACAGGCTGAGCAAGCGGCCCGGCAGCGGGCGGTCGATGAGCGGCTGCGCGAGAAGGCCCGCCAGCGTGGCGCGAAGTCTGCTGCCGACCTTGCCGCCAAGCAGGTGGCACGGCGCAATCGCGTCATCGACGAGCGGAGCCAAAAGCTGGCCCTGACCCATGCGAGCGAGCGCATGGCGCTGCACGCGGCGCAGAAGGCTGAGGATGGCCGGCTGTTCAACGTTCTCGCCGGCAAGCTGTTTGAGCTCCTTGAGCGCGTGCCCGGGCTCCGGTCCGTGGTTGGCCATTTGCGGCGCAACCCGACGCTCCATCCGGCCGAGCGGCACCGCCTCGAAAACGAGGCGCTGGACCGCCGACATGGACGCGAGAAGAAGGGCATTGAACGGCGCGAAGCCGCGCTTGACATGATCGAGGCGCGTGAGCGGCGGAGCCTTATTCGCGATCTGGTGCGGGAAACCCGTGTTGAGGATCAGCTGCGCCTTGCGCAGAGTGAGCAGCGCGAACGCGAGGTTCGTGAAACAGCCCAGGACATCACGGCTGTTAGGAGCGATGAGACATCGCGGTCGGCGGCAGATGAACGCCGCGCGCGTATGCAGGAGCGGTTGACGCACGCGCGCCAGAAGCCATCTGGGCCACAGCGCGGCGGGCCGGGTTGGGAGTAGCGTGCGATGAAAAACCGAAAAGGAAGCGATAGTTCGTCGGTCACGCCGACGTCGCAACCGAACGTCGGAGCGTCTGCCCCGCTCCCCGTTAAGCCCGAGAAAGCCAATGTGAATGACAACAGGCAGTCTACGCGGTCCGGCGGCGCGGAAAGCCAGACTTACTGGACATCGGACCGATACGGCTGGCTGCTCATCGTCAATGGCGAAATGCGTGCCCGCGTCGAGGGTGCGAGGGTCATCCTGCTAACCCACCGCGACACCAAGCCCCGTCGCTTGATCGCACCCAACTCGAAGGTGCCGTTCGACGTTGCAGAACGATTGATCGGCATCCCCCGAGTCGACCACTTCGAAGATCGTGGGCTACGGATCATCATAACCTCCCCACGCCCGATGCAAGAGCGCGCCACAGCGGCCTTCTGCGAAAGCGTGCCGAAAGACCGTGAGCTGCGGCATTACCTGAGCGAGGCGTGGAAGCTTCTCAACGCCAAGGCGACCGAGGGCGGTCTTGATGTGAACGGTTCCACGGCCCGGCACGAGATAGGACTGGCGATCCGCAGTTTGCAGCTGTCCGGCAACAAATGGTCACCAAAGACCTTGCAACACATCCAATCGGCCGCCGACGCACTTCACCAGTCGCAAGTTGACCCCGAGGCTCCTTACGAACGTTCGGCGCTCTCTGAATGCCAGAAAGCGCTTAGCCTAATCGAACTTGCCCCTGATTTGCCCCGGGCACCTGAGGTCGTGGCCGCTTGTGAATCTCCTCGCGTTGTTCCGCGACCATAACGGCCCAGAGACACAGCGACAGATAGCCATTCTTTTTGGGATGCGCGCCATCGATGGCCCGGTTTCGTCCTGTCCCAGAACAGAGCTGGGCCAAATACCCTCGAACAACGCTCTGTAGAACAAGTGAAGCGGGCCGCTTTTCGTCGGCTATTGATGTATCGGAAGTCAGCGGGGCGAGTTCACGCGAAGACGCACGTCTTTAGGCAAGCAGTTCAACGACCCACAGATAGCGCTTCCAATATTGGGCAGTCTGGAACGGCGTTACCGCTGCACTGGGCAGCGAGCTCCGATAGCACCCGCTCCAGCTTCTTAAGATCCTTCACCTTGCGCCGAATGTCTGCGACGTGGCCGTCGGTCATAGTTTTGACCTCGGCGCAGGTGAGGCCATGGCCCCGCACGAGACCGAGCAACTCGCGAATTTGGTCTAGCGAAAAGCCAAGCTCCCGGCCACGTCGGATGAAGGACAGTCGCTCAAGGTGACCAGCGTCATAGATTCGCTGTCGTCCCTCATTTCGCGGCGGCGATGGCATCAGACCGATCTTCTCGTAGTACCGGATGGTCTCGATTTTGACGCCGGTTGCGGCCGATAGCGCTCCGATGGGGTAATGACCGACTCGCAAGAACTTGATCCTCCGTGATAATTTTTCTCTTGAAGCTGTAGTCACTACAGGTCGCATACTTGGAGAGTAAATACAAGAAGGGACAATCAAAGATGGCTCACAGCTCCGAGGCACACGCGACAGAATCCGCGCCTAATCAGGAAGCCAACGAGCAGACCCGTGCGCGATGGATCGCGGCAGGCGGCATCCTCGGAGCCCTCGCCGCCTCGTCGTGCTGCATCCTGCCCCTAGTGCTTTTCAGCCTCGGCATCTCGGGTGCCTGGATTGCTAACTTCACGGCGCTTGCGCCTTACAAGCCGTACTTCGCGGCCGGCACCATCGCCCTTCTCGGTTACGGCTATTACCTCGTCTATGTGCGGCCAAAGCAGGCCTGCTCCGATGGCTCCTGCGCCCGTCCCCTACCGAACCGCGTGGTCAAGTCGAGCCTTTGGATCGCGACGGGGCTGGTGATCATCGCGCTCGGCTTCGACTTCATTGCACCGCTTTTCCTGACCTGACCTTCATACGAAAGGCTCCCCCATGAAACGCATCTTGAGCATCACCGCACTCGTCACCTCGCTGCTGATCGCCGGTCCGGCCATTGCGGCAGAACAGACCGTCAAGCTCGCCGTCGCAAACATGACCTGCGTCTCGTGCGTCCCCATCGTGAGGGGCGCGCTCAGCGCCGTTCCCGGCGTGACCGAGGCGGTCGTCTCGGCTCAGACCGCTTCGGCGACGGTTACCTTCGATGATCAGAAGACCACGGCCGAAGCCCTGATCGCGGCGGTCACCAATGCCGGCTATCCGACCAAGGTCGCGACGACGGCACCGCAATGAACGACGCGACGCTGATCAAGACCGGTGCCATTGGTGCTGGTGTGGCGGCCATCTGCTGCGCCACACCGGTGTTGGTGATTGCACTAGGTGCCGTCGGGCTCTCTGCCCTGACAGGCTATCTCGACTACGTGCTGTTGCCGATCCTTGCTCTGTGCATTGGGGTGCTGAGCTACGGGCTCTACAAACGGCGTCAGAATGCGGCAGCGTGCTGCGAGCCACATTCGAAATCCAATTAAGGACATGAAATGAGCGACTGCTGCGCCGGCAACGGCAAGGGCTATGATCTGGCCGTCATCGGGGCCGGCTCGGCAGGCTTTTCCGCCGCCATCACCGCTGCCGAGCAGGGCGCGAGTGTCGCGCTCATCGGTCATGGCACGATCGGCGGAACGTGCGTCAATGTCGGCTGCGTTCCGTCAAAGGCTTTGATCCGCGCCATGGAGAGCGTGCATCAAGCTGGCTCGTCGGCGCGCTTCGATGGCATCCGCGCCAATGGCTGCGTAACGGACTGGGCAGCGCTCGTCTCCCAAAAGGACGAGCTGGTGTCAGAACTCCGTCAGGCGAAGTACGCGGACCTGCTGCCAGCCTACAACAACATCGCTTATATAGAAGGTGTAGCGCGCATTGCGGAAGGTGGTGTCGCGGTGAACGGATCGTTCGTCCGCGCGCCGAAGGTTATCATCGCCACGGGAACTCGCCCCGGCGTGCCGGCGATCCGCGGAATCGAGACCATCGATTATCTGACCAGCACCACGGCGCTCGATCTCAAGGACCTGCCCAAGAGTTTGATAGTGGTCGGCGGCGGGTTCGTGGGAGTGGAGTTGGCCCAGGTCTTCACCCGTGCCGGCGTGAAGGTGACAATCGTATGCCGGAGCCACCTGCTGCCTGCGGCAGAGCCCGAAATCAGAGAGGCACTAGCCGCCTACTTCGAGCAGGAGGGGATCACGATTCTTGGTGGGGTCGCCTACGAGAGTTGCCTGAAGAGAGATGAAGGCGTCGAGTTGTCCTTCCGAATGGGAGATCGGCTTGATAATCTTCTGGCCGAGAAGATGCTCATTGCGACGGGCCGCAGCCCCAACGTCGAGCAACTCGGGCTTGTCGAGGCGGGCATCCAACAGACCCTGAGCGGCACGGTCGTTGTCGATGACTACATGCATACATCGCGCGAGGGCACCTATGCGGCAGGCGACGTGACCGGTCGAGACCAGTTCGTCTACATGGCCGCTTACGGAGCCAAGCTTGCAGCCATGAACGCGCTAAACAGCGACAGCCTTGTCTACGACAACAGCACCATGCCCGAAGTGGTATTCACCGATCCGCAGATGGCCAGCGTCGGGCTGACAGAGGCAGCCGCCAAGGCGGCTGGCTACGCAGTAGCGACTTCCGTGCTCTCGCTCGATAATGTGCCGCGTGCGTTGGCGGCGCGTGATACACGCGGGCTCATCAAGCTCGTCGCCGACGACAAGAGCCGGAAGATTCTGGGTGCCCACATCCTCGCACCTGAGGGAGCCGACAGCATCCAGACGGCGGTAATGGCGATTAAGTTCGGCATGACTGTCGAGGACCTAGGCGCGACCATCTTCCCTTATCTGACCACGGTCGAGGGGCTGAAGCTCGCGGCGCAGACGTTCAATAAAGACGTCAAGATGTTGTCTTGTTGCGCGGGATAGGATGGGGCGCGGTTGGCACAGATGAAGTCGTTGTTACAACCCCAAGACAGTTCACCAAGCGCTCAGTGCACTTCAAAATTATAGAGCGCCGACAATGACATAGCGGTGCCCAGTTTCATCCTGACCGGTGCGCCAACTTGATATCAAGTTGATAGCTTGCACCTGACGTTGACGGTCGTCGTCT
>ERZ761609.1263-NODE-1263-length-23421-cov-32.711761_pt1 | contig 23421 bp, 22 predicted proteins | sample MGYA00511163_ERZ761609 | MGnify/ENA primary metagenome ERZ761609 (study PRJEB28899, sample SAMN02445070) | bioreactor sludge metagenome | biome: EBPR sludge | place: Australia: Brisbane, Thorneside Wastewater Treatment Plant | collected 2011-12-16 ... | reverse complement strand
CCGCGGCCACAAGGTGCTGGTCGAGTTCGTCTCGGCCAACCCGACCGGTCCGCTGCACGTCGGCCACGGCCGCCAGGCGGCGCTCGGCGACGCCATCTGCAACCTGTACGCGGCGCAGGGCTGGAGCGTCTATCGCGAGTTCTACTACAACGACGCCGGGGTGCAGATCGCCACGCTGGCCAGCAGCGTGCAGGCGCGCGCGAAGGGGCTCAGGCCGGGCGACGCCGAATGGCCGGAAGCAGCCTACAACGGCGACTACATCGCCGACATCGCCGCCGACTTTCTGGCCGGGAAAACCGTCAGGTCTGACGATCGCGAATTCACCGCGTCGGGCGACGCCAACGACCTCGACTCGATCCGCCAGTTCGCCGTCGCCTACCTGCGCCACGAGCAGGACCTCGATCTCAAGGCCTTCGCGGTGCGCTTCGACCACTACTATCTGGAGTCGAGCCTGTACACCGACGGCCGCGTCAAAGCGACGGTGGGCAAGCTCGTCGCCGCCGGCAAGACCTACGAGCAGGATGGCGCGCTGTGGCTCAGGACCACCGACTACGGCGACGACAAGGACCGCGTGATGAAAAAGTCCGACGGCAGCTACACCTATTTCGTGCCGGACGTCGCCTACCACATCGCCAAGTGGGAGCGCGGCTTCGACCGCGCGATCAACATCCAGGGCACCGACCACCATGGCACCATCGCCCGGGTGCGCGCCGGCCTGCAGGCCGCCAACGTCGGCATCCCGCAGGGCTATCCCGACTACCTGCTGCACACGATGGTCCGGGTCATGCGCAGCGGCGAAGAGGTGAAGATCTCCAAGCGCGCCGGCAGTTACGTCACTCTGCGCGACCTCATCGAATGGACCAGTAAGGACGCGGTGCGCTTCTTCCTGCTCTCGCGCAAGGCCGACACCGAATACATCTTCGACGTCGATCTGGCGCTCGCCCGGAACAACGACAACCCGGTGTACTACGTGCAGTATGCCCATGCCCGGATTTGCCGGGTGTTCGAGGAATGGGGCGGGCAGGCCGCAGCGCTCGATGCCGCGGATCTTTCGCCGCTGACCGCGCCGCATGAACTCGCGTTGCTGCAGCGCCTGGCCGAATATCCGGAAACCGTCGCCACCGCTGCACGCGAACTGGCGCCGCACCTGCTGGTGCATTACCTGCAAACGCTGGCGGGCGATTTCCACGCCTGGTACAACGCCGAGAAATTCCTCGTCGACAATGAGGCGACGAAACTCGCCCGCCTCGCACTGGCCGACGCCACCCGCATTGCGATCGTCAACGGCCTGGCCTTGCTCGGCGTGTCCGCCCCGGAGAAAATGTAAGCATGGCAAAACCCGCATCCCGCAAGTCCGGCCGCTCGGGCGGCAGTTCCATTTTCACCGGCGTGCTGATCGGCCTCATCGTCGGTGCGGTGCTTGCCGTGGGCGTGGCGCTGTGGGTCACCGGCAACAATCCTTTCAAGTTCGTCGCGCCGGAATCGGCACCGGCCAAGCCGGCGCCCGCCATGCCCGCCACGCCGGAGACCGCGCCCAGCTTCGACTTCTACAAAGTGCTGCCCGGCGATGCGTCCACCGGCTCGCTGCCGCCCGCAGCGGATAGCGCAGCGGCCTCGCCCCTGTATTACCTGCAGGCCGGCGCGTTCCAGAACCCGGCCGATGCCGACAACCTGAAAGCGCAACTGGCCCTGCTCGGCATCGAGACCGCCATCCAGACCAGCGACCTCGGCGACAAGGGCGTATTCCATCGGGTGCGTGTCGGCCCCTTCCGTGCCATGGACGAAGTCAACCGCACCCGCAGCCTGCTGACGCAGAACAATATCCCGGCCACACTGGTCAAAGAAGTTCCCACCCCACAGGAGACGCCTTGATGTTCACCCGCGCACTGGCCATGCTGGCCGCAGCCGTATTGTCCTTGTCCGCCTTTGCCGCACCGAATGCCGCCGTCGAAGGCCGCGATTACGCCCGCCTGAGCAACGCCCAGCCGGTCGCCACCGGCAACAAGGTCGAAGTGCTGGAGTTCTTCTGGTACCGCTGCCCGCACTGCTTCCAGCTTGAGCCCGGCCTCACCGCCTGGCTGAAGACGCTGCCCAGGGATGCGCAGGTTCGCCGCGTACCGGCGGTATTCCGGGACGACTGGATGCCTGGCGCCAAGCTCTACTACACGCTGGAGCAGATGAATCTTCTCGGCAAGCTGCACAACAAGGTGTTCGACGCCTACCACGTGGAAGAGATCAATCTCAACGACCCGGCGGTGCTGGGTGGCTGGGTTGCCAAACAGGGCGTCGACCGCAAGAAATTCGAGGCGATCTACAACTCCTTCTCCACGCAATCCAAGGCTACGCAGGGCGCGCGGCTTGCTGCCAGCTACGGCATCGGCGGCGTGCCGGCTTTCATCATCGACGGCAAATTCACCACCTCGCAGTCAATGGCCGGCAGCGAACCGCGTCTGTTCGAAGTACTCGACCAGCTCATCGTCAAGGCGCGCACCGAGCGCAGCGGCAAGAAGCCCGCCAGGTAATCATGTGCCTGATGCGTGCGGCCGCCACGGGTTTGGGCTAAACCCTCCGCAAGCGTGAGTCCCCCGTTACGGGTTTTCATCACCGGCGCCAGTTCCGGCCTGGGCGCGGCGCTGGCCCGGCACTACGGCGCACTGGGCGCGCAGCTGGGACTGGCCGGGCGCCGCCTGGCGGGCTTGCAGGACACCGCCTCAGGGCTGGACGCGCGGCTGTACCAGGCCGACGTCCGCGATGCCGCCGCCATGCAGGACGCGGCCGGGGCTTTTCTGAACGATATCGGCGTACCCGACATCGTGATTGCCACAGCGGGCATCAGCATCGGCACCCTCACCGAGGAAGCCGCCGACGCGCCGGTGTTCCGTGCCGTGATGGACGCCAACGTGCTGGGGCTGGTGCACACCTTCCAGCCCTTCATCGCCGCCATGCAATCGAACGGCGGCGTGCTGTGCGCCATTTCCAGCGTGGCCGGGGTGCGCGGCCTGCCGGGCGGCGGCGCCTATTCGGCATCGAAGGCCGCCGCCACCGTCTACCTCGAAGCGCTGCGGCTGGAACTGAAAGCGCGTGGCATCGCCGTCGTCACCGTTGCGCCCGGCTACATCGACACGCCGATGACGCGCGTCAATCCCTATGCCATGCCGTTCAAGATGAGCGCACCGACGGCGGCGGCCAGAGTGGCGCGCTGCATTGCGCAGCGGCGTTCCTACACCGTCATTCCCTGGCAGATGGCGTGGGCAGCGCGCGCGCTGAAATGGCTACCGAACCCGGTCTATGATTTAATATTCGAGAAAGCCCCGCGCAAGCCGCGCAGCTTGCCGACATAATGACGAAGCGCTCGCCTGACGGCAGCCACTCACCATCTGCGGAGCACCGATGCCAGCCCCCTTGAACATCATCCTCATCGACGACCACCCGCTCCTGCGCATGGGCGTGGCAGGCTATATCCAGCAGGAACCGGACCTGACGCTGACCGCGCAGCTGGCCAATGCCGCAGAACTGCGCGCCTGGCTGGCAGCAGGCAACCGGGCCGATGCCGCGTTGCTCGACCGCTCGCTGCCCGATGCGGACGGGCTGGACCTCGTCTCCGACCTGCACGACCTCGGCATCAAGGTCATCATGCTCACCATTGCCGATTCCGACGAGGAAATTTTCGAAGCCATCTCGTCCGGCGTCGATGGCTACGTCATCAAATCCAGCGAACCCGACCAGGTGCTGGCGGCCCTTCGCAGCGTATGCGACGGCCAGAGCAGCTTCCCGCTCAACATCATGCAGAAGATGGCGCGCGGCGAGCTCAACAACAGCGCGCTGTCCGCGCTGACCGCGCGCGAAATGGAAATCGTCGACCACGTGAAGGAAGGACTGTCGAACAAGGCCATCGCCTACAAGATGACCCTGTCCGAAAACACCGTGCGCAATCACCTGCGCAACATCATGGAAAAACTCGGCCTGCGCAACCGGGTCCAGGTCGCCACTCTGGCGCTGAAGGAAGATCACAAGCGGCACTGAGCCGCACCATTCGATTCCGCGGCACGGCTGCGCCGCGGACCGCTGGCCTCACTCCACGGTTACCGATTTCGCCAGGTTACGCGGCTTGTCCACGTCGGTGCCTTTTTGCAGGGCGGCGTGATACGACAGCATCTGCAGCGTCACGGTATGCAGGATCGGTGACAGTGCGCCGTTGCTGCCGCCGGGCAGTTTGATGACGTGCACGAAAGCCGACTCCTCAAGGTGCACGTCGCCGTCGGCGAACACATACAGTTCGCCGCCGCGCGCGCGCACTTCCTGCAGGTTCGACTTCAGCTTTTCGATCAGCTGGTCGTTGGGGGCGATGGTGATCACCGGCATGTCCTCGTCCACCAGCGCCAGCGGGCCGTGTTTCAACTCGCCTGCCGGGTAGCCTTCGGCGTGGATGTAGGAAATCTCCTTCAGCTTCAGTGCGCCTTCGAGGGCGATCGGATAATGCACCCCGCGGCCGAGGAACAGCGCGTGGTGCTTGTTGGCGAAGCGCTGCGACCAGGCTTCGACCTGCGGCTCCAGCGCCAGCACCTGCTGCACTTTATTCGGCAGACTGCGCAGCGCCGTCAGATGCGCGGTCTCCTGCGCTGCAGTAAGGCGGCCGCGCAGTTTGGCCAGCACCAGGGTCAGCAGGAACAGGGCGGCGAGCTGGGTGGTGAAGGCCTTGGTCGAGGCAACGCCGATCTCGGGGCCGGCACGGGTGAGAAATTTCAGCCGCGATGCGCGGGTAAGCGCCGATTCGGGCACGTTGCAGATGGTCAGCGTCTTGTCCTGGCCCAGTTCCCTGGCGTGGTTCAGCGCCGCCAGCGTGTCGGCGGTTTCGCCCGACTGGGAGATGGTGACGACGAGCGCATCGGGATTGGGCACCGAGGTGCGATAACGGTATTCGCTGGCGATTTCCGCATGCGCCGGGATCCCCGCAATCTCTTCCAGCCAGTACGTGGCCACCTTCGCCGCATGGTAGCTGGTGCCGCAGGCGAGGAAGGTCACCGCGTTTACCTTCGCCAGCACCTCGGCGGCATCGAAGCCGAACCATTCGGGCTGGATATGATCCTGCGCCACCGCGGTCAGCAGGGTGTCGGTCAGCGCGCGCGGCTGCTCGTGGATTTCCTTCTGCATGAAATGGCGGTAGTTGCCAAGCTCGGCCATGTCGGCCGACAACTCGGAGATGTGCACGCTGCGGTCGGCCCTGTTGCCCGCGGCGTCGTACACCGTCACCGCCAGCAGCCCGATGTCGGCGACATCGCCTTCATCCAGATACATCACCCGCTGAGTCACCGGCAGCAGCGCCGAGACGTCGGAAGCAATGAAATTTTCCTCGATGCCCAAGCCCACCAGCAGCGGGCTGCCCCTGCGCGCACAGATCAGCCGATGGGGCGCGTCTTCGCTCACCACGCCGATGGCATAGGCGCCTTCAAGCTCGGCCACCGCGGTACGCACGGCCGCGAGCAGGTCTTTCGACTGGCGGTAATACAGATTGACCAGGTGCGCGATGACCTCGGTGTCGGTTTCCGAGGTGAAGACGAAGCCGGCGGCCTTGAGTCGGGTGCGCAGGGCTTCGTGGTTCTCGATGATGCCGTTATGCACCACTGCCAGGCTACCGCTGACATGCGGATGCGCATTGGCTTCCGACGGCGCGCCGTGTGTCGCCCAGCGCGTATGCGCGATGCCGAGATGGCCGTGTATCTGCTGCGCCACGCAGTCGTCCGCCAGCGCGGCAACGCGGCCCACGCTGCGCACCCGCTTGAGGCCGCCATTGATGGTGACCAGGCCTGCCGAGTCGTAGCCGCGGTATTCCAGCCGCCGCAGGCCTTCGAGCAGGATGGGAACGACGTTGCGCTGCGCCACCGCGCCGACTATGCCGCACATGATTAGCCTTCCTTTTTCTGTTTGGCCGGGCGTTTCCAGCCGCCGATGGTGAGCTGCTTCGCCCGCGATAAAGTGAGTTCGCCGGCGGGGGCATCCTTGGTCAGCGTGGTACCGGCGCCCAGCGTCGCCCCCTTGCCGACCGTAACGGGTGCTACCAGCTGCGTATCCGACCCCACGAACACCTCGTCCTCGATTACCGTGCGGTGCTTGTTCGCACCGTCGTAATTGCAGGTGATGGTGCCGGCGCCGATGTTGACCTTCTTGCCCATCGTGGTGTCGCCGACGTAGGACAGGTGGTTAATCTTGGAACCGTCGTCGATCTGGCTGTTCTTGATCTCGACGAAGTTGCCGACGTGCACGTCGCGCGCAAGCCGGGTACCGGGACGGATGCGCGAGAACGGTCCCAGCCGGTTGGCCTCGCCAATGACGGCGTCGTCGACCAGGGTAAAGGCATCGATTCGCGTCCCGCTTGCGATACGGGCGTTGCGCAGCACGCAGTTAGCGCCCACTTGCACGCCATCGCCCAGCTCCACGTGCCCTTCGAACACACAATTGACGTCGATCACCACGTCGCGCCCGCATCCCAGGTTGCCGCGCACGTCGAGCCGCGCCGGGTCCATCAACGTCACTCCCCCTTCGAGCAGCGCCTGTGCGATCTCGTTCTGGTGGATGCGCTCGAGTTCGGCCAGTTGCGCCTTGCTGTTCACGCCCAGCACTTCCCACTCGAATGCCGGCTGGTGGGTGTCCACGGCCACCCCGTCGCGCACCGCCAGCGCGATGATGTCGGTGAGATAGTACTCACCTTGCGCATTTTCATTCTTCAGTTCGTCTATCCATTGTTTGAGGTGGCGGGTCGCCACCGCGAGGATGCCGGTGTTGACTTCCTGAATCACACGCTCGACCGGCGTTGCATCCTTGTGCTCGACGATGCGCACAACCTTGCCGTTTTCGCGCACGATGCGGCCATAACCGTCGGGCTGCGTCAGGTCGACCGTCAGCAGGCCCAGCCGATCGGCCTGCGCCGCCGCCACCAGCGGCTGCAAGGTGGCGGCATGGATCAGCGGAACGTCGCCATACAACACCAGCGTGACGCTGGTGTTCGAAAGTCGCGGCAGCGCCTGCTTCACCGCATGTCCCGTGCCGTGCTGTTCGGCCTGAAGCACAAACGTCAGCTTGCCGTCAGCCATCGCCTGCGGCACCGCCTCGCCGCCGAAGCCATACACCACACAGATCTGCGCCGCGCCGAGTTCATGGGCCGTATCGACCACATGCCCGAGCAGGGGTTTGCCCGCCAGCTTATGCAGCACCTTGGGCAAATCGGAGCGCATACGGGTACCCTTGCCCGCTGCGAGAATCAGGATTTCAAGCATGGAATGCATTCGTGTCGTGTGGGATGTGTCGCGTCAGCAAAATGGGGCAGCAAAACCCGCGCCAAGTATAAGGCCTGAGCGCGTCCGCCCGATAATTAAGCCCGCCTGGAGGCGCTAGCGTGGCGCTAAAAAAACGGGGGCCGAAGCCCCCGTGTTCAATTATCCACGCTGGACGAAAGCGCAATTATTGTTGCGGCACCAGTTCGACACGACGGTTCTGAAAGCGGCCGTCCTCAGTCCCGTTATCGGCAACCGGCTGGGATTCGCCGTAACCCTTGGCGGTCAGGCGGTCGGCCGCAACACCTTTGTCGATCATGTAGCTGCGAACGGCATCGGCGCGGCGCTGGGACAGGCTCATATTGTAGTCATCCGTGCCCCGGCTGTCGGTATGGCCCGCAACTTCCACCTTCACTTCACCCCATTCCTTCAGCGTCGCGGCGGCCTGCTCGAGGACAGCGAAGTCTTCCTGACGCACAACAGCTTGGTCGTAATCGAAATTGACGCCTTCCAGCTTCAGTGCCTTCGGAGCAGGCGCGGCTACTGGCGCGAGGGCGGCGGCAGGGGCGGGGGCAGGTTCCGCTACCGGCGCGGGAGCGGGTTCCGCTACCGGCGCGACAGCGGCGACAGGCGGCGGGCAGCCGTCAGCCGTTTTGGCGTACACCGTGGGGCATTTGTCCTCGCCATCCACAATGCCGTCGCCGTCACTGTCCAGTTCGCAACCGTCGGCATTGACCTTGCGGCCAGTCGGCGTGCCGGGGCATTTGTCCTTGCTATCGAACACGCCGTCGCCGTCACTGTCGAGATCCTTGCAAGGCGTATCGAGAAGCCCTTTGCCGGGGCAGCCGATAGTTCTGAAAAGTTCGTAACCAATGGTTTTTCCCGTCGGGCTGGCCGCATTGGTCGGGTCGTAAAAAGTGCCTTCGGCCGCTTGTGCGCTGACGACTCCGGCAGAAATCAAAGTTGCACCAAGAACGCTGAAAAGAAAAGGTGTTACTCGCATGTTTAAGCTCCTGTGATGAATTCCAACAAACTCTAATGTGTATTGAGGAAGTTATTGCATTGCATACACCCCGTCCATGCCCGTAGATTGATATCTACGGGCCAGCGAAACGGAACATCGTCAACAATGCCTGAAATGTAAACCTATTCATGGCTGGTAAATTGGCTCTCCCCGTTTTTTATCAAGTTTTTACACTTTGCGCTTAAATCCGCAAGCGGCTTGGCCCATTAAATAATCATGCTCGGCTTTCATTCAGCTCAATCATGATTGCTGGACTAATCACGGTATAGCCAAGCATACACTGTATTTCCATCCGCCTTTTCATCCATCTGGCGCTTTGTGTTTCTTGCGAACCATACAGGCTTCGATATCCTCACCATAATTTGCACCATAAAAAAAGCAACCTGCAGGTTGCTTTTTTTCAGGCTGCCAGTGGGTAGTCGATCAGGTCAACTTGCGTAACTTCTTGATTGCAGCCAGTTGCGCCACGGCCTGAGCGAGTTCAGCCTGGGCCTGCGCATAATCGATGGTGGCCGCCTTGTTTTTCATCGCTTCTTCGGCTGCGCGTTTGGCTTCGAGAACCTTGGCTTCGTCAAGGTCGGCGCCGCGAACCGCCGAGTCGGACAGGATCGTAACGACGTTAGGCTGTACCTCGAGGATGCCGCCGGATACATAGACCAGTTCTTCTTCGGCCTGGTCGGGCACCTTGATGCGTACCGAACCGGGCTTCAGCGTGGTCAACAGCGGGGTGTGGCGCGGGTAGATGCCGAGTTCGCCGCGCACGCCGGGGGCAATCACCACTTCGGCGGTGCCGGAGTAGAGTGATTTTTCTGCGCTGACGATGTCGACGTGTAGTGTCATGGCCATTTTAGAACCTCGTGAGGCGTAAGGCGTGAGACGTGAGGTGCGGCTTTTTCGCCTGACGCCTCACCCCTCACCCCTCACTGCTTTATTGAATCGTCTTCGCCTTTTCGACCGCTTCCTCGATCGGGCCGACCATGTAGAAGGCCTGCTCGGGAAGGTGGTCGTATTCGCCGTCGACGATCGCCTTGAAGCCGGCAATGGTTTCTTTCAGCGTGACGTACTTGCCCTGCGCGCCGGTGAATACTTCGGCGACGAAGAAAGGCTGCGACAGGAAGCGCTGGATCTTGCGCGCGCGGGCCACCGCCAGCTTGTCTTCGGGCGACAGTTCGTCCATGCCCAGAATCGCGATGATGTCGCGCAGTTCCTTGTACTTCTGCAGCGTGCCCTGAACGGCGCGGGCGACGTTGTAGTGCTCTTCGCCGACGACCTGCGGATCGAGAATACGCGAGGTCGAATCGAGCGGATCCACCGCGGGATAGATACCCAGTTCGGCGATCTGACGGCTCAGCACCAGCGTTGCATCGAGGTGCGCGAAGGTGGTGGCCGGCGACGGGTCGGTCAAGTCGTCCGCCGGCACGTACACGGCCTGGAACGAGGTGATCGAGCCGGTGCGGGTGGAGGTGATGCGCTCCTGCAGGCGGCCCATCTCGTCGGCCAGGGTCGGCTGGTAGCCCACCGCGGACGGCATCCGGCCCAAGAGCGCGGACACTTCCGTGCCGGCCAGGGTGTAACGGTAGATATTGTCGACGAACAGCAGCACGTCGCGGCCTTCGTCGCGGAAATATTCGGCCATGGTCAGGCCGGTCAGCGCGACGCGCAGACGGTTGCCCGGCGGCTCGTTCATCTGGCCGTAGACCAGTGCGACCTTGTCCAGCACGCCGCCTTCCTTCATCTCGTGATAGAAGTCGTTGCCTTCGCGGGTCCGTTCACCGACGCCGGCGAACACCGAGAAGCCCGAGTGCGCCACCGCGATGTTGCGGATCAGTTCCATCAGCGTCACGGTCTTGCCCACGCCGGCGCCGCCGAACAGGCCGACCTTGCCGCCCTTGGCGATCGGCATGATGAGGTCGATGACCTTGATGCCGGTTTCGAGAATTTCGACCGTCGCGGCCTGGTCGGCGTACGCCGGCGGCTTGCGGTGAATCGGCATGTGGGTGTCGGTATTCACCGGGCCCATTTCATCGATGGGGGTGCCGAGCACGTTCATGATGCGGCCGAGCGTTGCCTGGCCGACCGGCACCATGATCGGATTGCCTGTGGAGAGCACTTCCATGCCGCGGCGCAAGCCATCGGTCGAGCCCATTGCAATGGCACGCACCACGCCGTCGCCGAGCTGCTGCTGGACTTCCAGCGTCAGCTCCGGGGACTGCATTTTCAGTGCTTCGAAGACCCTGGGCATGGCGTCACGTGAAAACTCCACGTCCACCACGGCGCCGATGATCTGAACAATTTTTCCGTTGCTCATGTTGCCTTCCTAATTAAATTAAATCTTGGCCTAATCAATTGAATTCTGTTGACCTTAAACCGCGGCAGCACCAGCGACGATCTCGGACAGCTCCTTGGTGATCGCGGCCTGGCGGGTTTTGTTGTAAACCAGCTTGAGTTCGCCGATCACGTCCTTGGCGTTGTCGGAAGCGGCCTTCATCGCCACCATCCGCGCCGACTGTTCACACGCGATGTTCTCGGCCACGCCCTGATATACCAGCGATTCGATGTAGTGCATCAGCATGCCGTCGACCACCGGTTTGGCATCGGGCTCGTAGATGTAGTCCCAGTGCGTTTTCAGGCTGGCCTCTTCGGCGTCTTCCATCTGCGCCAGCGGCAGCAGCTGGGTCAGCGTCGGTTCCTGCTTCATCGTGTTGATGAAACGGTTGTAGACGATGTAGAGGGCATCGATCCTGCCTTCCATGTAGGCATTCAGCATGACATTGACCGGGCCGATCAACTTGTCCATGTGCGGGGTGTCGCCCAGGCCGGTGAGCTGCGATACCACATTGACGCCGAGACGCTGCATGAAACCCAGTCCCTTGTTGCCAATCGCGGTGACGTCGATGCCGACGCCGGCGGCTTCCCACTGTTTCATCTGGTTCACCACCACGCGGAAAGCATTGGTGTTGAGTCCGCCGCACAAGCCCTTGTCGGAGCTGATGAGGACGATGCCAACGCGCTTGACGTCGTCGCGCGCGATCACGAACGGATGCTTGTATTCCGTGTGGGCGTACGCCAGATGGGCGGCTACGCGAGCGATTTTTTCGGCGTACGGGCGCGCGGCCTTCATGCGTTCCTGCGCCTTGCGCATCTTGGACGCCGCCACCATTTCCATGGCCTTGGTGATCTTGCGCGTGTTTTCCACGCTCTTGATCTTGGTCCGTATCTCTTTTCCGGCTGCCATACTTGCTCCTTAAACCAGCGGCTGCAAATCAGCGCGGCCTATCAATAGACGCCGGTTTTCTTGAACTCTTCCGCCGCGGCGGTGAGCGCCGTCTCGGTGGCCTCATCCAGGTTGCCGCTGGTTTCGATGGTGTCCATGATGCCGGCGTACTTCGACTTCATGAACGCCAGCAGCGCGGATTCGAACGGCAGAATCTTGTTGACTTCGACGTCGTCCATGTAGCCCTTGTTGACGGCGAACAGGGACAGCGCCATCTGCGACACCGACATCGGCGAGTATTGCGCCTGCTTCATCAGCTCGGTGACGCGGCGGCCGCGCTCGAGCTGCTTGCGGGTGGCTTCGTCGAGGTCGGAGGCGAACTGGGCGAAGGCCGCGAGTTCACGGTACTGCGCCAGCGCCAGGCGGATACCGCCGCCGAGCTTCTTGATCACCTTGGTCTGCGCGGCACCGCCGACGCGGGACACCGACAGGCCGGCGTTGATCGCGGGACGGATACCGGCGTTGAAGAGGTCGGTCTCAAGGAAGATCTGGCCGTCGGTGATCGAGATCACGTTGGTCGGCACGAAAGCGGAGACGTCGCCAGCCTGCGTTTCGATGATCGGCAGCGCGGTCAGCGAGCCGGTCTTGCCCTTGACGGCGCCGTTGGTGATCTTTTCGACGTAGTCGGCGTTGACGCGCGCGGCGCGCTCCAGCAGACGCGAGTGCAGGTAGAACACGTCGCCCGGGTAGGCTTCGCGGCCCGGCGGACGGCGCAGCAGCAGCGACACCTGACGGTAGGCCCAGGCCTGCTTGGTCAGGTCGTCGTACACGATCAGCGCGTCTTCGCCGATGTCGCGGAAGAATTCGCCCATGGTGCAGCCGGAGTACGGTGCGATGTACTGCATCGCGGCAGCGTCGGCAGCGGTCGCGGCGACGACGATGGTGTGGTCCATCGCGCCGTGCTCTTCCAGCTTGCGCACCACGTTGGCCACCGAGGACGCCTTCTGGCCGATGGCGACGTAGATGCACTTCACGCCGGTGCCCTTCTGGTTGATGATGGCATCGATCGCGACCGCGGTCTTGCCGGTCTGGCGGTCGCCGATGATCAGTTCGCGCTGGCCGCGGCCGACCGGCACCATGGCGTCGATCGACTTCAAGCCGGTCTGCACCGGCTGGTCGACCGATTTACGTTCGATCACGCCAGGCGCGATGCGCTCGATCGGCATGGTGGTGTCGGCGGCGATGGGGCCCTTGCCGTCGATCGGCTGGCCCAGCGAGTTCACCACGCGGCCGAGCAGCCCGCGGCCGACCGGCACTTCCAGAATGCGGCCGGTGCACTTGGCGACGTCGCCTTCGGTGATGTGTTCGTAGTCGCCCAGGATCACCGCGCCGACCGAGTCACGTTCGAGGTTGAGCGCCACGCCGAAGGTGTTGCCCGGCATTTCGATCATTTCACCCGACATCACGTCGGACAGCCCATGAATGCGGACGATACCGTCGGTGACGGACACGATCGTGCCCTGGGTGCGCAGTTCGCTCGAGGCACCGAGGTTTTCGATCTTGGCTTTAATCAGTTCGCTGATTTCGCTTGGATTCAATTGCATTTCTGTTCTCCGAACCGTCGGGTTCCGATAAATGTGAGGTACTTGTTAATTCGCCTTGCCGCGCGGATTAGCCCTGCAACGCGAAAGACATGCGCTGCAGCCGCCCTTTCACCGAGCCGTCCATCACCTGGTCGCCAATCGCGATCACCGCGCCGCCGATCAGTTCTGCATCGACCGCCACCTGGACGTTCACCGCGCGGTTGAATTTGGCCTTGAGCCCGGCAACCAGATCGTCGATCTGCGCCTGGGTCAGTTCCTGAGCGCTGGTGATGGTGGCTTCGAGGGTGCCCTCGGCACTCGCCTTCAAGGTTTCGAACTGCCCGCTGATCTCGGGCAGTAGCGGCAGGCGGTCGTTTTCGGCCAGCACCTTGATGAAATTGGCGCCGTGCTCGCCGAGGTCGGCTCCGGCCACCTCGATGACCAACTCGGCCACGCGTTCGGACGCCACCGCGGGATCGGCAATCAGGCGCGCCACCTGGGCATCCGCCACGATGAGCGCCAGCGACTGCACGCGTGCCGACCAGCCCGCCAGGTCGTTTTCGCCCTGCGCCAGGCGGAACACCGCTTCGGCGTAAGGGCGTGCCAGGGTAGACAGTTCACTCATGGTTTACAGCTCGGCTTTCAGCTGGCCCAAGAGGTCAGCGTGCGTTTGCGCGTTGACTTCGCGGCGCAGGATTTTCTCCGCGCCGGCCACGGCCAGCGCGGCGACCTGTTCGCGCAGGCTTTCGCGTGCGCGGTTGGCTTCCTGCTCGATATTGGCCTGAGCAGCAGCGAGCTGGCGATCGCCCTCTTCCTTGGCGGCCATTTTCGCCTCTTCGATGATTTGCGCCGCACGCTTTTCAGCCAGGGCGATCACTTCGGCGGCCTGCGCCTTGGCGTCACGCATGTTGTCGCCGGCCTTCTTGGCGGCCAGCTCCAGCTCGTGCTTGCCGCGATCGGCCGCGGCCAGGCCGTCGGCGATCTGCTTCTTGCGCGTTTCGAGCGCATTCATGATCGGCGGCCACACGAACTTCATGCAGAACCACACGAAGAAGATGAACGTGATGGACTGGCCGATCAAAGTTGCGTTGAAATTCATATCCGCACCTTTTAATGACGGGAGTTAAAGACGGGGGTTGGCGACTGGTTTCGCAGCAACCCGCGAATTAACCGGCAACGGCGAACAGGACGTACATGGCCAGGCCGACAGCGATCATCGGCACGGCGTCGACCAGACCCATCACGATGAAGAACTGGGTACGCAGCATCGGGATCAGTTCGGGCTGGCGGGCGGCGCCTTCGAGGAAGCGGCCACCGAGGATGCCGATACCGACGGCTGCACCGAGCGCGCCCAGACCCATCATCAGGGCACCAGCGATATACAGCACGGCTTGAGTCATTTCCATTTGTTGCTCCTAAAAGTAAAAATCAAAGTTAAAAACAAAGTGAATCAAAACGAAATCAATGGTGTTCGGCGTGCGCCATGTCCAGATACACAATGGTCAGCGTCATGAAGATGAACGCCTGCAACGTAATGATGAGGATGTGGAACACCGCCCACGCCCACTGCAGGGCTCCGCCGAACACAGCCAGAATCCAGCCGCCGCCGAACATCAGCGCAATCAGGATGAAGATCATTTCACCGGCATACATGTTGCCGAACAAACGCAGCGAGAGCGAAATAGGCTTGGCAATCAGGCCCACACCCTCAAGCAGCAGGTTGACCGGGAACAGGAATTTGGGGAAAGGCTGGAATGCCAGCTCGGAGAAGAAGCCGCCTGCGCCTTTCATCTTGAAGCTGTAGTACAGCACCAGGAAAAAAACCGCTAGCGACATGCCAAAAGTCACGTTGGGGTCGGTCGACGGCACGATCTTCATGTAGGGAACGCCGGCCATCGTTGCGACGAAAGGCAGCCAGTCGACTGGGAACAGATCCATCAGGTTCATCAGGAACACCCACATGAACACGGTCAGCGCCAGCGGCGCAACCAGTGCATTCTGATGGGAGAAGGAGCCGCGCACCGAGTTGTCGATGAACTCGATGACCCATTCGACGAAGTTCTGCAGGCCGGCGGGGACTCCGGTGCTGGCCTTCCTGGCCACTACGCGGAAGAGGAACAGGAAGATCAGGCCGAGACCGATCGAGAACAGCATGCTGTCGACGTTGATCGCCCAGAAGCCCATGGCCTTGGCCTCCTCGGCGCCATGGGCTATACCCCAGGTGCCGTCGGCATGTTGTCCATAGGTCAGGTTCTGGAGGTGGTGCTTGATGTACTCGCCAGAGGAATGGTATTCCGAAGCCATAGTGATCAAATTCAAAAAGTGGGTTTTGGATGGGAACGCAGCACGCCCCCATTCAAAACCAACCTTGGCAAACCCGTCGGATGGACAGACTAGTTATTACTATTGCGGCCAGCCACCACGGCCAGCCAGGCAAACTGAGCCAGCACCAGGCCGAGCAGCAAGGGCAGAGGCGCCAGCTTCAACACCCCGAGTCCACACGCCAGCAGCCCGACCAGCAGCATCAATCGTTCGACCCCGGTACGCAGGAACAGCTTGAACAAACGATGCGGGTCCCACTCGGGGTGCCGCATCGACTGCCGCTCGCGCCACACCAGGACCAGGCTGACCGCCAGCGCTACCAGCACGCCATACAGCACGGCCAGCCCCGTATCGCCTCCCGCCACCACGCTGCCAAGCATCCCCGCCACAGGTGCGAGTCCGGCTTGCGCCAAGGCTACCCGCAGGGTGCCCGATATGCCGATACGGCGGGTGCCGGTGAACATTAGCCAGTTATGGTACTAGAATTAGTGCGGTCTATGCAATCATCAAGCAGCTTGATGATGAATTTCATTATGTAGTGATGTTGTATAGGCGAGAATAGTCCGTCTGCCAGCCATCGCGGGTTTACAGCCGGATGCCCAGACGTTGCAGCAAGCCCTGAAGCTCGTCCGCACTGGCGAAATGTAACGTCAGCTTGCCGCGGCCCTTGCTGCTGGTTTGCACGTGGGCGGTCATGCCAAGCGCATCGGACAGCGCCTCTTCCAGCCGCAGGATATCGCGCGACACCGCCGGCTTGGCCGGCGCAGCGGTAGCGTCCTTCAGCCGCGCCACCCGGCGCTCGACCTCCCGCACCGACAGGCCACGGGTTTCGATTTCATGCGCCAGCTCGCGTTGCGCGCCCGCCTGCAGGGGCAGCAATGCGCGTGCATGGCCCATTTCGATCAGTCCGGCGACGAGCATGTCCTGCACCGGGTGCGACAGATTCAACAAGCGCAACAGGTTGGACACCGCCGCACGCGATTTGCCGACCGCCTGCGCAACGGCATCGTGCGTCATGCCGAATTCGTGAATCAGGCGCTGCAGGCCGTGCGCTTCGTCGATCGCGTTGAGGTCCTCGCGCTGGATGTTTTCGATCAGCGCCATCGCCGCCACCGCATCGTCGGCGACATCGCGCAGCAGCACCGGGATTTCGCTCAATCCGGCCAGCTGCGCCGCACGCCAGCGCCGTTCGCCGGCGATGATTTCGTAGCCGCCCGCGACCTCGCGGGCGAGGATCGGCTGCATCAGCCCCTGCGCGCGGATGGAATCGGCCAGTTCCTGCAGCGATTCGCTGTCCATCTGCGTGCGCGGCTGGTATTTGCCGGGCGCCAGGTGCGCCACGTTCATCATGCGCAGGTCGCCCTGCGGCGGCGCAGCGCTGTCTTCGCCGCCCAGCAGCGCGTCGAGTCCGCGCCCGAGTCCCTTGAGTTTGGCCATTATGCAGTTTCCCCTACGGTGATGCCGGCGCGCCTGAGTGTTTCCCCGGCCAGTTCCATATACGCCTTCGCCCCCTTGCACTGGCGGTCGTAGGCCAGCACCGGCAAGCCGTGGCTGGGCGCCTCGGCCAGCCGCACGTTGCGCGGGATCACGGTGTCGTACACCTTGTCGCCGAAATGCTGCTTGATCTGGTCCGACACCTGTTGCGCCAGCGTGCTGCGCGGGTCGAACATCACGCGCAGCAGGCCCTCGATGCGGATATCCGGATTCAGCCGCTGTTTCACTTTCTTGATGGTGGCGACCAGGTCGGTCAGCCCTTCCAGCGCGTAGTACTCGCACTGCATCGGGATCAGCACCGCCTCCGCCGCCGCGAACGCGTTGACGGTCAGCAGGTTCAGGGTCGGCGGACAGTCCATCAGGATGAAGTCATAGTCGTCGGCGACCTGCGCCAGCGCCACCTTCAGGCGCAGGTCGCGCTGCTCCAGATTCACCAGATCGATCTCCGCGCCCGCCAGTTCGCGGTTGGCCGGGATGACGTCGAAATGCCCTGGTTCCGAGCGCATGCGCGCCTCGCGCACGCTCACCTGATTGAGCAGGATCTGGTACACAGTCGGCAGTGCGGTGCGCTTTTCGATGCCGGCGCCCATGGTCGCGTTGCCCTGCGGATCAAGGTCGGCCAGCAGCACGCGCTGCCCAAGTTCGGCCAGGCTCGCGGCCAGGTTCACCGCCGTCGTCGTCTTGCCGACGCCGCCTTTCTGGTTGGCAATTGCCAGGATTCGACTCATTCAACAGGCTCCAGAACAATCAGGTGGCGGGTCACATCCAGACCTGGAACGGCCAGTGCGTGGTCAGCGCTCACTCTCACGCCAGATGGCAGTCCAGCGATCTCCTCGTGCGGATACAGGCCTTTCATCGCCAGCCAGCAACCGCCTGGATTGAGCAGGTGGCGGGTCAGCGTGGCGAACGTATTGAGGTCGGAAAACGCCCGCGACGTGATGACGTCAAAGCCAGCCTCGGGCCGAAAATCTTCCACCCGGCCGGTGATCACCTGCACATTGGCCAACCCCAATTCGGCCTTGGCCTGCAGCAGGAATGCGGTTTTCTTGGCAATGCTGTCGATCAGCGTCACCCGCAATTCCGGCCGCACGATCGCCAGCGGAATGCCCGGCAAACCGCCACCGCTACCGACGTCGAGCACCTGTTCGCGCGTAAAAAAAGGCACCGCTGCCAGCGAATCGAGCAGATGATGGCTGACCATACGCCCGGCGTCGCGTACTGCGGTGAGGTTGTAGACGCGATTCCATTTGTCCAGTAGCGCGAGATACGCCAGCAGCCTTGCCTCGGCCCCGGCGGGCAAGGCCAGCCCAAGGGCGGCGATTCCCGCCGCGAGTTGTGCCTGAGGCGTCATGCGCTTTTCTTCTGCTCGTCGGGCTTGAAGCCGCGTTTGGCATACACCAGCAGCACCGAGATCGCTGCCGGGGTGATGCCTTGCAAGCGGGACGCCTGCCCCAGCGTTTCGGGACGGGCCTTTTGCAGGCGCTGGCGCACTTCCATCGACAACCCGGTGAGCAGGCCGTAGTCGAGATCCGCGGGCAGGCGCAGGCTTTCCTGTTCGCGCTGCTTGTCGACTTCCTCGTTCTGGCGATCGATATAACCCTGGTATTTGGCGGCGATTTCGACCTGCTCGGCAACGCGTGCGTCCTCCTCCCCTACCTCGCCACCGGGCAAAGCCAGTATCTGCGTGTAGTTCAAATTCGGACGGCGCAGCAGTTCGAACAGGCTGTATTCGTGTTCGATCGGCTGGCCGATCAGGCGGGTGGCCGCAGCGGCCGGCAGGATGGTCGGATTGACCCAGGTCGATTTCAGCCGCCCGGTTTCGCGCGCCACCGCATCGCGCTTGCGGTTGAAAGCATCCCAGCGCGCGTCGTCGATCACGCCCAACTCGCGGCCGATTGCCGTCAGCCGCATGTCGGCGTTGTCCTCACGCAGTTGCAGGCGGTATTCGGCGCGGCTGGTGAACATGCGGTAGGGCTCGGAGACGCCGCGCGTGATGAGGTCGTCGACCAGCACGCCGAGATAGGCCTCGTGGCGGCCCGGGCTCCAGGCGGCCCGCTCCTGTGTCTGCAAAGCGGCATTGATGCCGGCAAGCAACCCTTGCGCCGCCGCCTCTTCATAGCCCGTGGTGCCGTTGATCTGGCCGGCGAAAAACAGGCCGGCGATCGACTTGGTCTCGAGCGAGGCCTTGAGGTTGCGCGGGTCGTAGTAATCGTATTCGATGGCGTAGCCGGGGCGCAGGATGTGCGCGCGCGCAAGGCCCGGAATCGAGCGCACGATGGCGAGCTGGACGTCGAACGGCAGCGAGGTCGAGATACCGTTGGGATAGATTTCGTGAGTCGTCAGCCCCTCGGGCTCGAGGAAGATCTGATGACTCGCCTTGTCGGCGAAACGGGTGATCTTGTCCTCGATCGACGGGCAGTAGCGCGGCCCCACCCCTTCGATGACACCGGTGTACATCGGCGAGCGGTCGAGCCCGCCGCGGATGATGGCGTGCGTTTCCGCCGTGGTGTGGGTGATCCAGCACGGCCGCTGCGCGGGATGCATCGCCGCGTCGCCCATGAAGGAGAACACCGGTGCCGGATCGTCGCCGGGCTGCGTCTGGGTCTGGCTGTAGTCGATGCTGCGGCCGTCGATGCGCGGCGGGGTGCCGGTCTTCAGCCGCCCTGCCGGCAGACTCAGTTCGCGCAAGCGCGCGGCGAGCGATACCGCGGGTGGATCGCCCATGCGCCCGGCCTGGAAGTTTTCCAGCCCGACGTGCACCAGGCCGGCGAGGAACGTGCCGGCGGTCAGCACCACCGCACGACCGCCGAACTCGATGCCGAGCTGGGTTCTCACGCCGACGACACGGTCGCCTTGCAGCACCAGGTCGTCGACCGCCTGCTGGAACAGCGTGAGATTGGGCTGGTTTTCCAGGCGCTGGCGGATCGCCGCCTTGTACAGCACGCGGTCGGCCTGCGCGCGGGTGGCGCGCACCGCCGGCCCCTTGGACGAATTGAGGGTGCGGAACTGGATCCCCGCCGCGTCGGTGGCGAGCGCCATTGCGCCGCCGAGCGCGTCGATCTCCTTGACCAGATGCCCCTTGCCGATGCCGCCGATCGACGGGTTGCACGACATTGCGCCGAGGGTTTCGATGTTGTGCGTCAGCAGCAGTGTTTTCACGCCCATGCGCGCGGCCGCCAGCGCAGCCTCGGTGCCGGCATGGCCGCCACCGACGACGATGACATCGAAGGACTCGGGGAATTTCATGGGCGCCATTCTACCCGTTGCCGGGTTCCGTTTCACGTGACCATGTTTCACGTGGAACATGGTCACGTGAACGGCGAACCCGCGGGTGCCGGCCTTCGCCGTTCAGCTGGCAGCCGCCTTGGCCTCCAGCGCCTCCCAGCGCGCCAGCGCGTCGAGCAACTCGGCATCGATAGCCTCGCTGCGGGCATGCAGGGAAACGGCGTCCTGAGGATGGGCCTGATAAAGTGCGGGGTCGGCCAGCCGTTCGGCAATCTGCGCCTGTTCGGTTTCCAGTTCGGCGATCTGCGCCGGCAAAGCTTCGAGCTCGCGCGCCTCCTTGTAGCTGAGTCTGCTTTTGGGCTCGGGTTTCGCCGCCCCGGGCTGCGCCGCGGCCTTGGGGCTTGCCGCCCGCATGGGCTCGGGTGCGCGCTGCTGTTGCTTCCATGCCTGCCAGTCGGCATAGCCGCCGACGATCTCGGTCAGCCGGCCCTCACCCTCGAACACGATCGACTGGGTGACGACGTTGTCCAGGAACGCGCGATCGTGCGAGACGATGATCACCGTGCCACTGTAGTCCTGCAGCAACTGTTCCAGCAACTCCAGGGTATCGATGTCGAGATCGTTGGTCGGCTCGTCCAGCACCAGGAGGTTGGCCGGGCGCGCGAACAGCCGCGCCAGCAGCAGCCGGTTGCGCTCGCCGCCGGACAGCGCCGAGACCTTGGCGCGCGCCCGTTCGGCGGGGAACAGGAAGTCTTCCAGGTAGCTGATGACGTGCTTTTTCTGCCCGCCGATTTCCACGTAGTCGGAGCCCGGCGAGATGGTGTCGATCAGCGTCGCCTCGTCGTTCAGCTGGTTGCGGAACTGGTCGAAATAGGCCACTTCGAGCTTGGTGCCCTGCTTGATCCAGCCGGATTGCGGCTTCAGTTCGCCGAGGATGAGGCGGATCAGCGTGGTCTTGCCGGCGCCATTGGGGCCGAGCAGGCCGAGCTTGTCGCCACGCAGGATGGTGGCGGAAAAGTCACGGATGAGGACGCGGCTGTCGTAGCCGTAGCTGACATGGTCGAGTTCGGCCACCACCTTGCCGGAACGATCGCCGGTGTCGAGCTGGAACCCCACCTGGCCGCCATGGGCGACGCGCGCCTCGCGGGTACGGCGCAGCGCCTCCAGCCGTCTTACCCGGCCTTCGTTGCGGGTGCGGCGCGCCTCGACCCCTTTGCGGATCCAGGCTTCCTCCTGCTTCCAGAACTTGTCGAACTTGCGGTTGTGCACCGCCTCCACCTCAAGCTGCTCGGCCTTTTTGGCCTGATAGGCGCTGAAATTGCCCTGGTATTCGCGCAGCTGGCCGCGATCGAGCTCGACGATGCGATTGGCGACGTGGTCCAGGAAGCGCCGGTCGTGGGTGATGAAAAGCAGCGCGCCGCGATAGTCGTTGAGCAGGGTTTCCAGCCACTCGATGGCGGAAAAATCCAGGTGGTTGGTCGGTTCGTCCAGCAGCAGCAGTTCGGGCTCGGCCACCAGTGCGCGCGCCAGCGCCACGCGCTTTTTCAGGCCGCCGGACAGCTTTTCCACCGCCGCCTCGGCATCCAGGCTGAGGCGCTGCAGGGTTTCTTCCACCCGGCTGTTGAGCCGCCAGGCATCGGCCAACTCCAGCGCGTGCGACAACCGTTCGAAATCGGCGTACACCGTCTCGTCGCCTTCGGCCATGGCATGCGCAACGGCATGGTATTCGGCCAGCAGCGTCTGTGCCGCGCCGATGCCTTCCGCCACTGCCTCGAACACGCTGTGGCCGGGCTGGAACTGCGGCTCCTGCGGTACGTAGGCCAGCTTCAGGCCCGGCGCACGCCAGACTTCGCCGGCATCTGCCTGGCTCTCGCCGGCGATGATTTTCAGCAGGCTCGACTTGCCGGTGCCGTTGCGGCCGATCAGGCCAATACGCTCACCCGCCTCGATCACCAGTGAAGCGCCGTCGAGCAGCGGCCAGTGGCCGTAGGCCAGTTCGAGTCGGTCAAAAGTGAGGAGCGGCATGATCAGGCATCAACAAGCGTAGGAGCGGAATTATCCGCGATTGAGCGCGGCATGGACGGCTCGGGCAATTTTTAATGCGCCAGGGGTGTCGCTGTGCAGGCAGATCGTGTCCGCTTGCACCCGGATGGTGGCGCCGCCGAGCGCGGAAACCGGTTCACCATGTGCAAGCGCGTGCGCCTGCTGCGCCGCCAAGTGCGGCGAGGCGATCAAGGCACCCGGGGTTTCACGTGAAACAAGTCGGCCGTCGGCCCGGTAACGGCGGTCGGCAAATGCCTCGTTCAGCACCGGCAAACCCGCAGCCCGCCCGGCGGCAATCAACTGCGCTCCGGACAAGCCCAGCAGTATCAACGCCGGGTCCAGTACCGCCACCCCACGGGCAATCGCCCGCGCCACCCGTTCATCCTGCGCCGCCGTGTTGTACAGCGCACCGTGCGGTTTGACGTGCGCCAGCCGCAATCCCAGGCGCGCAGCCTGCTCGGCCAGCGCCTCCAGCTGCTGCGTCACCCATGCCGCAATTTCCTCTTCCGACGCGGCCAGCGCCCGGCGGCCAAACCGGGCGCGGTCGGGATAACCCGGATGCGCGCCCACTGCCACGCCGTATTCAGCCGCCAGCCGCAGCGCCGCCGTCATGCTGGCGGCGTCGCCGGCATGCCCGCCACAGGCAATCGACACCCGCGCCAGATAGGGCATCAGGCTGGCGTCGTCGCAGCCTTCGCCAATATCGGCATTCAGTTCGATCATGCCAGCGCCTCGATCGCCCACGGCGCAGGCGCCTGCGCAGTCGCTGCCTCGACGGTTGCAAACCGCACCGCATCGCCCGGCCGCAATTGCGCCAGCTGCGGCCAGTCGGCGGCGATCACTGCAGCGATCGCCGGGTAGCCGCCGGTCACCGGACCGTCCCAGCCCAGAATGATCGGTTGGCCGTCGGGCGGAACCTGCACCGTCCCGGGCAACACGCCCTGCGACGGCAATTCAGCCCGGGCATGCGTCACCGCCGGACCGATCAGGCGCAGCCCGCGCCGGTCGGATGCGGCACCCACCCGATAGCTGCCGCAAAAAAATGCCGTCAGCCCGGCATCGTCGAACCGGCCGGCCTGCGGTCCCGCCACCACCCGCAGCGGCGCGTCCAGCGGCAGGACGGGGGGATGGGCGCGCAGCAGATGCATTTCGCCCGTCGGGGTAGCGCATGCCAGCGTATCGCCCGTCCGCAGCGCACGCCCCAGGTATCCGCCAAACCCAGCCGGCAACAGCGTGCTGCGGCTGCCC
>ERZ761609.1262-NODE-1262-length-23433-cov-52.822782_pt1 | contig 23433 bp, 21 predicted proteins | sample MGYA00511163_ERZ761609 | MGnify/ENA primary metagenome ERZ761609 (study PRJEB28899, sample SAMN02445070) | bioreactor sludge metagenome | biome: EBPR sludge | place: Australia: Brisbane, Thorneside Wastewater Treatment Plant | collected 2011-12-16 ... | reverse complement strand
GCGGCGAGGAGGAGGAGGAAAGCGGGGGTGGAGCGATGCATGGGACCAAGGTATCGCAGGCGGGGGTGGGGGCGGGCAAGAAAAGGCCCCGCGGCGAGGAGCGAGTTCGCCGCGGGGCTTGCTGAGAGGGGAGCCTACGCCAGGGAGGCTCAGGGATTCCGGCGTTTGAGGGTGGGCCGTTCGTCGGGGTCCTCTTTGGGCTTCTTGGGGTCGTCGCCGGCTTCGATGGGATCGGTGGAGCCGGGGGCGCGGCGCAGGGTGGGCCGGTTGGGATCTTCCGGGGTGGCCTTGCGGCGGCTGGCGAGCATCAGGATACGATTCTTGACGTCCTCGAATTCGGAGGTCGTGACGACGTATTCGGGGCGTTCCTTGAGGAGGTTTTCGACATTCTCCTGAGCTTTGGTGATGCGGTCGCCGGTGGGCGGATGGGAGCGGAAGATTTTGGAGATGGCGCCGGGCTTGCGTTTTTCGAGGGCTTCGAGGCGTTCGAAGAAGTCGATGAAGCCGTTGGGGTCATAGCCGGCCTTGTACATGTACTGGAGGCCGAGCAGGTCGGCTTCGGCTTCGAAGGCGCGGGAGAAGCTGAGGAAGCCGAGGGGGATGGCGAGGCCGGCGGCCTGGCGGATGCCGAAGCCGGTCCAGCCGCCCATGAAGATGAGGGGGATGGTGGCGAGGTTGATGGTCTGGCCGCGGGTGGCCTGGCGGGTGCCGTGGCGGGCGGCGATGTGGGCGATTTCATGGCCCATGACGCCGGCGATCTCGCTTTCGTTTTCGGCGAGGGTGATCAGGCCGGTGTTGACGAAGAAGAAGCCGCCGGGCAGGGCCATGGCGTTGGGTTCGTCGGTATCAATGACCTTGATGGTGACGGGGACCTGGCAGTCGGAGTTGCGGACCAGGTTCTGGCCGACGCGGTTGATGTACTCGGCGATGACGGGGTCGTCGACGATGCGCGCCTGGCGCTCAATTTCCTGGGCGAGGCCCTTGCCGAGGGCGATTTCCTTTTCGAGGGAGTACCAGTTGTAGCCCTTGCCGACGTCGCGTTCGCCGATGGCTTCGATGTCCTGCTTGCTACCCTTCTTGACTTTCTTCTGCGGTTCGGCGAAAGCCACGGGAAGGGCGAGGGCCAGGGTCAGCACCAGCGCCAGCGGCTTCGCCATGAACGGGTTGAATTTCATCGGCTCGCTCCTGTCCGGGAAGGTCGTGTCCCTTGCGCCCAGTATACGCCGGGTGGCGGCCGGGGGAAACCTTCCTCTGTACCTTGTAACGTACACTCAATGAGATGGGTTACAACGATCCGGAGACGCAGGGAATCGCGGCGCGGTGGCGCGCAGAGTTCCCCGTGACGCAGAAACTGATTTATCTGAACCACGCGGCGGTGGCGCCGCTGCCGAGGCGGGCGGCGGAAGCGATGCAGCGGCAGGCGGAGGACGCCTGCCTGCACGGCTCGCTGCATTACCCGGAGTGGATGGCGGCCTGCGACGGGGTTCGCGAGGCCACGGCGCGGATGGTGAACGCCGAGGCGGGCGAGATTGCGCTGGTGAAGAACACGAGCGAGGGGATCGCGACGGTGGCGCTGGGCTTCCCGTGGAAGGCGGGCGACCGGATTGTTGCGTTTCATGAGGAATTCCCGGCCAACTATTACATCTGGAAGAAGTTGGAGGAGACGAAGGGCGTCCGGGTGGAGTGGCTGTCGTGCTTCGACGGGCTGGAAAAGGTGGAGGCGGCGGCGCGCGGGGCGCGGTTTCTGGCGATCAGTTTTGTGCAGTATTTGAGCGGGTTCCGGGCGGATCTCGAGGCGATCGGGGCGATCTGCCGGCGGGAGGGCGTCTTTTTCTTCGTGGACGCGATTCAGGGGCTGGGGGCGTTTCCGTTCGACGTGCGGGCGATGCAGGTGGACGCGTTCGCGGCGGACGGGCACAAATGGCTGCTGGGTCCCGAAGGGGCGGGGGTGCTGTACATCGCGAAGGAATGGCAGGACCGGATTGAGCCGGTGGAGTTCGGGTGGACGAACGTGGCGGGCTGGGCGGATTACGCGTCGCGGGACATGACCTTGCGCAAGGACGCGGGGCGCTATGAACCGGGGACGCTGAATGTGATCGGGTCGTTCGGACTGCGGGCGTCGATGGAATTGCTGCTGGAAGTGGGGATTCCGGCAGTCTCGAAGGCGATCGTCGCGGTGACGGACCGCCTGGCGGAAGGGGCGCGGGCGAAGGGCTACGAGGTGCTGGGGGAGCGGAAACCGGAGACGGCGGCGGGGATCGTGTGTTTGCGGAAACCGGGGGTGGATGCGCGGGTGACGCACGCGCATCTGCGGGACCGGAGGATGTTCGGAGCGCCGAGGCAGGGCTGGCTGCGGCTGTCGCCCCATTTTTATGTGTCGCTGGAGGACGCGGACCGGGTGGTGGAGGCGCTGCCGTAGAGGGTCGAGTTGCGGTATGCTACATCGCGGAAGCGAAGGAGGACGAGGGCATGGCTGAGAGCACAACGGGCCGGAAATACCGGGTGACGAAGATGGTGGAGGCGCGGCGGTTGAACCCGAACAGCGGGATTCCACTGACCGAACCGCCGACGGCGCTGCCGTTCGGGGCCATGCTGGACAATGTGCGGGAAGAGCGGGACGTGTTCAAGTTCACCTACCTGGGCAAGCCGTACCAGTGTTTGCAGACGATACTGCGGCCGGCGATGGAGCCGTTCGGAGCGGCGCCGGCGAAGGCGGCGGCGGTGGTCGAGGAAGACGATGGCGGCGTGGAGGAGACGGTGGTTTCGTCTCCGGTGGCGGTGGTGGCGGCGCCCGTGCCGGCCGTGGTGGCGGCGGACGCGGCGTTTCAGTGGGAGACGGTGGCGACGTCGCACGGGGCGATTTTGAGGGCGAAGGTGCCGGGCGGGTGGCTGGTGATGACGGGCCGGGGAACGGGACTGGCGTTCGTTCCGGACGCGGGTCACAAGTGGGACGGGGCGACGCTGGAATAGCGGCGCGGGCTGAATCTGGTATCGTCGAAATCTGGAGGAGATTTCCCGGGAATGAGGCTGATCCGCAGGATGGCCGGCGGGGCGCGGGAGCGCGTGCGCCGGTGGGAAGAGGAGCGGCGGCTGTCGCCGCTGTATGCGCCGGATGCCGGACAACTGGACGCGCAGGAGCATTTGCAGGAGGCGGTGGCGTGGCTGAAGCGGGCCCAGGATGCGGGTTCGGACCGGGGGGTGTCGTATGGGGTCCGGTTTGGCGAGGATTTTGACCTGAGTTATCCGGAAACGACGGGCTATATCTGCCAGACGTTCGTGGAATTGTGGCGCAAGACGGGCGATGCGGAATTGCTGGAACGCGCGCTCGAGATGGGCGATTGGGAGGCGGAGATCCAGATGGCGGAGGGGGCGGTGATGGGGGGCAAGTACAACACCAGTCCGACGCCGGCGATCTTCAACACGGGGATGGTGCTGCTGGGGTGGGCGGAATTGATCCGGGCGACGGGGGAGGAGCGATTCCGGCAGGCGGCGGCGCGGGCGGGCGAGTGGATGCTGGCGATGCAGGAGGCGAACGGGAACTGGATCCGGGGCAATTCGAAGTTCGCGACGGCGGCGACGACGGTCTATAACGTGAAGGCGGCGTGGGGGTTGTGCGCGGCGGGCCTGGCGCTGGAGCGGCAGGATTTCGTGGACGGGGCGTTGCGGAACGCGGACTACTGCCTGACGAGGCAGACGAGGAACGGGTGGTTCCGGGAGTGTTGCCTGACGGACCCGGAGCGGCCGTTATTGCACACGATCGCGTACACGATGCAGGGCCTGGTGGAGATCGGGCGATTGACCGGACGGGCGGACCTGGTGGCGGCGGCGCGATTGGCGGCGGACGCGCAGATGGGGTTGATGGGGGCGGACGGATTCTTGCCGGGGCGTCAGGATGCCGGGTTCCGGGGGACGGTGGAGTGGTGTTGCCTGACCGGGTCGGCGCAGGTCTCGATCGTGCTGAGCACTCTGGCGGCATTGACGGGACAGACGGATTACCGGGAGGCGGCCGGGCGGCTGAACCGGTATGTGATGGCGCGGCATGACATCCGGAATGCGGATCCGAGGCTGCGCGGGGGTGTGGCGGGGTCCTGGCCGGTGGCGGGGGATTACGGGCGGCTGATGGTGCTGAACTGGGCGACCAAGTTCTTTGTGGATGCGCTGATGCGGGTGGAGTGGGGGGTGGCGGAGTAGGGGGTAAGGGCGATTTAGGGATTGGGTAGCCCCGCTTCTGCCTCCATGCCTACGGGGTTTTCGAGAGATTGGGGCTGGAGATTCGCTGAAGGACCACCTCGACCACATCGTCTGTTTCAAGTCGAAACCAGAAGGTGTAGCCGGCGTCCGATTCCCCCTCCGCTGCCGTCCTGAACCAGCGATCCACCGGAAGATCTTCGAGAAAAGCCAGATCAGCGATTTCCGGCGGCAGTCGAACTCCGAATTGCGACTCGATCAGAGTCAGGACCACAAACAGTTTGTCGTTATCGACTTCCGTCGAAAACAGATCGACCCTCCGATCGGGTCCTCCCCGGGTCTTCCGCAAGCTCTTCGGCAGGGGCCTTTCAAGGGCAAAAAGCCGCCTCACCCGTTTTCGAACTTCCGGGTCCGGGTCATTGACTCTTGAGAACAGCGCTTCACGAATTCGATCATCTTTCACGCTGGACAAGCGGTCGAAACAGAAGACCGACCAGGTACCAGATTCCAAACCGGCCAGAATCGCGTCATTGACTTCGACGCCGACTTTCTTCGATTTTGCCAACTGGAGGAGAAAAGGAACGTCTGCCCCATCGAGATCTTTGAATTGCAGCACGGACCACACACGTTCAGCATCCGATGGACGCATAGCCACACTCAGCGCAGACTTCATGGCATGAATTGCAACGACGTGCTCTTCAACGCGAAGCCAATCCAGCATCGTGGGCACGAAGCTATGTGCATGTTTGGTAGCAAAGAGATTGTAGAGACATGCGCGGATGTCACCTCGCGTCGCTCTGGGCACCCACTCGGCGGCGAGAGGCAAAACCTGTTCAGCCAGCTGTTGGTTGGTGGCTGTCTCGAATTGCTGAATATTCCTGACCGGCACTCCCAGTTTCTGCTGAAGATCCTGCGCAATCCTCCCCGCCTCGATCTTGTTCAGCTCTATTTCCTTAAATCGATCAAACATGGCCGCTCATGACTTTCGGCTTTTGATTTCCTGGACGTCCACCCAATCACTTTATCGCGAACCGCAGTGTCTGAGGGCAACAGGGCGTAAGAAGATGGCGAACCCGCCGCAACGGGTCAGAGATCGAGCACCTGGGGGTTTCGGGGACGGTACACTCAATCACCAAACCCCAGGCGGGTCGCTGGATTTCGTGGTGCTCAAATGCCACCCTGTTGCGCCGGGTTTGCTATCTGCTTGCATTCATGTACCCCGGCGGGCGAGGACCCTCTTTCGGCCCGGATGCTCCCCGTTGTCCTGCGGCACTCGGGTTCGAGATTAAGTGATTGAGTATACTGTCCCCGAAACCGAAACCCCGAAACGGCTCTGAAACGCATGCTTACTGACCCGTCCCCAACTTGTAGCGCCTGACCATGCCCGTCTGTGAGGACGTGACCAGAATTCCCGCGTCAAAACCGAGCGGCACATCCCATTCGGCGTCCTTGTCCGTCGTCAACTCGAACGGAATCCAACTCCGGTTCGTCCGGTCCAGCAGGCGATAATCGGGTTTGCACTTCGGAAAATGGGCGATCACCTCGTTATCATCCCGGAGGGCAAGCCTGGAAATGGACCTGCTATCCGCACAGTCTGGGCCGTCATAGCGGCCAACCTCCCGGCCATCCAAGGCGAACTCGATGAGTTCGTTGCCGCTGGTAAGCCATGCGACCTGATCCCCGGTGGCACGCAACGCCGAGAGTGAACTGGCATCTCGACTACGCGGGTTCACCGGATTGGCGCCATCGACCACATGCGGTTTCGCCCTTATGGACTGACTATCCAGGAGCTTGCCGGATGGGTCGAACCGCTTCAGGACGTTCCACGCTGAGATGGCGTCTCCGCTCCGGACCCATCCAATGGTCCAGATCGTGCCATCGGGCGCGAATGTCACGACCTTGGGAACGTACGGCCAGAGTTGCGTCACTACTTGGCGAAGGCGGTCCGGTTGAATCCGAGCCAGGAATGTCGTGCCGCGGCCATCATTGCTATACACGCTGCCAATGACGGCAACAGATCCATCCCTTGCGCCCGCCACTCCAGCGACGGTGATGTGGCGGCCCTCCGGAATGGAGAGGCGAATGCGTTCGAGTTCTCCATCTCTGCCGATGCGGTGGATGAGAGGTTCATCGGACCGATTCCCGTCGATGACCAGAATTGCGCCGCCGCTCCAATGCGGGGTAGCGAGTCCACCCAAGGTGAAGCCCTCCTGTTTCTGTCTCTCCAACGTGAACCGGTGGGTGTCCTGGCCGAGCGCCAGATTCAGGCTACCCTCGAACGTGAGCAATGCCACCGCAAGCAAGACCAGCTTCAGGCAGCGGCCACATGCATTGTGCATTTGTGAGCCTCCTTTTTCGCGTTTGGGAGGGCGCTTCTGTCCTTGGGAGGACGTTTCCATTATTAATTCTTGCGTTAAAAGTCAATCATTCAATTGACTGAACCCGGATTTTGGGCGGCGCTACACCCAATCACTGTATCGCGAACCGTAGTGCCTCGGGTCAACGGGAAGCGAGGAGATAGCGGACTTGTCAGATTGGGTCCGGAATCGAGCGCCTAGCTTGCCGGCCCGGAGTTTCGGGAGTTTCAGTTTCGGGGGTTTCGGGGACGGTACACTCAATCACCAGACCCCTGGCAGGCCGCTGGATCTGCACGGTGCTCCAATGGCACCCTGTTGCGCCGGGGTTGCTATCTGCTTGCATTCATGTACTTCGGCGGGCGAGGACCCATTTTCGGCCCGTATGCTCCCCGTTGTCCGGCGGCACTCGGATTCGAGATGAAGTGATTGAGTCTACTGTCCCCCTCCCCGTCCCCCCTCCCCGAAACGGGAGATTGAGCCGGTCTGGCGATGTGTATACTTGGAGAGAGGCATACACACCGATGCGGACCAACATCGTGATCGATGACGGGTTGATGAGCGAGGCGCTGGCGGTGACGGGGCTCAAGACGAAGCGCGAGGCGGTCGAGTTGGGTTTGCGGACGCTGGTGCGGCTGAAAAAGCAGGCGCAAATCAAGAAATATCGCGGAAAACTGGCCTGGCGCGGCGACCTGGAGGCGATGAGGACGGACCGTTGATTCTCGTCCATTCGAGCGTCTGGATCGACTACTTCCAGGGCGCGAGTACCCCGCAGACCGAGTTACTGGACCGGTTGCTGGGGGTGGAGGAGGTCGCCATCGGGGATCTGATTCTCGCCGAGGTGTTGCAGGGTTTCGTCCATGAACGGGACTTCCGGCGGGCGCGGCAGATTCTGGCGGCGTTGACGCCCGTGGAACTGGGCGGGGCCGCGATGGCCCTGCAGGCCGCCCGCAACCATCGAACGCTCCGCCAGCGCGGGGTGACGGTCAGGAAGACCAGCGACACCTTTATCGCCACCTGGTGTATTGCCACGGGAACGCCGCTGCTGCACAATGACCGCGACTTTGATGCGTTCGCCCGGCACCTGGGGATGCCGGTGATTGCGGCCTGAACGGGGGAAACCGGAACGACGGCGGGACTGGCTGCAGTGGGGGGCGCGGGAGGCGCCCCCGGGGGGGTGGGAGTTAGCCGGCGATTTCCTTGGCTTTGGCGATGGCGGCTTCGTAGTTGGGGTGTTCGGCGACTTCGGGGACGTATTCGACGTATTCGAGTTTGTTGTCGGGTCCGACGACGAAGATGGCGCGGGATTCGATGCGCCAGTCCTTGATGAGAGTGCCGTAGGCCTCGCCGAAGCTGGCTTCGCGGTGGTCGGAGATCATTTTGATGTTATCGACGCCGAAACTCGTGCACCAGCGGTTCTGGGCGAAGGGGAGATCGACGCTGACGGTGTAGAAGTCGATATTGGGCAGCGAAGCGGCGGCTTCGTTGAATTTCTTGGTCTGCATGTCGCAGACGGGGGTGTCGAGGGAAGGCACGACGCTGAAGACGCGGACCTTGTTGCCGGTGGAGGCCAGCGAGACAGGCTGCATGCCTTTATCGACGGCCGAGAATTCGGGGGCGGGATCGCCGGCTTTGAGTTCGGGCCCGGTGAGTTCGAGCGGGCCGCCTTTAAAAGTAGTGGTTCTGGACATGGTGTTTGGTAGATCCTCCTCAGATCAGTCTAGCAACCGGGCGAGTTCTTCCCGGCGGGTGACGGGAAGCTGGCAAGTGAAATTCTGGCAGACGTAGGCGGCGGGGTTGCCGTCGACGGGGGTCATTTGGGCGAGAGCGGGGATCCAGCGGGCGAAGCGGTCGCGGTCTTCGTCGCGGGCGAGCAGGATGACGGAGGTGAAGGGGCGGAAACGGCGGGTGGCTTCGAGCAGGAGGGCTTCGGTATCAGGGTGGCCGGCGGGCCCGGCGATGACGATCTGGGCGTTGGGGGCCAGATCGCGCAGCCAGGCGGAGAGCAGGAGCGGGGCGGTGGGCCCCTGCTGCATCAATCGTTTGGCGAAGGCGCGGAGGGCGTCGAGGGCGGTGTCGCGGAGGTCCGTCAGGCCGGTGTAGCCGGCGAGGCGGAGGAGGTTGAGGACGGCGACGGAGTTGCCGGAGGGTTCGGCGCCGTCGTAGTCCTCTTTGAGGCGAAGGACGAGGTCCGGGGCGTCGTTGGAAGAGAAAAATGCACCGTGTTCGCGGTCTTCGAAGAGTTCAAAGAGGCGCGCAGTGAAATCGAGGGCGGTCTGGAGGTGGGCAGAGTCGAAGGTGGCTTCGTAGAGGTCGAGGAGGGCCTGGACGAAGAAGGCGTAGTCGTCGAGGAAGCCGGGGACGGCGCGTTCGCCTTCGCGCCAGCGGCGGTAGAGGGTCCGGGATTCGGGGTCGTAGAGGTTTTTGAAGACAAAAGAGGCAGCGCGGAGGGCCGAATCGCGGCAGTTTTGGGCGAGTTGGGGGTCGTGGGCAGCGAGAATGCGGGCTCCGCGGGCGAGGGCGGAGATCATGAGGGCGTTCCAGGCGGTGAGAATTTTGTCGTCGAGGTGGGGGCGGGGGCGTTTGGCGCGTTCGGTGAGGAGTTCGGCGCGCATGGCGGCGAGGGCGGTTTCGAGGTCGGCGGGGGGGAGGGAGTAGCGCCGGGCGGTGGCGTCCAAAGGATTGACTTCACTGAGGATATTGCGGCCGGTGAACTCGCCGTGGGGGTCCTGGGCGACGTTGCCGTCGTCTTCGCAGCCGTAGTAGTGGGCGAACCATTCGGCGCGCTGTTCTCCAAGGATTTCAACGAGTTCCGCGTGGGACCAGATATAGAAGGCGCCTTCGGACTTGTGGTTGGGCTGGGCGGGGTCGGGGGCGGAATCGGCGTCTTCGGCGGAGTAAAAAGCGCCTTCGGGGTGGGCTAAATCGCGCGAGATGTAGTCAAAGATGCCTTTGAACGTGTTCAGGAAGGAGGTTTCGCCGGTGATCTGGAAGGCTTCGAGGCAGGACGAGGCGAGTTGGGCCTGGTCATAGAGCATTTTCTCGAAGTGGGGGACGAACCAGCGGTCGTCGACGGAATAGCGATGGAAGCCGCCACCGAGGTGGTCGTACATGCCGCCTTTGGCCATCTCCCGGAGGGTGAAAGTGGTCATTTCAAGGGCTTCGGGGTTTTGCGAGAAGGCGTGATAGCGCAGGAGGAAGTCGAAGACGACGGGCCGGGGGAATTTGGGGGCGGAGCCGAAGCCGCCGAGTTTGGAATCGAAGGAACGGCGGAAGTAATGGAAGGCGGATTCGAGGGCGTTGGGGTTGAGGACGCTCGAATCGGGGCGGACTTCGGTGGCGCGGGCGATTTCGGCGATGACGGATTCGCTGGAGGCGAGGATCTGGTCGCGTTTGGTGAGCCAGGCCTGGTGGATCTGTTCGAGGATGGAGGAAAAGCCGGGGCGGCCATAGCGGGCGTCGGGGGCGAAGTAGGTGCCGCCGAAGAAGGGTTTCAGGTCGGGGGTGAGCCAGACGGACATGGGCCACCCGCCGGACCCGGTGGTGGCCTGGACGAAGGTCATGTAGATGCGGTCCACGTCGGGGCGTTCCTCGCGGTCGACCTTGATGGAGACGAAGTGGCGGTTGAGCAGGTCGCCGATGGCTTCGTTTTCGAACGATTCGCGCTCCATGACATGGCACCAGTGGCAGGTGGAGTAGCCGATGGAAAGGAAGATGGGCTTGTTTTCAGCGCGGGCTTTGGCGAAAGCCTCCTCGCCCCAGGGGAACCAGTCGACCGGATTATGGGCGTGCTGGAGCAGGTATGGGCTTTTTTCGTGAACGAGGCGATTGACGTGCATTATAGTGATAGCGAAAAGGATAAAGATTCATGATGGACCCGGCAAGCTTCAAGAAACAGGCGCGCGAGGAGTTGTATGAACTTCTGCGCATCCCGAGCATCAGCACCGATCCGGCGCACAAAGGGGATGTCCAAAGGGCGGCGGATTACATCGAAGCAGGGCTCAAACGCGCCGGAATGACGCGAACGGAGCAGATTCGGGTGGGCGAGGGTCATCCGCTGGTGTACGGGGAGTGGCTGGGGGCGGAGGGGCGTCCGACGCTGCTGCTGTATGGGCATTATGACGTTCAGCCGGTGGAACCGCTGGAGGAGTGGGTGTCGCCGCCGTTCGAGCCAACGGAGCGGGATGGGAATGTGTATGCGCGGGGGGCGTGCGACGACAAGGGGCAGACGTGGATTCTGGTGAAGGCTGTGGAGTGGCTGATGCAGCGGGACGGGCGGTTGCCGGTCAACATCAAGTTTCTGATTGAGGGGGAGGAGGAGTGCGGGGGGGAGTCGATTGCGGCGTACGTGGAGGAGCAGGGGGAGCGGCTGGCGGCGGACGCGGCGGTGATCTGCGACAGCGAGATGTTCGCGCCGGAGTTGCCGTCGATTTGCACGGGGTTGCGGGGGATTGTGTACGGGGATCTGGTGGTGGAGGGGCCGAGAACGGATTTACATTCGGGGGTTTACGGGGGGGCGGCGCCGAATCCGGTGATGGCAGTGGCGGAGATTCTGACGGCATTGAAAGGGCGGGACGGGAAGATTTCGATTCCGCATTTTTATGACCGGGTGGCGGAACCGGCGCCGGAGGAGATGGAGGCGTGGGCGCGATTGCCGTTTGACGAGGAGGAGTACCGGGCGAAGGAGGTGGGGTCGCCGGAACTGACGGGGGAGGCGGGGTATTCGGTGCTGGAGCGGGTGTGGGCGCGGCCGACGCTGGAGGTGCACGGGATTCGGGGGGGCTTCACGGGGGATGGGGCGAAGACGGTGATTCCGGCGCGGGCGGTGGCGAAGGTTTCGCTGAGGCTGGTGGCGGATCAGAGGCCGGAGGAGGCGGTGGAGCAATTGAAGTCGGCGATCGAGGGGGTGACGCCGATGGGGGTGCGGGCGCGGTTTGAGGTGCTGCACGCGGGGGCGCCGTCGCTGGTGAACCCGGACAGCGCGTTCATCCGGACGGCGGCGTCGGCGATGGAGGAGGTATTCGGGAACAAGACGGTGTACATGCGGTCGGGCGGGTCGATTCCGATTGTGGGGCTGTTTGACCGGCATTTGGGGATCCCGAGTGTTTTGATGGGTTTCGGGCTGCCGGACGACAATCTGCACGCGCCGAACGAGAAGTTTTACCTGGCGAACTTCGACCGGGGGATCGAGGCGGTGGCGCTGTATCTGGAGCGGTTGGGGTAGCGGGGGGGCCTTGAACCGAGGCAAAGAGCGAAGATCAGCCACACTCTCATCGTCGCTAGTCGGCTCGGTCAATGTCCTGAGGGTTAACTATGGGCGATCGCACTCAAGTGGATTTCTGAGTTTCCAGACCAACACATGCCGCTCCTGATTATCCTGCTTTCTTTGGTATGTATCTTCGTTGTCCTGCACCTCGGTCCATTGGGACCAGACGATGTCTTGGCCTTGGCCCATAAGAGACGACGTCACAAAATTAAGTCATTTTACACTTGGGCTCGCAATGAAACTGCAGTGGATCGGGATTTCAAGTCCTCGATGAACAAGAATGGCGCACTGCACAGCGTCAGCGAGCCCCTATCTTCGACCCCCTCACTGGTCGCTGCTCTACTGAAAGGAAAGAAGCACGAGTGGATTGTCTATGCCTTGGCCAAGGATGACGTAGTCCAGTTGATCTACTACAACAAAGGCCCTGATCGAACATCGGTAGCTCCAGCCATTAGCGCAGCTACTTTAGTCGGCCTTGCGCAGCGGGAAAATTCCCAAACAGTTCTGTGCTTTCACAACCACCCGAATGCGGTGATGCTGCCAAGTGAACAAGATCTGTACTCAGCCAGAGCACTGGGAGATACCTTGGAGTACTCAGGACTCGCGCTGATAGAGTTTGTCTGCGGTAGAGGACATTTCGTAGAGTATTACCGAGCGATACCAGACGAACTGTTTCCAGTGGATCAGTTCTGTCAACAAGTGCGCGACGAGAACGGAACCGGCCCCCTCCGCAACTTGAGACTTCACCTAGAGAGATACTTCTGAAGGCTCCGCGGACGGCAGAGAGAATGCTGCGCCGGCAGGCGGTGATCAAGTTGCTGCTGGGGCAGGCTTTGGGGCTTGGGGGGTCACAAGGACGCTGAGGGGGATTTTTTTGGGGGGAAACGGGGTGGGGCTGTAGCCTTAGATCGATTTGGTGCGCCATATCATCTGAAGCAGGAGAAGGTGCGGCCTGGGAACGGCAGGCGGCTTCCCTGCCCTGCATTCGTGGTAAGCTATTGGAATCAATAGAGATAGTTCGATAACGGGAGATTTTGTGAAGCGTTTACTGGTCATTATCGTGGTCATCGGCGTGGCGGGATTCATCGGATACCGCGTATGGGACGCGTATCAGGCCAAGCAGGTGGCGGACGGCAAGGGGGCGAAGGGCAAAGGTGCGGGGAAGAAGGGGGCGCAGGTGGTGAGCGTAGGGGTGGCACAGGTCCGGCAGGGGCAGGTGCGTGAGGAGATTGCGATCACGGGATCGTTGCGGCCGAAGGAGCAGGTGGACGTGACGGCGAAGGTGACGGGGCGAGTGGAGTTGATTCGATTGAATGTGGGAGACCGGGTGAAGGTGGGGGATCTGGTGGCGGTCCTGGAAGATTCCGAAATTCAGCAGCAGGTGCGGCGGGCGACGGCATCACAGGAGGTGGTGCGGGCGACTTTGGAACAGCGGCGGGCGGAGATGGCGAACGCGCAGGCGGATCTGGAGCGGTCGCGGCAGTTGATGGAAGGGGGATTGATCCCGCGGCAGGAGTATGAGAGCAAGCAGACGAGTTTCCGGGTGGTGCAGGCGCAGGTGCAATTGACGCAGGCGCAAGGGGAGCAGGCGCAGGCGGAGTTGAATGAATTGCGGATCCGGCTGGAGCAGATGAAGATTGTTTCACCGATTGACGGGATCGTGGCGGAGCGTTTTGTGGACGTGGGGGCGGTGATCAGCCCTTCGACGCCGGTGATCCGGGTGGTGAACCTGTCGACATTGATTACGCGGGCGAACGTGCCGGAGCGGGAAGTGGCGAAACTGCGGCTGGGAAACCGGGCGCAGGTGGTGGTGGATGCGTTTGGGGATCAGACATTCGAGGGGAAGGTGTCGCGGATCAGTCCGGTGATGGACGCGGCGACGCGGAGTGCGCTGGTGGAGGTGGAGATTCCGAACCGGGACGGGGGATTACGGGCGGAGATGTTCGCGCGGGTGATGCTGGATCTGGGGACCGTGCGGCCGGCGGTGCTGATTCCGCGGGAGGCGATGGTGTACCGGGGGCAGCAGGCGGGGGTATTTGTATTGTCGGGCAACCGGCCGACGTTCCGGGAGATCGAACCCGGGGTGCCGCAGGGCAATGATGTGGAAGTGCTGGCGAACCTGCCGGTGGGGACGACGATCGTGTCGAAGGGGGCGGCGATGGTGAGCGAGGGCGTGAATGTGCAGATTTCCGGGGATGACCGCCCGGTGACGGCGCAGCCTGGTCCGCAATCGAAGAACAGGAAAGAGCCGTTGCGGGCGGATTTGAAGGCGGTCGAGGGCGCGGGCACGAATTGAACCGCGAATTGAGGAGCGAAGGGACGCGATGAGTTTACCTGAATTTTCGATCCGCCGTCCGGTGACGGTGCTGATGGCCTGCCTGGTGGCGATCCTGCTGGGAGGGATTTCGTTTGTCCGCCTGCCGGTCGACTTGATGCCGGAAGTGGAATACCCGACGCTGAGCGTACGCGCGGAGTATCCGGGGGTGGCGCCGGAGGAGATGGAGAATCTGGTGGCGCGTCCGCTGGAAGAGGCGTTCGCGGCGGCGCCGGGGGTGGAAAAGATCACGTCGACATCGACGGAGGGCAGCGCGAACGTGCGGGTGAACTTCGTGCACGGGACGAATCTGGATGAAGCGGCGAACGAGTTGCGGCTGCGTCTGGACCGGCGGCGCGGTTCGCTGCCGGAGGACATGTCTCCGCCGATTCTGTACAAGTTCGACGTTTCGCAGTTCCCGATCATGTTCCTGACGGTGGCGGCCGATGACATGGACCCGAAGGAGCTGCGGCGGTTCGTGGAGAAGCAGATTCAGTACCGTCTGGAGCGAGTGCCGGGCGTGGCGCAGTTCAACGTGCGGGGCGGGTTGCGACGGGAGATCCACGTGGATCTGGACCTGCAAAAATTGAGGTCGTTGAACCTGTCGGTGGCGAGCGTGGTGCAGGTGGTCCAGCGGGAGAACCTGAATCAGCCGGTGGGACCGGTACGCGAGGGCCGGTTCGAGGTCCTGCTGCGCACGCAGGGTGAATACAGGAATCTGGAGGAGATCCGGAGCCTGGTGGTCTCGACGCGCGGCGGGGTGCCGGTGTATTTGCGCGACGTGGCGAATGTCGAGGATTCGCACGAGGAAGTGCGGCAGTTTGTGAGCGTGAATGGAAAGCAGGCGGTCCGTCTGTTCGTCTACAAGCAGTCGGGGTCGAACACGGTGGCGGTGAGCGACTCGGTGTGGGAGGAAGTGGACCGGATCCACCAGGACTACCCGAACATTCACATTTCCGCGACCGGTGACAGCGCAACGTTCATCAAGCAGGCGATCGCGAACGTGAAGAGTTCGGCGGTGCAGGGCGCGCTGCTGGCGGCCTTGGTGCTGCTGGTGTTCCTGCGGAGCCTTTCGAGCACGACGATCATCGCCATTGCGATTCCGATTTCGGTGATTTCGACGTTCGCGCTGATGTACGGCAACGGATTCACGCTGAACACGATCAGCTTCGGGGGGCTGGCGCTGGGCGTGGGCATGCTGGTGGATAACGCGATCGTGGTGCTGGAAAACATCTTCCGGCACCGGGAGAACGGTCTGGAGTTGAAGAAAGCGGCGCTGGTGGGGAGCAATGAAGTGGCGGGCGCGGTGGTGGCATCGACGATGACGACGCTGGCGGTGTTCGTGCCGCTGGTGTTCGTGACGGGGATGTCGGCGGTGACGTTCAAGCAGTTGGCGTACGTGGTTTCTTTTTCGCTGCTGTGCTCGCTGGCCGTGGCGCTGACGATTGTGCCGGTGCTGTGTTCGCGGTATCTGGGCAAGGGAGCGAACCGGAACAGCAGGAACCTGTTCAATCGTCTGGCGGACGCGGTGGGACGCGGACAGGACCGGCTGGCGGAGAATTATGGCGGGCTGCTGCGCTGGAGCCTGGATCACAAACTGGTGACGGTGACTCTGGCTTGTTCGCTCTTCGGACTGGCGTACATGGGCATGCCGCTGATCGGTGTCGAGCTGCAGCCGGAGGCGGACGAAGGCGAAGTGCGGGTGAATGTGGAACTCGAGCCAGGCACGCGCGTGGGCGTCACGGATGCAGTGATGAACCAACTGGCGTCGATCGCCCGGGAGCAGTTGCCGGAGGCAAAGAACATCATGGTGGAGAGCGGCGGGGGCGGATTCCGCTCGAACGGCTCGCACATGGGCGAATTGCGAATTCAGCTGAAGGATCAGGCGGAGCGGCAGCGGTCGGCGAAAGAGATTGCGATGGCGATCCGGCCGCACATGACGATTCAGCCGGGCATGGTGGTGCGCACGCGGGTGAGCAGCATGATGATGCGGCGCGGCAGCAACTCGGATGACCGGCTGGCGGTGGAGATCCGGGGCCATGACCTGGAGATCCTGGCCGGGCTGGCGGAGCAGGTCCGGAAGGCGATGCTGTCGGTGGAGGGGGTACCGGAAGTGCAGGTGAGCCGTCAGCCGGGGATGCCGGAGATGGTGCTGCGGGTGGACCGCCTGAAGGCGGCCACGATGGGGCTGAACGTGAGCGACGTGGCGAACGCGATGGAGACGGCGGTGGGCGGGCGCCGGACATCGATGTTCCGGCAGCAGGGCGATGAGTTCAACATCATTGTGCGGTTGAAAGAGACGGACCGGATGGATGTGTCTCAGGTGGGCAAGGTGCCGCTGGTGACGGTGGGCGGGACGCCGATTCCGGCGGAGAGCATCGTGCAGATGCGGCGCCAGGAGGGGCCGACGTCGATCGAGCGCGTGGACCAGGAGCGCGTGATCACGGTGTCGGGCACGCTGGGCGCTCGCGATCTGGGTTCGGTGATGAAGGATCTGCGGCCCAAGCTGATGGAGATTTCGCGGCCGCTGGGCTACGAATTCACGTACGGGGGCGAGTACGAAGAGCAGCAGAAAGCGTTCCAGGAGCTGACGTTCGCGGCGATTCTGGCGTTGATTCTGGTGTACATGGTGATGGCGGCGCAGTTTGAATCGCTGCGTGATCCGTTCATCATTCTGTTCTCGATCCCGCTGGCGGCGGTGGGCGTGGTGACGATTCTGATCGTGACGCAGACGACGTTCAACATGCAGGCGTTCCTGGGGATCATCATGCTGGTGGGCATCGTGGTGAACAATGCGATTCTGCTGGTGGATTACACGAACCAGTTGCGGCGCGAGCATGGGATCCATCTGAAGGAGGCGGTGGTGACGGCGGGCATCCGCCGGCTGCGCCCGGTATTGATGACGACGGTGACGACGGTGCTGGGCCTGACGCCGATGGCGCTGGGCATTGGCGAGGGATCGGAACTCCAGCAGCCGATGGCGCGCGTGGTGATTGGCGGGCTGTTGAGTTCGACACTGATCACGCTGGTGGTGATTCCGACGATTTACTATCTGCTGGAACTGCGGACGGAGCCGTCCGAAGAGGGCGAAGCCGAGCCGACGCTGCAGCCGGCCGGCGATTAGTTCAGAGTCACACGCTGTCCTGGGGACGGCCGCTCGAGCTCCCGGAGGGAGTGGGCGGCCGTTTCCTTTTGCTGGATGAGGGTGAGCTGGCGGCGGAGCATGTCGTCGATCACGGGGGGGATGTCGTCGAGAGTGAGGGCTTCGAGACAGGCTTCGCGGGCGGCGTCAAAGTCGCCAAGGCGGCGGAGGACGTCGGTGACGAGGGCGAACTCCTGGAGGTGGTCGTCGAGGAAGTTCTGGCTGGCGGACTTGCCGCGTTTCCAGAGGCGGAGGGCATCGGCGCGGCAGAGGCGGGCGGCATCGGGGTGGCGTTCGTCGTCACACATCCAGGCGGCGTGGAGGGAGGCCCAGCCGGCGTCGGCGAACAGGTCGAAGGATTCGAGCAGGAAGGCGTAGGCGGCGAAGCGGCGGGCCTCGGGGGGGAGTTCGGCGGCGGCGAGGCGCTGCTGGTATTCAGGGGAGCGGACGAGGGTGGCGGCGCGGGCGTCGGCTTCGCGGAGGTCGGCGGCGGCATAGCCGCAGTGGGGGCAGAGCATGACCCAATAGCGGAGGGTGGAGCGGAGGAGTTCGCCGGGGCGGGTGTCGAAATCAGGGGGTTCGAGGGGCGTGGCGCCGGTGAGGAGGGTCTGGTGGGAGGTCCGGGCGCAGATGGCGCAGGGGATATCGTGGGGATCGAGTTGGGTCATCGTGTGCTTCAGGCTCAGATTTAGCACAATAGGGCGTATGATTGTCGATTACGAGGGGGTGCGGCTGCACCTGGCCCATCCGGACCGGATGCCGGGCCGCTGGGTGGGGCAGGACGAGGTGATGCGCCAGTTGCTGGCGGCATGGCTGGTGGTGGACGAGCGGGACGTGCCGATGAACCCGCGGCTGGTGGGCAAGCCGGGCGTGGGCAAGACGACGCTGGCGTGCGCGGCGGGCGAACGGCTGGAGCGGGAAGTGTACATCCTGCAGGCGACGGTGGACACACGGCCGGAGGACCTGATCGTCCAGCCGGTGATCGACGGGCCGGCGTCGCTGCGCTATGTCGCTTCGCCGCTAGTGACGGCGATGCTGCGGGGCGGGATCGCGGTACTGGACGAAGGCAACCGGATGCCGGAAAAGAGCTGGGCGAGCCTGGCGCCGCTACTGGACGGCCGGCGCTACGTGGAGAGCCTGGTGGCCGGCATCAAGATCAAGGCACATCCGCTGTTCCGGCTGGTGGCGACCATGAACGACGACGCCTCGACTTTTGATCTGCCGGAGTACATCCATTCGCGCCTGCAGCCGCAGATTCTGATCGATTTCCCGGAGCGCGACGAGGAGATGGCGATTTTACGGGAGAATCTGCCGTTCGCGGAGGAGCAGGTGTTGAGCTACGTGGCCGATTTTCTCGAACAGGCGCACGCGAGCGAGGAGCGCTACACGGTGCGCGATGGGATCAACGTGGGGCGATACACGCTGAAGCTGCTGGGCGGGCTGGAGACGACGGCGGTGACGCCGGCGCAGTTGAAAGAGGCGGCGGAGTTCGCGGTGGTTCACATTCTGGGCGAGGAGGCGCTGCGCTACGCGCGGCGGCGGTGAAGGCGGCATGACCGCGGGGCGGGAAGATCCGGCGGGGAGCCTGGTGCGCGGGCGGTTCACGTATTTTCCGGTGGCGCCGGGGCGCGTGGAGTTTGCCGTGGAAGTGCGGCGGGCGCTGTTGGAGATGATGCCGGGGGTGGTGGCGGTGGAATTGCCGGGGTGGCTGGAGCAGATCTATCTGGCGGCGGTGGACCGGCTGCCGCTGATTTCGGCGATCGTCTATCCGGAGGACGAGGAGGGGGAGCAGGGCGTCTATCTTCTGGTGGAGCCGGCGGATCCGTTCGTGGAGGCGGTACGGACGGCGCGGGAGATCGGAGCGGAACTGGTGTTTCTGGAGCCGGACAGCCTGCACCGGCCACACATGCCGGATCTGTACCCGGACACCTACGCGGTGCGGCACATCGGGCGCGAGCGCTACGTGGACGCCTACCGGATACAGCCGCAGCCCCGGGACGAGGAGATGGCGGAACATGCGGCGGCGATGGCGTGGCGGCTGCAAGGGGCGAATCCGGAGGTGGAGACGCTGGTGGTGGTGTCGCTGAACGCGCTCGATCCGCTTCTGGACGCGATGGAGTCGCCGCAACCCGAGCCGCGGCCGGGTCCCTCGCGGGAGCCGGATCTGGTCCATCCCCATCCGGACACGCTGGGGGAGATCCTGGTCGAAATGCCGTACCTGCAGGAGCGCTACGAGCGGTCCCGCCTGGCGGCGCGGCCGGAGGAGTTTCTGGACCGGCTGCGCGTGCAGTACAGCCTGCTGAAAGAGGCCGAGGAGCAGTACGCGAAAGAGACCGGCGAACGGCTGGCGCACTGGCAGCGGCGGCTGATCGCGCGGTTCAGCCGGAACCTGGCGGCGGTGGACCAGCAGTTGACGGCGAGCCTGTATGACCTGACCATGGCCGCGCGGGCGATCGTGGACGACAATTACGCGTGGAGCGTGTGGACGCAGGCGGGCGGCTACGCGTGGCAGAGCGAGCACACGGAACTGGAGACGGTTCGGCTGACGGCGGCGGAAGTGTTCGTCCGCACCCGCAAAATGCGCCTGCGGCGGCGGCGGCCGCGGCCGAAACAGCGCCTGCTGCCGCGGAACTGGAAGCCGCGTCCGAAGGAGCAGTATCCGGGCGAGTGGGCGGAGGCCGTGGATGGTTCGTCGATCTGCTCCTATCCGCCCGAGGATCTGGTGATCGAGGAGTATGGGCGCTTCCTGAAGAAACAGGCGCGGAGCCTGCTGAGCAGCGAGCAGACGCGCGTGGAGCCGTTCACGTCGAGCCTGTACGACGGGGTGGACATCCGCGAGACGATCCGGAACTGGCACGAGGGGAAGCTCTATGTCCGGCAGGAACGCCGGCGCGCGGGCGATGTGGGGGCGGTGGTCATCGTTTTCGATGAAGACCGCGAGGAGCGCTACGATTACCTGACCACATGGCTGGGCGAGCACCAGAACGAGAGCGACATGGCGTTCTATTCGACGCGCCCGTTCGAGCGGATGGTGGGCCCGGGGATCGGCAGGGCCGAATATGGCGGCCTGCTGATGGTGCTGCCGCCAAGGCGGATGATGGATGTGTGGACGGATCCGGACTACGATTTCGTGGAGACGAAGGCGGAACGGCTGCTGGTGGCGGCGCTGGACTATTCAGTGGAGCGGCACGTGGTCTACGCGGCGACCCGCCCGCCGCGGAGCCTGTTCCGGACGATCGCGAACCACCTGGGCCGGCAGATCGTGTATCTGCCGCTGGGCCAGCTTTCGCCGGCACGGCTGAAGCGGTTACGCGTGGTGCACGTTCTGGACCATCCCTCGCGCCGCGAGGGCGCGAAAGCCTACCTCTGGTGAAAGTCGAATGAGACGGAAGTGGAGCCGGCGACAGGAATCGAACCTGCGACCCTCTGATTACAAATCAGACGCTCTACCAGCTGAGCTACGCCGGCCTGTTCCTTGGTCAGGATAGCAAAATGGCGGACCAGACAAACGGCAACCCCACTCCGGGTTGCTGCATCTGACTGAATTGATGTTGTTGCTCTCCATGGCGGTGGCCGGTTTGCTCTCGATTGGGGAACCACTGCCTTCTCTCCAGGGGAAGGACTTGAGCGGAACTTCGATTGAATTGCCGGCTGCGGCCCGGGGCGACGTCACCTTGCTGATTGTCGGGTTTTCCTACGATTCACGCGTTGCCGTCGAAGATTGGGCGAAGAGGTTTCGGCAGGAATTCGAGCGCTTGCCGGGTGTCCGTTTCTACGAAGTACCCATGATTGGCGGGATGGCCCGGATGGGGAAATGGTTTATCGATTCCGGGATGCGCAGAGGCACCCCGAAGGCCGATCACGGCAAAGTGATTACGGTCTATGGGGGCAGCGGCGACTGGAAGAAGCGACTCGGCTACCGGGACGGCGCCGCGGCTTACCTGATTCTGTTGGACCGGACGGGCCGGGTCCGGTATCTCTATCAGGGCAAAATGGATTCCGCGGCATGGCGGAAGCTGGCTTCGACGACGCGGCAATGGATGCAACAGGCGCGATAGCGCGAGGCGGCAAGGAAGGAGAGGGGATTTTGAAGGAGTTTTTTGGACCGATTCCCGTGGGATTCGTCATCGGTGCGGTGGCCGTGGCCACTCTGGTGACGCTGATTTCGTGTGCGCCGAACCGCTGGGTGGAGTTGGTGGAACGGGCGCTGCGCAAGCGGCGCGCCCGCTCATAACTTTATGAAATAAAAGCCTTAATCACCCGCTTCGGCTTTTTCGGCCTTGCGGCGCTCCGCCCGTTTGCGGGCCGCCTCGGACATTTTGCGGCGCGTTTCCTCGGAAAGCCGGCGGCGCGGCTTGGGCGCACTGGAAACGGCAGCCAGTTCGGTGAGAACTTTCGGCTTGCGTCCTCGCCGGGGGGCTTCCGTGTCGGCGAGAAGCTGTAGGGCAATGATCGCGTTGTCAATTGCGGCGCGGCGCTTCTGCAGGGATTCAAGAATCACCGGAATGGTAGTGTTAAGTGCCATATTGAATCTCCAAGTCAACCTGGGGTCTGCCATTGGTTCCCCGGATCAACTGCCGCCCGGATTCCCGGGCTTTGCAGCATTCATTTCGGAAATAGGCGCTTGGCTACCCCATCTGAGCGTATCATATTCAACTCGCTTATCTCCAAAAAAAGTTTTGCGGTCAGTGTGCCAGCGACCCGGGATTCGGAGGCGCCCCGGTTCAATACGCCGAGCCCCGGGTCCGGTGGATTATGGCAATGCTTGAATCCGGGTGACGCGCCCGGGCGACAATGATGATAGTAGAGTCCATGCCACCCGAGAAATTCCCCGGCCTCCGCCACTCCAATCCGCCGCTGAAACCGGTCCTCCTTTGGGATGGCGATTGCGGATTCTGCGCCCGTTCCGCCGCGCAATTCCGCCGGATGGCGAAGGGCCGCGTGGCCGACGCTCCCGTCCAGCCGCTCCTGAACACGCTTCCGCCCGAAATTGCCGCCACCGCGAGCGCGCAGATTCTGTTTCTCGACACCAGCGGCGCCGTCACGGGCGGTATTCGCGGAATTTCCGCCGCGCTGAAAGCCGCCGGCCGGCCTGTGCTGGCCGGGGTTCTCGTCTTCCCTCTGTTCTACCCGCTCTTCCGCCTCGCCTACCGGCTCATCGCCCGCCTCCGCTTCCTCTTCCCCGCCCCAGGCGCCTGCCCGAGGTAGCTACCGCCCATCCCCGTCGAGGTACGACACCTCCACCGGCCCCACCAGCAGCAGGTATACCGGACGCCCCGGCGAAATCTCCACCGCCGGTCCATCCGCCGCGATCGAAAACCAGTTGAATCCCGGTCTCAGCAGCACCTCCGCCTCGACCGTCACCTCGCCAAACTCCCAGAAACCCTGCCGCACCGCCACCCGCTCACCCACCGGACGGCCCTCCTGCTCCAGACCCACCATCCGCTCCGCTCCGTGCGTGGCCACCGTGAAGCGGACCCGCGCCCGCCTGTCCCCCTCGCCGTGGTCGACCCGGAACGTGGAAACCCGCTGGAGCAACCAGCGCACCGAGAAGGAATGTCCGAGCCGCTCCGCCGGCTCGGGGTCCGGAAACGGGTGCGGATACACCACGCTGGCGTTTCCGGCGTCCACACGCGCCAATCGCGCTCCGCCCCGGCCCAGCCACGCCGTTCGGCCCAGCAGGGAGGTCTTGTGCAGCCCCGGCGGGATCTCATAGCCCGGCGCACACGGAGGCGCTGTATCCCAGCATTGTTCGCCGTTCGCGGGCACGGCGATCGTGAAACCCTCCGCATTCCGCAACCGGTACGTGTCCGGCTCCGGCACCCGCCGCCACCGCATCGCTTCCAGCCCCGCCGTTCCGGCATGCACACCCCAGGCGCTCCGCAGCAACAGCAGGCCGAACACCACCAGCAGCACCTGCCCCAACCGCCGCCGCGTTCCGGGCGGGATTTCGTACTCCGCGCCGGCCACGGCCGCGAAGGCAGCCACCGCGGCCAGAAACGTGACCAGAAACCCGAGTCCGAATCGCGGATCGGGCCCGGTCGCGAGGATGAACAGCCCGCCCAACCCGCTCGCCACCACCGCTCCGGCGAGCGCCGTGCTCTGCCGCCGCGTCCATTCGCGGCCCGGCCCGGTCCGGCAGGCGAACCGCAATGCCAGCGCCGCCCCG
>ERZ761609.1261-NODE-1261-length-23443-cov-10.173593_pt1 | contig 23443 bp, 24 predicted proteins | sample MGYA00511163_ERZ761609 | MGnify/ENA primary metagenome ERZ761609 (study PRJEB28899, sample SAMN02445070) | bioreactor sludge metagenome | biome: EBPR sludge | place: Australia: Brisbane, Thorneside Wastewater Treatment Plant | collected 2011-12-16 ... | reverse complement strand
GGTTTTTGTTTTTGTAATCAGGTTCCTAAAAAAAACCTTTGCATACTCAGGAAGTGGATTTGAACGTTTGAAACAGGTTGTTTGGAATGCTTCTTTTGCATGCCATCTTTTTTATGACTTAATTCCAAAAGTTAAACAAACCCCAATATCCAAAACTTAAAATAAGGATCAGATAAATCAGATTATTGATTGCCAAAGTGGCTTTAATCCACCATCTCGTCTTGAGATATTTATAATTTTTAAGAGTAAATAGGATAAGCGGAATGGTAAAAGCTAACAGTAAAAAAGGAATGTAGGAGGATAAACTAATTAATGCTGAAGCATAATGTTTGTAGGGTGCATCAAAGTAATAGATGTTCTCATTAGTAACTAATACAAACAAATAACCAATTAGAAATAAATTAATTCCTATTATGAGAAATGTATGTTTGTAAGTAATATTTGTGTTTTTCAATTTAATTGCAGCAAAAGTGAATAGGACGATAAAAAAGAACAATAATCCACCTATAACCACAAGCAAAATTCTCAACACCGGCGTATTAAAAGGGGTTATGTAACTTTTAAGTCTTTCAAATTCTGGATTCGCCGGGAATAAAGTTGAAACGTCAATGATATGGTCACCTTTAGCTAACTCCTCTGATAAGTTAAATTGAACCGTCGAATCGTAATTGTGGTAAAAAAATAGATTTACAGATCCTTCTTTAGTATCCCAAATTGATGTGAGAAGTGTCCCGTCGCCATTTCTTTTTCTGCAAACATGCATAGTATCTGACAGGGCTGTAAAATAAGCTAGAGAAGGTGTGACATCCTGAGTTTTTAAATAGTCTTCCCCGTTTCGATAGCGTTCAAGCTGTCTCGCTTTTACAGGGTCTGTAATTGATGGACAAAAATTAGATAAAACATAATTCGAGTCATTACCTTCAATTAACATATAAGGCTCAACAATCAGGTAGCTGCCGTTTGTGTCAATATAGATAAACACATGATCATGAAATACACTATGATCGTATTTTTCAATGTAATTCCTAACTTCTTTTGCGGTCGCACATTTATGAAGGATATCCTCCAGATAGTCAACTTCATTACCAACTTTAAGCCTCTTTGGAAAAGGATTTTGTTGTTTTGGATGATAGGCTGCCAACCTGGAGAATGCAAGTCCTTTTTCATTCATTCCTGATTGAGGTGCGGTTTTGTTAGCTCCAGTGGGTCTTGCTCCGGTAAATGCAGCTCCGTACTCGTTTGAATTCTTAGCCGTTGCAAACCATATTTTTGGAGTAGTATACCAAGTGTCATGATTACAACCAACTACAGTTTTTCCATCAACGGTAATTTTATACATGCTGCATGCATTTGCCTGCTTATCGAAAAGAATAATAAAGCAAAAAACACATAAGATCAGAAGAGTCCTTACAATTTTCATGTACTTTAATGGGGTTAGCGTTTCTCTATCAATGCCAGCAACATTACTTCAGTTCATCTGCAATCACTACAAATTGGAAATAGTCCAGTAAATCTCTTTGTAAATCGCAGAGGTTCTGATACGCATTGAGCATAGTACTGCCCGGGGAAATACTCAGGTCTATTTCAAGTTCCGGAATTCCTTTTCCGGCCAATAGTCCGCTGAATCGTTTTTGGTAATTGCGCACATCTTTTTCAATGTTCGGATACACTTCGCGGTAATAGGGAAGCGATTTTTTTGTTTCGTCGTTCAATTCATTTGATCCTGAATTCGCAAGCAATTGCTGTTTTTCAGTTTCAATTCGGTCCACCATTTTTAAGGTTTCGTTGAGGAACTGCTCACGATCTTCCGATTCAATTTTCAATCCTTCCAGTTGTGTCCGGCTAAAATCGGTGCGTTGGTGTATGCCGTAATCCGAACGTTCAATCGTTCTGATTTCTTTTTGAATGACCGCCTTACTTTTCATTACTGTAAGCATCGACATTGTAAGTCCGGCACCTGCAAGCATAAGGATGGATGTGGTGAGGGTATTCACTTTCGAATCAGCATTTCGTAATCCTGTGATCAAATAAATCGGAATGAAAACAAAAATGGTGAAGAACATTGATCCCTGTGTCATTACGTTTGCTCCGGGCCAGTGCATGACTTTAAACAACACCCCGGTAACAATGAGCAGACACATTGGGATAGCGAGCATGAGAATACTTCTTTCGCGTCGGTGTTTGCTTTCTCTGAATTTAAGGGTAAACATGATAGGTAGAAACACCACAGTAAAAATGGCAATTCCCAATACCAGTAAGATACCTGCACCGGGCAGATGAAGGAATTTCAGAAGGGCTCCAACAAGAATACCCAAAGTAGAAGTGATACCGGAAAAAAACATGAACTTTTTCATGGCATAATAGTGTTTGAAGGTTAATAACAGTTGAGTTTCTTCTTCGATTTCACGCAATTCGGTTTTGTAAAAGCGTTTCAAGACTTCCGACAAATACGTATCGAAGTTTTCGTTTTCATTGTATTCTTCTTCGAGAATGCAACAGATATGATCCAGGAGGTTCAACTGCAGGTCCTCCGTTACAACGCCATGGATCCGAATGACGTTGTGGATCTTTTCTATTTGCAATTCATTCAGGCTATACATTACCCGTTTGGGGTTTAATGTCGAGCAGGAATTTCATGGTTTCCATGAATTCGGAAAACTCATTTACTTTCTCTTCCACTTTGCTTTTTCCTTTTGGAGTGATGGAATAATACTTGCGAATTCGTTTTCCGATGTATACGGTTTCTGTTGTAACCACACCTTCTTCCTCGAGTGCATGAAGGGTAGGGTATAGCGCTCCCTCGGTGATCTGGATCTTGTCGCCGGTGAGTGTTTTTACCTTCTGGGTTATTTCATAACCGTACATTTTTTCCTGGCTTGTGAGCAACTTTAAAACGATCGTTTTTAAAGTCCCTTTGATGAGTTCTGATGAATACATAGGTCAAAGATACATAAGATTTCTATGTATGCAATAAAAATGCATAAGAAAATTATGTATCGAATTTAATATACTGATTATTAGAATAATAAAATTCAAAAGCCCGACTCGCGAATCGGGCTTTGACGGGTTTAAAAGGACAGCAACCACCTTTTCAGGGACAGTCCTATCTTTGCTCTGGCTCTGGCGATGTTGGCGCGCATGCGCTCGATCTCGCTTTTTTCGGTGCTTTTTCGGAGTGCCTGGTAATACGCTTTCATGGCTTCCTTATACTGTTCTTCCAACTCAAAACTTCTGCCAATCTCAGCCCATAATGCAGATTTGGAACTTCCGCTCACTTCAAGACCAGCAAATGCTATTTCCCTTGCTTCCCGGTACCTGTTCTGGTGGATCAGAAAATTGACATAATTGAAGTAGACATAAGGCAAGGTAGGTTCAAATTTTATCGCTGCCTTATAGTGGACTTCTGCTGCTGCGTATTCATCAAGTTTCATATACAGCAGCCATCCCATAGCATTGTGCGCTTTTCCATAAGTAGGATCTTCCAGTAAAATTTCATGCAGGGTTTTTCTTGCTTCGGCATTTTCGTCGTTTTCCAACTGCTTGTTTGCAATCATATACAATTCGTCGATATAGAATAGAGTGTTCATTGTTGTTCTTAAAAAAAATGAGAATAGGATTTTTCCTTCCGCTTGCGGAATGGTACTAATGGGAGGAATTTTTCAAAAAAAAATCCCGACTGTGGGTCGGGATCATGATGCAACTAGGAATGTCGCGGCATGAGCCCGATGCACAGGATTTCCCCGAGGCTGTAACGATTACTCGTTGGTGTGCTGAGGTAAAATGAAATCTGATACATGGTTGTTCTGTTTTGGTCAATGACGACAATTTATAAAAGGGTTGCCAGCAGAATTTGAAAAATGCGGATAATAGCTAATTGCCAACAAATAGAAAAGTATAGTATCATTTCTAAAAGCGATTCACGATTTTTGATCATGAGGAATTTTTTCATCTCTTTTATTGCCAGTCTGCTTGTTTCCTGCGGAGGTGGAGAATTACCTGTTCCCCATTCCATCAATGAAAAAGATTCGCTGGTTATCATTGTCCAGCCTTTGGGAACGGTGAGTTGGGACTATCAGCATGAGGTTGCAGAAGCATTGCGTATCCATTATTCTGCCCGTGTTTCAATTGCCGAAACAATAGCACTGCCTGAACATGCACGATCTCCATTTGCGCGCGAAAGGTACCGTGCAGATACCTTACTGCGTTTTTTGAATCTTCATTTGCCTGAAGGAACGGATAGGATTATGGGTCTGACCACAGTAGATATTACCACAACGAAAAGTAAAGAACCGCAATGGAAATACCGCGATTGGGGGATTTTCGGATTAGGACAATGTCCGGGCGATGCCTGTATCGTTTCTTCCTTTCGGTTGGGAGCAAGGAACGCAAGTGCGGAGCTTAAACGTGAACGACTCCGGAAAATTGCGGTGCATGAGATTGGACATACTTTCGGTTTGCCTCATTGTAGAAATGAGAAATGTATTATGAACGATGCTGCAGAAAAAATAGCGACAATAGATGCTGAAAAAGAAAACCTGTGTTCGGATTGTAAGCGTCTTGTGCTTAGGTAAGTTGGCCGTGCTCAGTTATTGTTATCGGGAAAAATTTTTCCAGGGTTGAGGATTCCATTCGGATCAAACACCTTTTTTATGTTCCGCATCAATTCGATCTGTACCTGCGGAAATGCGATATCCATATAATTTTTCTGCACCCATCCAATGCCATGCTCACCCGATAAGGTGCCTTTTAGTGCGACAGTTAATTCAAAGATTTCGCGAATTCCCATTGGTAATTTCTCGTTCCAGTCCGAATCGCTCAGATCGCCTTTAATGATGTTGACATGCAGATTTCCATCACCGGCATGACCGTAGCACACGCTTTTGAATCCGTATTTTTCTCCGATGCATTTTACACCTTCCAATAAACGAGGCAATTCGTAACGGGGAACAACGGTGTCTTCTTCTTTATATACAGAGTTCGATTTTACCGCTTCACCAACACGACGTCGCATTTTCCATAAAGCTTCCTTTTGTTCTGCGGTATCAGCAAAAAGGATTTCATCACATTCGAAGCGTTCCATAATGGCGGCAATTTTTTCTGCTTCCTTGTAAAGCATATCCAAATCATTTCCGTCCACTTCTATAAGCAAATGCGCCTGCACTTCATCTTTAATGGGAATGGAAATTCCATCCACAAAACGGAGTGTCCAGTCGATGGCATCGCGTTCCATAAATTCCATTGCAGAAGGAATAATGCCTTCACGAAAAACCGCAGATACAGCCTCACATGCTTTTGTTGCATTGAAAAATGGAACCAGCATGAGTACATTTTGAGCAGGATAAGGCCAGAGCTTTAATACTGCTTTTGTGATAATTCCCAGTGTGCCCTCACTACCAATCATTAGTTGTGTAAGGTTGTATCCGGTGGAATTTTTCAAAGTATTCGCTCCTGTCATGATCACTTCGCCATTGGGTAGCACCACTTCCAGATTGAGTACATAATCTTTGGTTACACCATATTTTACCGCACGTGGTCCGCCCGAATTTTCAGCGAGGTTTCCTCCTATGGTACAAGACCCTCTCGACGATGGATCGACCGGATAAAACAATCCTTTTTCGATTACTGCTTCTTGCAAAACCTGTGTTATAACTCCGGGCTCGGTGGTAACCTGCAGGTTTTTTTCGTCGATTTCGATGATGCGGTTAAAGCGTTCCAACGACAATCCCACTCCACCAAAAACCGATAAGGCACCACCGCTCAATCCAGTGCGCGCGCCGATTGCGGTGACAGGAATAGCATGTTGATTGCAATAATTCAGTATTGCCGATACTATCTGAGTTGATTCCGGTTTCACTACAACTTCAGGAGGAAAATTCAGGTCTTCGGTTTCATCGTGTCCGTATTCTTTTCGGATCTCCTCCGAAGTAAATATGGCATCTTTTCCCGCTATGCGGATCAGCGCATCAATGTCTGTTTTGGTGAGCGGAGAAAAAGCCATTCTTCAGGCTTTGGAGCGCATTTTTTTTGCGCCGTATTCAATTGCAAATATCAATGCGAAACCAACAACAAAAGCAAGCAGACCAATCATCCATGAAGAATCTGCAGGCAATATGTTCGCCTGCTGAAAAGGAATTTCTTCTCCTTTGGAATTGGTATAAGTGCTGATGGTTTCTTTCCATGGCCATACTTTATTCAATGATCCGAGCATGAATCCAGCAAGTAAGGCAATGGTAAAATCATGTGCTTTTTTCAGCAACCAGGATAAAATGCGTGAGAAGGAAAGAAGTCCAACCAGGCAACCTCCTGCAAAAAGCGCAACGATTTTCAAATTCATTTCGTGAACAGCGCCCAGAACAGTAGAGTAGGCTCCAAGAAGAACCAGAATAAAACTACCTGAAATACCCGGAAGAATCATTGCGCAAATAGCAATAGCACCGCACACGAAGATGTAAACCGAAGAACCGGTTTCGCTCATTCTGCCCAGTGTGGTGATGTAATAAGCCGCAGCGGCTCCAATAATGAAAGGGATGCCTGTAAGTGTGGTGAAGTTTTTTATTTCACGCAGAACATAAAAGATCGATGCAAGTACAAGTCCGAAAAAAAACGACCAGATGAGCACCGGGTGATGTTCAAGCATCCAGGTTATTCCTTTGGCAAGCGACAGAATACTAATGAGGATTCCTGCAAAAAGTGCCAGCAGAAAATTGGCATTAACAGCTTTCCAGAATCCTTTGATATCGAAACGCAGAAGCAGTTTCAGGTTGGTAAGATTGATCGCGTTGATGGAATCCAGCAGTTCGCTGTAAATACCGGATATAAATGCAATGGTTCCTCCTGAAACACCGGGTACAACATCTGCTGCACCCATTCCCATACCCTTAAGCGTAATGGTGAAATAATCTTTGAGTGAACGTTTCATTAATATTTTTCCATTGTAGGATCAATCTCATCGGCCCATGCCAGGATGCCTCCTGCAACATTGTACACGTCTTTGTATCCCTGTGCTTCGAGCGCATTTACAACCGCAGCTGAACGTTTGCCGCTTCTGCAATGTACATAAACAGGAATGTCCTTGCGGATCTGTTCCAGTTGTTCCATTACATCACCCATTTTAATATGCAGTCCGCCAATATGAGCGATTTCCACTTCGTAATCTTCACGCACGTCAATGAGCTGAAAATTCTCATTGGCGTCCATTTTTTTCTTCAGTTCGCTTACGCTGATCTCTTTCATACTTATTTCTTTTTCTTCTCTGGATGTTTGATTTTTTTGGCGATTTCGTCGGGTAGGAAGGTAAAGAAGGTATCACCGCGCAATCCGAGTCGCAAACATTCCATGGCAATTACTTCAAAGGGTGCGATATTTCCAAGGTTGACATTGGCACCAAAATATTTGATGAACCAAACCTGCTGTTCTTTTTTAGGCGCTTCCCACATGATTTTTTCTGGTGGGACTTTTGCTGTGATCTTATTGATGAGCATGGTATGTGCGTGTCCGCTGGGACGAAAAATTCCAACTGTTCCGCTCTCTCTTCCTTCAGCAATTACTTTCCATGCACCTGCTTCAATTTCGCTGTTCATCATTTTGATCCATTTCCCCGGGGAAATCAGAATGCCTGCTTCTTTCGATCCAACTTCCGACAGCACGGTAAAATCTTTTGAAAGCTTTTGAATGTACTCCAGTTTTTCATCGTGATCAAGTACAATAGATCCGTCTGAAACTTCGGTGACTTCCAGTTTGTATTTGGAAAGCAATTTGCGGTATTCATCAAATTTTCCGCGGGCAATGAATGCTTCGAAGAGTGTGCCACCAAAGTAGCAACGCATACCGGCATCTTTGTAAATTTTCAGCTTGTCCTCGAGTCTTGGCGTAACCATCGATGTTCCGAAACCGAATTTCACAAGATCGGTAAAGGGCGCAGAGCTATCGCAAAACGCAGCGGCTTCTGAAACAGAAAGACCTTTGTCCATCATCATGGTAACGCCACTTTCACGTGGTTTAGCCGGACGTTCGGGGATATAGGGTAATTTAAAATTCATCATGATCTGTAATGTTCGATGAGTTGAGAGATGTCGTTTTGCTGACTCAATTCCGGAAGATATTCAAAAAGTTTTTTGTGTGCTTCAAAATCAATAAACAAAGCATCGCCTAATTGCAGAAGTGCTTCGTTGTGCTTACCGCAAAGTTCAAGATAGGCAACTCTTCGGTAAAGCAGGTCAACCGGTTGTTTTTCGCCGCTGAGGTAGAGATCGATTTCCGCTAATGCGTGTTCAGGGCCTCGCTGTTCTAATAGAAAATGAGAAAGATCAAGAATGATTTCCTGATTGTCCGGATCCATTGCCAAGGCTGTACGATACGCTTCTTCAGCTTTGGAAGGTTCTTTTTTCTTATCGAGAATTTCTCCGAGTATATACCAGAAATCAGGATTTTTATCATCCATCGCAATGGCTTTTCTCAGAAAGGCTTCTGCTTTTGCATGATTACCCTGCATACTAACTGCAATACCCAAACCGACCCATCCTTCTGTAAGTTCTTCATCGATTTCTGTGGCCTTCAAAAAGTTTTCGTAGGCTTCTTCCGGCATTTCCAGTTTTTCAAAACATTCTCCGATATAGCAATAGGTAATGGCTGCGGGATCTTCGTAAATGAATGTTTCTGCATAGCAATTGATCGCCTCGTGGTACATTTCCAGTTGTACGTAGGCATTCGCTTTGTTGAAATAGGCAGAAGAAAAATGTTCGTTGATGGTGATGCAAAAATCGTAGGCTTGAATTGCTTTTTCAAACAAGCCTTTGCGCAGGTAACCGTTACCCAGGTTGTACCATGCCGAAAAAGAGTAGGGGTATTCGTCAATGAAATTATTGAAAAACACCACGCTGTCTTCTGTGCGTCCTGCCATGTCGTAACAAAACGACAATTCAAAAAGCGCTGCTTCATTTTCCGGATTGATCCGCAATGCTGATTGCAAGGTTTCAATGGCCTTATCGTATTTTTTCTGACTCTCGTATTCGAATGCGAGATCCACATAAAGATCATCGGTTTCTTCCTCCGAAAGTCGTATGGCATGCTTTAAATGCCGAATCGCTTCATCGTGGTTGCGCAACTGACTGAAGATGGAAGCCTTCATCACAATCGTATCTACATTGGAAGGTTCCAGATGCTCGATGCGATTTAAAATTTCGAGTGCCTTATTCAGTTTACCGGAAGACGCATGAATTTCTGCTTTGCGCAAAAGAATGGGAACAGCATCGGGATGTTGCGATATTGCAATGGAAATTCCCTTCAAGGCCGATTTAATATCGTTGCGATCGAGATAGTGATCGATGAGTGCTTCAAAAACATCTACATCGAAAAAATAATTCGCATTGTTTTTAATCATCTCCTCAAACCGATTGAGATGCGGACCCAGATCTTCCGGTTCCTCATTGCCTCGGTCGTTGTACCCTTTGCCTTCGTCCATAGTTGTATTCTGGTACAAAGATAAGGACTAAGACCTACCTAAGTAGTGAAAATCAGTGTAAGTATTAACAACCGGAAGATGTTGCGTTTTTATTAAACGACTGTTTTTCAGCGGTTTGTTCGTGTTGGTTTAAAAGAGCCAGGGAACGCTGTTGAAATCCTTTCGTTCGAAAATTTACCCGGAAATTCACTGAGGATCAAAAGCATAGGGATAAAGCTCCTTATTCTTTTACCAGTTTTCCTGTTTGTCGGCGGCTACCTTCTATGATTTCCATCAGATAAATGCCGGCCGGTAGGTTTTGTGTTGGTAGAGTAAATCTCTCCGAAAAAAGTGTGCGGCTGTAAATGAGTTTTCCATTCAAATCGTAAAGGAAAAATTCAGCACTCCCACTTTTCAAAGCTCTGCCTTCCACAATTGCATATTCGCTGCATGGATTCGGAAAAACGGAAATCGGTTCAATTCCACTTATCTCTCCAATACTTTCTACCAATGGCGGATTTCGAACAGCCTTAAGAATTGTTCCCTTTTCACCAACGGCAAAACCAAGATTTGCATTTGCCGAACTCATGATGGTGCCGGTATTTCTCACCGCAAAAAGTGTGTCCGATCCGTTAAAGGATTGAACATCGTTTAGTCGGTTACCCTGTGGTAATGGATTTAGCCACGACCAGGTAAAAGCATTGCTGCTCATAGGGAGAATGAAGCAAAAAATAGTGAAAAGAGCAAAGAAAAATCGTGACGTGTTCAGGGTTTTATATGCATGAAAGTAAACAGATTTCGTTCGGGCAGCACTTTTTTTTTACTTGTTCGCAGTCATGGTTTTAAATAAGATTACTTTAGCACTTGTAATTTTTAGTTATGACTCTCATCAAATCCATTTCAGGAATTCGCGGAACAATCGGTGGTCATTCAGGCGACGGACTAACACCGCTTGATACGGTAAAATTTGCTGCTGCATACGGACAATGGCTGATCAGCCGCAATCCGCGCATGAAAGTGAAAGTTGTATTGGGAAGAGATGCACGAATTTCCGGTGAGATGGTTCGCTCGCTGGTCTCAGCAACCTTGCAGGGAATGGGAATTGATGTCATTGATTTAGGATTATCCACTACACCCACTGTTGAAGTAGCTGTTCCGGGTGAGAAAGCGCATGGAGGAATCATTCTCACTGCTTCACATAATCCGCGTCAATGGAATGCACTTAAATTGCTCAATGAAAAAGGAGAATTTATTTCGGGTGCTGACGGTGCAGAAGTATTACGCATAGCAGAAGCTGAACAATTTTATTTTGCTGAAGTGGATGATCTGGGTGTCTTTTCTACCAGTGATACCTGGATCAAAAAACATATTGATTTGGTTCTTCGATTACCCTATGTCGATAAAGATGCAATTGCAAAAGCAAATTTGCACGTTGTTGTTGATGCGGTAAATTCAACAGGAGGAATTGCTGTTCCTGCCTTGCTTGAAGCGCTCGGTGTGAACAGCATTACAAAATTGTATTGCGAACCGAATGGCGATTTCCCTCACAATCCGGAACCATTACCTGAACACCTCACTGAAATTTCTTCACTTATCAAAAAAGAAAAAGCGGATGTAGGAATTGTGGTAGATCCTGATGTCGACCGCCTTGCTTTGGTTTGCGAAAACGGAGAGATGTTCGGTGAAGAATATACACTGGTTGCCTGTGCCGATCTGGTATTGCAATCAAAAAAAGGTAATACAGTTTCCAATCTGTCTTCAACACGGGCTTTGCGGGATGTCACCGAGAAATACGGGGCAACGTATGCAGCATCGGCTGTTGGTGAAGTTAACGTGGTGGATTTAATGAAATCAACAAACGCAGTGATCGGTGGCGAGGGTAATGGTGGTGTTATTCTGCCGGAATTGCATTATGGTCGTGATGCACTTGCAGGTATCGCTTTGTTCCTGACATTACTTGCGAAAAGTGGAAAATCCTGCTCGCAACTTCGAGCTTCTTATCCTGATTATTTCATTTCAAAGAATAAAATCGAACTCACTCCGCAAATTGATGTCGATAAGGTTTTATCTGCCATGAAAGCGAAATACGCGTCGCAACCGGTAAACGATATCGACGGCATAAAAATTGAATTCGGTAACGAGTGGGTTCACTTGCGTAAATCAAACACGGAACCCATTATCCGTATCTATTCCGAATCAAAAGACAAAGCCTCCGCCGACGCACTCGCTCAACGCATCATTGTAGATATTCGCGGGATAGCAGGGATTTGATTATACCGATTTCCAATTACCAATCACCGTTCACCGACTTGTCCCGACCGATAGCGTCGGGATCACTGTTCACCCTTCACTGTTCATCCTTCACCAATACCATCCTCACAGATTTTTCTCCACAAAGTTTGTCATCATCGTAAAGAGATGCAAACGCGTGTAGCCACCATAAATTCCGTGATTTCTATTGGGGTAAATAAACAGCTCAAATTGTTTGTTGGCCGCAACCAATGCGTTGATCATTTCCATTGTATTCTGGTAATGCACATTGTCATCTCCGCTACCATGCACCAATAAAAGTTTTCCTTTTAATTTCTTTACATGATTGATCGGTGAATTATCATCGTAACCGGATGCGTTTTCCTGCGGACGTTGCATGAAGCGTTCGGTGTAGATATTATCGTAATACCTCCAGTTGGTAACCGGCGCAACAGAGATTCCGGTTTTGAAATATTCTGCTCCTTTGGTCATTGCCAATAAGGTCATATATCCCCCGTAACTCCAGCCCTGAACTCCTATACGCGATTTATCAACCCAACTTTGTCGTCCGAGCCATTTTGCCGTTTCAATGAGGTCTTGCGTTTCCAGTTTTCCGAGTTGTTTGTAGGTGCATTTTTTAAATTGTTCGCCCTTGAACATGGTTCCGCGTGGATCAACACATACTACAAGATATCCTTTCTGGGCAAGCATCTGGTGCCAGAAATAATTAGGACCATCCCATGAATCCATCACTTCATTGTTGCCCGGACCTCCATATACAAACAAATAAACGGGGTATTTTTTTTGCGGATCAAAATTGGAAGGTTTGATAATGGAACCGTCGATCTCAACATTTTCTGAAGTGGTAAATTTGAAAAATTCTTTCTTCCCTAAATCATATTGTTTCATCCTGTTCATCACTTCCTTATTGTCCATTAGCACTTTCAATTCCTTACCGGTACTGTTGTGCAAAGTGATGTAATACGGTGTATTGGCATCAGAATGGTAATTGATGTAATACTTCATCCCATTGCTGAAATGTGCATCGTTAACACCCGGACGTGTAGATAGTTTTTTCTTTCCGCTTCCATCCAATTTTACCACGTACAAATCTTTTTGATAGGGAGCTGATTCTGCAGAGATGTAATAAATGAGTCCGTTTTTTTCGTCGAGCCCCTTAAACTCCACCACGTCCCATTTTCCGCTGGTGATCTGTGTTGATTTTCCATCGAAACCAATCAGGTAAATATGATTGTAACCGTCTTTTTCCGAGGTGCGGATAAAGGCATCTTTTCCTTTTAAAAAGATCAGATCATCATTGATCTCAACATAAGTGGATGAACTTTCGGTGTACATCGGTGTCATCGGCAAAATACCGGTGCTTCCGTTGCCGGCTTTTACCAGACAGTATTCCAGTTTGTTCTGCAGGCGGTTCATGCGTTGCACACACAACACATCATCGTTGTTGGTCCAGTTGATGCGGGGGATATATATATCCGTTTCAGGACCCAAATCAATACTTGCTTTTTGTCCGCCGTTAACTGAATAAACGAACAGACTGATCAGTGAATTATCTTCTCCTGCCTTGGGGTATTTAAAAGTGTAGAGGTCCGGATAAAGTTCTCCGTACATGGTCATGGTAAATTCCTTTACCTTGCTTTCGTCGAAACGGTAATACGCAATTTTGGTGGAGTTGGGCGACCAGTAAAAAGCTTTTACAATGGAAAATTCTTCTTCATACACCCAATCGGTGCTACCGTTAATGATAGCGTTGCGCTGACCATCATTGGTAACCTGCGTTTCTTTTCCGCTGGCCAGATCGTAAATGAAAATATCATTGTTACGTGTAAAGGCAACCTTTTTTCCATCCGGAGAAAATTCAGCGAGCATTTGTTTGCCTTTTGCAAGATCTCCAAGCGGAGTTGTTGTTTTTTTCCGGATATCGTAAATGAAATAATTGGCTGTGTACGATCTGCGGTAGATCGGTTCGATGCCCGAAGCAATGAGCAACATGGTTTCGTCGGCATTGAATTCGTAATCGTCAATCATCACCGCTTCGCCATCGTGTTTGATATCGACCGAAGAAACGATACGACCTACTTTTTTATAATCTTTAAAACTGTATTTGTTCACAACACCCACACCGTTCTCATTATCGATGGCCGTAAAATGTTCGCCGTCGTTCATGGATCTTACGTGATCGACACTCTCAGCATACAATGCCGGACTCGCCCAGATGATTTCGTTGCTGAGCATTTGCTTTTGTGCCTGCAGTATTCCGGGTAAAAGAAATAGGGTGAAGAGGAAAGTTCTCATAGTGTGATTTGTGTAAAGGACGAAAATACCAAAAATCAATCCATTTTCGGTCCAAAAATGGGGAATGGCATATATACCTGAAGAATGGAGCAGGAGGACAGCCATCCTGATGAATGGAATTGAGGTGAAATCCCTATTTTTGAGCCGTGAGAAATGGTATAACGCTTTTTATACTCCTGGTTTACACCTTGTCTGCAGGTGCTCAAATCGGTGATGCAACGATCAATTCCGAAGGCAAAAGGATCTCCTTCATCTCGGGCATGCTCTTCAATAACAAGGATTTCTTTTTTGATTTTGGACTGGGTTATGAAAACCTTACTGCTCAGTGGGCGATTCGACTTGATGTGGATTTCAGACCCTTCTTCAAAAAGGTGCAGATCAAGAATGAGGATGGCAGTATCGATCAGTTTTTCGAGCGGAAAACCTTGTTGGGAATTGCTGCCGAAAAACGATTGCTGCAACTTCCGGTTGGTTCGTCCACTTTTCGGTTTTTAGTAGGCGCAAAGGGTGGCGTTATGTTCGGGAATTACCGCGGGCTTCGTCGCCACGCCGAAATTCTTCCTTATGTTTCACCTTATGCTGGTGCTGCTTTCGATATTGGTTCGGGTGGCATGTTTAAGTTCGGCTATTCTTTTATGGATTTGCAAAACCCGCGCATTCCGCAACACCGGATCTTTTTCGGAATTACTTTTTATCTCACTGAATTATGAATAAAGTGCTGCTTGCAGGTTTTTTTATGGTGCTCTTGTTGCAATCCTGTTTCCGGAGTAAGGAGTGTGATCCGAATAAAATTTGCGATACCAATAAACCGGATTCTTCCTGGGTGAATATTCAATTCAGCGCCACAAAATACGGGATTGGTGTTCCCTTTATCATTTACAATGGCGATGCCGAAGATGAACTTGTGGTTTTGCGTGATACTGCATTTACAGATAAACTTTCGTATTACCTCCCCATTTCAGAACGCTATTCGGTAAAGGCTGTGTATTTGATCAATACAACCGCCAATACAACCAGGGTTACTGCCTACGATGGTGGTAAATTGCGACTTGAAAAATCATGGAACTGCGATGAGCGTTGTTACAGCGCTCCTGATCTCAATCTCGATTGCCGTTTGCTCGAATGAAAATGGAGATCGATAAACTTTCCTATTCCTACAAAGAAGGAAATCACGCTGTACTTAACACTGTTTCGTTTTGCATAGAAGATAGTTTTTTTTCTCTTGGAATTGCAGGACGCAGCGGTAGTGGAAAAACAACATTGCTTAAAGCGATCTATGGTCTGCTGAATATCCGGTCCGGACAAGTTCGTTTCAATGGCGAACGTGTGGAAGGTCCCGATCAGCATCTGATTCCCGGGCATCCGAAAATGAAACTGATTGCTCAGGATTTTGCGCTTTTGCCCGATCACACCGTTGAAGAAAATATTTATACCCGATTACTGGCCTACACCCCTGAATTCCGTCGTGCAAAGGCGGATCGCTTGCTGCAATTGTGTAAGATCGATCATTTGCGAAAAGAAAAACCCTCTGCACTAAGTGGTGGTCAGCAACAAATGCTTGCCATCAGCTGTGCATTGGCCGAGGAACCGGAATTGCTTTTGCTCGATGAGCCATTCAGTCACCTCGACAAACTCACGCAATCGGAAATCATGCAATACCTGCGCGAATTGCGGGAGGAACTGGGTTTCTCTTTCATTTTTGTCTCGCACGATGCTCCTGATGTGCTCGAGGTGTGTGACCGTATTCTCATCATGGAAAAAGGAAAGATACTGGAGCAGGGTGATCCGCTTTCGCTTTATTTTTCTCCGAAACATGAATACACCGCTGCACTATTCGGGATGTACAATAAGGTCGGTAAACAATTCATCCGTCCCTCTTCCTTGAGAGTCACTACCGAAGCGCACGCACTTTTTTCGGGTAAGGTTGCCGATTCCGGATTTCGTGGTGAAAGCTGGTGGATCAAAGTTCGTTCGGGAAAAAAGGAAATGATCTATCTGAGCCTGAATCCACCTCCTGCCATTGGAAAATTGGTGCACCTCAAATGGTGATGCCGGTCCGGATGTGACGCACTTTAAGCAGTACGATGGCATGGCTATTAACATCGGTTTTCCACAATTCAGTGTGTTTCCTTCGGATCTTTTTTGCTGGAAGTCAGCTTGCTAGGTCTTGCCGGGGACAGGAAAACTTTTTTTCCCTTTTTCCCTCGCAACGCTTACATTTGGAGACTTAAAAAACACATCATGAATCTTCACGAATACCAAGGTAAAGAGATCCTTTCCAAGTACGGTGTCGCCATTCAGCGCGGCATTGTGGCTCACACTCCTGAGGAGGCGGTGGCTGCCGGTAAGCAACTTGAGTCGATGACCGGAACTAAGTTCTACGTTGTAAAAGCACAGATCCACGCAGGTGGTCGTGGTAAAGGCGGTGGAGTGAAAGTGGCCAAGAGTCTGGATGATCTCCGTGAAAAGGCAACCAACATCATCGGCATGCAACTGATCACCCCGCAAACACCTCCAACAGGTAAAAAGGTGCATAAAGTGCTGATCGCTGAAGATGTGTACTATCCCGGTCCTTCCGAACACAAAGAATTTTATATGTCCATCCTCCTCGACAGAGCTAAGGGTCGTCACACCGTGATGTACTCTCCTGCCGGTGGTATGGATATCGAAGCGGTTGCTGAAGAAACGCCGCACCTGATCTTCAAGGAAGAGATCGATCCGAAAGTTGGACTGATGCCTTTCCAGTGCCGCAAAATTGCTTTCAACCTCGGTTGTTCAGGCAATGCGCACAAAGAGATGGTGAAGTTTGTTGATGCGCTCTACAAAGCTTTCCTCGGTTGCGATGCCAGCATGTTTGAGATCAATCCTGTTTTCAAAACTTCCGATGATAAAATCATTGCAGTAGATGCAAAAGTTACGCTCGACGATAACGCATTGTTCCGTCACCCGGCTTATGCAGAAATGCGCGATGTAACCGAAGAAGATCCTACCGAAGTAGAAGCCGCTTCCTTCGACCTGAACTATGTGAAACTCGACGGTAACGTGGGTTGTATGGTAAACGGGGCAGGACTCGCAATGGCTACCATGGATATCATTAAACTTTCAGGCGGTGAGCCGGCTAACTTCCTCGACGTGGGAGGTACTGCCAATGCACAGCGCGTTGAAAATGCTTTCCGTATCATCCTTAAGGACGAAAACGTAAAAGCAATCCTCGTTAACATCTTCGGAGGAATTGTGCGTTGCGACCGCGTTGCACAAGGTATTGTGGATGCCTACAAAAACATCGGCGATATCCGTGTTCCTATCATTGTTCGTTTGCAGGGGACCAATGCCACTGAAGCGAAAAAACTCATCGACGAAAGCGGACTAAAAGTTCACTCCGTAATTCAGCTGAAAGACGCTGCTGCGAAGGTGAAGGAAGTTCTTGCTTGATTTTTGGTTGAAGAGTGATTAAGATATAATTTTAGAGAAAAGGCGTCCAAGGACGCCTTTTTTTTGTTGGTGTTTCATTGTGTTTTTGTGCCTTAGTGGGTTTTCCTATCTTTGTTTTAAATACGTTTCTCATGCAAATCCTCGACGGTAAAAAGACTTCTGAAGAAATTAAATTGGAAATAAAAGCCGAAGTGGATGAGATCCGTCGCAAGGGTGGAAAGATTCCACACCTGGCTGCTATTCTGGTGGGGAGCAATGGGGCGAGCATGACGTATGTGAATTCCAAGATCAAAGATTGCGAAGAGGTGGGTTTCAAATCATCGCTTATCAAACTCTCCGATACTGTTTCTGAAAAAGAATTGCTGCGTAAGATCCGTGAACTGAATGCCGACGAAGATGTGGATGGTTTCATTGTGCAATTGCCTTTGCCACAACATATCGAAGAGAAAAAAGTGATCAAGACCATCAAACCCGAAAAAGATGTGGATGGTTTCCACCCCGAAAATGTGGGGAAAATGGCGCTGAACCTACCCGGATTTTTGCCTGCTACGCCTTATGGAATCATTCAGCTTTTGCAACGCTACAATGTCGATACCACCGGGAAACATTGTGTGGTGGTAGGACGCAGTCATATTGTGGGATTGCCCATGAGTATTTTGATGGGACGCAATGCCTATCCGGGAAATTGCACTGTTACACTAACGCATAGCCGTACAGTTAACTTCAAGGAGATTTGCCGCTCTGCAGATATATTAATTGTTGCCCTTGGAAAACCCAATCATATTACCGCCGATATGGTGAAGGATGGTGTGGTGATTGTGGATGTAGGTATTACCCGCGTACCTGATACCAGCAAGAAAGCCGGTTACCGCATTGTAGGTGATGTGAAATTTGATGAAGTGGCACCAAAATGTTTGTTCATTACTCCGGTGCCGGGTGGGGTAGGACCAATGACCAGAGCTTCTCTGCTCAAGAATACCTTGTTGGCGTCGAAGAGGTGAGTTGTTGGAAGGGAAGAGTTTGGTGGTATTAGTTATTAGTTAAGAGTTATTAAAGAGGAGTCATTAGATAGGAGTTATTGGTTAGGAGTGTCGCTTTTTAGGTTTTTTGCTCAACATTAATGAATCAATTGGAGTTTTTTTGTGATAAGGAGTTTCATGCAGCTGCTTTGGAGAGGGGGGAGTATGAACAGTGCCGTTTTGTGGCTTGCGATTTGTCGGGGATGGATGTGGGTGGATGGATCTTTTCGGATTGTGTGTTTGAAGATTGTAACCTTAGCCTGGCTAAACTGGAAAAAACCGCTTTTCGTAAGGTGGAATTTGTGCGTTGCAAGATGCTCGGACTGCGTTTCGAAAATTGCAATGCGTTCGGATTGGATCTTTCCTTTCGTGATTCTCAGCTCGACCATAGTTCCTTTTACCGATTAAAACTAAAGTCTTCGTTATTCCATCAATGTCGTCTGCTCGAGTGCGATTTTAGCGAAGCCGATCTCAGTGCTGCTGATTTTTCTGGATCCGATTGTTCGGGCGCACAGTTCGATCAGTGTAACCTGGAAAAGGCCGATTTTCGCAGTGCGGTGCATTACATTATCGATCCCGCCAACAACCGCATTAAAGGTGCCCGCTTTTCGCAGGATGGTTTGAGTGGTTTATTGGCCACATGGGGAATAGTGGTGGACTAGGCTTGTATTTATTCTTTTGAGCACGGTCATAATTTCAACTAGCGGTTTATTTTTTTTTCAGCTCCACTACCATAGTTTTATTTCGAAAATTATATCTGAATAAAGGAATGTCCTGGAGTTGATCCTATTTATTGCATGCATTGGCCGTTTGCAAAGGCATGAATTAGCAGTGGATTTGGTTTGATATTGTTTTAGGAATATGTAAATTGGGGTTTATGGAAGAATATCCTGAAAGAATTGAAATCTAAAGGTTCGCCTTATTTTGGTGTTTTTGAATGGGGGGGGAATGGTAAGTAGATAAATAAGTTGGGCAACATGCAAAAAAAACTAAATGGAAAACAATAAGATATTCATAAGTCACTCATCGAAAGACATCAAGATAGTTGAGGCATTTGTTAAACACATACTGAGACTTGGACTTGACATTTCAGCTAACCGAATATTTTGTACCAGCATGGAAGGTCACGGTGTAAAAAGTGGCGAATACATACCCGACCGACTCAAAGCAGAGATAAATAAATCTTGCATTGCTTTTCTGCTAATTTCAAAAAATTACAAGAAGAGTGAAGTATGCCTAAACGAAGTAGGTGCTGCTTGGGTGTCACTTGAAAAAACCAATGTTATTCCAATCCTTTTGCCAGATGTAGACTTTAAAGAGTTAGGTTTTCTTGACTTAAATAGATTAGGATTAAAAATTTTTGAAAAGAGAGATTTAATCAAACTTATACAAGACAACAAAGAAGCACTGAATGCGAGTTTTAATTTAGAACTTGTCAATAATCAAGTTGAAGAGTTTCTTAAGGAAATACCAAATGGAGAACCTACTGAATCGGAAAGCCAAGATGAACCAGAAGAAGTTTCAGAATGGAACGCCTGCTTTCAAAAACACTTAATTCCTTTTGATAATATTATTCGAAAAGCTATACCAGCCCATAATGATGGTGTTCACCAAATTGAAGACCGAAAAGTCCAGACTAAGATTCTCAAGGATTTAAGTGAATCTGATTTTTTAAGAACGTTATGGTACAAACAAGCAGAAGGTGATTTCTATGTTGAACGATTACGACAACTTCCATCAGGAAATTGGTTAGTCTCGGAATTTAATTGGGAAATTAATATTTCATCCATGTGGGTGTGCAAGAGTACTGAAATGCAATATGAGTTTATTCTTGTTCACTCTGATGCACTACCCCCTATTAAAATCAATTCTGATATTGGCGGAGAAGATTATAATGTCGGTGTTTTAACAGATGGTACAGTAGTGAGTGAAAATGAGAGATTAAATGGTTATGCAATTATAAATGGAGAAACTATCGATGTGCATGAACATGGCGTTGAACCACGTGTGAGAGACAGTGAGCCACATTGGATTTTCTTTGTGTCTGATTACCACAAAGCAGGTTTCAACGCTGACGAAGCAATTGATTTTTGCGAAAAACTTGACAATGGTGAAATTGAAGTAAACTCAGAAAACATTATGAAATTTTTACGCTCATTAAGAAACCATCCAACGATAATTAGATGGAGATAAAAAAAGCACGATTGCCCAACAATGGCTATACGTGTAATGCGGGGAAAGTGTTTATATAAAGGTAATTACATTAAACAAACATTTCGGTATGCGGCCAGTAAAGTGACTTGAAATCCCGCACTACGTATAGCTGAGACCGTAAGCGGAAAGTAATCCAAGACTGACAAATAATTGAGATGAATATGCTGAATACATATCTACCACAAATCTTAATCTTCATTGGACTGTTGTTAACTTTTTTAGGAGGTTTAATCAGCTTTAACCGAGACAACCAATCAAAAATTATAAACATGAAAAAGATTTATTTGATTTTGTTTGCGACACTATGTACGCTGACTTCAACAGCACAATTTGTCGCGAAAATGGAAGTAAAGGAAGATATTCCCGGTCTTTGCGACAAGAATGAAGTTTACGCACTATTTCCCTCTTTTAAAGGTCAGGAAGAAGCTGTTTGTCCTATTACAAAAGAACAAATAATCCAAAAGTTAAATTCTGAAGTCGCGTTTTTAAAGGACAATCCTAAATACAAGGACAAGGGAATGATTGGCCTGGTGATTAATTGCAAAGGAGAAGTCGTAAAATGCAAAATCGACAACAAGACAAAAAGTCCTGAGTTGGACAGTCAAATAGAAGCTGTGTTTAATGCATTAGGAATATGGAAAGCCGGAAAACTAAACGGAAAAGAAGTGGATACCTCATGGCTCTTTAGTTTTAAAATAAAGAATGGGAAATTCGTTTTAGAATAGGTTTTTTGAGTGGGGGGGGATCAACAGTAAGATTGAATAGGCTTGAGGCAATCCAATAAAAATTAGGTTGCTTGTACTGTGATTCTATGTTGTAGCTCATATAATCTAAATGAAACCAAGACAAAGAAATAGCAGGTGAAAACTGTAAAAAATGAAAATATAATTTGGAAATCATTCGCTGAAAGGCATAATGCGAAATATTCAAAAGTTCGATTTGGAAATAGTGATTTTATTGAGTTCATTGGCGATCCTCATGGTATTTGTATAGATAATTTTACTAGATATAGAACAGTATCAATGTCCACAGTATCTGAGAAGTTTACAAGATCAAAAGCTGAATTCAAAAAGAAAATAGAATTTGACTTTAAAATAAGACCAATAAAAACTTTTGAAAGAATAACAAGATTATTTAATCAATCCAGATTCAAGAATGTAATTAATAATTATGTTTATTCATCTACCAATTTTATTTCAGCAGATATTTTTTTTTCTAATAGAATGATTCATGACACATTAGACAAATACCAAAATTTACAGATTGAATTATACAGTAACATAGATTGTTTTGATGAAGAAATAAAAGAAGGATACCTACAGTTAAGTTTAACAAAAGATGGAATATCCGAATCTGAAACAGAATTATCTGATCTATTTGAACTCACTAAAGAAATAATTTCTGTACTAACTAAACAAGGAATGATCGAGGGAAAATGAGCAACTTACACCGCGTTGCACTAATGACTAGATGTTCTATAACCGTATATTTCAGGATTAGCGGTGCAAATTTGGAGTGTTGTGTCCAGTATGTATAATATTCATTGCTGGTTTATCCACCACGTGCCGGAAGTCGAAACCCACCCGAACGCAAAGCCTACAAAAGTTAAACGAAGAACAACCGTGAATCCATGATGCAAAATCTTTTATTTTTATTTTCATTCAGTGTTTTAATAAGCGCATGTAGCTCATCTGAAAAAGCTGATGCGGTTGTATCAAATGAGGTAAAAAGAAAAAATCCTATCTGCTTCAATCATGCTGTCCTTGTTTTGGACTCCGCTACATATTATGAGGTGGTAAATTCTGAGTTTATTAAACAATTCGCATTCTCAGAAGAGAGACAGCTAAATGGTTACAAGGGGTTTTATCTTTTCGGAAAAACGAATTATATAGAGTTATTCCATCCTAAAAGTTTTGACGGTTACAAAGAGGAAGTAGGAGGAATGTGGATTAATCTAGTTCCACTAAAAGCAAATTACATCAATAATCTGAATTGGAAAAATCTCGATTTTGTTACCTATGAGTCTAATGATCATTACTATGATTTATCATTGATTGTTGGTGATTCAATTAACCCTATCGCAACCTGGGAAATGACAAAGGAACACTATGAGAGCCGGACAAAAAAAGAATACAGTGATTCAATGGATTTTTTGCCTGTTGACTACAATAGTCTTCAAGATTCGGATTCGTCTTCTAACTACTTAATGAGTGATGTCAAAGGAATCGGAATACGCTTAAATCCTGATGACAGTCTGGCCATAGTTAGCTATTTAAACGTTATTGGTTTTGATGATATCTCAGAACAAAAAGGATTTGCACGAATTTCAAATAACGATCAATTTATTGAGTTACATTTATCAAGTGCATATGGTTCGCCAACTATCAATCGATTTTACATTCAATTGAACAAATCTGTTACGAAGAGTAATGTGCTAATGGGTAATTCCAGAATTGAGTGTGAGGGTAAACAGGCAATTTGGTATTTTGAATAAATTAGTGTGTGATTCACTGATTGTGGGCGAACTATTGCGTTTTGCGCGGATTGGTGAACAGAACGAATAGAGATTCACAGATTTACATAATTAGAAACAATGTTAAACAATAAAAAGAATTCAATCCTACCACTACTCGCATGGACACTATTTGTTGCCATTTCCGCATGTTCGAATCATAGCGGCAATGCGTCGGTCAATTCTGCGAATGGAGAAGACTCAGACACGGCAAGTTTTTTATCACCGGATAGTTCAGTTGTTTGGACCTCCGGCTTACCC
>ERZ761609.1258-NODE-1258-length-23455-cov-32.200513_pt1 | contig 23455 bp, 14 predicted proteins | sample MGYA00511163_ERZ761609 | MGnify/ENA primary metagenome ERZ761609 (study PRJEB28899, sample SAMN02445070) | bioreactor sludge metagenome | biome: EBPR sludge | place: Australia: Brisbane, Thorneside Wastewater Treatment Plant | collected 2011-12-16 ... | reverse complement strand
ATGGCGGAAACGATCCCGATCTAGCATCGGACCGATCGTTCCCCGCCACCCGCCCTCCAAAGCCGCCTGCACCACCCGCCGGTTGAACGTCTGCCGCAGGCTGTTGGTGGTGATAAGCCCCATGCGCTCGCACTGCCCACCGGCCACCAGCGCAGCCGCTTTGGCCCACCAGTACATGACGAAATCGGCGCTCTCGGGCACCTGCGGCCAAGCAGCGCGCAGGGCTTGCACATAGCCATCGCCCAGCGCTGCCCGCATGGTGGCCGCCCCAATAAAAGGCGGGTTGCCCACGATGAAATCGGCCTGCGGCCACTCTGCCGCCTTGGCCCCCACGTAGCGCCACTGGGGCACTTGGGCGGCTTCGTCGGGCACGGGCTGGCCGGTGACGGGGTGGGGTTTGAAGGTGGTGCCGTCCCAGCGGCTGAGGGGCTGGCCGTGCTCGTCGGTGGCCAGCTCTTGCCGCTCCCAAGCCAGCACCGCATCGCGGCACTGAATGTTGCCGTAGTCGTGCACCACGGGCTCGGCCACGGCGGCGTTGCCCTGGGTGCGGATGTGCCACTGCAACCAGCCAATCCACAGCACCAGCTCGGCCAGCGCGGCGGCGCGGGGGTTCAGCTCAATGCCCAGCAGTTGCTGCACTGTGACGGTTTCAGCCGCCAGCGCCAGCTTGCCTTGCGCGCCACCCAGGTCTTCAGCCTGAGTGAACACCTCGGCCTCCAGGCGCTTGAGGTGTTCCAGCGTGACGTACAAAAAATTGGCACTGCCACACGCTGGGTCGAGCACGCGTACGGTGCACAGCCGGTGGTGAAAGGTTTTGATGTGGCCCAGCGCCTGCTGGCGCAGCGCGTCCACCTCGGCCAGGTGTTTGGCGCGGGCTTGCATGGCGCGCTTGTTGGCGGCGGTGAGTGCGGCGGTTTGGGCTTGGCTGAGGGCGGCCACGTTGGCGGGCAGTGTGGGCACGGCGGGGGTTTGGCTTTCCAGCTCGGCGGCCTGTTGGGCCAGCACCAGCGCGGCGGCCTGGGCGTTGGCCCACTCTGCCCGTAACGGCTGCATGACGGTGGGCAGCACCAACCGTTCGACATACGCACGCGGGGTGTAGTGGGCGCCCAGGGCGTGGCGCTCGGTGGGGTGCAGGGCGCGCTCCAGCAGGGTGCCGAAGATGGCGGGCTCTACCTCGCGCCAGTTGGCTTGGGCAGCCTGGATCAGCAAATCGGTTTCAGCGGGTTGCAGCAGCAGGCTGTAACCGTCGGTGCCCGCGCCTTTGAACAGCTTGCCGTTGAAACGCAGCACGTCTTCGATGAGGGCAGCGCAGAAGCCGCCACGGTCCATGTCGGCCCACAAAATAGAGAGCATCTTTTGCAGGATTTCCGGGCGCTGGCGGTGGTTTTGAAGCAAACCCACGAATGCGCCCACCCCGTCGCCCATGGTTTGCAGCAGGCCCACGTCTTCGGCAAACATGCTGAACAAACAGCGGCTCAAGAAAGCGGCCACCTGTTCGGGCGGGTGGCGTTGCTCCAGGCTGTGGGCCAGTTGGGCCAGCAGGGAGGCCACTTCGCGGGTGACTTGGGCGCTGCGGCGGGCGGGGTCAAGGCTGTCAGGAGCCGTCCAAATGGCGTGCAGGCGCGCCAGCACCTCGGGCTTGGCCAGGTCTGCCAGGGCGAGCCGATGGCTGCGGGGGTCAGGAAACGGGGTGTAGGTGCCGCCGCTGCGGCTGAATTCGGCGTACACCTCAATGACGGTGCCCACATCCACCACCAGCACGAAGGGCGGGCGGCCTTCTGCTGCAGGCAGCGCACGGGCGTAGGCCTCGGCCTGGCTGCGGGCACGCAGCAGCCCGTCGTCAAAGCCTTTGGTGTGGCTACCCGCCTTGAGCTTTTTGGCCTCCAGCACAAAGTGGCTGCGTTTGTAGCAGTCCACCCTCCCGGCGCTGGTGGAGCCGTCGCCGTGCTGGAAGGTGATGGGCCGCTCGAACATGTAACTTTGCTCGGGCGTGGGGTGGGGTTTGGGCACGCCCAGCAGCTCGCACAGTTCGAGGGTGAAGCTTTGGGCGGTGGACAGTTCGCTGGCTTGCACGCCTTGCCATTTGGCGATGAAAGCAGCAACAGAGGCGAGGGCTTCGGGCGTGCCGAAGTCCGTGGTGGTGTGTGATGTGGCTCCCATGGGTTGAATCATATGGGGCAGAACGGGAAAAGGCCGCTTGCGCGGCCCTTTGTGTTGGCGACCAGAAAACCTGCTGCCTACAGCACAACAGGCTGCCGGTCAGTCGGCTCTCACGCTCCGATCACACCACCGTCCGTCCGCGTGATGACGATGGTGGCCGAGCGTGGACGACCGGTCGGGCCGTAACCCGCGTTACCGGGCCACTGGCTTTGGAACGTGAACGCACTGGCCGTACCGATCGCAGCTGTTTCTTCACCAGGATGCTGGATGTTGACAAACAGCGCTTTGCCATCCGCAGATTCCGTGATGCCAGTGACTTCAGAACCCTTGGGTGCGACCAGGAAGCGGCGCAGCTTGGCCTCGCCCAGCGCGGCACCGATGAAGGTGTCTTGCTTGGCCGTGACTTCGGCACCACTGACGGTCATCTTGTTCTCAACGGTGATCTTGGAACCATCGCCCACGCTGCCTGGCAGCGCCGCCAGCAACATGCAGTTGGTTTCGTCGGTGTAGGCACCGTCGTCGGTCTGGATCCAGCAGATGCCGGTGGCTTTGGAGAACCACAGACCGTCGGGTGACGAGAAGCTGTTGCTGGCAGTCAGACCGGACAGGTTGATGCTGGCCCCCGCATCTTCCTCGGCACCGAACAGGAAGATGTCCCACTTGAAGCCCGTGGCGGTGGATGCGCCGTCCGTTTCCCGGAAGCGGATGATGTGACCATTGGGGTTGCCCGAGCCTTTTTTGCCGTCGTTGTCCGCATAGGCACGGGGGTTGGCCGCATCGGTCTTGCCGGGTGTGCGGTTGGCGCTGCTGTTGTTGGTCAGCGTCATGTAGATTTCGCCGTTGGCCGGGTTGACGGCACCCCACTCAGGACGATCCATCTTGGTAGCACCCACGGCATCGGCCGCGATGCGCGCGTTGACAAACACATCGGCCTGGTTGGCAAAGGCATAGGTCGCATAGCCCGCAATCTTGGGGTCGGCCATGGTCAATTCCAGCCATTGCCCGGTGCCGTCGGCGTTGAACTTGGCGGCATACAGCTTGCCTTCGGTCAGGTACTTGTCACCGGCGGCCATGCCGCCACCCACGTCATTGGCGTCCCAGTTGGCGGCCGACACGAACTTGTAGATGTACTCGCCACGCGAGTCGTCACCCATGTAGCACGCCAGCGGCTTGCCCACCACCGGCTTGCCAAACACAGCCGCTTCGTGCGCGAAGCGTCCCATGGCCACACGCTTAGTGGGTGTGGTAGTGGCCATGGGGTCAATTTCAACGATGTAACCAAACGTGTTGGGTTCGTTGCGGAAATCGGCGGCAGCCGATGCACCCACCGCCGAATTGTTCCAGCGAGTGAAACGGTTGTCAGTCGTCGAAACGGTGTGCCAGCCCTGGCCACTGCCAACGGTGGCCGTGTCAGCCAATGGCGCGCGGGCCACGCCGTAGCGCTGCAATGAAGCGGTGAGCTTGGCATCCACGCCCGTCGAGCCTTTGGGCATGTGGAAATAAGCGGCCCAGTTTTCTTCACAGGTGAGCATGGTGCCCCAGGGGGTGTAACCGGTGCCGCAGTTGTTCAGTGTGCCGCGCGACGAAGCGCCTGTGGTGTCGTAGGCCGTGACCATGAACGCCTTGACGGCGGCCAAGTGGGCGGCGGGTGCGGTGATGCGCATGGGCGTTTGCGCATTGACACGACGGTTGTAGGTGGAGTCCACCTTGTATTCCCACTTGCCAGCGGCGTTCTTGCCCACTTCGACCAGGGACACACCGTGGTGGTTGATTTCCTTCAGCGCCTCCAGACCATCGGCCGGGCGTGCACCCAAATCCCAGTCGCCAAACTGCGAAAACTTCTTGCCGTTCACGCCATTGCTGGTCTGGCCCTTGGCATGGAAGAAATGGGCATCGGCCGAGCTTTCGTGGTTCATGGCCAGCACGGCGCGGCTGGTTTCGGTGGCGCTGTAGCGGCCATTGCTGCCGATGTAGAAAAACTCCACGCCATCGTGGTGGTCCCCCACGCGCTGGCTCCAGTCGTCGGTCTCCGTGCCCAAGTTGCTGTAGGCCGGGATGCTCGACACCAGGCGGTCGCCGGTGGCGTGCAGGATGGTGAAGGTGTAGCCGGCGGGCAGCACGACGCTGTCGGCAATGCTCTTGCCCACGGCAGTGAAGCTGAGTTTCTTTTCGACATCGTCGTCGCCACCGCCGCAAGCAGCCAGCATGGGCAGGCTGCTCACAGCTGCCAGGCCGATACCACCCCGGATGAGGCTGCGGCGGCTGATCTGGGCACGTGCCAGAACGTCGGAAAAATGCTCGTTGGCGGACGTGTTCACGTCCTGGGTGGGGTGGTGCGCCATGTGGCTGACTCCGTTTCGTGGGTTGAGAAAAGAAAACCCGCGAACAATGCCAACCTCATGTGACAAACCTGTGAAGACTGGGTGAGCACCTCTAAACCGTGTGGCTTCACGTCGCTGACATGCCGTTGTCATGAAAAACCGGCAACGCTGGCTTATGCTCGAAAACCCTGATATTCCCCCACCGCATGAGAGAGAGAAACGACATGTTGGCCATCAAAAAAGCACGCAAACTCATCGAAGCCAATCCCGGCAGCGACACCGGCAAAACACTGGCTGCGCTGGTGGTGGCCCTGGAAACTGAAGGCAGCTTCAACCTCACCGACCTGTATGCGCTGAATGACAAGCCGTTCCAGTTGGCGCTGGAGATTCTGGCCGAATGGCGATTGGACAGGCACTACGCAAAAAAAGCCCGTCTGCTCGATGCCAGCACCTACGCACAGCAGTTGAACGCCAAAAAAGACGCTGCGTCCACCGCACAAGCCGAAGCACCTGAAACCCCAGCGGCTGACACACCCGATGCCAACCCCGCACCCGAACAATCGGCCGACAAAGCCTGACGGGACAGGCCAGAACGTTGGATCTTGAAAAATCAATAAAAATAAGCCGCCAGCGCTTATTTTTATTGAACAGTCAGCTATTGTTTTCTGACAAGCCTGCCACGTAGGCACCGAGCGCACGGTCTGAGTGCTCGATGTGGTGCATCAGCCAATCTTTCAGCGTTTGCAGCAGCAGTTCTTCGCCATCTTCAGACAAGCGGGCCTGCATTTGGACCAACTCGCCCAACAGGTGGGCATGCGCCTGTTCATGCTCGGGCCGTCCGGGGTAATTGACGGCGGCCATCAGGCGGTTTTCGGTTTCAAAATGCAGGCGTGTGGCCTCGAACAACTGACCGAGCAAACCCTTGATCTGCTTTGCCGCACCGGCTGACGACTGTCCTGCGGTCTGGGCACCGGCCAATGTGCGGTTGATCTCGTTCACCAGGCGCACCAGTTCACGGTGTTGCTGGTCCACCTCGGGTATGCCCGTGAGGTGCGCGTCGGTGAACACCACCCAATCCGTCGCTTCCTGCACGGCCATGGGTTGGCCTTCAGCAAGGGTGTAGCGGTTCTTGCCGCGCCCCTTGCTCTGGTACATGGCGGTATCGGCAGCTGCCATGAGGGTGTCGATTTCGGTGCCATGCGCCGGGTACAGGCTGATCCCCACGCTGACCCCCACCTTCACGGTGGCATGGTCCGGCAACTCGATGGCCTGCCCGGCCAGCTGAATGAGTTTGGTGGCAATTGCCTGCAAGTCTTCCGTCCGGTCGGTGTGGGGCAGGATGACCGCAAATTCGTCGCCCCCCAGGCGGGCCACGGTGTCCGTATCGCGCATGGCCGACAACCAGCGTTGGGCCACGGCCACCAACACCGCATCGCCCGCGTCGTGTCCATGCTGGTCGTTGACCTGCTTGAACCCGTCCAGGTCCAGAAACAGCAAGGCCAGGGGCTTGTTGGCACGCCGCACACGCGACAGCTCGCGTGACAGCCGCTCGAAAAACAGGCTGCGGTTGGGCAGACCCGTCAGATGGTCGTGCGTGGCGCGTGCGCGCATCTGGGCGTACAGATCGTCCACCTGCTGCTTGGCCCGCGCCAGTCGCTCGTGGCTGACCACCATGGCCGTGGCCACCAAGGCCAGCATGAGCACGAACACCGTCGCACCCACGGCAGGCACCAGCAACTGGCGGATGCGCGGGTCGGCTTGCGCGGCCACATCGGCTTGCGAGAACGCCACCGCTGCCACCAGCGGCCATTCGGCCAAGGCTTCGTACACGTAGGTGCGGGGCACCTGGTCGAACGAGCTGGTGCGTTGGTAAGTGCCCTTGGCCTGTGTCGGCAGTTGCTGCCACAGTTCGGCCTCAACCGGCTCTGGCCACTGGTCGTCCCTGGGCACGGGCAACCTGGCGCGTCTGGTGCGGTCCTGAGTGCCCATCAACACGACCACACGCTGCGTACCGTCCTGGTTGAGTTGCTGGAAATATTTGTTGAACGCCGAAGGCTGGATGGTGGCCAGCACCACACCACCAAACTGGCCATCGGGCGCATTGACACGCATGCTGACGCGAAAATGCAATTGCCCAGTCACACGGCCCATTTCCACCTTGGACACATGCATGGCATTGCGGTTGGCGGGGTCGCGGTGAAACGCAAAATAGTCCCGATCGGCCACCACCTGGCCCGACGTGGCGGTGTGCGAGATGAGCACACGGCCCTCGGCATCAATGAGGTAGATGTTCTCGATGACCGACCGGTCAAACCCCAGGCCATCAATGAACCGCTGGGTGTCTTCTGCCGAACGTGACACCGCATGAAACTGCCGCACTGCCGACAGCAAAGCACGAACCTGGTGCAGGTGCTGCTCGGTGTAGGTCACCACGGCCGAAGCACGCAGCGCAGCGGCAGCTTCTGCCCGCGCGTGCTCTTCACCCACGATGCGCTCGCGTATCAGCACCCCGCCGCCCCACAAAGCGCCCACGAAAAAGAGCACAACCAGCCACAGGGTCAGGAGTTTGGCTTGACGGCTCATGGCGTGCGGTCCAGGTAAGTGTGGGCGACGGGTGGGCAGAAATCCAGTGTGGCGCAGCGGCCCGGCGGCGGTCAGTTCAGGTGGGGATCAGTCGTCCACCACTGTCAGCTTGGCAATGCCCAGCGCCAGCCATTTGACGCCGTGACGCGGAAAGTTGATTTGTGCCCGCGCATCGGCGGCGGCGCCTTCAACCGTCAGCACCTTGCCCTCGCCAAACTTGGCATGGAACACCTTCATGCCCGCCGAAATGTCGGAGCCCCGCCCCGACTTGGGCTCGGGTGCAGGCGCAAAAGCGCCCGGTTTGTCAGAACCGTATTGGCCACCAGGGCTTGATGAATATGACTTTTTTGCTCCACCCAACGAAGCACCCGAGCCACCCTGCCCTGCACCCCAAGGCCGCCCAGCCCCGCTGCCGTAGCCAAACCCGCCCGTCTGCCCGGCTGGTGCGAACCCGCCACCTGCCTGACCGAAACCCATGCCACCCGCCCTGGGCGTGAGCCAGCGCAGGCAGGTCTCGGGCAGCTCGTCCAGGAACCGGCTGCGCAGGTTGTAGCGCGTCTGGCCGTGCAGCATGCGGGTTTGCGAATGGGTGATATACAGACGTTTGCGGGCACGGGTGATGGCCACGTACATCAGGCGGCGTTCTTCCTCCAGGCTGGCCCTGTCGGAGGCCGAGTTTTCGTGTGGGAACAGGCCTTCTTCCAGCCCGGTGATGAACACGCAATCAAACTCCAGCCCCTTGGCGGCGTGCACCGTCATGAGCTGCACCGCGTCCTGCCCCGCCTGGGCCTGGTTGTCGCCAGCCTCCAGCGCGGCGTGCGTCAGGAACGCGACAAGTGGAGACAGGGTTTCACCGGTTTCTTCGGGCAGGACGGCCAACAGGCCGGTGTCGAGTGCATCGGCCCAGTTGGGGTCAGCACTGGCTTGGGCGTTCACGCCGGCGCCTCTGCCCACCTGGCCAGCAGGCTCCGAGGGCACCACCACTGGCCTCGTAGTGGGCAGGCTGTCAAAGTCAAATGCGTCCTGCAGGTCCATGCCGACGTCGCCCAATTCGGCAGCCGCTTCATTGGCAGCCTGCAGGGCATCGGCCAGGGCGTCCTCCGGGTTGACGGACAAACGGGTGGTGGCCCCCAAAGGGTTTGCAGATTGGGCTCGGCTGGGCGGCACCAGGCCCTGGCTGACGGGTGATTGCGTCAGACCCGGCCCGGGTTTGCCGTCGCGCAGCAACCCGCCACCGGGCGCACCGGTTTCGTCCAGCGGCAGGGCCACGGCATCGCGACCAAAGCCTTCCTGCATCACGAAGCTCTCGGCCGCGTTGACCAGTTCTTCCAGGTTTTCCACCCGGTCAGCGCCATCGCGGTCGTTCTGGAAGTGAACCAGCAACCCCGACTGGTCGAGCACGGTGGCCACAATCTGCCGCAGCGTCTGGCCCTGGGTGGCCTCGCGCATCACATCGAGTTTCGCCACAAATGCCGTCAGGCCCACACCCGCCCGGCCCTTGACCGCGCTGACCGCATCGAACAGCGCGCAGCCGCTGCTGCGGGCCACGTCCTGCAACTGCTCGATGCTGCGTGCCCCGATGCCACGGGGCGGAAAGTTGACCACGCGCAGAAAGCTGGTGTCATCGCGCGGGTTCTCCAGCAGGCGCAGGTAGGCCAGTGCGTGCTTGATTTCAGCCCGCTCGAAGAACCGCAACCCGCCGTACACCTTGTAGGGCACGGCGGCGTTCATCAGCGCGGTTTCAATGGCCCGGCTTTGCGCGTTGCTGCGGTACAGCACGGCAATTTCTTTTCGGGGGTAGCCGTGCTGCTCGGGGTCGGCGTGTGCTGCGCCGTTGGGTCCATGGCCCAGCGCGCTGCCCTTGCCCCGCACCAGTTGCCGCACCTCATCGACCACCCAGCGCGCTTCGTCAAAGTCCGTCGGACTCTCGTACACGCGGATGGGCTCGCCCGCGCCCTGGTCGGTGCGCAGGTTCTTGCCCAGGCGCTGGCTGTTGTTGCCGATCAGTTCGTTGGCGGCATCGAGGATGTTGCTGTGGCTGCGGTAGTTCTGCTCCAGCTTGACCTGACTGACGCCTGGAAACTCGCGCAAAAAGTCGGCCATGTTGCCCACCCGCGCCCCACGGAAGGCGTAGATGCTCTGGTCGTCGTCACCCACGGCCAGCACGGCGGTCTCGGACCCCACCAATTGTTTGAGCCAGGCGTATTGCAGCTTGTTGGTGTCCTGAAACTCATCCACCAGCACGTGCCTGAAGCGCCGCTGGTAGTGCTCGCGGATGTCGGCGTGGTCGCGCAGCAGCTCAAAGCTGCGCAACATCAGCTCGCCGAAGTCCACCACGCCTTCGCGCTGGCACTGGTCTTCATACAGTTGGTAAATCTCGACTTTCTTGCGTGTGTCGTCGTCGCGCACGGGCACATCAGCCGGGCGCATGCCCTCTTCCTTGCACCCGGCAATGAACCACACCAGCTGCTTCGGGGGAAAGCGTTCGTCGTCCACGTTGTACTGTTTGCACAGCCGCTTGACGGCGGACAACTGGTCTTGCGTGTCCAGAATCTGGAAGGTCTGCGGCAGCCCGGCGGGCTTCCAGTGTGCGCGCAGCAACCGGTTGCACAGGCCGTGGAAGGTGCCCACCCACATGCCGCGCACGTTGACGGGCAGCATGGCCTGCAGGCGGGTCAGCATTTCTTTGGCTGCTTTGTTGGTGAAGGTCACGGCCATGAGCCCGCCCGGCCCCACCTGGCCGGTTTGCATCAGCCACGCCATGCGGGTGGTAAGCACACGGGTCTTGCCTGAACCGGCACCAGCCAACACCAGCGCATGGCCGTTCCCCAGGGTCACCGCCTGAAGTTGCTCGGCATTGAGGCCCTGCAGCAGGCTTGGGTGGCGGGTGTCGTGCGACGGGTGCGTGGCGTGTTCGGTCATCCGCCGATTGTAGGAACGCCCTTTGCAGTTGGGCCTTGCTCCGCTGGCCCCTGTGCCACGTCTGGAAACGCGACCACCCGGTTGCGCCCGGCCGCCTTGGCCGCATACATCGCCTGGTCGGCCTGCGCACGCAACGTGTTCAGGCTTGCTTGGTCGTCCACAGGTGTAGCCGCGGCACCGAAACTGGCTGTGACCTTCAGCACCACCCCGCCGCCTGCGTCAATCTCCAGCGCTGCCAGACCCGAACGCAGTTGCTCCGCCACCTTCACGGCATTGACCAGCGCCGTATTGGGCAAAAAGACAGCAAACTCTTCGCCACCGACACGTCCTAATACGTCACTCTGACGCAGCAGGCTCGCAAGCGCCCGTGCAACCGCACTCAGCACAGCATCGCCGGCTGCATGACCATGCGTGTCATTGACACGCTTGAAGTAATCCACATCCACAAACAGCATGGAAGAAGGTGAGGCCTGCCGCACCCCCACAGCCATCAGCCGCTGTGCCTGGTCAGCAAACGCGCGTGCATTCAACAAGCCAGTCAATGGATCATGGTGCGCCAAAAAGCTCAGCCGCCGATTCGCTTCACGCATGCGGATGAAGTACGACCATGAGCGGTCGGCAACCACGTGAAAAAAAGCGGCGAGGTACGCCAGCCCAACCGACAATGTCACCAGGGCGTTACTGCTGTAAGGTGCCGGGTTGTGCGAGTTGCCCCACCAGATCACGCCCAGGCACAAGGCGGTGACCATCGCACCTGCCTGATTGCCCAGAAAAATATAGACACCCGGCACATTCACCAGCACCCACAGCACACGCAGCTCATCGTGTGGCGCCCAGAACCATGCTGCAGCGTACTCACCCAATGCTGCCAGCTGATAGCTCCAGGCAACACAGGTAAAGCGCTGCGGTCGGCCACGCAGAACAAGCCACAACAGCAGCGCCAGGAGTGCAAACCCGCTCATGAACTGGCGATGGTGTGGCTCCAACCTGTTGACACCCAACATGTCAGTCCACACAAACACCCAGGTGGCGAACGACCCGACGAGCAATACCACCACCAACAGGCGGTACCTGAAGGCCTGGTGGTCATCGTCTTCGCTGAACAGGTGGTCACCGAACAGTGCGCGGGCGATTCGATCTTTCACGTCAAATTCTTTCTGTGCTTCCTTGAACTGTACCCACCGAAACCAGTCACGACATTGACCACCATCATGAACAGCCCATCTGCGCGTCTTTACAGGGGTTCCGCATAACCGATGGGTGGACATGCAATCCAACAGCACCACTTGCCTGCCCCAATGTGTATACAATCGCGCACCGGGCCCAAGTTTCTTGCGCCCGGTTTTTTGTTGCCGGGTTCAAGCCAAGCGCTCATCCTTCTTTTGTAGCTGTCAGGGCACACCAGATGTGCGCTGACTCCATTTTTGGAGCTTGGAATCATGGAAATCTTCGACTACGACAACATCCTGCTGCTCCCCCGCAAGTGCCGGGTGGAGAGCCGTTCGGAATGTGACGCCAGTGTGGAACTGGGCGGCCACCGCTTCCGCATCCCGGCGGTGCCGGCCAACATGAAAACCGTTGTGAACGAAACCATCTGCGAATGGCTGGCGCGCAACGGCTACTTTTACGTGATGCACCGGTTCGACCTGGACAACGTGGCCTTCGTGCGCGACTTCAAGGGCAAAGGTCTGTTTGCCTCCATTTCGCTGGGCGTGAAGCAGGCCGACCGCGACACGGTGGATGCACTGGTGGCCGAAGGGCTGGTGCCCGACTTCATCACCATCGACATCGCCCATGGCCATGCCGACAGCGTGAAGCACATGATTGCCTACATCAAGGAGCGGTTGCCCAACAGCTTCGTGATCGCGGGCAACGTGGGCACGCCCGAAGCGGTGATCGACCTCGAGAACTGGGGTGCCGATGCCACCAAGGTGGGCATTGGCCCCGGCAAGGTGTGCATCACCAAACTCAAAACCGGTTTCGGCACGGGTGGCTGGCAGTTGAGTGCCATGAAGTGGTGCGCGCGCGTGGCGACCAAGCCCATCATTGCCGATGGCGGCATCCGCAGCCACGGGGACATTGCCAAAAGCGTGCGCTTTGGAGCGACCATGGTCATGGTCGGCTCCCTGTTTGCCGGCCACGAGGAAAGCCCCGGCCAGACCGTGGAAGTGGATGGTGTGCTGTACAAGGAGTACTACGGCTCCGCCTCCGACTTCAACAAAGGCGAGTACAAGCACGTGGAAGGCAAGCGCATCCTCGAACCCATCAAGGGCAAGCTGGCCAATACGCTGGTCGAAATGGAGCAGGACATTCAAAGCTCCATCAGCTACTCGGGCGGCAAAAAGCTGATGGACATCCGCAAGGTGAACTACGTCATCCTGGGCGGCGACAACGCGGGTGAGCACCTGCTGATGTAAACCCTAGCGCTGGGCCTTCGGAGAGGTGGGTGGCAGCGCACGCACAGGGCAGCAATGCGCGGGGGCTGTGATACACCGCCACACACCCCCATACACCGCCACACACCCCAGTACGCCGCAAACCACCCAAAACACACCCAGCGGGCCGAGGTCCGCTTTTTTGTTGCCCGAATACCGGAAACCAGGCAACCGAAAACAGCGGGTGTCCCGCACCGCAACAGAGCCGGTTGTTGGCAGTTTGTCAGCTTGGGGGCATACTTCACATGTATTCTGTATACAGTATTCAACTCAAGTCATGAACAGCTCCCTGCCCCAGTTGCCCACTGCGCCCGACCTGGTCGAGCTGGTGTACCGACGCTTGCTCGACGCCATCAGCGACGGCAGCATGCCGCCCGGCATGCGCCTGACCCAGGAGGAAGTGGCCGAACAGCTGGCCGTGTCACGCCAGCCCGTGCTCCAGGCGCTGCGCCAGCTGAAGAACGAAGGTCTGGTCCAGGACGCGCCAGGCCAGCACGGCCACAAAGGACGTGGCGTGCTGGTGTCACCGCTGGACACGGTGCGGATTGCCCACATCTACCAGGTGCGGGGGGCATTGGATGCATTGGCCGCGCAGCTGGCCGCTCAACGCCAGGTGACCATCGACCCTGCTTTAATCCGCCAGGGCCGCTTGGCCGCAGCCAGCACCGACATCGGGGCGATGATGAACGCCGACATGGCGTTCCACCGCGCCATCTACCAGGCCAGTGGCAACCCGCTGATAGAAGCCAGCTCACTGCTGCACTGGGCCCACATCCGCCGAGCCATGGGTGAAAGCCTGCGCCACGGCAGCCTGCGCGCCGCCGTGTGGGACGAGCACGCCGCCATTGCCGATGCCATTGCCGCCGGCGACATCGCTGGCGTGACCGCCCTGACCACACGCCATTGCGAACAGGCCAGCGCCAACCTGCAGCGGCTGCTGGCACGCAACACACCCACAGCGGCAACGCCTACCCCCGTCAACTCCGTGGTTCCATGAACCACTTTTGCGCGGTCACCTGCGCTGGACACCGGGTGACCGCGCCTTTTATTCTTTTTGCCTTCCATCGCTTGTGATCATGACATCGACAGCTATGAATTTTCAACCAACCTCACCCGCTTCCACCGTCGTCGCCCTGCTGGGCATCGGCATGATGGGCACCCCCATGGCCCAACGCTTGCTGGCAGCGGGCTACCGGGTACATGTCTGGAATCGCACACCCGCCAAGGCACAGGCCCTTGAAGCAAACGGTGCGCGGGCATTCAGCCTGCCGGCCGATGCGGTGCGGGGTGCCCACATCGTCATCACCATGCTGCAGGATGGCCCCGCCGTGGAAGACGTGCTGTTCCGCCAGGGTGCTGCCCAGGGCCTGCAACCCGGCACGCTGGTGGTGGACATGTCGTCCATCCAGCCCCGCGAGGCACGCGACCATGCAGCCCGGCTGGCGGCCCTTTCAGTGGATTGCCTGGATGCACCCGTCTCAGGCGGCACCGTTGGCGCCGAAGCGGGCACCCTGGCCATCATGGCCGGTGGCCGGCAGGCAGATTTCGAGCGCGCACGGCCCGTGCTGGAAGTGCTTGGGCGCCCCACCCACGTGGGGCCCATGGGTTCGGGCCAGCTGGCCAAACTGGCCAACCAGATGATCGTGGGCATCACCATCGGCGCCGTGGCAGAGGCCCTCCTGTTCGCCGCACGCGGCGGTGCCGACATGGGCAAGGTGCGCGAGGCCATCTCCGGCGGCTTTGCCGAAAGCCGTGTGCTGCAAGTGCATGGCCAACGCATGGTCGAACGCGACTTTGCCAAACGCGCCGCCGTGACCGTGCAGCTGAAAGACATGCGCAATGCCATGGCCACGGCACGAGAAACCGGCTTTGAAGCGCCCATCACCCAACTGTTTGCCCAGCTCTTCGAGCAGGCCACGGAGCACGGCTTGGGTGACCTGGACCACTCGGCACTGTTTGTGGAACTGGCCAGCCGCAACGGCATGAACTGAGCGGCCGATCCGCTGTCGGCTGGGCATTCGGCGCGGGCAAGCGCCGGCCTGGGTGCGCCTGGGGCTCCGCACAAACCAGAGATGCACCCGGCGCACCACTTTGGTATGCTGGCACACATGCGGCACCAGCCTCCCACCCCATCCGGCCCCCTGGCGATTCAACCATGAGCCAGCTCGATCCGGGCATTGCCGATTGCCGCGCCCTGGTGGTGGACGGCAACCCCACGTCTCGCAGCACCATCGTGTCTCAGCTCAGGGACTATGGCGTGACCCAGGTAGCGCAGGCGAACCGGCCCACCGATGCGCGGCGGATGCTGGAGTTCCGCGAATTTGACATCGTGCTGTGCGAACAGCGGTTTCCCGACACGACCTATTCGGGTCAGGAGTTGCTGGACGACTTGCGCCGGGCACAGTTGCTGCCGTTTGGCACGGTTTTCGTGATGCTCACGGGCGAAGCCAGCTACGCCCAGGTGGCCGAGGCGGCTGAATCAGCGCTCGACAGCTACATGCTCAAGCCTCACACGGCAGCCGCGCTGGGCCAACGGCTCAAACACGCCAGGCACCGCAAAAAAGTGCTCAGCCCCATTTTCGAGGCCATCGAGGCGGGCGAATTCGAGACAGCCGCCCAACTGTGCCTGGCGCGCTACCAGGCCAAACAGCATTACTGGTTGTACGCAGCCCGCATCGGCGCCGAGCTGCTGCTGAGGCTGGAGCGGCCAGCCGAGGCGCAAAAACTGTTCAAAAGCATCCTGGATGCCCAGGCCCTGCCCTGGGCCAAGCTGGGCGTGGCCCGGGCCGAACTCGACAGCGGCCAGCCGAATGTGGCCCTGAGCACCCTGCAAAGCCTGGCGACGGAGCAGCCAGGTTTTGCCGATGCCTACGATGTGATGGGCCGCATCCACGTCGAGCAGGGCCACTACGAACAGGCGCTGGCCGTCTACCGGCAGGCCTGCGACATCACGCCCAGCTCCATCGCCCGGCTGCAGAAACGTGGCATGCTGGCCTTCTACATGGGGCATAAAGAAGAAGCCGCCAAAGCCCTGGACCGCGCCACCCTGCTGGGCCTGTCGTCCAAAATGTATGACCATCAGTCGCTCATGCTGCTGACGTTCACCCGCTACCAGATGCGAGACACCCAGGGTGTTCGCCGCTGCATCGATCAGCTTCAGATTGCCCTCGAAAAGCGCGACCATGCGCCCCGCCTCAGGCGTTTCAAGGCCGTGGCGCAAACCCTGTTGAACCTCATGAGCAAGCAGGTGGCAGCCGTGGTGGCCGATGTGAAGCAGCACGCAGCCGAGTTGCGCGAATCGGACTTCGACGTGGAAGCGGCGTGCAACTTTGTGTCGTTGCTGACCGAAGTCACACTGGCCGAGTTGTCGCTCGACGGCGCACCGGGTTGGATGGACACCCTGGCGCTGCGCTTTTGCTCCACCCGGACCGTGACCGAACTGATGGCCGGCGCGGCACAGCGCCACCCACCGTTTGCTGCCCAGATGCAAGAAGGCCACCGGCGGATCGGCGAAATGGCGCAACAGGCCATGTCACATGCCATTGCCGGCAACCCGCGCGCTGCCGTCAAGGCGCTCATCACCCACGGCGGCCAAACCCTGAACACCAAGCTGATGGACATCGCGCGCCTGACACTGCAACGCCACCATGAGCGTATCGAGCACGCATCCGACCTCGAAGACATGGTGCAAACCCTGCTGTCACGTTATGCGCCTTCCAGCGCACCACCGGCACTCGGCTCCACCGGGCGGAGTGCGGGCGGCTTGTCGCTGCGCACGTCGGCTGAAATGCGTGCCGATGCCGAGGCAGCCAAAGCAGCCGCCGAACGCCAGGCTGCCGCCGAACAAGACTGAGCCCACGCGCCGAGAGCCCCCAAAGAAAAGGGCCCTCGCAGGGCCCTTTTCATGGATGGCGTGATGCCAGCAACCTGTCAGCGCGCCGGAGCGCGGCGACGGGGTGCCTCAAAGCCTGCGCGCTCGGGCGCTGGACGACGCGGCTTGAAATCGCCACGCGACTCGAACCCGCGGCCATCCGAGCGGTGATCGGGCCGGAACTCACCACGGTGGTGCGGCGCACCCCGGTGGCCATCACGCTCGAAGCCACGGTCAGCCGGGCCACGGTGGTCGGCACCGAAGGGGCGCTGGTCACCCCGGTCGCCACCGCGCAACGGCGCTGCACCACGGTCCTGGCGCATGTCCGGCGAGCGGTTGCCCCGGTCGGCAAACGGGCGGTCGGTGCGATCCTGACGGCCCTCGAACCGGTCACCCTGCGAACGTGCGTCATTCGCCCAAGCAGGGCGCTCGCCCCGGCCGTCCTGACGCGGCTCGAACCGGTCGGAGCGCCCTTGGCCACGGTCCTGACCACGGTCAAAACCACCCTGGGGTGCGCGATCGAAACCACGGCCTTCGGGCGCACGGTCGTGACGACCGAACCCGTGTGAAGCCGGCGGGCGGTCGAATCCACGGTCAAAACCACCTTTGTCAGCGCGGCCAAAGCTGCCGAACCCACGGTGGCTGGACGGACCGCCCTCGCGGTGGCTGCCCGGACGGCCACGACCACCCCGGCCATGGTCACGGTCAAACCCGCCACGGCCACCACCGCCGAACGATGTCTGCGGGGCACGCTGCTTGGGCTCCAGGCCTTCAATGACCTGCGCCTTCAGGGGTTGCTGGGTGTGGTGCTCGATGTCACCGATCTTGCGGCGGTCACGGAACTCGGCAAACGTGATGGCCAGGCCATCGCGCCCGGCACGGCCCGTGCGGCCGATGCGGTGGGTGTAGTCCTCTGCCTTCATGGGCAGACCGAAGTTGAACACGTGGGTGATGGTCGGCACGTCGATGCCACGGGCCGCCACGTCGGTGGCCACCAGAATCTGCACACGGCCGTCGCGCAGCGCGGCCAGGCGGCGGTTGCGCATGCCCTGGCTCAGCGCACCGTGCAGCGCCACGGCAGAGAAGCCGGCCTGTTGCAGGTCGTTGGCCAGGTCGTCGCACTCGATCTGTGTGCTCGCAAACACGATGGCCTGGTTGATGCTGGTGTCACGCAGCCAGTGGTCCAGCAGCTTGCGCTTGTGCTCTGGCGTATCGGCCCAGTACAGGCTCTGTGTGATGTTGGCGTGCTTCTCCTGGGGGGTATCGATCTGCACTTTCTTGACGTTGGCACCGTTGTCGTGCATCACACGCAGGGCCAGTTGCTGGATGCGCGGCGCAAACGTGGCACTGAACATCATGGTCTGGTGACGCTGCTGGGTGAGTTGGTTGATCTCGGCCAGGTCATCGGCAAAACCGAGGTCGAGCATGCGGTCGGCTTCGTCCATGACCAGGAACATGACCTTGTCCAGCTTGAGCTGGCCGGCACGCTGCAAGTCCAGCAAACGGCCGGGGGTGGCAACCACCAGGTTGGCGTTTTGCAGCTTGGCCACCTGCATCTGGTAAGGCATGCCGCCCACCACGTTGGCAATGCGCAGGCCACGGCAATGGCGAACCAGGTCAATCGCGTCGTTGGCCACCTGTTGGGCCAGTTCGCGGGTCGGGCAGACCACCAGCGCGCCGGGTTCGGCAGGCTTGAAGTTGCGCGGGTTGGTGGGGTCCTTGCGCTTGGGACGCTTCGGCAGGGCCTCGCCTTTGGCAGTGGCCTCGGCGCAGGCGCGCTCAAACGCTTCCTTCTCGGCACGGGCATCGGCCGCCTGCATCTCCAGCAGGGTGTGCAGCACGGGCAGCAGGAAAGCAGCCGTTTTGCCACTGCCGGTCTGGCTGGACACCATCAGGTCGGCGTAGGTGCCGTCCACGGTCAGGGCCTGCGGAATGGCCGCTTTTTGCACGGCGGTGGGCTCGGTGAACCCCAGGTCGGCCACGGCCTGGATCAGCTCGGGCGCCAGGCCCAGCAGTTCGAAGCCATTGGGCTGGCTCGGCTCGGCACCGTGGGCGGTCGCCACCTCGGCGGTGCTGGGAATGGAAAAGTCGGTATCGGGCAGCTCACGGCCACCGGTGAAGGAAACGTCGTTCATGTTGTCAAAATCCGTGCGCGATCAGGCGCACAACATCCGAGCAAAGCGGATGGAAGTCCGGATAGATGCCATCGGCCTGTGGGCAGCCGCTGGCTGCAAGGCAAATGGTGGCTCGCCCAAGGGTTGGGCGCAGCAAATCAGGTGGCGGACCGCCGGTGCTTCGTTCGTGGTTCAAAAAAACATCAACCACCCAACGAAATCGCACCAGAATCGGCGCCACAAAATTGTGGCCATGACGTGGCTAGCGATTGGCTAATTCCTGAACTGGCGGGACGCATGGGGGGCCATGCATGCAACACCACGCGGTTGACCTGTCGGAACAGGGCTTGGCGTCAGAAGCCGAAAGTGTGAGGCAGATGTACTCAATCTCCGCCCTTTTTGAGCGAAGCCTGCGATTATAGCCAGACACTCGGGAAAACCCCAAATTTTTTCTACAACCTCCCGCTCACCCGTACCAGACCTGATTGACGTAACGTCAATTGCCGCTACGCTTGACGCTTTTGACCTTTCCGCAGGAACCTGCCACATGCCCGGTTACACCGACCCCGGTTTCGACACCCTTGCCATCCACGCGGGCGCGGCGCCCGACCCTGCCACCGGCGCACGGGCCGTGCCCATCCACCTGACCACGTCGTTCGTGTTCGAGTCGAGCGACCAGGCCGCGTCGCTGTTCAACCTGGAGCGCGGCGGCCATGTGTACAGCCGCATCAGCAACCCCACCAACGCTGTGCTGGAACAGCGCGTCGCCGCGCTGGAAGGCGGCATTGGTGCACTCACCGTGGCCAGCGGTCAGGCCGCGCTGCACCTGAGCGTGGCCACGCTGATGGGCGCGGGCGGCCACATCGTGGCCAGCACGGCTTTGTACGGCGGCAGCCAGAACCTGTTGCACTACACCTTGCGCCGATTCGGCATCGAGACCACGTTCGTCAAACCTGGCGACATCGACGGCTGGCGGTCTGCGGTGCGGCCCAACACCCGTCTGTTCTTTGGCGAAACCGTGGGCAATCCGGGGCTGGATGTGCTGGACATTCCCACCGTGGCGCAGATCGCGCACGAGGCCGGAGTGCCCCTGCTGGTCGATGCCACCCTGACCACGCCCTGGCACCAGAAGCCCCTGGCGCTGGGCGCGGACCTGGTCTACCACTCGGCCACCAAGTTCCTGAGCGGGCACGGCACGGTGATCGGTGGTGTGGTGGTCGATGGGGGCAGCTTCGACTGGGCGGCTGCCCACGAAAAAACCGGCAAATTCGAAGAACTGGCTGCGCCTTACGACGGCTTTCACGGCATGAATTTCTCGGAGGAAAGCACCGTGGGCGCATTCTTGCTGCGTGCCCGCCGCGAGGGCCTGCGCGACTTTGGTGCCTGCCTGTCACCCCACAGCGCGTGGCTGATTCTGCAGGGACTGGAAACCCTGCCACTGCGCATGGAGCGCCACATGCGCAACACCGAAAAGGTGGTGGCGTTCCTGGCCGCCCACCCACTGGTCGCGCGGGTAGGGCACCCCTTGCTGGAGAGCCATCCCAGCCACGCACTGGCCAACAAACTGCTGCGCCACGGCGCGGCGGGTGCGGGCTCGGTGTTCAGCTTCGACATCAAAGGCAGCCGCACCCAGGGCCGTACTTTCATCGAGCACCTGAAAATTTTCAGCCACCTGGCCAACGTGGGCGACTGCCGCAGCCTGGTGATCCACCCCGCCAGCACCACCCACTTCCGCATGACCGACGAGGCGCTGGCCGGCGCCGGCATCGGGCCGGGCACCATCCGCCTGTCCATCGGGCTGGAGGACACCGACGACCTGATCGACGACCTGAAACGGGCGCTGAAAGCCGCCGAAAAAGCCGCCGAATAAACCGCCAGAAGCCCGGCTGCCCGACGCTGCAGAACGTGTATTTACTCAAGAATCTGCAGGAAATACATCAGGAGTGTTTTTTTATCAGTAGCTACAAAGACATGATAGTAAAGCGGTAAGGCAGTTTTTCATATTGAATTTTTACTTCAAAGAACGACTATGAAAATTGAAGTCAATGGTCACCCCCTGTACGCCTACACCGGCGGCAAACCATTCAACCCTGCCCAGCCCACCGCCGTGTTCATCCACGGCGTGCTGAACGACCACAGTGTGTGGATTCTGCAAAGCCGCTGGCTGGCCCACCACGGCTGGAACGTGCTGGCCATCGACCAGCCGGGCCACGGCCGCAGCGCGGGCCCCTGCCCGCAAAACGTGGCCGATGCCAGTGCCGCCGTGCTGGGCTTGCTAGACGCACTGAGCATCCGGCAGGCCGCGCTGGTGGGCCACAGCTTCGGCTCGCTGATTGCCCTGCACACGGCGGCCGCCGAGCCTGAGCGTGTGAGCCACCTGGTGCTGGTGGGCACGGCCTTCCCCATGCGGGTGTCGCCCGCGCTGCTGGACGCGTCGCTCCAGCAACCCGACAAGGCCATTGCCATGGTCAACACCTTCTCGCACAGCACGCTCAGCCCCCCGCCCTCCGCCCTGGGGCCCGGCACCTGGTTGTACGGCGGGTCAGCCGCGCTGATGCGCCGCGTGCTGGCCAGCAACACGGCTGAAAACGTGTTCCACACCGGCTTCAAGGCCTGCGACAGCTACGCCGATGGTGAAGCCGACATGGCCCGTGTGCGTTGCCCGGTGGCCTTCATCCTGGGCGAACGCGACCAGATGACCCCACCCAAAGCCGCCCAGAGCCTGGTCAAAGCCGCCCGGGCCGCCGGCCTGACGGTGAACGTGGCCACGGTACCGGCAGGCCATTCGCTGATGACCGAGGCACCAGAGGAAACGTTGGCCGCGCTGCGGCAGGTATTGGCCTGACCACGACAGGCCCGGCAACGGCTGCCCATCACCGCGCAATGCGGTGCGCACCGCAACTTGAAACGCCCAACGGGCAAGCCCCCTGCGGTGAGGGATTGGCATCAGTCAGCAGGGGCCGAAGGGGGCAATGCGTCGGCCAACCGCGCCGACTCAAACCCCGCAAGCCGCCAGACCGCACCCGTGTGCGGTTTGCGCGGCAACAGCAGTTTGTCAGCCAGCGGGCCGAGCTGCGTACACGCCGGGTCGGCCAGCAGCACATAGCGCGCCTGCTCTTCGTCGAGCTTGCCCACCCAATCCAGGGCCACCAGCGTTTCCAGCGGTTCTTCAAGCTGCAAATCGTCCACTTTGAGTTGCGAAGCCAACTCGGACAACCCCAGGCCGTGCTCTGAACCGCCCGACTGCGACCGTGTACGCAGTGCAGCCAACAACGCCACCACCTCCAACGCCAGCTGGAACGACCAGCCCGGCGAGCCGCCCCGCCGCACCACGCCCGCCAGCAAGCTGGGCAGGTAGGCCGTGATCACGGCACCCAGCAACACGAGCACCCACAACACGTACAGCCAAACCAGCAAAATGGGCACGGTGGCAAACGTGCCGTACACCATGGAATAAGTCGGCACCGTGGCCACATACCAGGCCAGCAGCTTTTTGGCCAGTTCGACGCCCACCGCAGCAAACAGCGCACCGGCCCATGCATGCGCCCATTCGACCCGCGTGTTGGGCACATAGCGGTAAAGCATCGTCAAACCCAGCGCCACCAGGCCGAACTCCAGCACGTCGAACACCAACCGCATGCCGCCTGGCAGGGCATCGACCAGGCCTTTGCTGGCAGACAAGGCATAGGATGCCAGGGTCAAGCTGCCCCCCAGCAACAGTGGCCCGAGGGTCAAAGCCGCCCAGTACACCAGCACGCGCTGCGCCAGGGGCCGAGGCCGGCGCACACGCCAGATGTCATTGAGCTTGCGGTCGATGGTGAGCACCAGCGCCAGCGCGGTCAGCAGCAGGACGACCGCGCCCGTCCAGCCGATCTTGCCCGCCTTGCCTGCAAACTGTTTCAGGTACAGCAGCACGGGTTTTGCAATGTTGTCGGGCACTAGGCTGCTGACCAACCACTTCTGCAACCCCGCCTCCATTTGCCCGAACATGGGAAACGCGCTGAACACCGCCAGGCCGACCGTCATCAGCGGCACGAGGGAAATGATGGTGGTGAACGCCAGGCTGCCAGCTGTGGGGCCCAGGCGGTCTTCTCGGAAGCGCTCGCGCAGCGTGTGCACCGTGCTGCGCCAGGGAAAGGCAAGCAGCGTTTGCCACAGGCTGAGCCAGAAATGGCGGTACCCGGCAAGGGTTGCGGTACGGTGCGGCCAAGGTTGAGCGGTCATCCCGCTATCATGCCAGCGCTCAGCCCTCTGCCAAGCCTCTGGCTTGCCTTGCTCTCATGCCCCCAAACAGCCCCCCGACACCCGCCGTCCCAGCCGGCCCCACTGGCGCAGCCCCCCACCTTGCGCCGCCTGTGATGCCTTCGCGCAGCGTGGCCCTGACCCGTACCGTGGCCGTGAGCAGCCTGCTGGCCCTGATCGTGCTGTGCCTGGCCTGGGAGCTGTGGCTGGCCCCCATCCGCCCGGGTGGCAGCTGGCTGGCCCTGAAGGCCCTGCCGCTGTGCATCCCGCTGGCCGGGTTGCTGAAGCACCGCATGTACACCTACCGGTGGCTGAGCCTGATGATCTGGCTGTACTTCACCGAAGGTGTGGTGCGCGCCTGGAGCGACAAGCCACCCGGAAACTGGCTGGCCATGGTGGAAATTGCCCTGTGCGTGGTGCTGTTTGCGGCCTGTGCGGCGCATGTGCGGCTGCGGCTAAAGCAGGCCAGGCTGCAGGCAACCGGCACCGGAGACACCCCTCCAGAGTCCCCACGCTGATGTCCGGCCAAAAATTTCAGGCTTTTTCTGCCTCCAGCGCTTGATATAAATTGACCCATAGCTACTGAAAGTTTATGCCCCACCACCCCCTGATCGCAACCTTGCAAGCCATCGTCGGGGAAGCCCATGTGCTGACGCACGGTGCACCGGATGCCGACCTGTCCGCCTGGGAGCACGACTGGCGCAAGCGCCAGCGCGGCGTGGCACTGGCAGTGGTGCGCCCCGCCCACACGTTGGACGTGGCGGCGGTGGTCAAGGCCTGTGCGGCGGCGGGCGTGGCCATCGTCCC
>ERZ761609.1257-NODE-1257-length-23462-cov-60.673986_pt1 | contig 23462 bp, 23 predicted proteins | sample MGYA00511163_ERZ761609 | MGnify/ENA primary metagenome ERZ761609 (study PRJEB28899, sample SAMN02445070) | bioreactor sludge metagenome | biome: EBPR sludge | place: Australia: Brisbane, Thorneside Wastewater Treatment Plant | collected 2011-12-16 ... | reverse complement strand
CTCCGCCCGGGGGGGCGCCGGGGCTGGCGCCATCGGCTACGTCGGCGCCGGCGGGAGTGACGGCGAAGCAGGTGTACGACGACGCCCTGCGGGACAAGACAGGGGGCAATTTCGATTTGTCGTTGCGGCAGTTCAATGATTTTCTGACGTGGTTCCCGACGAGCGACCTGGCGCCGAATGCACAGTACTACGTGGGCGAAGTGTTCTTCGCGCAGAAGCAGTTTGATCCGGCGCTGCAGGCGTTTGACGCGGTTCTGGAGCGGTATCCGCAGAATGCGAAGACAAATGACGCGCGGTTCATGAAGGGGCGGACGCTGGTGGAGATGGGGGACCGGAACGCGGGGGCGGACGAGTTCCGGGCGTTGATCAGCGAAGCGCCGAACAGCGACGCGGCGCGCCAGGCGCGGACGCAGTTGCAGCGATTGGGGTTGCGCGTGGCGCCGGCGAAGACGCCCGCGCGGAAGCGCTGAAGGGCGCGCGGCCCGCTCTTTCAGAGAGAATGGAAGAGATGGGCACAATGATCGAACCGAATGATGGGGCGCGCGCGCCGCTCAGCGATGTAGAGAGCCTGGGCCGGCTGCTGGTGCGGCCGTTGCTGGCGCCGGACGCGGCGGATGATGCGCTGCACGGGGGGCTGCAGGCGGCGCTGCGGGCGGGCTTTGGGGCGGTGTGCGTGCGGGGATCGGACGTGGATGCGGCGGTGCGCTTGTGCGCGGGGCGAGGGGTGAAGGTGGCGAGCGTGGTGGGGTTTCCGCACGGGGGATCGACGACGGCGGCAAAGCTGTATGAAGCGAAGGATCTGCTGCGGCGGGGGGCGCAGGCGATCGAAATGGTGATCAATCTGGGGAAGCTGCGGTCGCGGCAGTTTCAGTATGTGGAGGCGGAGATCTTGCAGGTGGCGCAGGCGTGTCACGAGTCGGGGGCGCGGATGAAGGTGGTGCTGGAGAATTCGGTGCTGACTGAGGATCTGAAGGTGATCGCGTGCAAGATCGCGAAGCGGGCGGAGGCGGATGTGGTGAAGACGGCGACGGGATTCGCGCGGCGTTCGGCGGGCTGGGAGGAGGATCTGGTTCTCCTGAAGAGAGTGTTGAAAGATGTGTGCGAGGTGGAGGCGGGCGAGGGGGTGGACACGCTGGAAGGGGCATTGCGGGCATACGAACTGGGGGCGGACTGGCTGTGCACGGGGCAGGCGGAAGTGGTGCTGGCGGGGTGGTCGGAGCGGGTGGCGCCGCCGCCCGTGTCCTGAAGCCTGCATGATATGCTCTGAAGAATTCCTTGATGCTTCTACGTAACTCCATTCCCCGAATCTGCATTGCACTAGGACTGACCGATGGCGGGCGCTTGCTGGAACACGCGCGGCGGGAGGCGGACGCTGGGGAGCGGTTTCTGGAGTTCCGGCTGGACTATCTGCCATCGCCGGAGGCGGGTCCGGATCTGATCCGGAAGTTTCTGAAGGCATATCCGGACTGCTGGGTGCTGGCGACGTGCCGGCGGCACCAGAATCACGGGCGATTTAATGGGAGTATCGAAGAGCAGTTGCAGATTCTGACCGCGGCGATCGAGGCAGGGGCGCGGGCGGTGGATATCGAGATTGAGACGGCGGAGGCGGCGAAAGGGCGGGTGCGGGAGTTGGAAGGGCGGGCGGTGGTGGTGATTTCGTATCACAACTACGAGGGGACGCCGGCGATGGAACCGGTGATGCGGCGGATGGCGAAGGTGCCGGCGGACGCCTACAAGGTGGTGACGACGGCGCGGAAGCCGTCGGACAATCTGCGGGTTTTGTCGCTGTCGAAGAGTTTTCCGAAGTCGAAGCTGGTGCTGCTGGCGATGTCGGAGACGGGATTCCCGTCGCGGGTGCTGTCGATGGTGATGGGGGGGCTGTACACGTACGCGACGCCCTCGGCGGCGGAAGGGACGGCGGCGGGGCAGGTGTGTGCGCGGCAGATGCGGCAGATGTACCGGGCGGACAAGCTGTCGAAGAACTGCAAGTACTACGGGGTGATCGCGGACCCGGTGCGGCATTCGATCTCGCCGGCGGTGCATAACCGGGCGCTGCAGGCGAAGCGGGTGGACGGGTTATATCTGCCCTTTCTGGTGGCTCCGCTGCAGTTGAAGGATTTCTTCGTGCTGGCGGAGAAGTTGCCGTTGCAGGGGTTCAGTGTGACGATTCCGCACAAGCAGCGGATTTTGCGGTATCTGGACGCGGTGGACCCGTTGTCGAAGCGGATTGGGGCGGTGAACACGGTCTGGCGGAAAGCAGGGAAGTGGCGGGGGACGAACACGGACGCGGCGGGGGTACGGGTGCCGCTGGAGAAGCGGACGCGGTTGGGGAACAAGAGCGTGCTGGTGGTGGGGAATGGTGGCGCGGCGCGGTCGGCGGCTTTCACGCTGGCCGATGCGGGAGCGCAGGTGACGGTGACGGGCCGGAATCCCGACCGGGTGAGGGCTCTGGCGAAGGCGTGCGGGGGAACGCCGGTGATGCCGGAGGCGGCGGAAAAGGCGGATTACGACATCGTGGTCCACGCGACGCCGGTGGGGATGTGGCCGCACGGGGACGAGTGTTTCTTCGCGGAGAGGGTGCCGGGGGAATTGGTGTTTGATCTGGTGTACACGCCGGCGCGGACGAAGTTGCTGGCGATGGCGGAGGCGCAGGGGCGGACGGTGGTGCCGGGGATTGAGATGTTCGTGGAGCAGGCGCTGGCGCAGTTTGAGCTGTTCACGGGGGTGGCAGGTCCGCGGGCGGTGATGGAAAAGGCGGCGCGGGAGGCGATTGAAGAGCAGCAGGGGAGGCAGGGCGCGTGAAGAAGCTGTCACGGCGGGCTTTGGGCGGGATACTGGCGGGCGCGGCGGTGCGGGCGCCGGGCCGGGGGCAGGAGGCGGCGTCCGAGGCTCCGGTGGACGAATTGACCCGGGCGCGGGAGGCGATCCGGACGCAGGGCCGGACGCTGGCTGAAGCAGCGGCGAAACTGGCGCCGGAGACCGAGCCGGCGTTTCGATTTGAGGCTTAGGAGCGATGGCGCGGGTCCCGGAAGAAGTCTTTTTCGAGTCACTGGGACAGATCCACGCGAGGCTGGTGAACAAGGAGTTTTCGGCCCGGGATCTGGCTCGGGATGTGTGTGACCGGCTGGAGAGGCAGGGGCCAAGGTACAACGCTCTGGCGCTGTTATTGCGGGACGAGGGCATGCGGCGGGCGCGGGACGTGGACCGGGAGATTGGCCGGGAGCGGATCCGGGGGCCTTTGCAGGGGATTCCGTTCGCGGTGAAGGATCTGTTGAGTCTGGAGGGGCATCCGACGACCTGGGGGGCGAAGCCGTACGCGGGGCAGGTGCTGGGGCGGACGGCGACGGTGCTGCGGAAGCTGTCGGGATCCGGAGCGGGTCTTTGCGGCAAGCTGGCGATGGTGGAATTGGCGGGTGGGGGCGGGTACCGGTCGGCTGCGGCGTCTCTGACGGGCCCGGGTCTGAATCCGTGGGACCGGACGAAGTGGGCGGGCGGATCGTCGAGCGGATCGGCGGCGGCAGTGGCGGCGGGGTTGGTCCCGTTTTCGCTGGGGTCGGAGACATCCGGATCGATCGTGACGCCGGCGGCGTTTTGCGGAGTGACGGCGCTCAGGCCGACGTACGGGCTGGTGAGCCGGGCCGGGGCGATGGCGTTGAGCTGGACTTTGGACAAGATCGGGCCGTTTGCGCGGACGGCGGAGGATTGCGGGCACATTTTGCAGGCGATTGCGGGCGGTGATCTGCTGGATCCGGGATCGGCTGGCAAGGGATTCCGGTATGTTCCGCAGTACACACGGCCGGCTGGAGAGTACCGGGCGGGGTACGCGGAGGCGGACATCGAGGAGTCGGCGGACGAGGCGTTGCGGCCGGCGTTGAGGGAGGCGGTGGCGGTCGTCAGGGGAATTCTGGCGGAGATGAAGCCGGTCGAGTTGCCCGATTTGCCCTTCGGAGCAGCGATTTCGACGATTATCAGCACGGAAGGATCGGCGGCATTCCGGCAGTTGATCGAGAGTGGGGGAGTGGATCAACTGGCGGACGAACGGCAGATCGCGGGACTCCGGGCGGGGCTGGAAGTGCCGGCCTGGCAATACCTGGAGGCGATGCGGATCCGGCGGCAGGTGCAGGTGGAGTTTGCGAAGCTGTTTCAGGAGGTGGATGTGCTGGTAGCGCCGGCGCGGATGTCGACGGCGCCTCCGGTGGCGGAGCCTCTGGACCGTGCATCGGGGCGGCGGCCGGCGCGAGCGGGCGGGGGATTGCGGGCGATCATTGCAGCGGGCAACCTCGCGGGTCTGCCGGCGCTGGTGTTGCCGTGCGGGTTTGCCGGGGGGATGCCGGTGGCATTGACTCTGGTGGGACGGCCGTTTTCTGAGAACGCGTTATTGGCGGTGGGCGTTGAGTTCCAGAACCGGACGGACTGGCACCGGCGCAATCCAGTACTGCCAGTTCCAGGACCACGCTGAGCGGAACCCCTAGCCCATTTTGGGTGTATTTGGCGCAACATTTTCGTGGGAATTCGGTGCCGGATCGGAGAGAATAGACCCATGCAGGCTAAGCAGGCGCCAGTCCGGGACGAGCTGACCGGGCTCAGAAGAGGGGCTGAACTGGAAGCGCTGGTTGCGCGCTGTCTGAAGAGCCGTCCGGGGGGACGGCTGGTAGTGCTGGCGGTGGCCGGGTTGGACCGGTTTCATCATTTGAATGAGCTCTTGGGGTATGCCGCGGGGGATGCGGCGCTGGTGGAGTGGAGCATCGGCGTGACGGATTGGCTGGAGCGGGAAGCGCCGCTGCCGGGAGGCGTACTCGCACGGGTGGGTGGAGACGAATTTGGGGTGCTGTGGCAGGGGTGCCCGTCGGTCACCGCGGGGCTGGAGGCGGGTGAGGCTCTGATGAGCCGGCTGAGGCGCCCGCTGCGCGTGGCGGGCCGGGAGATGTTTCTGATGGCGAGTGCAGGTCTGGCGGTAACGGAGGCGGGTGCAGGCGATGCCCGGGCGCTGATCCGGCAGACGTCGGCGGCGATGCGCCGCGCGAAGCGACGGGGCGGGAACACGCTGGAGACGTTTCGATGGGAAGAGTCGCTGGCGCCGGAACGGCGATACCAACTGGAGACGGCGCTCCGGCAGGCGGTGTCGCACGGGGAGTTCCGGTTGCGATTCCAGGCACAAGTCGATCGACACTGCCACCTGGACGGTTTGGAGGCGCTTCTGACATGGCAGCATCCGGAATTCGGCAGCGTGGCGCCTGACGTGTTCATCAAGCTGGCCGAAGAGATTGGGGCGATTGTGGAGATCGGGGACTGGGTGATGCGGGATGCCTGTGAACACATCACCCGTTGGCGGGAAGCGGGTCTGGAGCCGCCCCGGGTTGCGGTGAATGTCAGCCCGCTGCAGTTCTCGACACCGGACTATGTGCAGAGAGTCGAGCGAATTTTGAGCGAGACGGGCGTCTCGGGGGAGTGTCTCGAACTGGAGATCACGGAAGGGACGCTTCTGCGGGATCTGCAGGAGTCGGCTTCGCGGATGCGGGCTCTGCGGCGTCTGGGGATTTCGATTGCGGTGGATGACTTTGGCGTGGGGTATTCGCCACTGACCTACCTGCAGGAGTTGCCTCTGGACGCGGTGAAGGTGGACCGGGCGTTCACCTGCCAGATCACGAAGCCGGCGGGCTCACTGCCGCTGATCCACACAATTACCGTCCTGGCGCATCACCGGGGGTTGAAGGTTGTGGCGGAGGGTGTGGAGACTCCAGGCGAACTGGAACTGCTGCAAGCGGCGCGTTGCGACCGGATGCAGGGGTATCTGTTTGGAACACCCGTGCCGGCAGAGGGCACGGAGAAGCTGCTGAGGCACCCCCGGGTGCTGCAGCAGCGGCTGGATTCGGTGGCGAACTGCTGAATTCGATCACCTGCGTCCCGGAAACGGACACCTGGTTGCCGGCGGCTGCATCCCGGGTCGCTCTGTAAGTATTTGAAAATACAAACTCCCGCGCTATTCCCGGCATTGGCCTCGCAAATGCGATTGAATATGTCGAGAAGACCATGGACGTTCCCCGCACAGGCGCAAAACGCCGCAAACTGATTCGCCGGTTGGCCGCAATCCTCATCCTGGCCGTGGCGATCCCGCTGGTGACCTGGGGATTGTCGCGCCTGAAGCCGGCGGCGCCGAGCGTGGAAAAGGGCACATTGTGGACAGGAGAGGTGCAGCGTGGGCCGATGGTCCGGCAGGTTCGGGGACTGGGGACGTTGACGCCCGAGGAAGTGTTATGGATCCCGGCTGTTCACGATGGGCGGGTCGACCGGGTGCGCCTCCGTCCAGGAGCCAATGTGAGCCCGGACACAATTCTGGTGGAGTTGAGCAACCCTGAACTGGAGTTGGAAGCGGAGGACCTGCGGTGGCAGGTCCGCGCGGCGGAAGCCAACCTGCGCGACCTGCGGGTGAAGCTGGAGACCGCCCAACTGGATTTGAAGGCGACTCTGGCGCGGGCGGAGAGCGAGTATGTCCAGGCGAAGCTGAAGTCGGACCGGGAAGAGGCGCTGGCGAAAGAAGGGCTAGCCCCGGATCTGAATGTCAGGCTGGCGCGGGCGACTTCAGAGGAACTGGCGAAGCGGCTGGCGATTGACACGAAGCGGCTGGAGATCAGTGCGTCGTCGACGGAGGCACAACTGGCGGTGCAGCAGGTCCAGATCGAGAAGCTGAGGGCGGCGCTGAAGTTGAAACAGAGTCAGGTGGCGGGGCTGAGGATCCGGGCGGGTGCGAGCGGGGTATTGCAGCAGATGCAGGTGGAGGTGGGGCAGCGGGTGACGCCTGGGGCGGTGATCGCGAAGGTGGCGCAGCCGTCGAAGTTGAAGGCCGAGATCCGGATTCCGGAGACGCAGGCAAAGGATGTCATGATCGGTCAGCCGGTGCAGGTGGACACGCACAACGGGGTGATTGCGGGACGGGTCTCGCGGATTGATCCGGCGGCGGTGAGCGGCAATGTGACGATCGATGTCCGGCTCGAGGGGGCGTTGCCCGCGGGGGCGCGTCCGGACCTGAGTGTGGACGGGGTGGTGGAACTGGAGAGGTTGACGGACGTAATGTACGTGCAGAGGCCGGTGTATGGCCAGGCTAACAGTCTGGTGGGCCTGTTCCGGCTGACGCCGGACGGCAAGGAGGCGCACCGGGTGCAGGTGCGGATCGGGCGGGTTTCTGTGCAGACGGTGGAAATCGTGGAAGGGCTCAACGTGGGGGACCGCGTGGTGCTCTCGGACATGTCGGCCTGGGATGGCCAGGACCGGCTTCGTTTGAACTAGGACCGGAAAGCCAGCGCGGACAGGAGTGAGTATGAGCGAACAGCCATTGATTCAACTGGAAGGCGTCACGAAGGTGTTTGTCACCGAGGATGTCGAGACCCACGCGTTGTCGGGGATCCACCTGGAGATCCGCAAGGGCGAATACGTGTCGATTGCCGGCCCTTCGGGCTGCGGCAAGTCGACCTTGCTGGCGATTCTGGGGCTACTGGATTCGCCGAGCGAGGGTGCGTACACACTGAACGGGCAGGCGGTGGGGAATCTGAAGCTTGGGGACCGCGCGCGGATCAGGAACCGTGAGATCGGATTCATTTTTCAGGCTTTCAACCTGATTGGCGATTTGACGGTCTACGAGAACGTGGAACTGCCGCTGACCTATCGCGGGATGGGCGGGGCGGAGCGCCGGAAGCGGGTCCATGAGGCCCTGGAGCGCGTCGGGATGGGACATCGCGTGAAGCATTACCCGTCGCAGTTGTCGGGCGGCCAGCAGCAGAGGGTGGCGGTGGCGAGGGCGCTGGTCGGAAGTCCTTCGATCCTGCTGGCGGATGAACCGACGGGCAACCTGGATTCGGCCAACGGCGAACAGGTGATGGAACTGCTGAAGGAGTTGCACCGGGGCGGGGCGACGATCTGCATGGTGACGCACGATCCGCGGTACGCTTTATTGGCCGACCGGAACATTCACCTGTTTGACGGGCGCATCGTGGAGGAGGCGCAGGCTGAGGGTCAGAGCATGGGAGCGGGGTTATGATGAAGCGGAATCCGGATCTGACGGCGTTGTTGGTGCTCGCGCTGGTTCTGTGGCTGGGGCTGCCTTCGAGCCGGGCGCGCGGAGAAGCGCATGTGGGTATCCACCCGGTGGCCAGTGCGGCCGCGGTGGATGCGGAAGAGCACATCGAGCAATGGCTGGAGCGATTTGAGCGGAGGCGGGACCGTGTCTGGGAGCGGCTGGAGCAGCGAATGCATGAATTTGAAGGGCGCCTGGCCGAGCAGGAGCAGCAGCGCCGGCCGGGGCTACAACGAGCGGGGCGGTTTGCGAGCTGATGATCCGGTTACGCAATATTGAGAAGCATTACCCGCAGGGGGCGAGCCGGTTCTATGTGCTCCGCCAGATCGATCTGGACATCCACGAGGGTGAGTTTCTGGCGGTGATGGGGCCCTCCGGGGCGGGGAAGAGCACTCTGCTGCACATTCTTGGGATGCACGATACGGCGTGGTCAGGGGAATACCATCTGTATGAGCATGCCATTCACGGGCTGGATCGCCGCCGGCGGATGGATCTGTACAAGCGGTATTTCGGTTTCGTCTTTCAGAGCTATCATTTGCTGGACGATCTGACGGTGTTCGAGAATCTTGAGGTGCCGCTCAGCTATCGGGACATGGCAAGAGGTGAGCGGCAATCGATCGTCTGCGACATGTTGGACCGGTTCCAGATCGTGGGGAAGAAGGATCTATATCCGAACCAGCTTTCGGGCGGGCAGCAGCAGTTGGTGGGAGTGGCGCGGGCGATGATCGCGAGTCCGAAGGTGATTCTGGCGGATGAGCCGACGGGCAACCTGCATTCGAGTCAGGGTGTGGAGATCATGGAGATGTTCCGCAAGCTGAACGAGGAGGGGACGACGATCGTGATGGTCACCCATTCGGAGACGAATGCGGCATACGCACACCGGGTGATCCGGCTGGAAGACGGGTGGATTGCGGGTGCGCCGCGGGGGGAGTAGAGGGACGTGGTACAGGCCCGCCTGCTGATTGCCGACGACCAGGAGGACGTACTCGCCGCGCTGCGTCTCCTGCTGAAGCCGGAGGGTTACGCGGTGGAGTGCGTGACATCGCCGCGGGCGGTGCTGGCGGCGCTGGAGCAGCGCGAATACGATGTCCTGTTGATGGATCTGAACTACACCCGCGACACAACATCGGGCGAGGAGGGCTTCGATCTGCTGTCGCGGGTGCAGGCGGCGGATCCGTTATTGCCAGCCGTGGTCATGACGGCATGGGGGAGTGTGGACGTGGCGGTGGAGGCAATGCGCCGGGGCGCACGAGATTTTATCCAGAAGCCGTGGGAGAACGCGCGTCTTCTGGCTGTTTTGAAGACGCAGATGGAACTGGCGGCGGCGCTGCGGCGAGGCGCGCGACTCGAGGCGGAGAACCGGCTGTTGCAGGCCGAGGGGCGCCCGGTGATGATTGCGGAGGCGCCGGCAATGGCGCCCGTGCTGGAGATGATTGCCCGGGTGGGGCCATCGGACGCGAATGTGCTGATCACGGGCGAGCCGGGGACCGGCAAGGAAGTGGTGGCGCGGACTCTGCACGCCATCAGCGAACGGGCCGGGCAGCCGATGGTGACGGTGAACATGGGCGGACTGGCGGAAGGGGTGTTCGAGAGCGAGTTGTTCGGGCACGTCAAGGGGGCGTTCACGGATGCGAAGGCGGATCGCGTGGGACGGTTTGAGTTGGCCGACAACGCGACGATCTTTCTCGACGAGATTGCGAATCTGCCGTTTAACCTGCAGGCGAAGCTGTTGCGGGTTCTGGAGACGGGCGAGATGGAGCGGGTGGGGTCATCGAAGACCCGGCGCGTGAATGTGCGGGTGATCTCGGCGACGAATGCAAACCTGCATTTGGATGCCGCCGAGGGGCGGTTCCGCCAGGATCTGCTCTACCGCCTGAACACGGTGGAGATCCATCTGCCTCCTTTGCGCGAGAGGCGCGAGGATATCCCGCTGCTGGCCACGCACATTCTGGCACAGATGGCGCGGCGTTACCGGAAGCCGATCACGGGTTTCGATCCCGCAGCGCTTCGGGCACTACGGGAGCACCCGTGGACGGGGAATGTCCGGGAATTGAACCACGTCATTGAGCGGGCTGTCCTGATGGCCAGGGAGACGCTGATCCGGGCGGGCGACCTGGCGTTGCGGGCGGCGGCGGATGCCCCCTCCCGTCTCGACGACATGAGCCTGGAGGAAGTGGAGGCGTTCCTGATCAAGAAGGCGCTGGCGCGGCATCAGGGCAATGTCAGCCAGGCCGCGCACGCGCTGGGGCTGAGCCGGAGTGCGCTGTACCGCCGGTTGCAGCGCTACGGATTATGAGACGGCCGCGCTGGTGGGATGCGCACGAAAACCTCGTGCTGCTGGGTTCGCTCGCGTCGGGACTGTGCGGTGTTCTGTTTGCGCTGGGGTTTGTGTGGTTGGGGGATTACCCGGACAAACTGCGCTGGACGGTCACGATTTTTGTCGTGCTGCCCTGGTGGGCGTTCGCGTGGTCGGCGCGGGAGAGGGTGACCGCGCCGCTGCGGACTCTGGCGAATCTGCTGGAGGCAATGCGGGAGGGGGATTACTCGATTCGCGGCCGGGGCGCGGGCGACAACGATGCTTTGGGCGAAGTGATGACCCAGGTGAACGCGATGGGCGCGACTCTGCGGGCGCAGCGCCTTGGCGCGGTGGAGGCAACAGCGCTGCTGCGAAAGGTGATGGAGGAGATCGACGTGGCGGTCTTCACCTTTGATGCCGGCCACCATTTGAAGCTGGTGAACCGCGCGGGTGAACGGTTGCTGGCGCAGGACGCGGGGCGCCTGCTCGATCGCTCAGCCTGTGAGCTCGGCCTGGACGAGTATCTGCAGGGCGCTTCCGCCCAGACGCTGTCCCGAACGTTTCCGGGCGGTGCGGGTCGTTGGGGCGTCCGGCGTTCAAGCTTTCGCGAGAGCGGGCTGCCCCTGACATTGCTTGTGGTGACGGATCTGACACGCGCGCTCCGCGAGGAGGAACTGCAGGCCTGGCAGAGGCTTGTCCGCGTGCTGGGACACGAGCTCAACAACTCGCTCACGCCGGTGATGTCGATTGCGGGGAGCCTGACCCAGTTGCTGGGGCGGCAGCCCCGGGCGGAGGACTGGGAGCAGGACATGCGCGACGGACTAACGGTGATTGGGTCTCGCGCGGAGTCTCTGAGCCGGTTCATCGGCGCGTATTCACGGCTCGCGAAGATGCCGCGCCCGCGCCTGGCGCCTGTCCCTCTGGGGCCCCTGGCCGGACGCGTCGCTGGCCTGGAAACGAGAGTGAAGGTCGAGGTGCGCGGCGGCCCGGAAATCGTTCTGCGGGCCGACGGGGACCAGTTGGAACAACTGCTCATCAACCTCGTCCGCAACGCAGCGGATGCGGCGATCGAAACGCACGGCGGCGTGGCGCTGGAATGGAGACTGGAGCCCGCGGCGGCGACGGTTCGGGTTCTCGATGAAGGCCTGGGACTCGCGAGCACGGCGAATCTCTTCGTCCCCTTCTTCACGACCAAGCCGGGCGGATCGGGGATCGGACTGGTGCTTTGCCGGCAGATCGCCGAGGCGCACGGGGGCACGCTGACTCTCGCCAATCGCGATGACGGGCGGGGCTGCGTGGCTACCCTGCAACTGCCTCTGAACTAGTGGAACACCACCAGACCCTGGAGGCTGATTTTGGGTCCGCGGGAGTCCTTGTACGGCTCGCCGCGCACAGTGAGGCGAACCGTGTGTTTGCCGCGCTTCAGCTTGAAGGCATGGTAGAGCGACTCGCGGTTCTTCAGGCTGTCCTCGTCCGGGTACACGTCCACGGTCGCGGCGGGTTGGCCGTCCACGGTGATGTCGGCGAGGCCTCCATCGGGGAGGAACTGGCCGACGAGGATGAAGCCGGTGCCCTCAAACTCGATCTCGGCACTGGCGCCTTTCTCGGCGGAGACCAGGGCGTCGGCTCGGCCGGGTTGCCAGTCGCCAGTGCGCCGGAAACGGTCGTCCGTGACCGAAATGCGCTCGACGGGCGTACCGAAGTCGTCCCAAACCTCGAGTCTGGCGGGGCGCGGGGCTTGAGTCCGGACGCGGAGAATGTCGCCGTCGCGCCGGCCGCCGGTTTTTTCGGCAAGTGCGATGGCCCGGCGGACGGTGCTCTCGGTGATGGTCTCGAAAGTGAAGTTAGTGTAGCTGAATGTCTTCCCGGCGACGGCGGGGATGCCGGACTTCCATTCATCCGGAATGGCCCGGTAGCCCTGGGCGACGCCCAGGATTCCGGCGGCGTTCGATGGATTGCAGTCGGAGTCCTGCCCCGCCTGGGTCGAGATGATGATGGTCTTGCCGAAGTCGCCGCCGCCGTAGAGTAGGCCCAGAGCGATATAGGCGCCGTTGATCTTGGCATCGATGTTGAAATCGAGCAGGGCTCCTTCCGGACAAGGGTCGTCGCGGTTCCACTTGTTCTCGATGAGTTGCCAGGACTTGCGCCAGTCCTGGGGATGTGCGCGATGCCATCGCAGGACGTCGGCGATCAGCCGCGCGTACGGGCTCTTTCGCGGCAGGCAGGCAAGGCCGGCTTCGACGATTTTCTTCGGATCCGTTTCTAAGAAAGCGGCGCTGTACATGCAGGAGACGAAGATGCCGCCGTAGATCCCGTCGCCGTAATTCATGACGCGGCCGGCGCGCCAGGCGAGGTCGGTGGCGGCCAGGGGCAATCCGGGCGCCATCAGGCCGATGAAGTCGGACTCGATCTGGAAGTCGATGTCGTTGGCGTGGATGTTGTATTTGGGGGTGCCGCTGAGCGCGGCGGGAACGCCGCGGCGGAGATTGCGCCTTGCAGCGAGATTGGCGTGCCAGAGGCGGTATTTCGCTTCGCGGAACATGGCGCCGAAGTCTTCGGTTGTGGCATCGAGGCCTTTCTCATCGAGCACCTGGGCGAAGGTCATGTCGACGTAGAGGTCGTCCTGATCGATCGCGCCGGCCACCATCTCCGGCTTCCAGACGGGCAATTCCGCGTCGGGAATGATTCGTTCCTTGTAGCGGAATTCGGTTGGGGCGCCGTAGGACACACCGATCATCTGGCCTGCCCAACCGCCCGCGATCTTGTCGCGGAGGCTTTCCACCGGGATCGATTTCAGGCTTTGAGCAGCCAGAGAAAAGACTGCGAGGAAAAAGACGGGAATCAATTTCATGGAGCGGCTCCGAGCCTGAAGATATCACCCGCGATGAGGTGCCGCAATCTCTGGAACGGACCGGCCAACCCCAGGACCGGCCCCGGGCAAGGCTCTTCATGCCAAGATGGCCGGGAGACCCTCGCGTTCAAGCCTCCCGGGTGAACTCGAGTTCATCGCCCTTCACCGTGCCGCTGGCCTGGATCGTCCCTTCCGGAAGTTCGAGAACCGAGTGCGCCCGGAAGCACGCAGAGATGCGCCACGGCTTCAGTGACGGAACCGCCTTCACGACCCGCTTCTTCTTGTCCAGAAAGAGGACGTCGATCGTGAACTTCATGAAAAAGCAGTGCACGGCTTCACAGGGGACAATATAGAGCCCTTCGCCGGGATTGAGGCCGGTGCGCTTGAGCAGGCCCTCCCGGCGCGTGGTGCTGTCGCCCGCGTGGCCGATGCGGTCGCCGAGCATCGCGTCCCGGGTCCGGTTCCAGACTTTGATCATGATTCCTCTGATCGGCTGATCGTGCCCGTTTCTTCATAGCCGCGGCACTGCCAGACGGGCAGCACCGGGTACTTGCGGAAGGTTGGGTCAGCCAGCCCGCGCCGGCACTGATAGAACCGGCTGCCGCGATCGCTGACAATGACCATCACGTGCGCGCATGCGGCACAGAGTCCGGCGCGTTGCCCGTCCCCGGCATTCGGCTCCATACCGGCTCAGTGTAGCAATCCGGCATGATATCCTGAAGGTTTCGCCCCACTCTACTCCTCTGGACAAACGATTGAAAGTTGGATTTGTCAGTCTTGGGTGCCCCAAGAACCTGGTGGACACCGAAGTGATGATGGGCCAGTTGACCGCCCGCGGGCACGAGTTAACCTCCTCGCCCGAGGACGCCGACGCCATCGTCGTGAACACCTGCAGCTTCATTGACCCCGCCAAGCACGAGTCCGTCGAGACGATCCTCGAGATGGCGGAGTTCAAGAAGACCGGCCGCGCCCGCCGCCTGATCGTCGCCGGCTGCCTCGTGGAACGTTACCGTGGCGACATCCGCGTGCAGATCCCCGAAGTGGACGCCGTTCTGGGCACGAACGAACTCGATTCGATCATCGATCTCTGCGAGGGCGCCGCCGACGAACCCGCCGCCGCGGAGCCATACCTTTACCACGACCTCACACCCCGCATCCTGGCGACCCCGCGTCATTACGCCTACATGAAGATCAATGAAGGCTGCGACCATCCCTGCACCTTCTGTGTGATCCCTCAGTTCCGCGGCAGTTTTCGCAGCCGCCGGTTCGAATCGGTGATTCACGAGGCCGAAAACCTCTTCGCCCAGGGCGTCCGCGAGGTGAACCTCATCGGCCAGGACACAACCGCCTACGGCGACGATCTCGGCGTGAAAGACGGCCTGGCTGCGTTGCTGGAGAGGCTCGACGGGATTGAAACCCCACATCCGAAGTGGGTTCGTTTCCTGTACTGTTATCCGAACCGGATCACGCGCCGCCTGCTCGACGTAATCGCAGCGGGCGAATCGCTGGTCAAGTACATTGACATGCCGCTGCAACACGCCTCGGCGCCGGTGCTGAAGCGGATGAAGCGCGGAGCCAGCGGTGACATCTTCCTGAAGCTCCTGGAAAAGATCCGCAAAGCGATCCCGGGCGTCGCCATCCGCACCTCGATGATCGTCGGCTTTCCCGGCGAGACCGAGAAGGACTTTGAAGAGTTGTGCGCCTTCGTCGAGGCCGCCCAATTCGACAGACTGGGCGTATTTTCTTACTCGGACGAGGAAACCAGCGCCAGTTACCATCTGGACGGCAAAGTGGACCGGCGAACAATCTACAACCGCAAGCGCCGTCTGCTGGCGCTGCAGCGGAAGATTTCGCGCCGGATGAACCGCCGGTGGGTCGGACAGGAAGTGGACGTCCTGATCGAGGGGCCATCTCCTGAGAGTGATCTCGTCTGGCAGGCCCGGATGGCTACCCAGGCGCCGGACATTGACGGAGTCTGTTATCTCGAGGACGCGGGCGATCCCGCGCCGCACCCAGGGCAGATCCGGCGGATGCGCGTCACGCGCACCCACGACTACGACCTGATCGGCGACCTGATCGACGAACCACCTGCGCATTTCGCTCCCAGTCTGCCGCTCAACCCGTTCCCGATCATTCAAAGTTCCGCGGGGCACGCCCGCCAGCACCAATGACCTCGGTTCCCTGTCCGATCTGCAAAAAGCCCGTTGAACTGGGCGCCCCCCAGTTTCCATTCTGCTCGGACCGCTGCCGGCTGATCGATCTCGGCCGCTGGGCTGACGAGGAGTACCGCGTGCCGTCATCATCGCCTGTGAACCCGGAATCGGACCACGATGATGAAGAGTAGAATCGCGCTGGCCGTCGCGACCTGGTTCGGTACGGGCTACTGGCCCTGGGGGCCGGGTACCGCGGGTAGTCTGGCCGCGGTCCTGCTTGCCTGGGCCGGCGCATCCTGGTTGGGAATGCAGCCCTGGCATTTCGTCGCACTCGCCATCTGGCTGACCCCGGCGGGCATTTGGTGCTCAACCCAGACCGCGCGGTTGCGGGAATCCAAAGACCCGCAAATCGTCGTCGTTGATGAAGTCCTCGGGCAGTGGATCGCGCTGGCTGGCGCGGCCACGCTGTCCGGAGTCCATTTGTGGACCGCTTTTGTTCTGTTCCGCATCTTCGATATGACCAAGCCCTGGCCCGTCCGGCGGCTCGAGAGCCTGCCGGACGGCAGGGGCATTGTGGCTGATGATTTGGCCGCGGGCGTTTACGCCGCACTTGTGTTGCTTCTGGCGCGGTGGTTCAATCTCTTATAGCTGGAGCATTTCTCCGGGTTTCCTTCATGGCGTTTAAAACCAACGGGGCGGATCGCCCCACGATCGACCAAGTCTCCCCGCAGGCCGCAATCCCGGGGGGCGATATCCAGATCCGCGGCCAGCACTTCCTGGCCGCGCCCCGCCCGCTGGTGAGCGTCGGCGCGGTTGCCGCGCCGCTGGTCGTCGGCTCGGACCGCTACGTTGTGGCCCGCGTGCCCGAAGGGGCCGGCAGCGGCCGGTTGATCGTCAGCAATGGCGACAAAGAGAGCGCTCCGCTCCCGTTTGCCGTTGGCGCTCTTGTCGCCGATAATCTGCACCCGGTCTCGAGCCCCGCGGTTGGCCCCGACGGCGCCGTCTACACCACCTTCAGCGGTTCGCGCGGGCAGAAAACGCCGGTCGCTGTCTACCGGGTCGACGCCAGCGGCTCGATAACCCCTCACCTGACCGATCTGATGAACGCCACCGCGCTCGCGTTCGACCGCGAGGGCGTTCTCTACATCTCCTCCCGGTTCGACGGCATCGTCTACCGCTCCACGGCCAGCGGCGTGATGAGCGTCTATTGCGAGTCCATGGGCGTGGCCACCGGTATCGCCTTCGACGACAAGGGCGATCTGTTTGTCGGAGACCGCTCCGGTACGATCTTCAAAATCAGCGAGGGCGGCACCGGCATCTACGTCTTCGCCACCATCGAGCCATCCATCGCCGCGTATCATCTCGCCTTTGGGCCGGGCGGCTATCTGTATGTCACCGGGCCGACCACTTCGAGCTTTGATGCTGTTCAGCGAATCTCGCCCGCGGGCGAAGTCGAGGTCTTTTTCCGCGGTCTCGGACGGCCTCAGGGACTCGCATTCGACGCGGAGGGCAATCTCTACGTCGCCGCGTCCCTCGCCGGGCGAAAAGGCATCGTCCGGATCACGCCGGAGCGCGAAGCCGCCCTGGTCCTCTCGGGACCCAATATCGTCGGTCTGGCCTTTGCCCCCGGCGGCGACATGATGGTGACCACGACCGGCGCACTTTACCGCGTCCCTGCCGGCATCCAGGGCCGGCCGCTCCCCTGACGGATTTCTCAATGACCGCCGAAATTATCGCCGTGGGCAGTGAAATGCTCACGCCGCAGAAAACCGATACGAACTCGCTTTGGCTGACCGATCAGTTGAACCTGCTCGGTGTTGATGTCACCCAGAAATCCGTCATCGGAGACGACCAGAATCGCTTGGCTGCCGCCATTGCCGCGGCCCTCGACCGCACGCCCCTCATCCTTCTGACCGGTGGACTCGGCCCGACCGAGGACGACCTGACACGCGAGGCAACCGCCCAGGCGCTGAACCGCGCCCTAATTCACGACCCGGCCATCCTCCACGCCATCGAACAACGCTTCGCCAGTTTCGGCCGGAAAATGGCCCCCATCAACAAACGCCAGGCCTTTCTCGTTGACGGCGCGGAAAAGCTCGACAACCCGAATGGCACCGCGCCGGGCCAGTGGCTGGACTTCGACGGCCGGATGCTCGCCCTGTTGCCCGGACCGCCCGGCGAGATGAAGCCGCTCTTCCTCAGTCAGGTACTGCCGCGTCTGCAAGCCGTCCTGCCGCCGCGCGTCCTGCGGACCCGCTTCTTCCGCGTCGCCGGCATGGGCGAATCCGATGTGGACCAACTGATCGCACCCGCCTACAAACCCTACGAGAACCCCGTCACCACCATCCTCGCCGCCGCCGGAGACATCCAGATTCATCTCCGCTCCTTTTCCGCTACCGAGGCCGAAGCCGAGGCCCGTGTCGCCGAACTCGGCGCCAAAATCGAAGCCCTGCTCGGCAACCGCATCTACTCCCGCAACGGGGATCCGCTTGAGACCGCGCTTGGCGTCCTGTTGCGCGAGCGCAAAGCCACTCTCGCAGTCGCCGAAAGTTGCACGGGCGGCCTCCTCGGCGGTCGCATCACCGAAGCCCCCGGCTCCTCCGAGTGGTTTCTCGGCGGCTTCCAGGTCTATGGCCGCGCCATGAAGACCCGGCTTCTTGGCCTGGACGAAAAACTCGTCGAAAAGGAAGGCGTGGTCTCCGAAGCCGTCGCCATCGCCATGGCCGAATCCGCCCGTGATCGCACCGGCGCCACCTACGCCCTCTCTGTGACCGGCGAAGCCGGCCCCGATTCCGCCACCCCGGGCATTGAACCCGGCACGGTCTGGATCGGCATCGCGACTCCGGACGGCGTCGAGGCGAAACTCCACCGTTTCCCCGGAAACCGGGCCCGGGTCCGCGCGTTTGCCGTGCAATCTGCTTTGAACTTGCTCCGCCTGCGTCTATAATTTGACGATGACCAATTTGAAGATCGCCGGCATGACCTTCGTTGTCATTCTGGTTTCCTGAAAGTGCCTCGAATCGAAGGAGTCGTGGAACTGCCGTCATGAATCGACTGACTTTGCTGGGTATCATCCTCTTGTTTTCGGCCGGAGTGGAGGCCGTGATCGCGTTCATGTTCGTTCCAGAAGAGGTGCGCATCTACATCTACGGTTCAATTGGTTTGACGACTCTTCTCGCCATCGGTCTGTTGCTCAAGGGCCTTGCGACTCCCAGCCATTAGCCTCCTGCCCGCTCTGGCGCTGGCCGCGCCCGCCGCGCCGCCCACTTTCCATGCCGACATCCTTCCTGTCTTGCAGCGGCACTGCCAGTCCTGCCATCGCCCTGGCGAAATCGGCCCCATGCCCCTGTTGAGTTACCAGCAGGTCCGTCCGTGGGCTCGCGCCATCCGCGAGTCCGTCAAACTCCGCCGGATGCCACCCTGGTTCGCCGAACGCGCCTCCCTTCACTTCGACAACGACTCCAGCCTCACTCCTGAGGAGATCTCCGCCATCGACCAGTGGGCCTCCAGCGGCGCGCCCGCAGGCGATCCCGCCGCCGCCCCCGAGGCGATCGCGTGGCCCCAGGGCTGGTCTCTGCCCCGCGTGGATCACGCCGTCTCCATGCCCCGCGCGATTCCGATTCCAGCCCGGGAGGAACTCGACTACCAGTGGATGATCATCCCCTTGCACTTCGCGGACGACCGCTGGGTCACTGCCGCCGAAATCCGACCCGGCGCGCGGGATGCCGTCCACCACATCGTCGCTTACATCCGCGAACCGGATTCAGATTGGCTCCGCGGCAAGCCCACCGGTGAGGCCTTCACCCACCCGGGCGTCACCACCAGCGACATCCTCGCCCTCTACACCCCCGGCACCGGCCCCATGCACCTCCCCGCCGGCATGGCCAAACTGATCCCCGCCGGCAGCGACCTCGTCCTCCAGTTCCACTACACCCCCACCGGCCGCGCCACCAGCGACCGGTCCACCGTCGGACTCACCTTCGCGGCAACTCCGCCCGAAAAACGGGTTCTCACCCTCCAGATGGGCTCCGTCGATTTCCGCATTCCGCCCCACGCATCCAACCACCGCGTCGCGGTTTCCGGCACCCTGCCCGGCGACGCCCTGCTCCTCTCTCTCCTACCTCACATGCACCTGCGCGGCAAAGCCTTCGACTTCGAGATCGTGGAAGCCGGCGGGCGCGTCGAAACCCTCCTTCGCGTCGCGCCTTTCCACTTCTACTGGCAACTCAACTACCGCCTCGCGACGCCCCGCCTGCTGCGCCAGGGTACGCGCCTCCGATTCACCGCCTGGTACGACAATTCCGCCAACAATCCCCTCAATCCCGACCCGGACGCGGAGGTCCGCTACGGCGAACAGTCTCGCGAAGAAATGATGGTCGGCTTCTTCGATGTGGCCGTCGATCCCGGGTTCGACAAGCGCCGATTCTTCAGTTCCCGTCCGGGCGCTCCCGCGTCCATTCCGTGATCCATTCGATGAACTGTTCGTGCCACAGCCGGCTGTTCTGCGGCTTCAGAATCCAGTGCCCCTCGTCCGGGTACATCAGCAGCTTCGACGGCACCCCATTGGCCTGCAGGGCCGTGAATAACTGCAACCCCTGCCCGTAAGGCACGCGGAAATCGAGTTCGCCATGGATCACCAGCGTCGGCGTGCTGAACCGCGCCGCATGGACCGACGGCGACCACCGCTCGTGAATTTCCGGCGTTTCCCACGGATAGCCCTTGAACTCCCAGCGTGTGAACCAAAGCTCTTCCGTTTCGCCCCCCATACTGCGCAGGTCGTAGACGCCCGCGTGCGAAACCAGCGCCCGGAACCGGTCGGTATGCCCCAGAATCCAGTTCACCATGTATCCGCCGTAACTGCCCCCCGCCGCGGCCATCCGCCGCCCGTCCACGTAAGGCAGACTCGCCGTGTAATCCGCCACGCTCATCAGGTCCTCGTAAACCCGGCCACCCCAGTCCGCGTTGATCTCGTCCGTGAACCGCTGCCCGTAGCCCGTCGAGCCGCGCGGATTCGGCATTACCACCACGAAGCCCGCCGCCGCAAACACCTGCGGATTCCAGCGGTAGCTGAAACTCTCCCCCCACGCTCCCTGCGGGCCGCCGTGAATCAGCATCAACGCCGGGTACCGCTTCTCCGGATTGAACGCCGGCGGCTTCACCATGAAGCCATGCACTTGAGCGCCCTCCGCGCCGGCCACCGTGAACTCCTCGTAACGCGTCAACTCATACCGCGACAGCAGCGCATCGTTCACGCGCGTCAATGGAACCGGCGCCCCTTCCCCCGAAACCGCGCGGAAAATCTCAACCGGCGATGACCCGCTCTGCTCCGTATAGATCAGCGTCCGGCCATCCGGCGTGAACTGCAGGTCGCCCACGCTCGACGACCCGCGCGTGATCGCCCGCGCCCCTCCCCCGTTGATGCTGATGATGTGCGCCGGATGACGCCCCCGGTCCTCGAGCACATACGCAATCCGCGTCGAATCCGGATGCCACGTGAAGGAGTCCACGTTGCGGTCGATCGTCTCCGTCAACGTTTGCATGCTGCCGGTCTCCCGGTTGTACAGCACCAGCCTCCAGCGGTCGCTCTCATACCCGCCGGTCTGCTGCATCCGCCACGCCAGCCATTTGCCGTCCGGCGAATAAGCAGGCCCATTGTCGGCCCCTTCGCTCGTCGAAACCTGCTTCGGTTCGCCACCCTCCACCGGCACCACGAAGATCTCGCTGTTCGTGCTGGTGGCCTGGTTTTCATCCAGCTTCGCGACGTACGCCACCTCCTTGCCATCCGGCGAAACTGCATAGTCTTCGCCTCCCCCCAATGAGAACGGTGGCACATCGAAGATGAACCCTGGCGTGAGGTCCTTCACCAAACCCCCGCCCGCGGGCACCATCATCACGTGCTTCCGCCGCTTGCCTTGCCACTGGCTCCAGTGCCGGTACAGCAGCGAGGTGTAGACCCGCGCCTTCACCTTGCTCTGCTTCTCCTGCTCCAACCGGCGCTCGTTACAAGCTTCATCGGGGCAGTCCGGGTACACTTCGCTCGAGAAAACAAAATTCGCGCCGTCGGGGCTCCAGATATGGCCGTCCGCCTCCGTCGCCAGCCTGGTCACCTGCCGGGCGTCCGTGCCATCCGGGTTCATCGTCCAGATCTGCTGCGTGCCCGAACGGCTCGACAGAAACGACAGCCGCCGCGAATCCGGCGACCACCGAGGCCGGCTGTTCTGCCCCTCGGTCGTGATCTGCCTCGGCGAACCCCCGCCCGCCGGTACAATCCAGATCTGCCGGTTCGACCCGTTCTTCTCCATCTCCACCACGGAGACCGTGAACGCCACCAAACGCCCGTCCGGTGATAGCTGTGGATCGGACACTCGCTTCACCTGCGTCATCGCGTCAAACGTAAAAGGCTGCTTTTGGGCCGCTGCCGGGGTCAGGCACAGACCAGCCATCAGGAAGGAGGTAATCCAGAATGGACGCATCACACTCAAATTGTAGCTTTCCCGGCGGTACAATGAAGGTTTTGGAGCGTTCCGGCCATGATTCGTCCGTATAAATCTGTCTACCCCCGCATCGCCGCTTCCGCCTACGTCGACCAGGCTGCCCAGGTCATCGGCGACGTCACCATGGGCGAACGCAGCAGCATCTGGCCCAGCGCCGTCGCTCGCGGCGATGTCAACCGGATCGTCATCGGTGATGATTCCAATATCCAGGATGGGTCCGTTCTGCACGGTGAACTCGACAGGTACCCCGTTCTCATCGGCAACCGCGTCACCGTCGGCCACATGGCCTGCCTCCACGGTTGTGTCGTCGAGGACGACTGCCTGATCGGCATCGGCGCCATCGTCCTCAATGGCGCCCGCATCGGCCAGGGTTCCGTCGTCGCTGCCGGCGCGCTGGTACCCGAGGGCATGGACGTGCCCCCCAACTCCATGGTCATGGGCACCCCCGCCAAGGTCCGCCGCGAGGTCACCCCCGAGGAGAAGGCCCGCTTCGCCGAAAACGCCCAACGCTACATTCGTTACCGCCAGGACTTCCGGGAAGAACCAGTTTGATCAAAGCAATTCGAGGCACACGCGACATCCTCCCGCCCTCTTCGGCGGTCTGGAACCACGTCGAATCCATCACCCGCGAAACTTTTCGCGTCTTCAACTACCACGAGATCCGGACCCCCATCTTCGAGGAGACCAGTCTGTTCGCCCGCGGCGTCGGCGCTGAAACAGACATCGTCTCCAAGGAAATGTACACCTGGGACGACCGGGACGGCACCTCTCTCACGCTCCGCCCCGAGAACACCGCCTCCGTCATCCGCGCCTACATCGAGCACCGCCTCGATCAGGTCCCCGGTCTCAAGAAACTCTTCTACCTCGGCCCCATGTTCCGCCGCGAACGCCCCCAAAAGGGCCGCTACCGGCAGTTCTTCCAGATCGGCGCCGAGTGCATCGGCTCCGATGCCCCCGCCATCGACGCCGAAGTGATCGAACTCGCCATCGAGATCCTCGAACGCTGCGGCGTCACCGGCGCCAAACTGCTGATCAACTCCGTCGGCGATCCCGAATCCCGCCAGCGCTACACCGCCGCCCTCCGCGAAGCCCTTGATCCCGTCAAGGATCAACTCTCGCCCGACAACCAGCGCCGCGCCGTCACGAACCCCCTCCGCGTCCTCGACTCGAAGGACCCCGGCGACGAGGCCATCATCACCACGCTGCCCTCCATCCACGAATTCCTGAACGACGAGTGCCGCTCCCACTTCGCCCGCGTCCGCGACCTCCTCGACGTCCGCGGCATCGCTTACGAAGTCCGCCCGCGCCTCGTCCGCGGACTGGATTACTACACCAAGACCACGTTCGAGATCCTCCATGGCGCTCTCGGCGCCCAGAACGCTGTCTGCGGCGGCGGTCGCTACAACGGCCTCGCCGAATCCCTCGGCTCCCGCGTCCCCGCCCCCGGCATTGGCTTCTCCATCGGCGAAGACCGCCTCGTCATGTCCCTCGAGGAATCGCTCAACGCGGCCGAAATCGCCCCGCTCGACCTCTTCATCGCTCCGCTCGGCGCTGACAGATCGGAAGAGCGTCGTGTAGGGAAAGAGTGTAGATCTCGGTG
>ERZ761609.1256-NODE-1256-length-23471-cov-37.148958_pt1 | contig 23471 bp, 18 predicted proteins | sample MGYA00511163_ERZ761609 | MGnify/ENA primary metagenome ERZ761609 (study PRJEB28899, sample SAMN02445070) | bioreactor sludge metagenome | biome: EBPR sludge | place: Australia: Brisbane, Thorneside Wastewater Treatment Plant | collected 2011-12-16 ... | reverse complement strand
CCCGCGCCAGCGCGCCGCCAGCCAGGCCGCGCCGGCATAGCAGGCATACATGACCAGGGCCTCAAAGCCGCCGCCCTTGGGCGTGAGAATGTCCATGCCCTGCGAGAGCACATCCACTCCCAGCAGCAGCAGCGGCCACACCCACCAGGCCAGCGCGCGCGGAAACAAGAGGGTGCCCGTGAACACCAGCGCCAGCCAGGGCGAGAAATTCGGCAGCAGCGTCATGCCAGGGGACTCCAGCTTCAGCCAGCGCAGGCCAAGCGCCAGGAGCACGATGGCGAGAGGGGCCCATAGCAGGGGCAGGGAGCGGCGGTTCGGGGAAATCATGGACGACCAGAATAAAGGCGGATACGCCGCGCGCAACCTCCGCGCCGGTCAATACTCGATGAGCGCCTTGATCACCGTGCGCCGCCCGACTTCGTCAAAGGCCTCGCGGATTTGCCCCAAAGGAAACCGGTGCGTGATGAACTCCGCCGAGGTTAGCCGTCCCTCCCGAATCCACTGGCAGAGCTGCGGCTGGCATTCTTTTTCGAAGCGGCGCGTGGGCCACTGATGGACGAGCAGGTTGAAATTGAAATCCGCGCGCGCTTTCTCGATGTGCAGCACCGGCTCGGTGAGCACGCCATAGATGCAGTGGGAGCCGCCCCGGCGCAGCAGCGGCAGGCCTTCGAGCAAAATCTTCGAGCTGCCCACGGCGTCCACCACGGCGTCCAGCTTGCGCGGCGGCGCTGCCTGCCCCGGCGCAAAGGCCGCATTCGCGCCTAAGGCCAGCGCTTTTTGCCGCTTCTCCTCATGCCGGTCCACGATGCCGATCCAGCCCAGCCCGAACAGACGCCCCAGTTTCACAAAACTCAGCCCCACCGGCCCCGCGCCATAGATCAGCACATCATCGCCCGGCTGAAGATGAAAGTCCCGGAACGCGCCCAGCACCTCCCTCCATGTGCAGAGCAGCACCGCCTCTTCCGGAGGGATGTCCGCATCCACCCTCGTCTGGATTTCATGCACCTCCACCCAGCCATGCGCCTCATCCGCCACGCCATCGGCCACCATCGTCTCGTGGTCCGTGGCCAGGGTGAACTCGCCAAAACCGCCCCAGCCCGAGTCCACGCCCTCCATTTGCAGATCAAACACCAGCCCGCCCACCACGCGATCCCCGACCGCAAAGCTGCGCGCCTTTCCCCCCGCCTCCACCACCACACCCACGCTCTCATGCCCGAGCGCGAAGGGAAAGCGGTCCTCCATCCCAGGGAAGCGCCCGTGCAGCAGCTCGCTGTCCGTGCGGTTGCAGATGCAGGCCCGCTCCGTGCGCACCAGCGCCTGGTAGGGGCCGGGCACAGGCACGGGTGTGTCGAGGATTTCGAGATGGCCCGGATGAATGGCGATGACGGATTTCATGCGCCGCATCAGAGACGATCTTTGAATGGCGCGCAACAATTCTGCATTTGGAAACGTTTCTGGATTTGGAATAATGAAAAGCACTCTCGAAGACCACGCCGCCATCCGGCTCGACGACAACTCCGCCGCGCCCGGCACGGAGCGTACGCTCGCCATTCTGGAGCTGCTCGGACGGCACCGCCTCGGCCTGAACCTCACCGAGATCGCCCGCGAGCTGGACCTGCCCGTCAACTCCGTCTTCCGCATCACCGGCGTGCTGCTTGCGCGCGGCTACCTCCAGCGGCGCGAGGATGACAGGCGCTTTGTGCTGACGAACAAACTCTTCGATCTCGCCCGCCCCCAGGTGCGGGAGAAAAGCCTCGTCGTCTGCGCCCTCGAAGCGCTCAAGGAACTACGCGACCGCACCGGCGAGACCGTGCAGCTCCTCACAGCCGTGAATCACAAGATGACCGTGCTGGAGCAGTGCGTCTCCTCCCAGGCCATCAAAGTCAGCAGCACCGTCGGCCTGCGCGTGCCCATGTATTCCTGCGCGCCTGGCAAGGCCGTGCTCGCCTTTCTGCCGCCCGCCGAGCTGGAGGCGTTCTTCGCCGCGGTTGAGCTGAAACAATTCACACCCAACACTCTCGCCACTCGCGAGTCTCTCCAGGCCGAACTCGCACGCTCCCGCAAACGCGGCTACGCCACCGACCTTGCTGAAGGCCTCGAAGGCATCCACTGCGCCGCCGCGCCCGTGCTCGACGATCATCATTACCCCGTCGCCGCCATCACTGTCATGGCCCCGGCCTTCCGGCTGAAAAAAGATCGGTTTGCCGAACTCGGCCGCGCCTGCGTCGAAGCCGCCGAAACCATCCGCAGGAGGTTGCTGGCATGAGAGCCGAACATCAGGCAGTTGGAGTTCAAGCTTTAGCTTGTTCTGGAAAACCCTCGCAGCGAAGCACGCTCCCGTGTCGCCTAAAGGCTTCACTCCAACTTTTTGTGCTCTCTGCGCTCCTTTGCACCCCATCCCCCGCCGCCACGCCCGCCCAGATCGAGTTCTTCGAGGCCCGCATCCGTCCCGTGCTCGCGCAGGAGTGCTACGAGTGCCACAGCGAGTCCGGCAAGCGCAAAGGCGGTCTTCTGCTCGACTCCCGCCCCGGCTGGCAGGAGGGCGGCGATAGCGGCCCGGCCATTGTCCCTGGTGATGCCGCCTCCTCGCTCCTCATCCAAAGCATCCGCCACGCGCATTCGGACCTCCAGATGCCCAAAAACGGCGCCAAGCTCGATGTCAACATCATCGCCGATTTCGAACGCTGGATCACTGAAGGCGCGCCCGACCCGCGCGACACCGCCCCCACACCCGAGCAGCTACGCGCCGACACCGATTGGAACGCCGTGCTCCAGCGCCGCAAGCAGTGGTGGTGCTTCCAGCCGCTGCAAACCCAGCCCCCCGCCAAACCCCTCTCCCCCGAACAACTCGCCGCCGAGATAGACCGCCAGCTCGACGAAAAAAGCCACGCTGCGGGCCTCACCCCCGCCCAACCCGCAGACAATGCCACCCTCCATCGCCGCCTCAGCTACATGCTCACTGGATTGCCGCCTGATCCGTCACATCCGCCTGATCCGACCGCTCTTTTGACCAGCCAAGCCTGCGCCGAAAAATGGTCCCGCCACTGGCTCGACTGGCTGCGCTACGCCGAGACCCACGGCAGCGAGGGCGACACCCCCATCCCTTATGCCTGGCGCTATCGCGACTATGTGATCCGCGCCTTTGCAGATGACGTGCCGTATTTCCAAATGGTGCGCGAAGCCGTCGCCGGTGATCTTTTGCCAAACCCGCGCATCAAGGACGGCGTCAACGAAAGCGCCCTCGGCATTGGCCAGCTTCGCATGGTGCTTCACGGCTTCTCACCCACTGATTCGCTCGATGAACTCGTCACCTGGACCGACAACCAGATTGAGACCGTCAGCAAAGCCTTCCAAGCGCTCACCGTCTCCTGCGCGCGCTGCCACGACCACAAATTCGACGCCATCAGCCAGGCCGACTTTTACGCGCTCTACGGCATCCTCACCAGCACCCGGCCCGCCATCATTGACGTGAATGCCCCCGGCATCGGGGAGGCCGAGCGCGCCGACCTCCAGCACTTGAAAAAGCAAATCCAGTCCGCCGTCGCCCGCGCTTGGATGAAAGCCCTGCCGGAAAAAACCGAAGGCGGCGAGTCGCCCATCACTTTGCCCGCCACTACGCATCACTGGGATCTGCGCAAAGAAAAAAACTGGTTCACCGATGGCAACGGCCTTCGCCAGGGAGCCACCGCGCCGGGCGAGTTCAGCATTGCGCTCGAAGGCGGCCGTGTGATTGCGAACCTCCATCCCGGAGGCCTTTTCACCGACCTCATCTCCACCGCCGACCGCGCCGTACTCATGTCGCCACGCTTCCGCTGTGAAGGCGGCACGCTTTGGTTCCGCGTTGCCGGTGGCGGCGGCGCGGTGGCGAAATACGTCGTCCAAAACTACCCCCGCACCGGCACCATCCATAAAGCGCGCGAACTCAAGACCGACAGGGACGCCGTGCTCGGCTGGCACAAGCTCGATCTGGAGTACTGGAAGGGTGACGACATCCACATCGAGCTCGCTACCGCTGCCGACCGGCCCGCACAGGCCGAGTTCGACGCCCGCTCCTGGTTCGGCATCACCGAGGCCTTCATCACGCACTCAAGCGACAACCCGCGCGGCCCCGGCATTCCCTCCAAACCGGGACAAGACGCCGTGCGCGCCTGGCTCGCCGGCACCCTCACCGACGGACAGGCCGAAGCCCTCAACCGCGCCCTGCAATCGGGTCAGCTGCCCAACCAACTCTCCGCCATCCCCGAAGCCGCCGCTCTGGTCGAAAAATACCGCCTCCTCGAAGCCAAGCTGCCCCGTCCCACCCGTGCCCCCGGCGTTCTCGAAGGCGACGCGCGCGATGCCGCGCTTTTTGTTCGCGGCAATCACAAGCAGCCTGCCGACCTTGTGCCACGCCGCTTTCTCGATGGCATCAACCCCGTGCCTTTTGAGACCAAGCAAAGCGGCCGCCTCGAGCTCGCCGCCCATCTCACCGATCCGCAAAATCCGCTCACCGCCCGCGTCATCGTCAACCGCCTCTGGCACCATGTCTTCGGCCGCGGCCTCGTCGCCACCACGGACAACTTCGGCCGCCTCGGCCAGACGCCCACGCATCCCGAGCTGCTCGATTTCCTCGCCGCCCAGTTCATCGCCGATGGCGGCAGCATGAGGCGCTTCATCCACGCCCTCGTCAGCACCCGCGCCTTCGCCCGCAGCGCCAGCGCCTCTGCAGCCGATCTCGCCCGCGATCCCGACAACCTCCACCTCGCCCGCTGGACCGTGCGACGCCTTGAAGCCGAGGCCATTCGCGACAGCATCCTGCACCTTTCAGGCAAGCTTGATGCCACTCCCTTCGGCCAGCCCGTGCCCGGCACCGCGCCGCGCCGCAGCGTCTATGTGCAGGTCATCCGCAACCAGCTCGATCCCTTCCTCACTGCCTTCGACATGCCTGTGCCCTCCGCACCGCGCGGCGCGCGAGATGTGACCAACGTGCCCGCGCAATCGCTCGCCCTGCTGAACGATCCCGCCATTCAAACCTGGGCCGCCGACTGGGCAGCGCGCACCGAGACCCAGCTTGCGCCCGAGCAGCGCGTCCGCCTCATGTTCCAGCAGGCACTCGCTCGTGAACCCGAGCCAAACGAACTCCAGGCCAGTCTCCGTTTTGTGGAAAGCCACCTCACCGAAGCACGCGCCCGCCAGGACCGCATCATCGCGTTGCGCCGCCAAGTGGAGGTCCTGCTTGCATCGGTCCGATCCGTCGGCTCCGTCAGATCAGCCCCATCCAAAGTCCTCGCGCCCCTCGCCGAGTGGACCTTTGAAAGCGACCTCACCGACACCCAAGGCCGCCTGCCTCTGACCCTCTCCGGTGCGGCCCGCCTCGAAAACGGCGCACTCGTCCTGGATGGCAGCTCCATGGCCCAGACCGGCTCGCTGCCCAAAACCCTCACCGCCAAAACCCTCGAAGCCTGGGTTCAACTCGACAACCTCACCCAGCGCGGCGGCGGAGTCATTACCGTGCAGGGCAAGGATGGCGTGGTGTTTGACTCCATCGTCTTCGCCGAAAAACAGCCCGGCCACTGGGTCGCCGGCAGCGACCACTTCATGCGCAGCGAACCCTTCAACTGCCCCGCCGAAACCGAAGCCGCCAACCGCATCGTCCACCTCGCCGTCGTCTATGAAGCCGACGGCACCGTGCGCGGCTATCGCGATGGCGAACCTTATGGCCGCGCCTATCGCAAAGCCCCTGGCGCCGTCTTCGAAGCCGAAAGCAGCCAGATTCTCCTCGGTTGCCGCCACGGCAAGCCCAGCGGCAACCGCGGCCTCGCCGCCCGCATCCACCGCGCCCGCCTCTACGACCGCGCCCTCACCGAGGAAGAAATCGCCCAAACCGCCCGCCTCGAAAACCTCCCTGTCACCGACCACGCTCTCCTCTCCGCCCTGCCACCCGAGCAACGCGCCCAAGTCCAGAAACTCCGTGCCGAGCTGCAAAACCTCGAAGCCCAAGCCCCCAACGAAAGCACCCCCGAAGCCACCGCCTGGCAAAGCCTCGCGCTGTCGCTCTTGAACCTGAAGGAATTGATTTACCTGCGATGAAGCCAGAGCCTTTTCAATCGCCCTCGCCGTGGTATGCTCGCCATCATGCAGCAGCAGCCACGGCTTCAGAAAGTCATGACCACCTTCGCCTCCCACCAGGAAAGGGAGAAAGCGGAGCGGGCCGAATGGCGTGCCATGACACCCGTTCAGCGCCTGCAAGCCGTCGAAACCATGCGCCAGATCAACCACCCGGCGTATGATCCCGCTACCTCCAGACTTCAGCGATTTTATACGGTTGCTTAACCGCCACCGCGTCCGCTATGTGGTGGTGGGAGGTTACGCCGTGGCCTTCCACGGCTATCCCAGATACACAGGAGACATCGACTTCTTTGTCGAGAAGTCGGCCCGCAACTCCGTGGCTCTGCAAAAGGTTTTCAGAGACTTTGGATTCGTCCCACCACCCGAAGCCTCGTTGTTTCTGGAAGACAAACGCATTGTGCGCATCGGCTTCCCTCCGATGCGAGTCGAGGTCTCCAATCACATTGACGGTGTCACGTTTGCGGAATGCCATGAAAATCGCATCCAAGCGCGCGTGGCGGGAATTCGTGTTCCATTCATTGATCTGGAACGCCTTCGCATCAACAAGCAAGCCTGCGGGCGGCCAAAGGATATGGAAGACCTTCGGCAGCTTTTTGGCGAAGCACCACAGGACTGATCCATCGCTCCACCAACCACGCTATTTTACGATGAACCGCCGCCACCTCCTCGCCCGCGCCTCCAATGGCTTTGGTCTCGCCGCGCTCGCCGGACTCATGGCCGAGAACGCGCCTGCCGCCGTCGTCACGCACCGCTCCAAGCGTTTCATCCCCCGCGCGCGCAACGTCATCTTTTGCTACATGAGCGGCGGAGTCTCGCACATTGACAGCTTTGATCCGAAGCCGCTGCTGGGGAAATACGCGGGCAAGCCGCCGCCCGTGCCCACCGCGCGCACGCAGTTCAACAACAACGGCGTCGTGCAGCCCTCGCACTGGGCCTTCCATCGTCACGGCCAGTCGGGGCTGCCCGTGAGCGAACTCTTTCCGCACATGGCCAGCGTGGCCGACGAACTCTGCGTCATCCGCAGCATGACCGCCAAGTTCAGCGAGCACGCGCAGGGAAACTTCTTCATGCACACCGGCTTCCCCTTTCTCGGTTACCCGAGCGCGGGCGCGTGGACCAGCTATGGCCTCGGCACCGAGTCGCGCGACCTCCCCGGTTACGTCGTCCTGCAAAGCGGCGGCGCGCTGGCTCCGCATGGCGGCGTCGGCTTGTTCGGCAACGGATTCCTGCCCGCGCAGCATCAGGCCTCCATCATCCGCGTGGACGAGACCGAACCTGTGCGCAACATCCGCCCACGCGAAGCCGCCGTGCTTCAGCGACGCCGTCTCGATTTCATCGGCGAACTCGATCAAGGCTTCCTCGGCGAACTCGGCGCGCATCGCGAGGTCGAGGCTGCCATCCAAAACTACGAGATGGCCTGGCGCATGCAGTCTGCCGTGCCTGATCTCTGCGACCTCTCCGGCGAAACCGAGGCCACTAAGAAGCTCTACGGCATGGACGGTCCCGACAGCACCCGCAAAGCCTATGGCATGCAGTGCCTGCTCGCCCGCCGGCTCGTCGAACGCGGCGTGCGTTTCATTGAGCTGAGCTGCCTGCCGCAGCAGCTCGGCGCCGGGCAGGCGCCCAACCCCTGGGACCAGCACGGACAAATCAAAGAAGGCCACGGCAACATGGCCTGGCAGGTGGACCAGCCCATCGCGGGTCTCATCAAGGACCTCAAATCCCGCGGCCTGCTGGACAGCACGCTCGTGGTCTGGGCGGGTGAGTTTGGCCGCACCTTCTTTGCCCAGGGCAGCGACGGACGCGACCACAATCCCTACGGCTTCAGCCTCTGGATGGCCGGCGGCGGCGTGCGCGGCGGCATGACCCTCGGCGAGACCGACGACCTCGGCTACCACGCCGTGGAGAAGGTGCAGACCGTGTATGACCTGTGGGCCACCGTGTTGTACCTTCTCGGCGTGGACCACGAGCAGCTCACCTATCTCTTCAGCGGCCGCAACTTCCGCCTCACCGATGTTCATGGGCACGTGATGCGCGAAATATTAATCTGATCATCGGCCATGCCATTGCTGTTCTGTCGGCATGTCTTTTCCAGCCTTCAAGCTTTAGATTTTGGCAAAACCGAGCATGAGTGCTGATACACCATCATCTCAGGCCATGAATGACACATCCTCCGATCAGGTGCCTGCCCATCATCTCTGGGTCGAGCTTTCCACGCGCACTACGGCTGAGACTGCTCATCAACATTCAGGGGATGAGGAGGCGGCAATGAGAAGCGTGCATTTTTTGTCCGGCAAAACGAGGGAGCTGATGGCCGGGCATCCGGCGGCCATGGAATTCAATCGCCTGGCGGAGCGGCTGCTGAATGAGATGCTGCGGCCTTGCATGGCGAGCTGGCATGGCTGGATGACACCGGACCCGAATCTGCGGGACAAGGACGGGCAGCCGGTGGCGAAATTCCGCGATCCGCAGGCGCGGCAGTTGTTCCGAGCGGAGTTGGGTGATCTGCACGGCAGACTGCTGGCATGGCAGCGAGTCTTTGATTTGCTCAGGAGGGGCCTGGCGAGGGATGAGCAGGGGGTGTCCCTTGATGATTGGTCCCGCCCCACGAACCAGAGACTGGCGCTCTTGGCAAATCCCGATGACAAGCCGGCGAAATCCGGTCCGAACCTCGGCGCGGTCCTGCCGTTGGGCATCGGTGGCCAGGTGGAGGTGGCTGGCGATGTGAAAATGTCTGAAATCGCGAAAGCGGAAATCGCGGAGATTCATCACCGGCGCGCGGTTTTGAAACTGGTACGGCCAGAGGATAAAAAATCGGCGGTATGGAATGTGGCGGGCCTGGCGCTCTCTGGCGGCGGCATCCGCTCGGCGACTTTTTGCCTCGGCATCACGCAGATGCTGGCAAGACACGGCTTTTTGCATCGCTTCGACTACTTGTCCACGGTCTCCGGCGGCGGTTATTTGGGCGCGTTTTTGAGCACGGCTCTCGGCACGCGGCAGGAGGGGGACAAAAGCAGGACGACTCCTGAAAGCGCGGCTGACAAACTGAAGGATGTGTTTGAGAGGACGGAGGGCATCGAGTCCGGGTTGGTGCGGCATCTGCGCAACAACAGCAAATACCTGCTCAATGGCGGTCTGGGTGCCAAGCTGGAGATCACGGGGTTGCTGATCAGCGGGGTGTTGTGGAATCTGCTCATGCTGCTGCCACTGCCGCTGATCCTGGCATGGGTGGCACATGTCGGGCAGGAATGGATCTGGGGGGCGCAGATCGTTTCCGGTAGTTTCAAAGAACCGGACTGGGCAAAGGGCTGTGCTGCGGATTTGGCGATTCTTTTTGGGGGTGTGCTGGCCTTGGGCTGGTTCACTCAGCCGCTGGTGAGGATGCTTTCCCACGGGCGCGATCCGAAGGACAAGTCCATGCTGGCAAGACGCGCGCTGGAGGTGGCGCTGCCATGGGTTGGACTTGCATTTGCTTTCATGGTCTTTGTGAACTGTGTGCCCACACTGTTTTATGGGTATGAAATTCTGCGCCAGGAGTATAAGGCGCTGGGCCTGCAATGGCTCAAAGGGACTCTCTCTGCGGATGTTCTGGGCGTTTCCGCGGGTGGTGCTTTCTCCGCGGCTCTGGCTCTGGTGGTGGCAAAGCTGGCCCCGCATCGCGAGAGGCTGCGCAGGCTGGCGGTGCGGCTGCTGGTCTTGAGCGGGCCTCTGCTGCTGCTTGCCATTTTTCTGGCGGTGGGAAATCGCATGGGGCTTGGCCGAACGGTTGTGGAGCCGGAGGTGGTGCCAGTTTTTGTGACCATGATCCCGACGGTTCTGGCTCAGTATTCCCAGGAATACCTGGCCGACCTTTCCACAAAATGGTCGCCCGCGTGGGTTTTGACCGTGGCGATTGGGATCGTGCTCTGGGGCTGGTTGGGGGTGAACATCAACACTTTGGCTCCGCATATTTATTACCGGAACCGGCTTTGCGATTGCTACATGGTCCGGCGCATCGAACCGGATGCGGAGAAGCCGGGGTTATGGACCCGCCTCGTGCGCCGGCTTTCCGGTGAGAAGGTGCATGGGCGCACGGAGACACTGCAGCGAGTGCGCTTTTCCAGTCTGAATTCGGACCTCGCCGCGCCTTATCATTTAGTCAACATGACTCTCAACGCTCCCTCCAGCACGAACAAGAACTTGCGCGGGCGCGGCAGTGATTTTTTCGTCGCCAGCCGGAGATACTGCGGCTCGCCGCTCACGGGTTACAAAAAGACGGATGAGATCACCTCCGTGGACCCGCATTTCGACCTCGGCACGGCCATGGCGGTCTCCGGCGCGGCGGCCTCCACGAGCATGGGCTGGAAAAGCCTTCCGAACTTTCGCTTTTTGATGACGCTCTTTAATGTGCGTCTCGGCTACTGGCTGCGTTGGGGCGGCAAGCCGGGTCTCTGGCACCGGCTGGCGAACACACCGGGTCCGGTGTATTTGTTCCGGGAGATGTTTGCGGTGATGGATGAGCGCTGCCGTTACTTGAATCTCTCCGATGGCGGTCACATCGAGAATCTCGGCGTCTATGAGCTGCTGCGCCGGCAGGCGAAGTTCATTGTCTGTGTGGACGGAGGACAGGAGCCCGGCATGGAATGCTCGGATCTCACCCGCCTCCAGCGTTATGCGGAGATAGACCTGGGCATCCGGCTGCATTTTGATCTGCATGATCTCTCCCCGATGCCGGACGGCTGCTCCCGCGCTTACGGGCTGCTGGTGAAGGTGGACTATGAACCCGGCGAGAGCCGGCCCGCTGCCGAGGCCAAGGTGGGGTGGATGCTATATCTGAAGCTGGCAATGACGGGCGCGGAGCCCGCGCATGTGCTGGATTACAAGCGCGATCATCCCGACTTCCCGCACCAGACCACGGGGGATCAGATTTTCGACGAGGCTCAGTTTGAGGCTTACCGCCAACTCGGGGAATGCGCGATGCGGAGTTTTTTCCACGACAAGCTTTTCGACGCCGGCGCTGACACCAGTTTGGATGACTGGTTCCATCATCTGGCCTGCCGTCTTTTGCCGGACAATGACGACGCTTATGGTTAAACGCATCATGTCACGAATAAAGAGCGGCTGTTGAGACATCAACAGCCGCGATTATGAAACGGAGCGGTGTGCCTGGGGTGCGGGTCCGCGGTTATTCCGCGGCTTCATTTTTGCTAGCCGCACCCTGGCGCTGCCCCGCTTCACGGTCGAGCACAAGCAAGCTGGCGGGGTCGTTGCCTGCGAGCTTGAGGCGGTCAAGCATGTCGCGCACCGTTTTTTCCTCCTCCATCTGTTCGTTGAGGAACCAAAGCAGCAGGTTTTTCGCGGCATGGTCTTTGACCTGCTCCGCCACGTCATAGAGATCATTGATCTGCTTGGTGACGAGTTGCTCCTGCTTGAGGCTCTGCTCGAAAACATCAAGAGGAGATTTGAATTTGTGTTTGGGTTTGGAGATGGGCTCCAATTCCACAACGGCGTCGCGGTCCACCACATACTGGTAGAACTTCAGCGCGTGCATCGTCTCCTCGCGGCTTTGATTGAACATCCAGCTCGCGAAGCCACTGTAGGGCGTCTGCTCGAACCAGGCCGACATGGCGAGGTAGGTGTAGCTGGAGGCCATTTCGTTGTTGATCTGCTCGTTGAGCAGCTTGGTGAGCTTGGGATCGAGGGTCATGGTGTGAGGGCAGGGTTCAGTGCCGAATACAACCTGATAAACGCTCCAAAGGCAACTCCGGGATGCTTTCCAATGCTGATCCTGCTCTCGCCTCAAACAGCCAAGACTTCCAGCGGCATCGTCCATTTAGAACACCGGGGCCGTGGCGTATTATCCGAGTCCGAACTCAACCCCCACGCGCCCATGTTCACCTTCACCGACAAAGGTTCCGTCACCACCTGCGATGGCGTCACGCGCCGCGATTTCCTTTCCGCCGGCACTTTGAGCGCCATCGGGCTCACGCTGCCGAGTTTTGCCAAATTGAAGGCGGAAGGCAAAGTGGACCCGAAAAAAAGCAACAAGGCCTGCATCATGATCTTCAACCTCGGTGCGCCGAGCCAGCAGGACCTGTGGGACATGAAGCCGGACGCGCCGAGCGAGATTCGCGGCCCCTTCAAGCCGATCCGCACGAAGAGCAATGCCTTCGAGATTTCCGAAATCCTGCCGATGCATGCGAAGATCGCGGACAAGTTCAGCCTCGTGCGTTCCTGCTACCACACCGCCGCCGCGGTGCATGACACGGGGCACCAGATGATGCAGACAGGCCGTCTTTTCACCGGAGGCGTCATCACGCCGCATGTCGGCAGTGCGTTGGAGTTCCTGCAAGGCCGCCGCAGCGATCTGCCCGCGCACATCATCCTTCCGGAGACGATGGGCCCCACCGGTGGCAACATGCCGCACGGCCAGGACGCGGGCTTCCTCGGCAAGGCGTATGATCCTTTCGTCCTGAACGCGAATCCGTCGGAGAAGGACTTCAAGGTGCCCGATCTGCTGCCGCCGAAGGAAATCAGCGAGGTGCGTCTCGAACGTCGCAAGCAGCTCCGCGAGCTGGTGGACAGCAGCGTGCGCAATTTCGAATACAGCGAGCAGGCGAAGCTCATGGACAGCAATTTCGAGTCCGCCTACCGCATCATGACCAGCACGCAGGCCCGCGAGGCCTTCGATTTGACGAAGGAGCCGCAAAAAGTCCGCGAGCGCTACGGCATGAACCGCTTTGGCCAGAGCTGCCTGCTCGCGCGTCGTCTCGTCGAGCGTGGCGTGCGTTTCGTCACCGTGAACACCTTCATCACCGTGTTTGGCGAGATCACCTGGGACATCCACGGCTCCAAACCCTTCACCAGCATCGAAGGCATGCGTGACATCGTCGCTCCGATGTATGACCAGGGCTACAGCGCCCTGATTGAGGACCTTCTCCAACGCGGCATGCTCGACGACACCATGGTCACCTGCCTCGCCGAATTCGGCCGCACGCCGAAGATCAATCCCGCCGGCGGTCGCGACCACTGGCCGAACTGCTGGACCGTGAACTTTGCCGGCGGCGGCGTGAAAGGCGGCGAAGTCATCGGCAAATCCGACGACATCGGCGGCTATCCCACCGAGCGCCCCGTCGCCCCGAAAGAAATCGTCGCCACGATCTACCAGGCCATGGGCATCGACCTCCACACCGAACTTCCCGGCCCTCAAGGCAGACCTTTCCCCGTCGTCGATTTCGGCACCCAGGCGATCAAGGAGCTGTTTGCGTGATTTCAATCTGGAGCGCGGACGCCCTCGTCCGCTTTCACCTCTTCGTCATGAACTCAGTGCCACAAACACGTCGAAAATGGGAACTCGGCATCGCCGGGCTGCTCATTCTAGTCACGGCGGTCTGTTCTGGTTGGATGTGCGGCATTTTCGGGAACGTGCCGCCCTATCCCCAAGAGTTCCATGACCAAGAAGTTCGTCGGAGGATCGAAACAGCGAACAAGCTTCAAGAGCAGTCCATTCCACGAGGAGAGGTGCATTACCCATGGTATAACTGGGAGCCACAACAACTCGATACGTTGCGGGATCGCTTGAGCTGGGAAAGTGGTAAGATAAGCATTCAACCGGTCGCCTATATGAACGGCGTCGAGCCTCCGAAACCAGGGCAGATCTCCGTGTTTTTGATCAATGACACTGACGAGCAACTTCAGGTTCCGGCCCAAGATGGAGACATCTACCTCAAACTAGAAGTGAATCTGGAGGGGAAGTGGCAACGCGCTCAATGTCATGGCGACAGTTGGTGCGGGAACAGCTACGGAACCAGAACGTTGGCTGCACACAGTTACGTGATCATCCAAGGATACCAGCCAACACCTGGCCGACGAGCCAAAGTGCGGTACGCCATCCACAATGGCGCGTCGGATCGCCTGACATCGGCGAAGTTCGATGGACTTTACGCCCCTGATGACGTGGCAATGAGCGCGTATGATTCGCTGGCTATGCGTGAGGCTGAACTCTCCAAGCTGCGCAAGGTTTTGCTAAGGCAGGACACACCCACCCTTATGCCGGGGAGCTACACGATAGACATGATGAGGCGTTCAGCTTGGTATGGCATCCTGCGAGGCGGTCATGACCGTGACGCGGCTCTCAAGATTGCAGAGGAGGTTCTTGCTTATGACCCGACTCTAGAGCCTCGGAAAGCCGACCTCGGTCAACTGATGGACTCCTGGCATGCCGCATTAGAACATGAAACTCGGGGTCGAGTGATGATTCACGGATTCACTGTTTCGAAACGTCTCGTTCAAAACACATCGCATCAAGCTCACCAAAACAACGGCACGCCGTAAGCCGCGAACTCCGAGTCACACGCCACCAAATGAAACCCGCCCGTCAATGCCTGCGCGATGATCATCCGGTCGAATGGATCGCGATGATGCATGGGCAGGCTGTCGAGCCGGAGAATATCGGGCAGTTCGATGCTCTCGAGCAGCAGCCCGTTTCGTGCTTGATGATCACGGATCAAATCCGCCAGTGGCAGTCTCAGGTGCAATTTGCCAAGACTCGCCTTGATCTGCATTTCCCAGACACTCGCCAGACTAAGATGCAGCGTGTTGCCAGGATCAAGGCAGGCGGAGTATGCCTTGGCCGACATTTTCTGCGGAGCCGCATCCCACCAGATGAATGCGTGCGTGTCGAGAATGAGCCTCATGGCTCGGGTTGTTTGAGGCTGTTCTCGGAGTCCTTGCCCAGCCAGAACTCATCTGGCAGGGGATCATTGAAATCATCCGACATCCAGACCAGACCGCGATGGAGTCCCGGAATGCGCGGCTGGTTCGCGGGCAGAGTCACATGTGCGCGTACTTTTGCCGCAAGGCGTGCAAGCAGCACCTGTTGCTCCTCCAAGTTTAGGGAAGCCGCCGCGATCTCGATTTCAGCCAGTGTGCTCATGCTGGCATCTTAATTTCCGCCCCTGATTCATGCAACTCCGCATCTCCAGCCTTCTTTTTGCTGTCCTGGCCGCCACCTCGGCTGCCGTCGCCGAGGCCCCGTCCTTCCGCAACACCATCCAGCCGATTCTCACGCGCTACGGTTGCGCGATGGGTGCCTGTCATGGTGCGGCCGCTGGACAAGGCGGCTTCCGTCTCTCCCTGCGCGGTTTTGATGACGAGGGCGACTGGCTTTCGATCACGCGGAGTGCGAATGGACGTCGTCTCACGCTCGAAGATCCGGCGCGGAGTCTGTTTCTGCTCAAAGCGGTCAAAGCGGTGCCGCACAAGGGCGACAAGCGCTTCGAGGTGAACTCGCCGGAATACAAAGCCATCGTCGATTGGATCGCGGCCGGTGCGCCGGGGCCGAAGGCGGATGATCCGCGCATCGTGTCGCTCAGCGTGTCGGAGCCGCATCTGGTCTCGCAGGCGGGAAAAAGCGTGCAACTCAAAGTCACCGCGAAATTCAGCGACGGACACAGCGAGGACGTGACACGCTGGTGCAAATACAACGCCACCAATGCCAGCGTTGCCACCGTGGATGACAGCGGCCTCATCAAAATCACCGGCGCAGGCGAAGGAACCGTCAGCGCGTGGTATTTGAGCCTGCTCAGCGTCACCAACGTCGTCGTGCCGAAACCGGGCAAACCGGACATCGAGGCCTTTGCGGCCCTGAAGCCGCGCAACTTCATCGACGAGCATGTTTTGACGAAACTGCGCGAGTTGAACATCCCGCCATCGGGTCGCGCCACGGACGCGGAGTTCCTGCGCCGTGCGTTTCTCGATACCATCGGCGTTTTGCCGACGATGGACGAAGCGAAGGCCTTCCTCGCGGACAAAGCCGCCGACAAACGCGACCGACTCATCGACACGCTACTGAAGCGGCCCGAGTTCGTCGATTACTGGTCGCATCGATGGAGCGATCTCTTCCTCGTAAATGGCGACAAACTCATGCCGCAATCAATGTGGTCGTATTACAACTGGATCCGCCGTCACGTCGCCGCGAACACGCCTTGGGACGCCATGGTGCGTGATCTGCTCACCGCCACCGGCAGCACGCTCGAGCATGGCGGCGGCAACTTTTTCATCCTCAACGACGAGCCGACGAAGTGCGCCGAAACCGTCAGCGTGGCCTTCCTCGGCACCTCCATCGGCTGCGCGAAGTGCCACAACCACCCGATGGAAAAGTGGACCTACGATCAATACTACGCCTTCGCGAACCTCTTCGCCCGCGTGCGCACCAAAAACGGCACGCAGACCGACGAGCGCGTGCTTTTCAGCGACACGCAGGGCGATCTCGTCGCGCCGCTCACCGGCAAACCGCAGCCGCCGCGCCCGCTCGATGCCTTGCAGCCCGTCTCAATGACCTCCACCGAGGATCGACGCATCACGCTCGCGAACTGGCTCACCAGCGCCGATAACAAACTCTTTCAACGCGCCATCGTGAACCGCGTGTGGGCGAACTTCTTCGGCAGCGGCCTCGTCGAAGCCGTCGATGACCTCCGCGTCACCAATCCCGCCAGCAACGAGCCGCTCTTCGCCGCCGCGTGCGAGCATCTCGTGAAGCAGAAGTTCGATCTGAAGGCCCTCATGCGCACCATCCTGCAATGCGAGACCTACCAGCGCAGCAGCATCACCCTTCCCGAAAACATCAGCGACCTCCGCTACGGCTCGCACTATGTCCCACGCCGACTGAAGGCCGAGGTGCTGCTCGACACCGTGTCACAGGTCACCGCCGCGCCCACCACCTTCAAAATTGATCGTCGCAACGCCAACAAAGGCACCGCCGACGCCTACCCGATGGGCTTCCGCGCCCTGCAACTGCCCGACAGCAACATCGCCAGCTACTTCCTCAAAAGTTTCGGCCGCGCCGACCGTGTGGCCACCTGCGAATGCGAGCGCACCAACGAACCCAGCATGGCGCAAGCGCTTCACATCGCCAACGGCGAGACCTTGAACCAAAAGCTCGCCCAACAAGACAACCGCCTCGACGCCCTGCTCACCAGCCAGCAACCCGACGCCAAGATCATCGAAGAAGCCTACCTCCTCACCCTCACCCGCGCCCCCACCGACCGCGAACTCGAAAAAGCCACCGCGCTGCTCACCACCGCCAAACCCGAAGACCGCCGCGTCACGCTGGAAGATCTGTTTTGGAGCCTGATGAGCTCGAAGGAGTTTTTGTTTAATCACTAAGCCGTAAAGCGAATGTCCACATTCGCTGCAAACCACGATGAAAACCTTTTTCCAGACTGTGCTTGGGCTGCTGTTCGCAGGTCTGGGATTTTTTGGGACTTGGGCGGGAGTGCTAACTTGGACAAACATGTCGCACCCATGGGTTACATGTCTTGTCGCTCTCGTGATTAGCGGTGCGTGTTATTTGTCCACACAGGAACACAGGTCGCGCTGGTTACGGTTCCCGGCGGTCGGCCTTTTAGCCGGAGCTGGATTGCTTGGAGGAGCCTTGAGTTACGCCAGACCTGTTCCGTTGCTTTGCTTTGGCATTGTGGTCTTCCTTCTCGTTGCACTTTCTGTCAGGTTAAAATCAATTCGGAAGATCACGAAGTGGTTTGCATGCCTGTTTGCGTTGAACTGGCTGATTTTTGCCGCTGATCATCTCTTTCTGTCGGGGCAGGTTTTTGCGTGGAAGTGGAGGGTGATGGAACAACCCATCTTTGGCCCTGGTGGCTTTATCAAAGTAGAGCGTCACGGTCGGCGTGTTATTTATGCCACAGATGCTGGGTTTCTTGATCCCTGGAACGTGGCTATCGTCTGGGGATGGCATGTCTTTCCCCAGGTGGTGAGTTTCGGTGATAAACTGCCTGATGGAGAACTGCTCAAGGATTCAAAGATTCAGGAGGCGATTCGATGAACCGTGCAGTTAACTTCATTCAAGCCCAACGGGCTTGCGTCATGCAGCCCAGGGTTCGCAGAACCCTGGGTATCCAGTCATCCCGCGTTTTCATCTCGCCGAACCCCAAAGGGGTTCCGTCGGGATCTACCGTGATCGACAGCCGCGCTAGCAAAGTAGCCATCTCGCTCCGCGAGATGAGCTGGGCGCATGGCAAACTCACGGTTGCCCGAAATTCGGACCGTATGCCCGCTGGCGAAAGCCATTCGCGCATCTCGACGGAGCGAGATGACTACTTTGCTTCGCCGGATCGACGCTGGCACGCCTTTAACCACGCCGTGGACACACCCGAAAGCGCCGGAGGGCCGGCGCACTCCAGGACGCTGTCGCGTGCTTCCACCCTTCTTTGATGTCATGAAACGACTTCTCCTCCTCTCAATCGCCTGCCTCGCCACCACCCACGCCCAAACCGTGGACTACACGAAGCAGATCGCGCCGCTGTGGGACACCTACTGCGTCGATTGCCACAGCGCGGACGATGCGGATGGCGAGTTCGCGTTGGACACGTTTGCGGCACTGATGAAGGGCGGCGAGGAAGGCGCGGCGATCGTGGCGGGGAAGGCGGACGAGTCGCTGCTGGTGAAGTTTCTCGAAGGGCGCTCGGGTCGCGGCGGGAAGAATGAATTCATGCCACCGGGCAAGCGCGAGAAGCTGAAGGAGGAGGAGATCGCGCTCATCAAGGCGTGGATCAACGCGGGCGCGAAAGGCCCGCTCGTCGCAGACGCGAAGCCGATGCCGAAAGAGGTCATCACGCCGAAAATCGCGCCCACCGTGCCGCCGAAGCGCTCGATCCAGGGGGTGGCGTTTTCGCCGAAGGCGCAGCTCATCGCCACGGCACGCTACGGCGAGGTCGAACTCGTCAATCCGGTCAATCAAGTCACCGTTCGGAAACTCACCGGCTTCACCGGCAAGGTCAACGCGGTCGCCTTTTCGCCCGATGGCGAAACGGTGTATGCCGCCGGTGGCGAGGCGGGCATCGTGGGCATCGTGCGGAGCTGGAAAACGAGCGACGGCACGGCGCTACGCTCGTTTGAAGGCCACACGGATGCGGCGTATGCGCTGGCGGTTTCGCCAGATGGCAAATTCATCGCCACGGGTGCCTACGATCAGAAAATCCGCCTGTGGGACACCGCGACCGGCAAGGAGGTCGCGCTGCTCAAAGGTCACAACGGCGCGGTGAACGGTCTCAGCTTCCGCCCCGATGGCAAAGTGCTCGCCAGTGCCAGCGCGGACCGCACGGTGAAGCTGTGGAGCATTCCGACCGGTCAGCGACTCGACACGCTCTCGCAGCCGACGAAGGAGCAGACGAGCGTCGTCTTCAGCGCCGATGGCAAAACGCTTTTCGCCGGCGGTGGCGACAATCGCATCCGCGTGTGGTCGATCAGTGCCGCGGCGAAGGAAGGCACGAACAAGATCCTCACCAGCCGCTTCGCGCATGAAGGCGGTCTCTTGAACCTCGCGCTCTCTGCCGATGGCAAACTGCTCGCCTCCACCGCGACGGACAAAACGCTCAAACTCTGGAACACCGCCGACCTCACCGAAAAACTCCTCCTCGAAAAACAACCCGACTGGTCCTCCGCCCTCGCCTTCACCGACAAAGCCCAACTCATCGCGGGTCGCGTGGACGGCACTTGGAGCGTGTATGAGGCAGCCAGGTAGCTTCGGTTGAGAATCCATGAGTGGCGCTCCAATGGTTTGCATTTGGTTTTACCATTTGTATAGTATGAAGGCATGATAAAGCGTCCTTTTTGGCTCCAACGATTGTACTCCGCCTGGGCTGAGGCTCCCATCGCGTGGCTGTGTGGCGTGCGTCGCGCGGGCAAAACGACTCTGGCCGAAAGCCTCGGAGTGGACCAGATGCTTTACCTGAACTGCGATCTGCCATCCGCCGAGGAGGTGGTGGCGGACCCGGAGTTATTCTATCGCGGCTGCGCGAAACCGGTGGTCGTTTTCGACGAGATTCACCAGCTCCGTGATCCGGCACGCGTGCTGAAGATCGGCGCGGATGCCTTTCCAAAGCTGAAAATCCTCGCCACGGGGTCATCCACGCTCGCAGCCAGCAAGAAATTCCGCGACACGCTCACGGGACGGAAACGGCTGGTGCATCTGACGCCGGTGCTGTGGGACGAGCTGGGCGTCTTTGATGTGACGCTGCAGCAGCGGCTCTTCCACGGCGGCCTGCCGCCCGCCATGCTGGCGGAGTCGAAGAAACCGTCGCTTTACCGCGAATGGCTGGACTCCTTCTTCGCCCGCGACATCCAACGACTCTTTGGCTTTCGGGACATGAACCGCTTCAACATGCTGTTTGAATACCTGCTCAAGCAAAGCGGCGGCCAGTTTGAGGTGACAAAGACGGCCACGGCGCTCGGCATCACGCGTCCCACGGTGGAGAGCCATGTCAGCGCGCTGGAGATCACCCAGGCCATGACGCTCGTGCGGCCATTCCATGGCGGCGGCCTGAACGAGCTGGTGAAGCAGCCGAAAATCTATGCCTTCGACACCGGCTTCGTGAGCTTTGCCCGAGGCTGGGATCCGCTGCGGCAGGAGGATTTCGGCCTGCTGTGGGAGCACCTCGTGCTGGAGCATCTCCAGGCACACTTTCCAGACACGCAGCCGCTCTACTGGCGTGACAAGCAGGGCCGCGAGATCGACTTCGTCCTGCCGCGAGGCCGCGACGCGGTGGATGTGATCGAGTGCAAATGGAGCAGCAAAGCCTTCGATGGAGCCGCCCTGGGCGTCTTCCGCAGCTACTACCCGGAAGGCAAAAACTACCTGCTCACACCCTCCACCGCGCCCGCGCATCTGAAGCGCTTCGGCCCGCATGAGGTGATGGTGTGCAACCCCTCGGCGCTGAAGCCGGAGTGAATCCCCCCCAAGGAAATTCTTCAAACCCAAAGCGGCATCGTCCATTGAGATCACCGCGTCTTGAGGCGTAGTACGGCCATCATGAATCGCATTCTCCTACCACTGGTCGTTTATCTTTTGGCAGGGATCTCCCACGCCCAGGCACCAGCAGCGTCCGCGAAGCCCGCGAAACCGGCCAAGCTGGAACTCACGAGCATCACGCCGCGTGCCGCACATATCGGCGGCGAGCTGCTGGTGAGCTTGGCGGGGAAAAACTTCACCGAGGACACGCAGGCGATGGCCTCGCATCCGGGTTTAAAGGTCCAACTCGCGAAACAGAGCGTGAAGGCCACCAGCGCGCGTTTGAAGATCACGGCAGGCGCGGAGGTGCCGCGTGGAGCTTACGATCTGTGGTTGAAGAATGCCTCGGGTGAGTCGGCGAAGCTCAAAGTGTATGCGGATGAGATCCAGCCGACCGTGACGAAGGCAGCGGACTTCAAAGAGGCGCCGGTGAGCCTCGCAGCCTTGCCTGCGAGCGTGTGGGGCACGCTGACGGAGACGGGTCAGCATGACGTGTATCGTTTCACCGCGAAAGCGGGCGAGGAGCTCGTGCTCGATCTCGCGGTGGCGCAGGTCGGCAGCGTGGCGAAATCGCCGACGCTGGAGATTGTGGACTCGAATCACACCGTGCTCGCGGTGAATCGCGGGCTCGACAGCGGCAGCGATCCCTTCCTCGCGTGGAAAGCGCCTGCCGATGGCGATTACCACATCCTCGTGAGCAACACGACGATGGATGGCAGCGGGGGGCATGTTTATCGCCTGACGATTGGCGCGTTGCCGTATGTCACCGGCTGGTCGCCGCTCACCGCGCAGGTGGGGAAGGAGACCAAAGTCACGCTCATCGGCCATCATCTCGGCGACAAGGCCACTGTGACGATGATGGCGGACAAAGAAGGCATGACGAATGTGCCGCTCGATGCCAAGGCGCTGCGTTTTCGCACGCTGCCGTCGCTGCGCGTGAGTGCGCTGGCGCAGGTGAGCGAGGTGGAGGGGAATGATGACCTCGCGAAGGCGCAAGTGGTGTCATCTTCGTCGAACATCAACGGTTTGCTCGCCAAAGCGGGCGACACCGATCACTTCGCGTTCGACGCCAAAAAGGGCCAGACGTGGATCATCGAGACGCTCGCCGCGCAGGCAGGCTCGCCCGCTGACACGAAGCTCGAAGTCCTCCACCCTGATGGCAAACCGGTCGCCCGTTTGCTCATGCAGGCCGTGCGTGACAGCTACAACAACTTCCGCAGCGTGGATGCCAACAACCCGGACATCCGCCTGCAAAACTGGGAGGAGATGGAGCTGAACGAGTATGTGTGGTTCAACGGCGATGTGATGAAGATCATCCGCATGCCGCGCGGGCCGGACGGCGGCTGCTTCTTCTATGTCAGCGATGGCAAACGCCGCGCTTACTTCGACACCAGCGCCACCTCGCACTCGCTCGATGAACCGTGCTATGTCGTGGAGCCGTATCCGCTCGGCAGCGCCATCGCCGCGAATGGATTGCCCATTTTCACGCTGAACTATCAAAACGACGACAGCGGCGACCGCAAAATCGGCCGCGACTCGCGCCTGACCTTTACCGCGCCTGCCGATGGCCGTTTCGTGGTGCGAGTCACCGACACGCGCGGATGGGGTGGCGAGCGCTTTGTGTATTCGCTTGCCATCCGCGCGCCGAAGCCGGACTTCAGCGTCAAACTCGCCGGCATGAACCCCACCGTGATGCCCGGAGCCTCCGTCGGCTTTTCGTTCCGTGCCGACCGGCAGGACAACTTCGACGATCCCATTCAAATCGACATCACCGGCGTGCCCGCAGGCTACTGGGCCACCTCGCCGCTCATCATCGAGGCTGGTCACGACCTCATCAGCGGCTCGCTGCACGCCATGCCGGATGCCGCGAAGGACGCCGACTGGTCAAAGCTCAAAATCACCGCGAAAGGCAAGAACATCACGCACGATGCAGGCACCTTCGGCAAGGTCACGCTCGGTGCGAAACCGAAGTTCATCATCGTTTTGGAGCCAGATGCCGGTGGCAAGCCCGTCATGCGCGATCCCGCCGCCGAAACGAAGCCGCTGGAGCTCACGCTCGCACCCGGTCAGACCGTCAAAGCCTGGCTGCGGGCCGTTCGTGAGGACAACAAAGACCTCCTCAGCCTCGACGTGCACGGTTTGCCCCACGGCGTCATCATCGACGACATCGGCCTCAACGGCGTGCAGATCCGCTCCGGCGAAAACGAGCGCCCCATCTTCTTCCGCGCAGCGAACTGGATGACGGAATGCGAGAGCCTCTGCCACGGCGCCATCAGCTCCGCGCGCAACGAGCACGACAGCGCCGGCCTTCAGACGAGCTTCCCGATCCTCATGAAGATCCGGAAGTCCGGAGTGGCGGCGAGGTAGGCCGGCATTCGTTGAGCACAGGGCATGGTGGCGCGTAAATCCGGGATGGAGGCTGCTTGAGGCAGGTTTGTTTTTGCACACCGGCTCCGGAGGGCCTACTCCCTGCCCATGCCTTCGCCGCCACTGCTGCCCTGCCACCAGGCCCATGACACCCGCGCCTGAATACATTGATGTTTTGGATTTCTGCGGACTTCGGCGGACGCCCGGAAAG
>ERZ761609.1255-NODE-1255-length-23486-cov-784.719560_pt1 | contig 23486 bp, 22 predicted proteins | sample MGYA00511163_ERZ761609 | MGnify/ENA primary metagenome ERZ761609 (study PRJEB28899, sample SAMN02445070) | bioreactor sludge metagenome | biome: EBPR sludge | place: Australia: Brisbane, Thorneside Wastewater Treatment Plant | collected 2011-12-16 ... | reverse complement strand
GCCGCCGGGGCCGCCGCCGGCGTCATCGCGACGGGCGCAAGCGGCGCCGGTTCGTTGCCATTGCCGACCTCGGTTGCCGGCGGCTTGCGTTCGGGGCGCGGCCGGCGTGGTTCACGCGCTGTCATCGGCTCGCGGCCGGCGCTGCTCTCGCGAGCCTCGCGCGGCTGGCGCGGCTCGCGTGGCTTCTGGGGTTCTCCGCGGCTCGGCGGCGACGAATCCTTCTGCTCCCGATTGGCCCGGGTGTCGCCGGGCTCGCGAGCTTCGTCGCGACGCGTTCCGCGAACGCCGATGCCACCCCGGCGGCCGTCGCGTGTCGTCCCGGCTGCCGCCGGGACGGGGGCCGATGCCCGTGACGACACGGCCTCGGCGGTGCTGCCGGGCGCTTCCTTGTGGCGGAACCAGGACACGATTCGCTTCAGGAAGCGGCCCGCGGCCGTATCCGGCCGCGCGCTGTCGATCGCCGCCGGCGCTGGCTCGTCGACCATCGGCGCTGGCTGCGCTGGCGTGATTCCCTTGATTGCCGCTTCCGGACGCGGTGCCCGGGAGTCCGCCGTGGCCGCCGCATCGCTGCCCGCATCCTCGGTCGGCAGCGCGACCATGCGGTAGGACGCCTGCTGCAGTTCCTCCTGACCCGCAGCATCGTGGCGGATACGCAGGACGGTGTGCTGCGGCGTCTCGAGATGGATGTTGGGAATCAGCAGGATGGTGACCTTGTGGCGCAGTTCCACCGCCTGAACATCGGTCCGCTTCTCGTTCAGCAGGAAGGTGGCGACATCGACCGGGACCTGCGCATGCACGGCCGAGGTGCTGTCCTTCATCGCTTCCTCTTCCAGGATGCGCAGGATGTGCAGGGCGGCCGACTCGGTGCTGCGGATGTGACCGGTTCCCGAGCAGCGCGGGCAGGGGATGTAGCTGGTCTCGGCGAGCGCCGGTCGCAGGCGTTGCCGAGACAGTTCGAGCAGGCCGAAACGGCTGATCTTGCCGGTCTGCACGCGGGCGCGGTCGAAGCGCAACGCCTCGCGGACACGGTTCTCGACCTCGCGCTGGTTGCGCTGGTTCTCCATGTCGATGAAGTCGATGATGATCAGACCGCCGAGGTCGCGCAGGCGCAGTTGCCGCGCCACTTCCTCGGCGGCTTCGAGGTTGGTCTTCAGCGCCGTTTCCTCGATGTCGGCGCCGCGCGTTGCACGACCCGAGTTCACATCGACCGATACCAGCGCCTCGGTGTGGTCGATGACGATGGCGCCGCCCGACGGCAACCCGACCTGCCGCGAATACGCGGACTCGATCTGGTGCTCGATCTGGAAGCGCGAGAAGAGCGGGACATCGTCGCGGTAGCGCTTGATCCGGTTGACCGTTCCCGGCATCACGTGCGCCATGAACTGCTGTGCCTGATCGAAGACCTCGTCGGTATCGATCAGGATCTCGCCGATGTCCGGCTGGAAGTAGTCGCGGATCGCGCGAATGACCAAGCTGCCCTCCTGGTAGATCAGGAAGGCACCGTGCTGCGTCTGGGCTGCATCCTCGATCGCCTGCCACAGTTGCAGCAGGTAGTTGAGGTCCCATTGCAGTTCCTCGCTGCCGCGTCCGATGGCCGCCGTGCGGGCGATCAGGCTCATGCCCGGCGGTACCGGCAGCTGGTCCATCACTTCGCGCAGCTCGGTCCGCTCGGTGCCCTCGACGCGGCGCGAGACGCCGCCACCGCGCGGGTTGTTGGGCATCAGCACCAGATAGCGGCCGGCGAGGCTGACGAAAGTGGTCAGGGCGGCTCCCTTGTTGCCCCGCTCGTCCTTGTCGACCTGGACGATCAGCTCCTGGCCTTCACGCAGCGCTTCCTTGATCGTCGCGCGGCCGGCATCGACCCCGGGCTGAAAAAAGGCACGGGAAATCTCCTTGAACGGCAGGAAACCGTGCCGTTCCGCGCCGTAGTCGACAAAAGCCGCTTCCAGACTGGGTTCGATGCGGGTGATGACCGCTTTATAAATGTTGCTCTTTTTCTGCTCCTTGTTGGCCGATTCGATGTCCAGGTCAATGAGCTTCTGACCATCGACGATGGCGACACGCAGCTCTTCGGCCTGTGTCGCATTGAACAGCATTCGTTTCATTCGTGGGGCTCCCGCGCGCTTTGGTTTGGGCTGCGCCTCGTATGGGCAGCAACGGAACGGGTGTCGCTGGGACACTCGAAAGTCTCGTCGGCAATGGAAGCAGCGATGCCATCCCGCCGGCTCGCATGCTCGTCGGGCCTTGACTTGGAAGGCTTCGGGAAGTTGCCAGGGCGATTCCGCAGATGCCAGGCGCGCGCAGTTCAAGTAGTATCGCTACTTTGTGGTGAGCGAACTTAACCAGGTGATCTGCGTTCGGCAGAGAACGGCGCAGCAGGGCGCAAAGCAGCCGGCTGGCGCATGCCGGAAAGCGCGTCACAGGGGCTTCGGAATCGGCATCGCTCGACGGCCGCACGGCTCAAGGCCTCCTTCATCCGACGACGCAAATCAACTGAAGTATATTCAAAATGGTCCAAGTTGGCAAAAACTCTGTCACCCAACAGCTAATCGGCGAGAACGAGCATGGCCAGCGGCTCGACAACCTGCTGCTGAAGCAGTGCAAGGGGGTGCCGAAGAGTCACGTCTACAGCATCGTTCGCAGCGGACAGGTGCGGGTGAATGGCCGCCGGGTGGAAGTCTCATATCGGCTGCAAAGCGGTGATCTGCTGCGCCTGCCGCCGCTGCGCATCGGCGGTGCCGAGAAAGAGGTGGTGACGGCGGCGGAACGCAGGCTGCATCTGCCGGTCGTCTATGAGGACGATGCCCTGCTGGTGGTCGACAAGCCGGCCGGCGTCGCCGTTCACGGCGGCAGTGGCGAGAGCTTCGGAGTGATCGAGGCCCTGCGGCAGCAGCGGCCACAGGCGAGGTTTCTCGAGCTGGCGCACCGGCTCGATCGCGAGACCTCGGGCATCCTCCTGATCGGCAAGAAGCGCTCGACGTTGCTCGCGCTGCACGAGATGTTCCGGGCTGGCGCCGCCGGCAGCATGACGCGGGTGGCGGACAAGCGTTACCTGGTGCTGGTTGCCGGGCGCTGGATGGAACCGCTGCGGCATGTTCGCCTGCCGTTGCTGAAATACCTGCTGGTCTCGGGCGAGCGGCGCGTGCGGGTGGCGACGGAGGGCAAGACGGCTCACACGGTCTTCCGCCTGCTGGCACGCTGGCAGCGTTTCAGCCTGCTCGAGGCGGAGCTGCGGACCGGACGCACGCACCAGATTCGCGTCCATCTCGCACATCTTGGTCATCCGGTTGCCGGCGACGAGAAGTACGGTGATTTTGCGTTGAATCGGGTGCTGGCAAGGGAAGGATTGAAGCGAATGTTCCTGCACGCCGCGCAGATGCGCCTGCCACATCCGCTGGCGGGCACCGAGCTGCAGCTCAAGGCGGCGCTGCCGCCGGCGTTGGTGGCATTCCTGCAGGGTATTGCGGCGCGGGAGAGGCAGGATCATGGCGAGAAGATTTGAGCTGCTGGTCTTCGACTGGGACGGCACGCTGCTCGACTCGGCGGCGGCCATCGTCGATGCCATCAATGCTGCCTGTCGCGACCTCGACCTGCCGCCGCCTCCCGCGGACAGGGCGCGGCACGTCATCGGGCTCGGCTTGCGCGATGCGCTGCAGCACGCCCTGCCGGACCTGCCCGAGAGCCGCTATCCGCAGTTGGTCGACCGGTACCGGCACCACTATCTGGCGCACGATCACGAACTGCAGTTGTTCGCCGGCGCTGCAGAGCTGATCGCCGATCTGTCGGCGGCCGGTTTCCTGCTCGCCGTCGCCACCGGCAAGAGCCGCCCGGGCCTCGAGCGTGCCCTGCGGCAGAGTGGCCTCGGCTCCTTCTTCCACGCCTCGCGCTGTGCCGACGAGTGCTTTTCCAAGCCGCATCCGCAGATGCTCGAAGAGTTGCTCGACGAACTGGCCGTCGATGGGGAACGGGCGCTGATGATTGGCGATACGACCCACGACCTGCAGATGGCGCACAACGCCGGTGTTGCCTGTCTCGCGGTTGCCTACGGCGCGCACCCTGCGGCGGCGCTCGACGCCATGCAGCCGCTGGTGCGGGTGCATGAACTCGCGGAGCTGGCCGAATGGCTGCGGACGCACGCCTGATCTGCTCGTCGGCCGAGTTGCTCGACGGTGGGCGCGGCGTCCGCTTCAGCGTCGAGCGGCACGGGGTGACCGAGCCGGCCTTCGCCGTCCGCTTCGCCGGCCGCGTCCGTGCCTATGTCAATCGCTGCGGCCATGTCCCGGTGGAACTCGACTGGCAACACAACGAGTTCTTCGACGATTCCGGGGTATACTTGGTCTGCGCAACACACGGCGCGCTCTACTCGCCGGCAGATGGTCGCTGTCTCGGTGGTCGCTGCAACGGTCGCGGACTGGCGCCGGTAGACGTCGAAGAACGTGATGGTGCGGTCTATCTAACCCCGAGCGAGCACGAGCATTGACTACGCCTGAAGAACCATCCTGGGAACGGCAGTTGCTGGAGAAGGTTGCCTTTGCGACATTGCACGAGCAGCGGGCCAAGCGGCGCTGGGGCATCTTCTTCAAGCTTGCCGGACTGGCCTACCTGATCGCCCTGCCGGCGCTGCTGATTGACTGGGGAGATTCCGAGCAACTGGCCGACCGCCGGCATACGGCGGTCATCCACCTGCGGGGCACCATCGAGGCGCAGGGCGAGGCCAGTGCGCAGAACCTCAACGACGCGCTCGAGGCCGCCTTCTCGGACAAGCGGACCGCCGGCGTCATCCTGCGCGTGAACAGCCCGGGTGGCAGCCCGGTGCAGGCGGGCATCGTGCACGACGAGATCCTGCGCTTGCGAACGGCGCATCCGCAGATCCCGCTCTACGCGGTGGTCGAGGACGTCTGCGCTTCCGGCGGGTACTACGTCGCCGTCGCGGCCGACAAGATCTTCGTGGACAAGGCGAGCATCGTCGGCTCGATCGGCGTCCTGATGGACGCCTTCGGCTTCACCGGCACGATGGAGAAGCTGGGCATCGAGCGCCGTTTGCTGACCGCGGGCGACAACAAGGGTTTTCTCGATCCGTTCTCGCCGCAGGACCTGAAGCAGAAGGAGCACGCACAGGTGTTGCTGCGCGAGATTCACATGCAGTTCATCGAGGTGGTCCGGCGTGGGCGTGGCGATCGCCTGAAGGAGAACCCGGAGCTGTTCTCGGGTCTGATGTGGACTGGCAGCCAGAGCATCGGCCTCGGCCTGGCCGATGGCTTCGGCACCGTTGGCTCGGTAGCGCGCGATGTCATCAAGGCCGATCGGCTGGTCGAATACACGGTCAAGGACAACCTTGTCGAGCGTTTGGCCCGACGCCTGCGGGCCGATACGACCGAGGGTGCGCTCGGTTTCATGCATGACTTCGCACGTCCGCTCCTGCGCTGAGACGCTGTGCAGGGAATCTCGTCGTCGGGAGCAGGCGTGGATGCGTGGCAGCGGAGGCCGGGCGATCGCGCATGGCGCCGGTAGCGGTCCGCTGTCAGCGTGCGGGGGGCGCGGCTGCTTCGCCCGCGGGTCGGCAGCTCCGGAGCCGCTTCAGGCCTGCAGGAGGAAGACGGTCGGTCGGCGGTTGATGTCCGGCAACGCCTGTCGTCGCCACTCGGCGACTGCACGGGTGCAGATGAGTTCGTCCGCCGTCGTCAGATCGGTGGCGATGCAGACGCGTGTCGCCGGGGCACAGACGCCGAGCAACGAGGCCAGCAGCTGGCGGTTACGGTACGGGGTCTCGATGAAGATCTGGGTGCGCCGCTGCTGCCGCGATTCCTTCTCGAGCTCGCGCACGCGCTGCTCGCGTGCGCCCGCTTCGCTCGGCAGATAGCCGTGGAAGGCGAAATTCTGACCACTCAGGCCGGACGCCATCAACGCCAGCAGGATCGCGGAGGGGCCGACCAGCGGCACCACCTTGACACCCAAGCGGTGGGCCAGTGCAACCAGATCGGCGCCGGGGTCGGCGATTGCCGGACATCCGGCTTCCGAGATCAGGCCGAGGTCGTCTCCCGTCAGCGTTGGCGCCAGCAGCCGCGCCAGTGCTTCCGGTGGCGTGTGCTGGTTGAGTTCGTCGATCTCGATCTGCTGTAGTGGCGTGTCGGCAGGCAGTGCCTTCAGGAAGGCGCGGGCCGTCTTCGCGTTCTCGGCGACGAAGCGCGTCAGCCGGCGGGCGCGGTCGACGACCGCCGCCGGCAGCACCGTGCCGTGGGCGGTCGGTCCCAGCGGCACCGGGATCAGGTAGAGCCGGCCCGCTTTCATCCGGCGGCAGGCGCGGACGCGATCACGGCTGCAGTGGCGAGACGTTCTCGAGCCGCAGCAGGTCGCAAAGGGCGATCAGCGGCAGGCCGATCAGCGCGTTCGGGTCCTCGCCATCGATGCGCGCGATCAGGGCGATCCCGAGCCCCTCCGATCGGGCACTGCCGGCACAGTTGTACGGCTGCTCGAGCTGCAGATAACGTTCGATTTCGGTATCGCTGAGGTCGCGGAAGGTGACCAGGGTCGGTACGCCGCGACGATGCGCCCGCCCGCTGCGCGCGTTGAGCAGGCAGAGGCCGGTGAAGAAACTGACCTGGCGGCCGCGCATCGTCTGCAGTTGGCGCACGGCATTGTCGTGTGTCAGCGGTTTGCCGAAAACCCGGCCGTCGAGGCAGGCGACCTGGTCACTGCCGATGATCAACGCTGCCGGGTGCGCGCCGGCGACGGCGTGCGCTTTGGCTTCGGAAAGGCGCAGGGCGCCGTCCTCCGGTGTTTCGCCGGGGAGCATCGCTTCCTCGACCGCCGGATTCGCCGTGGCAAAGGGCAGGCCAAGGCGCGCCAGAAGCTCACGACGGAATGGCGAGGTCGAGGCAAGGATCAGCGGTGGCATCGTCATCGGGTGGTTGGTCGCTGCGCGCCGACGCTTTGGCGGGCCAGATGATGGCATTGATGGCATCGATTCGCTGCGTGCCGGTGCGCTGCTTTGACTTCAAAAGCCGAAGATAATATCATGCGCGCCTTATGTCGCGCCCCGTTGTTATCGACAGTCAGGAGTTTGGCCGTGAGGAGGGTTCGCTGCAGGGCGAAGTCCTCGTCGCGACGCTGACCCGTCTGCATGACCTGCTGAGCGATACGGGTGGCAGTCTGAGTTTTCGCGTCGACGGCAGGAGCGGGCCGCCGGGGCGCTCGCAGTTGCTGCTGACGGTCGATGGCGTTCTCTCGCTGGTCTGCCAGCGCTGCCTCGAGGCGTACGAGTATCCTCTGCAGTTGCGCAGTTTGCTGGAGTTCGTCGGCAGTGACGAGGATCTGACGCAGGACGAACTCGAGGACGATTCAAAGGACTTTCTGCCGCATCAGAAGGCCCTCGATGTTGTCGTTCTCATCGAGGACGAGATCCTGCTGGCGCTGCCGACGGCACCGCGGCACGAGAATTGTGTGCTGCCGGGCAGCACGGTGGAGTCGGCGAGGGTGTCGCCGTTTTCGGTTCTGGCCGGGCTGCAAGGCAAGGCCGATTGAGTTTCAATTTAGGAGTTTCTCATGGCTGTTCAACAGAACAAAAAGTCCCCGTCGAAGCGCGGCATGCATCGTGCGCACGATTCCCTGCCCGGCCTGCCCTTGGCCACCGAGCCGACGACCGGCGAGGTGCACCTGCGCCACCACATCAGTCCGAGCGGTTTCTATCGCGGCAAGAAGGTGGCCAAGGGTTCGGCTGCGTGATTCTGCCCGATCGCTTCGCCAGCGGTGCGTCGTCTTGATGGACCCGACGCGGCCTGCGCGCGCATGACCATCACCGTCGCAATCGACTGCATGGGCGGCGACCACGGTCCGCAGGTGACGGTTCCGGCGGCGCTCGACTTCGTCCGTGACGACGCCGACGTGCGCGTCATCCTGGTCGGCCTGGCCGAGGGTATCAAGCCCTATCTCGGCGACGCAGCGGTCGGCCGAATTTCCCTGCGACACGCGACCGAAGCCGTCAGCATGCATGAATCGCCATCGCTGGCGCTGCGCAACAAGAAGGACTCATCGATGCGGGTGGCGATCAACCTGGTCAAGCAGGGTGAGGCCGATGCCTGCGTCTCGGCCGGGAATACCGGCGCCCTGATGGCGATCTCGCGCTTCGTGCTGAAGATGCTGCCAGGGATCGACAGGCCGGCGATCTGCGCCGTCCTGCCGACGCTGACTGGCCACACGCACGTCCTCGACCTCGGCGCGAACGTCGACTGCAGCCCTGAGAACCTGTTGCAGTTCGGCATCATGGGCGCCTCGCTCGTCGCCGCGATCGAGCACCGGGATCGACCGACTGTCGGCATCCTGAACATCGGTCAGGAAGAGATCAAGGGCAACGATGTCGTCAAGCGCGCTGCCGACCTGCTTGCCGATTCGGGGCTCAATTTCGTCGGCAACGTCGAGGGCGACGGCGTCTACAAGGGTGCGGCGGACGTCATCGTTTGCGACGGTTTCGTCGGTAACGTCGCACTGAAGGCGTCGGAGGGACTGGCGCAGCTGCTGGCGACCTTTCTGCGTGAAGAGTTTCGCCGCAATCTCCTGACGCGACTGGTGGCGCTGCTGGCGCTGCCGGTGCTGCAGCGATTCAAGAAGCGGGTGGACCACCGGCAGTACAATGGCGCCACGCTGCTGGGGCTGCGCGGCATCGTCGTCAAGAGTCATGGCTCGGCAGATGCCCTGGCTTTCAGGTGTGCACTGAAGCGGGCGGCCGATGAGGCCAGGAACGGCGTTCTCGCCCGCATCAGCGAACGGGTGGCGCAACAACAACCGCTCCAGGAGATCGCATAGGATGTTCTCGCGCATCACAGGGGTTGGCAGCTTTCTGCCAGGGCCGGCCGTCAGCAATGAGGATCTTGCGCGTCGGGGGATCGAAACCAACGATGACTGGATCACCAGTCGTACCGGGATTCGCTTCCGTCACCTGGCCGACGATGGCCAGACGGCAAGCGATCTCGGCCTCGAGGCAAGCCAGCGGGCGCTGCAGGCGGCCGGCCTGACAGCGGCCGATATCGACCTGATCATCGTTGCCACCTCGACGCCCGATTTCATCTTTCCGAGTACCGCCTGTCTGCTGCAGTGCAAGCTCGGGAACCGGACAGCGACGGCGTTCGACGTCCAGGCCGTGTGCAGCGGTTTTGTCTATGCGCTGACGATCGCCGAGAAGTTCATCCGTTCGGGGAGTCACCGGCGGGCGCTGGTCGTTGGTGCCGAAGTCTTTTCGCGCATCCTCGATTGGTCCGACCGGGCTACCTGTGTGCTGTTCGGCGACGGCGCCGGTGCCGTCGTCCTCGAGGCTGCCGAGAAGCCCGGGATTCTCGCCACTGCGCTGCATGCCGACGGGTCGTACCACGACATTCTGTCGGTTCCGGGCAGCATTTGTCGCGGCCAGGTCATCGGCGATCCCTTCCTGCGGATGGACGGACAGGCGGTGTTCAAGTTCGCGGTCCGCGTTCTCGCCGAAGTGGCCGACGAATGCTGTACGGCTGCCGGGCTGCCGGCTGCCGCCGTCGACTGGCTGATTCCACACCAGGCAAACGTGCGCATTCTCGAGGCGACGGCGAAAAGGATGAAGATGCCGATGGACAAGGTGATCGTCACGGTCGACCGGCATGGCAACACATCGGCGGCGTCGGTGCCGCTGGCTCTCGACGAGGGCATGCGCGACGGGCGCATCCGCAGCGGCCACCGGATCATGCTCGAGGGGGTCGGTGGCGGCTTTACCTGGGGCGCGGTTTTGCTGCAGCTATGAACCAGGGACAGAGGGAGGACGCATGAGTTTCGCATTCGTATTTCCGGGGCAGGGATCGCAGTCGGTCGGGATGATGGCCGCCTACGGCGATTCGCCGGTCGTCCGTGCCACTTTCGACGAAGCTTCGAGCGCACTCGGGGAGGACCTCTGGGGCTTGCTGGCCGCCGGGCCGGCCGAGGTGCTGGCGCAGACGGTCAACACGCAGCCGCTGATGCTGACCGCGGGCGTTGCCGTCTATCGCCTCTGGCTTGACCGGGGTGGCCGACTGCCGGCAGCCGTGGCGGGGCACAGCCTGGGTGAGTACGCCGCGCTGGTTGCCGCCGGCGTGATCCCGTTTGCCGATGCCGTGCCGCTGGTCCGGCTGCGCGCGACGGCGATGCAGGAAGCCGTTCCGGCAGGAGCCGGGGCGATGGCGGCGATTCTCGGACTCGACGACGACAGGATCGTCGAGGCCTGCCGGCAGGCGACGTCTGCGGCTGGCGCTGGCGAGGTGGTCGAGCCGGTGAACTTCAATGGGCCGGGGCAGACGGTCGTCGCCGGCAGCAAGGCGGCCGTCGAACGTGCCTGTGAGGGCGCCAGAGCGCTGGGCGCCAAGCGGGCTGTCCTGCTGCCCGTGTCGGCGCCGTTCCATTCCTCGCTGATGCGGCCGGCAGCGGACCGGCTGGCGGCGCGCCTGCGCGAGCTGAACCTGCAGGCGCCACGCTTGCCGGTGATCAACAATGTCGACGTTGCCGTCGAATCGGACCCGGCGCGGATCATGGACGCTCTCGTGCGGCAGGCGTATTCGCCGGTGCGCTGGGTGGAAACGATTCGCCGGATGGCAGCGATGGGCATCACTGCCGTCGCCGAATGCGGGCCGGGCAAGGTGCTCGCGGGCTTGACCAAACGCTGTGCGGATGGCGTCGCGAGCGTTGCACTGGCGGATTCGGCGTCGCTCGACAGCGCTCTCGCCAGCCTGGAGTAGACCGCATGCTCAATGGACAGATTGCCCTCGTCACCGGTGCCTCGCGCGGTATCGGCCGCGCCATAGCGCTGCAGCTCGCCAGCCTCGGTGCAACCGTCATCGGTACGGCAACCAGTGCCGAAGGAGCAGCGACGATCTCGGCCTTTCTCGGCGAGGTGGGTGGCAAGGGCGAGGGCCGGGTGCTCGAGGTGCGCGATGCCGCGCAGATCGATGCACTGATCAGCGATGTCGAGAAGAGCTACGGCGCGCCATCGGTGCTGGTCAACAACGCCGGCATCACTCGCGACAACCTGGCGATGCGGCTGAAGGACGACGATTGGGACAGCGTCGTCGATACCGATCTCAAGGCAGTCTTTCGCCTCTCGCGGGCGGTCATGCGTGGCATGATGAAGGCACGCTACGGTCGCATCATCAACGTCACCTCGGTGGTCGGTCATGCCGGCAATCCGGGGCAGGCAAATTATTGTGCCGCGAAGGCGGGAGTGACCGGCATGAGCCGGGCGCTGGCGCGCGAACTCGGCAGCCGCAACATCACGGTCAACTGCGTGGCGCCCGGCTTCATCGATACCGACATGACGCGGGTCCTCGACGAGAAACAGAAGGAGGCGCTGCTCGCCGGGATTCCGCTCGGGCGCCTGGGATCGCCGGCGGACGTCGCCGCGGCGGTCGCCTTCCTTGCTTCGGCCGGTGCGGCTTACATCACCGGCACGACGATCCACGTCAACGGCGGCATGTTCATGGCCTGACGGCGAAGTTTGCCTGCGCCGTCAGGCGCAATCGTTGGTAAGTTGCGATCATTTTGTTAGAATGGCGCGCTTTGTCCTGTTTGAACCTTGTGAAGGAACCTATTGATGGAAAATATCGAGCAGCGTGTCAAGAAAATCGTCGCCGAGCAACTCGGTGTCAACGAAGCGGACATCAAGAACGAGTCCTCGTTCGTTGACGATCTGGGTGCCGATTCGCTTGATACGGTGGAACTGGTAATGGCTCTGGAAGAGGAGTTCGAGTGCGAGATCCCGGACGATGAGGCCGAGAAGATCACGACCGTGCAGCAGGCCATTGACTACGTCACCGCTCACAAGAAGTAACCGTCTGTCGAAGGGGCCCCCTGCAGACCGGCTGATGAAGAGGCCACGTCTGTCGGGGAGTGTTCGGCAACCGGCATCGTCCCGTTGCCACATGTTCTGATCGTCGGAGTTCAAGGTGGCACGTCGCAGAGTCGTCGTTACTGGCCTCGGAATCGTCTCGCCAGTTGGAAATACCGTTGCCGAAGCATGGCAGAACCTGGTTGCTGGCCGCTCGGGAATCGACCGGATTGCCCGCTTCGATGCCTCGGCTTTTCCGGTGCAGATCGCCGGTGAAGTCCGCGGCTTCGACATCGGCCAGTACCTGCCGCTGAAGGATGCACGGCGCATGGACCTCTTCATCCACTACGGCATGGCAGCGGGCATCCAGGCCATACGCGATGCCGGGCTCGACGGCAGCCAGGTGGTGCCGGAGCGGGTCGGCGTATCGATCGGCTCGGGAATCGGTGGCCTGCCGGTGATCGAAAAGACCTGCGAGGATTTCGTCGCCGGGGGCGTGCGCAAGATCTCGCCGTTCTTCGTTCCCGGGTCGATCATCAACATGATTTCCGGCAACCTGTCGATCCTCCACGGCTACAAGGGCCCGAACCTGTCGCTGGTCAGCGCCTGCGCGACCGGGACGCACAGCATCGGCGATGCCGGTCGCCTGATCGAGTACGGTGACGCCGACGTCATGATTGCCGGTGGCGCCGAAGGTTGTGTGTCGAACATCGGCCTCGGTGGCTTCTGCGCGCCGCGGGCGTTGTCGACGCGCAACGACGATCCGCAGACCGCCAGCCGTCCCTGGGACCGTGATCGTGACGGTTTCGTCCTGGCGGAGGGGGCCGGCGTGGTCGTCCTTGAGGAGTACGAGCACGCCATGGCGCGTGGTGCACGCATCTACTGTGAACTCGTCGGCTTTGGCATGAGCGCCGACGCCTTCCACATGACGGCACCCTGTGAGGACGGCGAGGGGGCGGCACGCTGCATGCTCAATGCGCTGCGCAATGCTGGCCTGAATGTCGATCAGGTGCAGTACGTCAATGCCCACGGCACTTCGACACCGCTTGGGGACAAAGCCGAGACGACGGCGGTCAAGCGTGCTTTCGGCGAGCACGCGTACCGGCTGGTGGTCAATTCGACGAAGTCGATGACGGGCCATCTGCTCGGCGCTGCCGGCGGCATCGAGGCGTTGTTTACGGTACTGGCGATTCACCACCAGATCTCGCCGCCGACGATCAACATCTTCAACCAGGATGAATCCTGTGATCTCGACTACTGTGCGAACGAAGCGCGGCAGTTGGACATCGATGTCGGCATCTCCAATTCCTTCGGCTTCGGCGGCACCAACGCCACCGTCGCTTTCCGGCGCATCTAGCGCTTTGCCCGATCTGGCGCCGGCCGGCAGCAGGTGCAGTTCCCCTTCGATCTTGAACTGCGCCGCTCGCGACTTCTCGCCGCGCTGACGATCCTGCTGCACCTGCTGGCGGCCGGCAGTGTGTGCCTGCTGCCGTGGACGCCTGGCGAACGCGGCCTGTTGTTGCTGCCGGTCGTGCTCTCGGCCTGGCATTGTCTGCGGCCGAGTCCCTTCGTCGGCATTCGCCTCGGCGCTCGCGGTGAACTCTCGCTGCGGCACGTCGCCGGCGAGATCGTTGGCTGTCGCGTGCTGCCGGAGACGGTGGTCTTCGGCAGGCTCGTCGTCCTGCGAGTGCGTGATGATCAGGAGAGAAGACGCAGTCTCACGCTGCTGTCCGACAGCCTGTCAGCCGACCAGTTTCGTGTTCTGCGGCTGTGGCTGCGCTGGCGCGCCGATGCTGATGCCGACGCTGTAGCGCCGGCCGGCAGGCGGCGCGCGACGAAGGAGTCGTGAGCCGCTGCCGCAGCGCCTCGCTCAATGTGCGCGATCACCGGGGGGGCGCCGCCTGAGGACGGTGTTGGTTGCGCGGGGCAGCGTTTCCGGGTAGTTGCGACTGAAATGCAGGCCACGGCTTTCGTGCCGCCGCAACGCACAGCGGACGATGAGTTCGGCCGTCACCACCAGATTGCGTAGTTCGATGAGGTCGTGGCTGACGCGGAAATGCGAGTAGAAATCGTCGATCTCGCGACTCAGCAGGCGAATCCGGTTCTGTGCCCGCTGCAGGCGTTTCGTCGTGCGCACGATGCCGACGTAGTCCCACATGAAGCGACGCAGTTCGTCCCAGTTGTGCGCGATGACGATTTCCTCGTCGGGATCGCTGACCCGGCTGGCGTCCCATTCCGGCAGCGACGGCAGATTGCCGGCAGGTTGCCGGAGGATGTCCGCCGCCGCGGCCTCGGCAAAGACGAGGCATTCGAGGAGGGAATTGCTGGCCAGCCGGTTGGCGCCGTGCAGGCCGGTGCATGAGGCCTCGCCGGCGACGTAGAGGCCGGCCATGCTGGTGCGGGCGTGCAGGTCGCTGACGACACCGCCGCAGGTATAGTGCGCCGCTGGGACGACCGGAATCGGCGCCCGGCTGATGTCGATGCCGAGATCGCGGCAGCGCGCGAGAATGTTCGGAAAGTGCTCGGCGAGAAACGCCGCCGGCTTGTGCGAGATGTCGAGATAGACGCAGTCGAGTCCCCGTTTCTTCATCTCGAAGTCGATCGCCCGTGCCACAACGTCGCGCGGTGCCAGTTCGCCGCGGGCGTCGTGCCTCGGCATGAAGCGGCTGCCGTCGGGCAGCAGCAGCCTGCCGCCCTCGCCGCGGACCGCCTCCGATATCAGGAAGGACTTGGCTTGCGGGTGGTAGAGGCAGGTCGGATGGAACTGGATGAACTCCATGTTCGCAACCCGGCAGCCGGCGCGCCACGCCATCGCAATGCCGTCACCGGTCGAGGTGTCGGGGTTGGTCGTGTAGAGGTAGACCTTGCCCGCTCCGCCGGCAGCGAGCAGCGTGCTGCCGGCGCCGAAGGTCAGGACCTCGCCGTTGCTGCTGTCCAGCACGTAAGCACCATGGCAGCGCTGATCGTCGCGGCCGAGCTTGGCACCGGTGATCAGATCGATCGCGATGTGATTCTCGAAAATGCTGATGTTGGGCTGCTGGCGAACCTTGCCCGTCAATGTAGTCTGCACCGCGAGGCCAGTCGCGTCGGCGACATGGATGACCCGGCGAGCGCTGTGGCCGCCTTCGCGCGCCAGATGGTAACCATCCTCGTCGCGGGTGAAGGGAACGCCCTGGTCGATCAACCAGTCCACCGCGCGCCGCCCGTTCTCGATCACGAAGCGTGTCGCGCGGAGGTCATTCAGGCCGGCGCCGGCGGTGATCGTGTCGCGAATGTGCGCCTCGATCGAATCGCGGTTGTCCAGGACCGCGGCGATTCCGCCCTGTGCCCAGCTCGAGGCGCTGTCCTCGAGGGTGCGCTTGCTGATCAGCGCCACGCGCCGTGTTGCCGCCAGCCGCAGCGCCGCAGCCTGGCCGGCCAGTCCACTGCCGATTATGAGAACATCAAAGCGCAGCACCAAAAGGGATCGTCTCCTGCCAAACGGGCTGCAACTATAGCACGGGATCGGACCGCGCCTGTCGTGCCGGTCGCGGCGTCTGCGCCGCCACGGCCGATCTATCCGGCGAGCGTCTGGGCGAGCTTCTGCCGGTCCTTCAGCCAGGCCGAGAACTCGCGGCCGAGTTCCGGATGCGTTTCGCCGAGGACGACGCTGGCCTGCATCAGGCCCAGCTTGCTGCCACAGTCGTAGCGTCGGCCGTGATAGCGATAGGCCAGCACCTGTTCGCTGGCCAGCAGCGCGGCGATCCCGTCGGTGAGCTGAATCTCGCCGCCGGTCCCGCGCGGCTGTTCGCGGATGTGGTCGAAGACGCTGGGCGTCAGCACGTAGCGGCCGGCAACCGCCAGGTTCGATGGTGCGACGCTGGGATGCGGCTTCTCGATCAGGCCCTCGACGCTGACGAGATCGGCTGACAGCGGCAGGCCCTTGACGATGCCGTAACGGTTGGTGTGGCTCCTCGGCACTTCCTGTACGGCGAGGATGCTGCACTGGCGGCGGGCGAAGAGGTCGGTCATCTGCTGCATGATCGGTGGCTCGCCGATCATCAGGTCGTCCGCCAGCAGCACGGCAAAGGGCTCGCCCCGCACCAGGCGCTCGGCACAGAGGACGGCGTGACCGAGACCGAGAGCCCGTGGCTGGCGAACGTAGACGCAATCCATGTCATCCGGCTTGATCGAATGGACGATAGCCATCAACTCGTCCTTTCCCGACGCGGCGAGCTCCGCCTCGAGTTCGTAGGCGGTGTCGAAGTGGTCCTCGATCGCGCGCTTGTTGCGGCCGGTGACGAAGATCATCTCGCGAATCCCGGCTGCGTAGGCTTCCTCGACCGCATACTGGATCAACGGCTTGTCCACCACAGCCAGCATTTCCTTCGGGCTGGCCTTGGTTGCCGGCAGGAAACGTGTGCCCAGACCGGCAACCGGGAAGACCGCTTTCTGAACCTTTTTCTGGACTTTCATTCGTTTCACCCTCCTGTTCCGACGACAACCATTCTAGTCCCGCGCAGCAATCGCAAGTGTGACTTTTTTCCGCAAACGGGGGCACCGTGCGCGAAATCCCGCCTTCGCCCTCGCCCATCGGTCTGACATGTCTCGTCGTTCGCTCCCTCGCGCCTTGCCTCTCGGCCTGCTCGCGACGATTTCGTCACAACCTCTCAGGCGACGCGGGCGGTCGTCCAGGAGACTCCCGCCGACACCGCCAGCATCAGGGCGAGCAGCAGTGCCAGGCCGAGAGCGCGATAGAGGCGCGGGCTGCCCGCGCGGTCGGCGATGGCAAGGATGTGCAGGGCGCCCCAGGCGACGGCAAGGCCGACGATCAGCGGAATTCCGAGAACCTGCAACTCGACGCTGTTGAGCGCCAGCATGCGGCCCTCGCGCCACGGGACTGCAACGAACATGCCGAAGGTCCACAGCAGGGCGATGCTGCCTGCGGCGCAGAGTGCGGCGGCGCCGCGGGTGATCCATTTCTCCATTCGAGGGTCCTGGCGGTTGGTGGTCGGGCACGCGGCCAGCCGGCATCGACGGCTGGCCGCGTGGTCATGAGCAGAATCGGCTGCGCAATCGCTCCAGCTTCAGCTCCTGCAGGATGGCGTCGAGGCGGGCGGCGGCGTTGCCGCGAGCGACACCGGTGCGCCGCGCAACGATCAGTTCGTTCTTCAGTGAATGCTCCCAGCCGACCAGTTCGGTTACCGTCGTCTGGTAGCCGTGCGCTTCGAGCTGCAGACAGCGCAGGGCGTTGGTGACCAGGCTGCCAAACTCGCGGGTGTGCAGCGGGTGCCGCCAGATTTCCGCCAGCGGCGTCGCCGCCAGCGCTTCGCTCTTGCCGCGGCGCAGAGCCGCTGCCACCTCGGCCTGGCAGCAGGGGACGAGAACGATATACTCGGCATGCTTGCGCAGTGCGAAGCGGATGGCGTCGTCGGTGGCGGTATCGCAGGCATGCAGGGCAGTGACGACATCGAAGCGCGGCGGCAGTGCCGTTGATTCGACTGCTTCTTCGACGCTCATTCCGAGGAAGGACATGCGCGCGAAGCCGAGCCGGTTGGCCAGGCTGCGCGCCCGCTCGCCGAGGTCCTGGCGCAGTTCGATGCCGTAGATGTGACCGCGGTCGCGGTTCCTGAAGAAGAGATCGTAGAGGATGAAACCGAGGTATGACTTGCCGGCCCCGTGGTCGGCCACTGTCGGTTCACCACCGCGGTTGGCGACCTCGGCCAGCAGCGGCTCGATGAAGTGATAGAGGTGATACACCTGCTTGAGCTTGCGCCGGCTGTCCTGGTTGAGCTTGCCGTCGCGGGTCAGGATGTGCAGTTCCTTGAGCAGTTCGATCGACTGCCCGGCTCTGATTTCGGGGATCTGCGACAAGCTCTTTCCTGCGGCTGATGGCGACGAGAGCAGCATTTTAGGCGATTTCGGCCGTCGAACTGGCGACGATTCCGCTGCCGGGGGGCGCCAGCGGCAGTACCTCGACGCTGCGCCGACGGGGGCACGCGGCGCCGCTGGTCTGCGGCCGCGCGGGGCAGCGACAATCGGCGCAGTCAGCGGAGCCAAGCGGTGGGATAATGGTGGGGTTTTCCGCCAGTGTTGGATCGATGATGGCCATCCAGTGGTACCCCGGGCACATGACTGCCGCGCGCAAGAAGGCGGCCGAGGCGATGGCATCCACCGATGTGGTCATCGAGGTGGTAGACGCCCGCCTGCCCGAAGCGAGCACCAACCCGATGGTTCGCGAACTGCGCCTGCACCGGCAGCGGCCGTGTCTCAAGGTGCTCAACAAGGCCGACCTCGCTGATCCCGAGGTGACGCAGTCCTGGCTCGCCTGGTACCGGCGGCAGGATGGGATGCGCGCGGTGGCTCTGTCGTGCCGCAAGCCCGGCGAGGCGGCGCGGCTGCCGGGGCTCTGTCGGGCGCTGGCGCCGCACCGCGGCGACAACACCAAGCCGTTGCGGATGATGATCATGGGCATTCCGAACGTCGGCAAGTCGACGCTGATGAATGTCCTGCTCCGCCGCAAGCTGGCGAAGGTGGGCGACGAGCCGGCAGTGACGCGCGCCCAGCAGACCTCGCAGCTCGACATAGCGAACTGGCTGACCGACACCCCCGGACTGCTCTGGCCGAAGATCGAGCACGCGAGCGATGGCCTGATGCTGGCGGCGAGCAACGCCGTCGGTCGCAACGCGATGATCGACGAGGAAGTGGCGCAGTTCCTCGCCGGCCTGCTGCTCGTCCGCTACCCGCAGGCGTTGGCCAGACGCTACGCATTCGCTGCCGATTCGCTGCCGGCACTCGACGGCGTTGCCGTCATCGAGGCGATCGCCCGAAGGCGCGGCCTCCTCCTGCGTGGCGGCTTGGTCGATCGCGAGAAGGCGTCGCGCGTCCTGCTGCAGGACTATCGCGACGGCCTGCTCGGTCGCGTCAGCCTCGAGACCCCGAACACTCGCACTGCCATGCTGCAGGATGGCGAGTCGCCAGCAGATCCGGACTGAACGCCCGCCGCAGGATGCTCCACTTTCTCCCGCCACCGCTGCTCGGCATTCTGGCCAGCGCCCTGCTTGGTCTCAACAGCCTTTTCTGGGTCCCGGTCCTGCTCGTCCTGGCGCTGCTCAAGCTCCTGCTGCCACATCCTGCCGTCCGTCTGCGTCTCGATCCACTGCTGGTGCGCGTCGCCGAAGCGTGGATCGCCTGCAACAGCGGCTGGATGGCTCTGACCCAGAGGACCACTTGGGACGTGCAGGGAATCGATGGCCTGCAGCGGCGTGGCTGGTACCTGGTCAATTGCAACCATCAGACCTGGGCCGACATTCTCGTCCTGCAGCACCTGCTGACCGGGGGCATCCCGTTGCTCAAGTTCTTTCTCAAGCAGCAACTGATCTGGGTGCCGGTCATGGGGCTGGCGTGGTGGGCGCTCGATTTTCCGTTCATGCGCCGGCACAGCGAGGAGGTTCTGCGGGTGCAGCCGGAATTGCGCGCCAGGGATCAGGAAGTCACGCGCATCGCCTGCGAGAAGTTCTCCCTGATCCCGACAAGCGTGATGAACTTCTGTGAAGGCACCCGCTTCACCGCCGCCAAGCATAGAGAGCAGTGTTCACCGTATCGCCACCTGCTGAAACCCAAGGCCGGGGGGATTGCGCTCGCCCTGAACGTCATCGGCGAGAAGTTCTACGCCATTCTCGATGTCACCATCGTCTATCCCGATGGCGCGCCCGACTTCTGGCAGTTTCTCTGTGGCCGCATGCGGCGCGTGCGCGTGCGCGTGCAGACGTTGCCGGTGCCGCAGCATCTGGCAGAGGGCGATTACGCCGGCGATGCCGCCGTGCGCGAGGCCTTTCAACAGTGGTTGCAACAGGTCTGGCGCGAGAAGGATGCGCAGATCGCCCGCCTGCTCGATGCCTGAGCGCCGGTGAGACGATCTTTGCGAGTCGCCGGAGATGCCTGGCGCGGATCGGCGGTGCAGCCGCTTCACACGCCAGCGCTGCGTTGCGCCAGCGGGCCGGGTCGGCGCTTGTCGGCGCGGCATCGTCTGCGCAAATGGCTGCCGCTGCGGTATCATCCGCCGTTTTCCGGAGTGGCGTCGGCCCTTGCCAACGGCGCCGCTGCAGGCTGATATGGCTTTTCCCCTGTTGCTTCGCAGCAAACTGCAGCGTCCCCGGGTCGTCGCCGACTTCGTGGCGCGGGACGACGTGCAGTGCCGACTCGAGGCGGCCGGCACGGTGCCGTTGACGGTGGTTGCCGCCCCGCTCGGTTACGGCAAGACATCGCTCGTTGCGCACTGGCTCGAAGGCCGCGCCGGCCTCGCCGCCTGGCTGTCGCTCGACGCCGACGACAACGAGCCGCATGCCTTCATGCGCTATCTCGTCGCCGCCGTGCGCAGCGCGTTGCCCGAGTCCTGCAGCGAGACCTTCGCCTGTCTCGGCGCGGAAGCTCTGCCGCCGCTGGCCGGTGTCGCTGCCATCCTCGACAACGAACTCGGCGATCTCGCCGAGTCGCTCGTACTGGTGCTCGACGATCTTCAGTTCATCGACAACCGCGACACCTGCGCACTGCTCGACCGTCTGCTGCTGCGGCCCCCACACCATCTGCATCTGGTGCTCATCAGTCGCAGCGATCCGCCGTTGTCGCTCGGAGCGCTGCGTGTGCGCGGGGCGCTGAACGAGATCGGCTTGCGTGACCTGCACTTCAGCCGGGAACAGGCGGCGCGGATCATCGAGCACGGCGGCGGCAGCGAGATCGCCACCGCCACCGTCGCGCGGCTGTACGAGCGCAGCGGTGGCTGGCCGGTTGGCGTCCGCCTGGCGGCTCTGGCGCTGCAGCAACCGTGTCGCACGACCGACCCGGTGGCGGTCCTTGCCGGTAGCACGCCGATGGTCGGGCAATACTTCCTTGGCGAGATCCTTTCACGGCAGCCGCCGAAGGTACGCGCCGCACTGCTGCGGACAGCGCTCGCCGAGTGTTTCTGCGCGCCGCTCTGCGATGCGCTCGCCAGCGACGACGACACGGCCGGTGAGCGCCTGTCCGGGACGGGTTTCATCGATTTCGTCCGCAGTGGCAATGTTCTCGCCTGCCCGGTCGATGCGGCTGGCGAGTGGTATCGCTATCACCCTCTCTTGCGGGAGTTCCTGCAGAGCCAGCTCGACAGGCAGATGGGGCTGCCGGCGGTGCAGGAGCTGCACCGGCGAGCCGCCGCCTGGTTCGCCGATCACGACCGGTTGGAGGAAGCGATCAGCCATCAACTGGCCGGAGCAGGTGCGGCGGCGGCTGGACGCCTGCTGGCCCGCTACGGCAACACGCTGCTGCAGTGCCGGCACAGCGAGCGCCTGGCGCGCTGCCTGTGCCTCTTGCCGGCCGATGCCGTCGAGGCCGACCCCCAACTCCTGTCGCTGAAGGCGTGGCTGCTGCATCGGCAGGGTCGTCTCGTCGAGATGGCCGCGGTACTCGATCGCATCGAGGTGCTGCTCGAACGTTGCGGCGCCGATCAGCCACTGGCGGGGCTGGTGCAGGGAAGCCTGCTGGCACTGCGCAGCGCGCAGGACTACCTCGACGGCAGCGCCGAGGGAGCGGCACGTTGTGCCGAGCAGGCGCTCGCCTGCCTGCCCGCCGAGTGCATCGATGAACGTGTGCTCGCGCAGACGGTCATCGCCGCGGCGCGCCAGATGGCGGGCGACCTCGCCGGCGCGCGCCAGAGCATCGACGAGTCGCTGGCGCAGGCCCGGGGGCCGATCGATCGCTGCCAGCTACCGCTGCTGGCAGCGCGCTGCTTCATCGACTGGATGGCGGCCGACCTGTCGGCGCTGAACTGGGTGGCGAACCAGGACCAGCGGGTTGGCGGAGCGCCATGGGGCGGCGATGGCGGCGGCTTGCGAGCGTATTTCCTCGGACTCGTGCAGTACCAGCGCAACGAGCTGGCGCTTGCCGAGCAGACGCTGCTGGCGGCGCCGGCGACTGCAACGCTGGGCTACCGTACGGAGTTCTCGTTTCTCCTCGCGGCCGTGTATCAGGCGCTTGGTCAGGCCGGCCGGGCGACCGGCATCGTCGATGCGGTCTGCCAGCACCTGCAGCAGCAGGATGACCTGCCGGCCCTGTTCCGGGCGTATGCGTTTCGCGCCGAGCTTGCACTGCGGCAGGGGCAGCTGGCACTGGCAAGCGACTGGGCGAGCGGCTTCGATCCCGGACCGGTGCATTTTGCCTACCATTTTTCGAGTGCGCCGCATCTCACCCTGGCCAAGGTGTGGATCGCCGAGGGCAGCAGCGAAAGCCGCGAGCAGGCAGCGCGCCTGCTGCAGTTGCTCGAGGGAGAACTGGCGGCGCGCCACAACATGCGCTTCCTGATCGAGGTGCTGGCGCTGCAGGCTCTGCTGCAGCACGGCCTCGGCAACGAGGCTGCGGCTACCGATCTGCTGGGTCGGGCGATCGCCTTGGCGCAGCCGGGTGGTTTCGTTCGCCTCTTCGTCGATCTCGGCCAGCAACTTCTGCCGCCGCTGAAGCAGCTCAAGCTCGACACCAGCGATTCGCGCTATCTGGGGCAGATTCTGGTGGCGTTCAACGACGACTGGCTGGCGTGCAGCGGACGCCAGGAACCGCGGGCCGACCTGACGCGCCGCGAGCTGAAGATTCTCAAGCTGCTCGCCGTCCGCCTGAGCAACGTCGAGATCTCCGAAGAGCTGTGCATCTCGCGGGCGACGGTCAAGCGACATACGCAGAACATCTACCGCAAGCTGCGCGCGTCGAATCGCCGCGAGGCAGTGGTTCGCGCAAGAACCCTGAACATCCTCCTCGACGCCTGACGCGGGGTCAATGCGAAAGTCGCGTCAGCGACTCGAGAATCGCCCTTTTCCCGTGCGCTGGAGAAGGGCCGGGGATGAGGGAAACGGTCGTGGCTTTCATGATCGGGGGTGTCGCGACAGTCATGGCCGTCAGCGGCGCGACCCCGGGCGGCCGTCGCCCGACCGTCTGGCGAATCGATCCGCCGGCTGCGCGGCTGTTCAGCGGTTGCCCAGGGAGCATGTCAGATCGAGTTTCGTTGACCCTGGTCATAAAATGGCCCAATCAACAAAAAATGGCCCATTTCATGGCCCTTCCCGAGCCCTCGCCGCCTTGCCGCTTTCCGGCGAACTGGCATAATCAACGGTTATGCACAGGTTCATCGACACATCCAGAAGAAAGGCGGCTGCATGCCATCGGCACCAGGGCGGGTAATTGCCATCGTCTCGCAGAAGGGGGGCGCGGGCAAGACGACGGTTGCCATGCAGCTCGCCGGCGGCTTCAGCGCCATCGGCTCGTCGGTTCTCGTGGCCGACCTCGATCCACAGGAGAGCGCGTTCCGCTGGGCCGAGTCGGTGTCGCTGATCGATGCGGATCTGCAGCTCGACGTCCGCAAGATGTCGGGGCTGGAACTGATCAAGCATGTCGCCGAGTTGCAGCAGGAGGCGGACTACATCGTTCTGGACACGCCACCGTCGATCTACCACCCGTCGACTCTGGCGGCGCTGGCCGTGGCGCACCTGGCGGTCATCCCGGCGGTACCGAGCCCGACCGACCTCTGGTCCACGTTGGCCGTCGAACGTCTGATCCTGAACCGCATGGAGCAGAGTCATCGCCTGCACGGCTGCATTCTGCCGAATCGCGTGCAGAACACGGCGCTGGCCAGCGATGTGCTCGAACTGTTGCACGAATTCACCCTGCCAATCCTCGA